>Ga0224512_10003550_pt1 | contig 13663 bp, 15 predicted proteins | sample SF_May12_sed_USG_4_FD_169103 | JGI IMG/M metagenome (GOLD analysis project Ga0224512, IMG submission 169103) | Sediment microbial communities from San Francisco Bay, California, United States - SF_May12_sed_USGS_13 | ecosystem: Environmental > Aquatic > Marine > Sediment | place: USA...
GCCTTTGGCCGCCATCTCGCTCGCCGAGCTGGTCAGCCCGGCCGCGCCGAGGTCCTGTAGGGCCACGAACAGGCCCTCGTCCGCCAGCTCCAAGCAGCAGTCCATCAACTTGCGCTCGGTGAAGGGGTCGCTGACCTGAACCGAGGGGCGCCGATCCTCGTCTTCGGAGAGCTCGGCAGAGGCCAGAACGCTTGCGCCACCGATCCCGTCGCGGCCGGTGCGGTTACCGATCAGCACAACGGCATTGCCGGGTCCCGACGCCGCGGCGCGGAGAATGCGATCCGATCTCACCACTCCGACGCACATCGCGTTGACCAGACACGAGTCCTCGTAGTGGTCGTCGAAGGCCACCTCGCCGCCGACGGTCGGCACGCCGATGCAGTTGCCGTAGTGGCCGATGCCCTCGACGGCGCGCGTAAACAGATGTCGGCTGCGCGGGCTCGCGAGCTCTCCGAAGCGCAAGGAGTCGAGCAGCGCGATCGGCCGCGCGCCCATGGCCAATATGTCGCGAACGATTCCGCCGACTCCGGTGGCGGCGCCCTCGAACGGCTCCACGGCGGACGGGTGGTTATGGCTCTCGATCTTGAGCGCGAGCCCCCATCCGCCGCCCACGTCGATGATGCCGGCGTTCTCACCCGGGCCTTGGAGCACCCGCTCTCCCTCGGTGGGAAAGCGGCGCAGCAGCTTCCGCGAGTGCTTGTAGCTGCAGTGCTCGCTCCACATGAGACTGAACATCACGAGCTCGGGCTCGCTGGGTTTGCGCCCGAGAAGCTCAGGGATTCGCGCGAACTCATCGTCGGTCAGGCCGAGCTGCCGGTGGAGGGCCTCGCCGGTCATGCGAGCAGCCCACTGACGAGCGCACGGCCATCGGTCGATCCCAGCAGGGGATCACATGCTTCCTCGGGATGGGGCATCAGGCCCATCACATTCCCTGCCTCGTTCGCGACGCCGGCGACGGCCTCCACCGAGCCGTTGGGGTTGTCGCCTCGGTAGCGGAGCACGACCCGGGCCTGCTCGGCATCGCCGAACCAGGCGCCGCCGTGATGCTTGATCGGAATCGACAAGCTGTCCCCACTCTTCGCGTCGCCGGTCCACCGCGTGCTGCTGTCGACCACCTCGACGTCCACCTGACGACAGATGAACGACAGCGAGTCGTTGTCGATGAGCGCGCCCGGTAGCAGCCCCGACTCGCACAGCATCTGGAAGCCGTTGCATATGCCGATCACGGGCCCCCCGATCTCGGCGTGGGCTCGCACCGCCGCCATTATCGGAGAGCGGCTCGCGATCGCGCCCGGCCGCAGGTGATCGCCGTAGCTGAATCCTCCGGGCAGCAGCACCGCTGAGGTTCCGTCCGGCAGGTGTCGGTCGGCATGCCACGCGTATTGCGCCCGCCCGCCCATACGGGTGACGGCGGCGTGTGCGCTTGCGTGATCGAGCGTACCTGGAAAGCGGACGATCGCGACGCTCACTCCACCTCCACGTGGAAGTCTTCGATGAGCGGGTTGGCGAGGAGCGCCTCGCACATCCTCCGCGCGGTCTGCGCGGGATCGGGCCCGTCGATCTCGAGTTCGATGCGCTTGCCCACCCTGACGCCGTTCGCGTCGTCGAAGCCGAGGCCGCGCAAGGCCCGCTCGACGGCCTGGCCCTGAGGGTCGAGCACCTCGGCGCGGGGCATGACGGTGATTACGACGCGGCTCATCGGGCGGCGTCCTCCAGGTAGGTGGTGAAGGTCCGACCGGTGATGCGCTCGAACGCCTCCACATAGCGCCGACGCGTTCCGGCCACGACCGCGTCAGAGAGGCCCGGTGGTGGCGGGGTGTGGTTCCAGCCGATCTCGTCCAGGTGGTCCCGCACGTACTGCTTGTCGAACGACGGGGGGCTCTGCCCCGGCGCCCAGCGGTCTCGGGGCCAGAAGCGCGAGGAGTCCGGGGTCACGACCTCGTCCGCGAGCACGAGGCGCCCCTCGGCGTCGCGACCGAACTCGAGCTTCGTGTCCGCCAGGATGATGCCGACCTCCGCACAGCGTGCAGCGCACCTCGTATAGATCGCGAGCGTGATGCGCTCGAGCTCCGCGGCGGTCTCGCGGCCCACGAGGTCCTCGACCTCGGAGCGGCCGATGTTCTCGTCGTGGCCGTCTTCGGCCTTGGTGGCCGGCGCGAAGATCGGCTGGGGGAGCTGCTCGGCCTGCTGGAGGCCCCTGGGGAGCCTGTGCCCGGACGTCTCCCCGCGCTCTCGGTAGTCGCGCCATCCCGAGCCCGCGAGGTAGCCGCGAGCCACGCACTCGACCGGGAGCATCTCGAGCTCCCTCACCAGCATTGCTCGGCCGACGAGCGCGTCGTCCTGGAACTGCGCCGGAAGCTCGGAGCGCCTCCAGCCGAGCACATGGTTGACGACGAGGTCCGAGGTCTCGGCGAACCAGTACAGCGAGAGGCCGTTGAGGATGCGGCCCTTGTCGGGGACCTCAGACGGCAGCACCGCATCGTAGGCAGAGATCCGATCGCTCGTGACGATCACCAGCCGCCCGTCGCTGGCGGGGTAGATCTCGCGAACCTTGCCCTCGGCGATCGGTGCGATCACAGGCTGCGGACCCGCTCCCAGACGGTTTCCAGGTTGCGGGTGTACCACTGAGGATCGAACACCGCATCGAGACTCTGTCGGTCGAGCCGGTTGGTCACCTCGGCATCCTCGCCCAGCAGCTCGCGCAGCGGGCGACCGCTGTCCCAGGAGGCCAGGGCGTTGCGCTGCACGAGCGCGTAGGCCTCCTCGCGAGTGAGTCCGGCGTCGACGAGTGAGAGCAGCACGCGCTGCGAATAGACCAGGCCGTGCGAGCTCTCCAGCACTTGGGTCATGCGTTCCGGATAGACCACCAGTCCCTTGAGGAGGACCCGGGTCGTGTGCAGAAGGTAGTCGAGCAGCATGAAGCTGTCGGGAACGACGACGCGCTCCACCGAGGAATGGGAGATGTCGCGCTCGTGCCAAAGCGCCACGTTCTCGAGCGAGGCCACGGCGTTGCCGCGCAGCACCCTCGCGAGCCCCGAGATGCGCTCCGCGGTGATCGGGTTACGCTTGTGGGGCATGGCCGAGCTGCCCTTCTGACCCTTAATGAACGCCTCTTCGGCCTCGCGCAGCTCGGTGCGCTGCAGATGCCGCAGCTCGGTCGCCAGCCGGTCGAGGGAGCTGCCGGCCACCGCCATCGCGTTCATCAGGTCGGCGAGGCGATCGCGCGCCACGACCTGGGTCGCGGCCGGCTCGACACCGATGCCGAGCTCGCTCATGACCTCGGCCTCGACCGAGGGTGGCAGTGTCGCGTAGGTGCCCACCGCGCCGGAGAGGCTGCCCACGGCGGCGCCGTTCAGGGTGCGGGCGAGGCGCTCCTCGTTGCGGCGGCTCTCGAACGCGTGCGAGGCCAGCTTGAAGCCGAAGCTCGTGGGCTCGGCGTGGATGCCGTGGGTGCGGCCGACGCAGGCGAGGTCCGCGTGCTCGAGCGCCATGTCGCGCAACGTGGTCGTGAGGGCGGCCTGCCCCTCCGACAGTACCTCGCCGGCGCGCCGCAGGCCGACAGCCATGGCGGTGTCGAGCACGTCGGAGGACGTCATCCCGTAGTGGATCCAGCGCGACGCGGGGCCGACGTGCTCGGCGACGTCGGTCAGGAAGGCGACCACGTCGTGGTTGGTGGTCTTCTCGATCTCCCGCGTCCGCTCCACGGAGAATCCGGCGGAGCCCTCGATCTGGGCGAGGTCGTCGTCAGGGATCACGCCTGCGCGGTTCCATGCGCGGCACACCGCCAGCTCGACCTCGAGCCAGCGATCGAGCTTGGCGCCCTCGGTCCAGAGCGCCGCCATCCGCGGCCGAGAGTAGCGCGAGATCATGCCGGTTGACCCGAGGTGATCCCGGCCGCGATGTCGCCACGCATCTGCGAACCGCGGAAGCTGATGTGCCGCGCCGCACCGTAGGCGGCCTCCCGTGCGGCCTCCACCGTGGCTCCGCGCTGCACCACCGCGAGCACCCGGCCGCCGGAGGTGACGATGCGGCCGGCGTCATCGGTCGCGGTCCCCGCGTGGTACACCTCGGCACCCAGCGCCACCGCTTCGGCGAGGCCCTCGATCGGGTCTCCGGTCACCGGGCTGGCGGGGTAGTTCTCGGCGGCCATGACGACGCCCACCGCGGCGTCCTCGGTCACTGCGACTGGGCCTGCGTCAAGACGACCGGCGGCCGCTGCATCCGCGATCTCCAGCAGATCGTCCTCCAGCCGAGGCAGCAGCACCTGGGTCTCAGGGTCGCCGAATCGGGTGTTGAACTCGAGCACTCGCGGACCCTCCGCGGTCATCATCAATCCGGCGTAGAGCACTCCGCGAAACGGAGTACCGCGGCGCGCCATCTCGGCCACGACCGGCCGGTGGACCTCGTCTACGAGCCGGTCGGCGAGCTCGTCGGGGACATCCGGAATCGGCGAGACCGACCCCATCCCTCCGGTATTGGGCCCCGTGTTGCCCTCGCCGATCGGCTTGTAGTCGCGCGCGGCGGGAAAGCGGGCGACCCGCTGCCCGTCGCAGACGGCCAGTAGCGAGACTTCGCGCCCGACCAAGCCCTGCTCGACCACGACCTCTGTCCCGGCGTCCGCGAAGCGTCGCTCCACGAGGCAGGCGTCGAGCGCCTCTCGCGCCTCGTCCTCGGTTTGGGCGACCACGACGCCCTTGCCCGCCGCGAGCCCGTCTGCCTTGATGGCGATGGGAAGCCCCAACGCCGCTACGGCGTCCATGCCGGCGGCGACCTCGCGAACCACCTCGGCACGGGCGGTGGGGACGCCCGCCGCCGCCATGATCTCCTTCGCGAACGCCTTACTGCCCTCGAGGCGCGCCGCCGCCTTGCTCGGGCCGAACGCAGCCACCCCGGCGGCTTCGAATGCGTCCACGGCGCCCTCGACCAGCGGCGCTTCGGGCCCGACGATTGCGAGGCCGAAACCCTCGGATGCGGCGAGTGCCGTCAAACCGGCGATGTCGGTCGCCCGTATCGGGTGTACGGTCGCATCGCGCGCGATGCCCGCGTTACCGGGCGCGCAGTGGACCTCCGGGCGTTGCGGGGAGCGCGCGAGCGCTCGCACAATCGCGTGCTCGCGACCGCCGCCTCCGACGACCAGAACCTTGCGGGACACCGCATCACTCTACGCGCCGCGTGCGATGCCGCCACTAGAATCCCCACTGGGATGATGAACGACCCGGATAGCCCGCTCTCGTCCGAGGAGCGGGAGGCACGGCGGGCCTTGCTGGCCGAGAGCCTGGCGGAGCTTCCCGATGCACCCGACTCGGGCGTGGCAGCTGCTGATGTGGTCCGCGCCCTCGACCATTACATCGCTGCGGGCGGCCCTCCGGCGGTGGCCGTCAGCCCCGAGCTGAGAGCCCGGCTCAAGGCCGCGCTCGGGGAGGTCGCCGAAGACGGCTCGCCGGAGGCCGCCGCGCGCGTGGTAGGTGCGGTCGACGAGTACCTCGAGACCCTGAGCCACTCGCAGGTGACGCGCGAGCCCTCGGTCACCAACTTCAGCGTGCTGCCGGGCAGCGAGATCAAGTGGGCGCGCTGGATCGTGATCATCCTCGCGGTGATGGCCTCGACGGTGGTCGCCGTCACCTTCCAAGGCGGCTTTCTGGCCGGCGGCATCATCCTGGCGATCTGGCTTGTGGCGTTGATCGCGCTCGGCACGTCCTAGGTCCACAGCCGAGAAGCGCGCGAGAAACCCAGCTGCAAAAAGGTTGTGAGGATCGGGCCAGAGGTCCCTCTTGCCACCCAAATCTCACGGGCCGCCGCTTGCGGCGTGCTAAACAGACAATCCCACAGCCGCGTTGGCCCGTGCGCGGCTGGCTTCCGAAGGCATAGCGCCCTGGGTACCGTCGAAGTAACACGACCAACGACGAGCTCCCCTCCCGCATGGGGCGCCAGTGGCGTCCTGTCCGATGAGGCCCTGGCACGCTTGGTGGCCGCCGGGGACGAACGCGCTTTCGAGACTCTCTACGAGCGCCACAGCGCCCTGCTGTTCCGGTACTGCCGCGCCATCCTCCGCAGCGCCGACGACGGCGAGGAGGCGTTCCAGGCGACGATGCTCAACGCCTACCGCGCGCTCTCGCGCGGCAGCGGCGGAACGTCGATTCGTCCGTGGCTGTACCAAATTGCGCATAACCAATGCGTCAGCCTGATTCGCGGCCGCAGGCCGGCGGAGCGGCTCGGCGATCATGAGGTCGCGCTCACGGGCACGGTCCACGAGCAGGTGGAGATCCAGGAGCAACTTCGCCAGCTGCGATCCGACCTCGACTCACTGCCGCCGATGCAGCGTTCTGCGCTGGTCATGCGGGAGATGAGCGGGCTCTCCCACCGCGCGATCGGGGAGGCGCTCGCGACCTCACCCTCGGACGCGCGCCAGCTGGTCTACGAGGCGCGCCAGTCACTCTCCGAGTTCAGCGCCGGCCGCGAACTCGGCTGTGATGAGATTCAGCGCCGCATCTCTGACGGGGACCGTCGCCGCCTGCGCGGCCGTCGGGTACGCGCGCACCTCCGATCCTGCACGGAGTGCTCCGCGTTTGCGGAGGCCCAGCAGTCGCGCACCAGGGCGCTCGCCAGCTTTTTCCCGGTGCTACCCGCCGCCATCGGCGCCGCGATCCTCGACGAGATCTTCGCGACCGCCGGTGGGACGTCCTCATCGGCAGCGATCGGCAGCCTCGGACCCGCGGCCGTCTCGGGGCCCGCGAGCGGCGCCGCGCCGGTGGGCGCGGCCGCGGGTGGGGCGGGTGTCGCCACCGTCGGCGCGGGGCTACAGGGCTTGGTCGGAACGGCCGGCACCGTCGCCGGGATCAGCGGTCTGGCCGCGAGCGGCCTGCTGCGCGCCGGATCGGGGAGTGCCGCCGCTGGACCGGCGGGCATGCTCAGCACGACGACTGCCGGGGGGCTGGCAAGCGCTGGAGTAGCCGCGCTGTCGATCATCGTGGCCGCCGCCGTAACCATCGGTGGCGGGCAGGCGGGGCCGCCGACCGCACAGGCCGCGTTCGACGAGGCCGTGGCGGTCAAGGGCACCATCCCGGCTGTACAGCCGGTGCAGCCCGAACCGCGTACCGGTGACATCGCCCCCGAGCCCGAGCCGAGCGCTCTGGCGCCCGGCCCCGACGCTCCTGCACCCACCGTGGTGTCCACCCCGGCGGATCCGGAGCCGAAGGACGTGGGTGGCGAGAGCATCGTCGCGCCGGACCCGAATCCGAAGGACGAGGAGCCAGTCGACAGCGAGGACCCGCAGACGCCTGAGGTCCCCGAGGTGATTGAGGAGCCGAAGGCCGACCCCGCTCCCGCCCATGAGCCGCCGCCGCCGCCGGCCTCTCCGGCGCCGGCCGCGGAGGAGCCCGCCCCGCCTACGCCGGATACGGGCATCGAGGAGCCCGGCGGAGGGGTCGCGAACGAGGTCGCCCCCTCCAGCGAGCCGGAGCCCGCCGGCGGTGCGTATCGGGGCCGCGATGCCGACCTGGGTAAGCGCGACGATTCCGTCGAGGGACCCAAGCGCGAGTGGGATGGATCGAAGAGGCCTCCCGAGGTAAGGCTCCCGGCCTCGCCGTTGCCGGTTGCAAGCGGTCCGTACTGTCCGTACGGGCAGTAGATCGGGGCCGGCACTGCCCTAGGTTGGTACGGTGCAGAAAAGCCGCCTCTCGCTCGCATCGCTTGGCTCGGCGATCGCGCTTGCAACCGCAGCCATGGTCTTCGCGACCGCTGCCGCGGTGGCGGGGTCGCTCGCGGCCCAGAACCCGATAGACCCGCCCTCGGCCCAGCCGGCGGAGGATGCTCCGGCCGCGAACCCGGCGGACTCCATTCGCATCGTGGGTCCCGGCGGAGGCGGAATTGCGGTCGCCTCAGACCCCGGCCGGCCGGACGGCCCGGATCGCGTTCCCAAGAGGGCGGCGCCTCCGCCGCCCCCGGCTCCGGCGATCCCCCAGGGCGCAGAGGGCACGCAACCCGACCCGCCGACCGCAGCGCCCCGGCCGACTCCCGTAGCTGCAGCGCCGAAGCCACGCCCTTCCCCTGTGGTCGTGGCCCCGCCCGACCCGCCTCCCGCGAAACCTGCTCCGGTGGCGATTCCCGACGAGCCGGGCGCCGCGCTCAGCCCGGACGCGCCCCCCGCCTGAGCCGTGCCTAGAGCTCCACGAGGTCGATGACCTCGTGGCGGCCCTGGCCGGTGCCGACGAGCGCGACTGGCACCTTGGTGGCCGCGGCGATCAACGCGACGTAGTCGCGCGCCGCGGCGGGCAGCTCCTCGATGTCCTGTCTGCCGACGATTTCCTCGCTCCATCCGGGGATCTCGTCGTACACGGGAGTGCAGCCGTGGAAGACCGTCTGGTTCGCCGGTAGCTCGTGCAGCAGCTCGCCCTCTCGGGTGCGGTACGCGACGCACACGCTGAGGCGCTCGAATCCGGAGAGCACGTCGAGCTTCGTTAGGGCCAACTCCGTGATCCCCGAGATACGCACCGCGTAGCGGAGCGCGACCAGATCGAGCCAGCCGCACCGGCGCTGGCGGCCGGTCGTGGTGCCGAACTCGTTGCCGCGCTCGAGCATGCGCCTGCCGGCCTCGTCGTTGGCCTCCGTGGGGAAGGGGCCCTCTCCAACACGGGTCGTATAAGCCTTGCTCACCCCGAGAACGCGCTCCACGCGCGTGGGACCGAGCCCGAGCCCGGTACAGGCCGCTCCGGCGGTGGGGTTCGAGGAGGTGACGAAGGGATAGGTGCCATGATCGATGTCGAGCAGGGTCCCTTGGGCCCCTTCGAGCAGCACGTTCTCGCCGGCGTCGAGAGCGTCGTTGATGAGCAGCGACGTATCCGCGATGAAGGGGCAGAGCCGCTCCGCGTGGGTGAGGACCTCCTCGGCGACCGCTCGCGGGTCCATCGGCTCCAGCCCGTACACCTCAGTGAGCAGCACGTTCTTGAGCTCGAGGGCGATCTCGATCTTACGGGTGAGGATCTTCTCGTCGAGCAGGTCCTGGGCCCTGATGCCCTTGCGGGCCGCCTTGTCCTGATAGCAAGGGCCGATGCCACGTCCGGTGGTGCCGATCGAGAAGCGACCGAGCCGCATCTCGGACGCCCCGTCCAGACGCACGTGGTACGGCATGATCAGGTGTGCGTTGCCGCTCAGCCGTAGCGTGCTCATATCGATGCCGCGAGCCTCGAGACCGTTGATCTCCTCGTGGAGCACCCCGGGATCGACCACCGTCCCGTTGCCGATCACGCAGGTCGTGCCCGCATACAGGATCCCCGAGGGGATCAGATGGAGCTTGAAGGTCTCCTCGCCCGTGACGATTGTGTGGCCGGCGTTGTTGCCGCCCTGGAAGCGCGCCACGACATCGCTTCGCTCGGCCAGCAGGTCGACGACCTTCCCCTTGCCCTCATCGCCCCACTGCGCCCCGATGACCACCGTCGCGGGCATCAGCCTCTCGTCCGGCGGAAGCTACGCATCACGCGCAAGGTTTCCGAACTTCGCGTACGTACCGCGGAACGTGAGCCTCACTCGGTTCGTCGGCCCGTTGCGGTTCTTGACCAGGTTGATCTCTGCGATGCCCTGCTCCTCGGAGTCGGGGTTGTAGTAGTCGTCGCGGTAGATCATCAGGACCATGTCGGCGTCCTGCTCGATGGCGCCCGACTCGCGTAGGTCGCTCAGCAGCGGACGCTTGTCGGGACGGGCGTCCGGCGCGCGGTTCAGCTGCGAGAGGCAAATCACCGGCACCTCGAGATCGCGCGCCATCATCTTCAGCGCGCGTGAGATCGCCGACAGCTCCTGCACGCGGTTCTCGTCGCGGCGGGTGCGCGGGCCTTCCATCAGCTGGATGTAGTCGACGATCACGAGACTGAGGCTCTCGCGGCTCTTCAGCCGCCGGGCCTTGGTCCGCATCTCGGAGACCGTCATGCCCTCGGAATCGTCGACGAAGAGCTTGGCCTTCGACAAGCGGTCGGTCGCGTGGGTGAGACGGGTCCAATCGTCGGCGCTCAGCTGCCCGTTGCGCACCCGGGTCGCGCTTACCTCGCCGACGGAGCCAAGCATGCGGTGGATGATCTCGTCGGCGCTCATCTCCAGGCTGAAGATGGCGACGGTGCCCTCTTGCTTGAGGGAGACGTGCTCGGCGATGCCGAGTGCGAGCGCCGTCTTGCCCATGCTCGGGCGCGCCGCGACCACCACCAGGTTCGCCGGTCGCATCCCTCCAGTGAGCCGGTCGAAGTCCACGAAGCCCGTCGGCAGTCCGGTGATCTCGGAGCCGCGCTCGCTGGCCTCGGTGAGCCGCTCCATGCTCTCGATAACCAACTCGTGCGCTCCGCGGAAGTCGCCCCGGACGCGGGACTGGCTGAGCTCGTAGATGAGGTCTTCGGCCGACTGCAGCATTTGCGTGGTCTCGCCTTCGCGCTGGGCGACCAGGCCCTCGATGTGCTGGCCTACCTGCAGCAGGCGACGCTGGGTGGCGGTATCCCGCACGATGTCGGCGTAGGTCTTGAAGCTCGCGGAGATGTAGGGCGACTCCATGACGCCGAGCACGCCCATGCGTCCTCCCGCGCCCTCGAGGTCGCCCATCTTGGTCAGCTGCTCGATCACGGTGAGCGGCTCGACGGGCTGTCCGGTGTTGAACAGCTCCCCGATCGCCTCGTATATGCGGCGGTGGGCCTCCTTGTAGAAGTCACCGGCAGAGACCATCGCGGCGGTTTCGGCCGCGTTGGCAGGCGCCGACATCAGCGACGCCAGTAGCATCTCCTCGGCTTCGAGGTTCTGCGGGGGCGGTACCGGCTCAGCCATCGGCGGCGCGGCCCGTGGCCGGCTACTCGTCGTCGTGAAGGGGGCTGACGATGGTCTTGACTTCGGCAACCACGCCGGGCGTGAGCTCGACCCTCACCCCGTATGTGCCGACCGAGCGGATCGCAGGGTCGACGACGACCTTGTGCCGATCGACGCGGATCTCGCGCGCCTCAAAGATCGCGGCCGCGATGTCCTGAGAGGTGATGGAGCCGAACAGGCGACCGTCGCCGCCGGCCTTGGCCTTGAGCGTCAGCACCGTGCGGCCGAGGATCTCGGCGTTCTCGGCGGCCGCCGCCGCGGCCCGCGCCTCGGCTTCGCGCCGTTGGTCCTCGCGGCGCCGGACCTCCTCCACGCGACCCTCGGTCGCGATGTCCGCCAGCCCGCGCGGCAAGAGGTAGTTGCGCATGTACCCGCGCGAGACGTTCACCACGCTGCCCGCCTCGCCGAGCCCGCTCACGTCCTTGGTGAGGATCGCATCCATCGAAAGACCGTCCTAGAAGGGGATGTCGTCGTCCGCGGCCGGGGCCGAGCCGCTCATGTCCGAGGTGTCCACGGGGACGTCCGCGGCCTGGCCGGTCGCCGGAGCCTGGTCGCTCCAGCCAGAACCCGACTGGTAGCTGCCACCGTCTCCGCCGCCCTCACCCCGGCTGTCGAGAAAGAAGATGTCGCGTGCGCGCACCTCGACGCTCTGGCGCTTGCCGCCGTCCTGGGACTCCCACTCGCGCCAGCTCAACGCGCCGTCGACGCCGATGCGCCGGCCCTTGCTCATGTACTGCGAGACGCTTTCGGCCTGGCGGCCGAAGACGACCACATCGAAGAAGTTCGGGCGGTCTCCCCAGTTGCCGGAGTCGTCTCTGGAGCGCGAGTTCACTGCGATCCTGAGGTTGCAGAGCGGATCGCCGGAGGCGGTGTGCCGCAACTCCGGGTCGCGGGTGAGGCGCCCGATCAAGGTGACGCGGTTCAGATCGGCTGGCACGGAATCCTCCTGGGACGGCTAACGGCGCCCGCGCTGACGGCTCCTGCCGCCGCGCTGTGGCCGGCCTTCGCCCTCGGGCCGTTCGTCGACCGGCACGGGCGCTCCGTTGACGATCGCACGCTCGGCCTCGATCCGGGACAGACGGACCGTCGTGTGCCGCAGGGCGACATCGCGGCTGATGGAGAGCACCCGTCCCATCTCCTTGATGGCCGAGGCATTCGTGTCGCAGGTCAGGACCACGAACCGGGCCTCGGGCTGCTTATCGATGGCGTAGGCGATCTTGCGACGGCCCCAATCGTCCATGTGATGGATGATTCCGCCGTCCGCGCGCAGCAACTCCTGCACGCGCTCCAGCAGCTCTTGCTGGCGCTCCTCGGACGCGTCCGCGTTGAGGACGAGCATGATTTCGTATGAGGTGATCTCTGCCTCCGCTGGCTATGGGCCCGTAGGTGCGTCGTGCGCACTCGATTGTCGCGGCGTGTTCTACTCCGCGAGGCAAGGCAATATATCAACGGCACTCGTGACCGAATACCTGCCTAGTCTGCCGATTTTGAAGCGAATTCGACGCGCTCGTCATATCATCGAGCCGACCCCGCGAATGGAGCGACCATGATCGGTCTTGGCAGATGGATGGTGGCCGGCGCCGTGGCGCTCGGCGCCGGCGTCGTGGCCGCCGTGCTGAGCAAGCGCGCAGGCGGGGCAGATGAGCCCGGCCCACCCCGGTCGGCCATTGACGATCCTCCGCCGTTCGGGTCGGGCAGCGACGATCCCCAGGCTGCCCTCGACGCGGCGCGAGCACGCCTTCGGCAGCGCGCCGACGAGGTGAAGACGCAATTGGAGCGCCACTCGGATTGAGTGGGCGAGAGCAGGAGCCGGGCGGCCCTCCGGCTATGCGAGCGCCGGCGCGCCGCCGCGCGTAGCGCGACTGGCGACTGCCGCTGCCCACGCAGTCGCGACCCGAACGGTGAGCTGGCTCATGGCCGCCACCACCTCGTGACGCTGGCCCTCGGTCATGGGCTTGGGAGTTTCGCTCAGGGCGAGCTCCATCGCGCGCTCGAGCGCGAGGCTGCCGCCCAGCGTGACCTCGGCGGTGGATCCGGCGAGCCCATGCGCGCGACCGTAGGTCTCCGCGCGCTCCAAGGCCTCAGCGAGGCTGCCTGAATCGAGAGCGTCGGCCAATGCGTCGACCCACGCGCGAACGACATTGCGTCGCTCCGCGGGTGGGAGACGTCGATAGGCAACCTCAGCCGGACCTTCGACGAGTTCCTCAACGTGGTCGGAGACCCGGTCCGCGCGCGACCGGAGGGCCTCGGCGCTGTGGGGCTCCATCGGGACGACCGTGACGGCGCGCCGCGGGGTCCGCGCCGGGCGGGAGGGCTGCTGGGCCAGCCAGTCGCGAAGCACCTCGGGGTCGAAGCGGCGGTGGCCGCCGGCGGTCCTGAGATGGGGAATGCGCCCTTCGCTGGCCCAGAGCCGAAGGGTGCTCGGGCTGACGCCGAGTGCTCTGGCCGCCGCTGAGACCGACAGCCACGGCCCATCGCCGCGCCGGTTGGCCCCGCGGGCGGACTCGGTACTCATCGCAGCTCCTCGTCCTGCTGAACCTGCAGGCGGCGCTGCACACCATCGGCGTAGCCGGACGCGACGCGGACCACGATGCGGTCCAGGGCGCGCTGCAAGGCACGACGCTCAGCGTCGGTGCTGAGCTCCGCGGCCACCAAACGGTCGATGGCGCGGCGCAGTGAAAGCATCTCCGTGACGGGCAGCTCGCCGGGCTGGCCGGCGGCGCCGTGGCGGTAGCCCTCCCACTCGGCGTCGCGATAGGCGGCTGAGAGGTCTCCGCTGCTGAGGGCCTCTTCGAGCAGTCGGAGCGTCTCGCTGACTCGGCCGCGACGC
>Ga0224512_10003551_pt1 | contig 13660 bp, 13 predicted proteins | sample SF_May12_sed_USG_4_FD_169103 | JGI IMG/M metagenome (GOLD analysis project Ga0224512, IMG submission 169103) | Sediment microbial communities from San Francisco Bay, California, United States - SF_May12_sed_USGS_13 | ecosystem: Environmental > Aquatic > Marine > Sediment | place: USA...
CATCTGCACTCAACTCAGGATTTCTATATTATGACCACCGGTGAACCGCTTATTGCTGTCTTCGTCGATTTTGAAAACCTGGCGTTAGGCGTCAAAGATCTGGACGACGGCGGCTTCAAGATTGAACTCATATTGAAACGGCTGCTTGAAAAGGGCCGCATCGTTTACAAGCGTGCATATTGTGATTGGACACAATACCGCAAAGAGGTCAGGACTTTTCACGGTCAGGGTATCGAATTGATCGACATCCCCGGGACCAAATACAGCGGTAAGAATAGTGCCGACATCCATATGGTGGTGGACGCACTTGATCTGTGTTATGCCAAGGAGCATATCGACATCTTTGCGTTGCTTTCGGGCGACAGCGATTTTTCACCGCTCGTGTCCAAGCTCAAAGAAAACAACAAACGCGTTATCGGTTGCGGCGTGAAAAGCTCGACGTCCGATTTGCTGATCGCGGGATGTGATGAATTTATCTACTACGACGATTTGGTGCAGCGTGCCGCGACGCGGCGCAAGACGACGAGGCGTACCAGCAAGAAAGATGCGCCCGACAAAAAGCAGGAGGCTCTAGACCGTGTGCTGGACATCGTGCGCTCATTGGAGGGCGACTACGATCCGTTATGGGGTTCACTCGTTAAACAGACTCTAAAGCGCGTGCACCCTGGCTTCGACGAGGGCTATTCCGGCTACCGTAATTTCGCAGAATTGCTCAAAGACGGGCAAAGTCGCGGCTTATTGCAAATCGAAAAAAACCCAGTCAGCGGCAACTACAAGGTATCGCTCACCGATGACGCGGAATCCCAGTGACGGTTGGCGCAATATTTTCTAGATGGCCAGGTGTCGTGGGGTTTCTTGGTTAGGCCCAGTCCATCACTCGAAAGCGCTGCCGCAAGATCATTATGGCACTGTTCGCTATTGCTCGTCCTAGCCTACGGGGTCATGCGGTGGGCAGCGACGTATGGCGGAATGAGGCGAAGCCGAACGCCACCGATGATGGTTAGCTTGATTCCAAACTCTCGATGGCCGCGGCCAAAAACCGCCCTGCCTCGCCGCCGGTAACGGCGCGATGATCGAATGTCAGTGACAACGGCATGATCCGCCGTACCGTTGCCGCGCCGTCTACCGCCACTACTGCATCACGCACCCGGCCGGCACCGAGAATCGCCACTGTCGGCGGCACCACAACTGGCGCGGCGTAACGCCCACCAATCATTCCAAAGTTTGACAGCGTAATCGTATAGGCACGCATTTCCGCCGGAGGAATGCGCCGCGCCCGTGCATCGGCTTTTAGCGTTTCGAGTCCGCGCCGTAGATCATCGTCATCGCGATTGCCGACGTCGCGCAGCACCGGCACAAACAAACCGTCTGTAGTATCGACCGCAATGGCGACATCGATTTTTTGCAGAAGCCGACGTCCCAATGAATAACCATCGAACCACGCATTCAATGATGGTTCTGCCACGCACCCGGCTTCGATAGCACGCACCAGACGTACAGTGTGATTCGTATCGACTGCCCAATCGTGAATATCCGCATCGTCCACAATCGTCGCGGGCGCAACTTCGCTACGCGCCTGCGCCATTTTCTGCGCCATAGTGCGGCGCGGGCCCCGCAACAACTCGGGAGGGCCTAGTTCGGCTAAGCGCTTGGCAACGCGCTCGACGTCGGCTTTGGTAATTACGCTGTCGCGTCCGCTCGGGCTCACGATAGTTAAATCAACGTCTAGCCGCCGCGCCAATGCGCGCACCGCTGGAGTCGCTTTGATGCCGGTCTTGCCGCGTGCGAGTGCGGCCGGTTTCTCAGCAATGCGCGCGTCGCCGGCCTCCACTGACCCAACTACGGTGCCGGCATCACTTCGTACGTCATCGCCATCAGTGAATTCCACCAACGGCTTACCCACTTCGACGATTTCGCCGACAGCCGCGTACAACTTGGCAATTTGGCCGCTGCGCGGCGCCGGTACATCGACCACGGCTTTATCGGTTTCAACCGTCACCAATGGTTGGTCCGCACCGACCGAGTCGCCTACTTGCACCTGCCACTCCACAATTTCGGCCTCTTGCAAGCCTTCACCCAAATCCGGCAGTTTGAAGATTTTCATTCGAACCCCAGTGTCGCGTGGGCTGCTTGTACGATTCGATCGACCGACGGCATGTAGCGATCTTCGAGCCGAAACAACGGCATCACCGTATCGTAACCCGTAACCCGTTGTACCGGCGCCAGTAACGACAGCAATCCACGTTCCATGATCTGCGCGGAGATCTCCGCACCCCAGCCGCCGCTGCGTGCAGCCTCGTGCACAATCACACAACGGCCTGTTTTCTCCACCGATTCCAGTATCGTTTCAATATCCAGTGGTTTAATGGTCGCCACGTCGATCACTTCTGCACTGATACCCGCCGAAGACAACGCATCCGCGGCCTGGATCGTCTCATGAGTCATCGCGCCCCAGGTGACTAAGGTGACGTCGGTACCGGAGCGCAACACGAAGCAGACATCGAGCGGCAGCGCGTGCCCATCGTCGGCGACGTCTTGCTTAACGATGCGATAAATCCGTTTTGGCTCAAGAAACACGACCGGGTCAGGATCATGGATCGATGCCAACAACAGGCCATACGCCCGCGCCGGCGACGACGGTATCACCACACGCAACCCGGGGATATGTGCAAACAAGGCTTCCGTACTTTCGGAATGGTGTTCCGGTGCGTGGATGCCACCGCCAAACGGCGCGCGCAACACCAGCGGACAGGTCAGACGTCCACGGGTCCGGGTGCGTAAGCGCGAGGCGTGGCTCAACAACTGGTCGAGCGCCGGATAGATAAACCCCATAAATTGAATCTCAGCAATCGGTTTCAAGCCGTGCGCGGCCATGCCCACTGCCGTACCCGCGATGAGGTTTTCGGCAAGCGGTGTATCGATGACCCGCGCCTCGCCAAATCGCTCCTGCAATCCGGCCGTGGCCCGGAACACGCCGCCGTTGACGCCGACATCCTCCCCCAGAACCACCACATTCTCATCGGTGCCCATCGCTCGAGCGAGTGCCGTATTGACTGCCTCGACCAGGGTGACTTCCGGCACCGCTACTTCTCCTCAATCACGGCTTGCCGTTGTGCGTCGAACGCACGCGGCAACGTCGCGTACAAATGATCAAACATCGTTTGCGGTGCGGGCGCCGGCGTATCCAGATAAACCTTCACCTGTTGCTCGACACGTTGGGCCGTCGCGTCGTGCAACTCTTGCTCCTCGGCGTCAGCCCATAGTCCTCGCGATTCCATATAACGCCGTAATCGATCGATTGGATCCTGCAATCGGTGCGCATCGACTTCCTCCGCACTACGGTAGCGGCTTGCGTCATCGGCAGTCGTATGGTCGCTCATGCGATAAGTCAGCGCCTCCAGTAGCGTCGGCCCTCGCCCATTGCGCGCGTTGTCGATCGCCTCGGTGGCGGCTTGTTTCATAGCTAGACAATCGTTGCCATCGACTCGCCGCCCCGCAATACCGGCCGCGACGGATTTGTGTGCCAAGGTCTCGGCCGCAGTTTGCTTGCTGACTGGGACTGAAATCGCCCATTGGTTATTAGTGACGACGAACACCACCGGCAGCCGCCAAACCCCGGCAGCGTTAATGGCTTCGTAAAAGTCACCTTTTGAGGTCGCGCCGTCGCCGACGAAACACACTGCAGCATGGGGTTGCTGGCGCAGCTTCATCGCGTAGGCGACACCGACGGCATGACACGCATGGGTTGCGATCGGAACCGATATTGGAAAATCGCCGCGCGGCCCGGCATAATCACTGCCGCGCTCGTCACCACCCCAGTACAACAGAATTTCGGCCATGGTTGTACCACGCCAGAATTGTGCGCCGTATTCGCGATAGGTCGGCAACAACACGTCGTCTGCCGTCATCACGCTGGCCGTCGCCACTCCGATCGCTTCCTGACCGAGCGACGACGCGTAGGTACCGAGTTGGCCGGTGCGCTGCAACGCAACGGCCTTTGCATCAAAGGCTCGAGTTTCCACCATCGTGCGGTACAACGGAATTAGGATAGCGGCATCATTCGCCCATTCCGGTAGCGGCTCGAAAACGACAGCGCCGTCGGTATCCAGATACTGTAGTGAATCGAATTTAAATGAGACCGTCATGGCGCGATGTCCAATTGCCCCCCAACAGGGTACCGCCCACACTTTCCATAATCCATTACTTCGCAAACCATATTGACTTGCCTACCCGCGATAATGTCAGCAACGCAACAAGTGATTCCATCGACTCGCAGTACGGCACCGCGAATACCATTGATCTTCTGTACGGACACGGCCATTATACTCCGAACAGCCATTATCCTCACGGTGATATCAGCAATTTCGTGCGTCTCATCCAATCGCAAGGAGAACCGATATGACCCATGAATATTCGCCGCGCTTTTCTATTCCGCTAGCGCCAAACACTAAATTTACATGTCCGCCGCAACCCCCGCCGTCGCCAGATTTGCTTCATCTCTACGATTCGGCAATGCACGTAATGACGGATTTCGACTATGCCACACCACATACCGTGACTGGCGAAGTTCAAATCGACGCGGCTCTCGACCATATGAAAACCGCAGGCGTTCGATTATTGTTAGTCATTGACGATGATAGCTATGTGATCGGGATCATTACTGCTAAAGATATTCAGGGGGAAGAACCAATCAGGCTGATGGAGCAATCGCGTATCGATCGGGCCCACATGACGGTATCGGCGATTATGACACCACAACCGGACATTCCGGTTCTACCAATGCTCAGCGTTCGTGATGCGCAGATCGGTCACATTGTAGAAACGTTGAATACACTCGAACGCCAACACATTCTCGTAGTCGATACTGAAGCTGAAAGCGGTGCGCAGACCGTGCGGGGCGTATTCTCTACCAGCCAAATCAGCAAACAACTACACGCCGACGTGGCTCCCGGATTGGCTGCCGCGCACTCGCTGTCGGAAATGGTTCACGACGTCACACAGGGTTGATCGCCAACCGGCTCGCCGCGCAGGTCGTGCGGTTCGTTGTCCGAGCCGCAGTCACTCGGTTTGCTTTCGCGCCGGATTTCGCGGACGCTCTATCCGGCCTACGCGACACCTCCGCCGGTAATGTTTAGGACACGTGGCCGGTGCGAGGCCAAGCCGAAAGCCGGCGATGGTTACACCGGCGACCGAATTCGATGAGTGCGAATTAAATTAATGAATATGCCGGCGCCGGCGCCGTGGCGCATCACCTGCGCAGCCCGTGGCACCACGGGAAATGGGGCCAAGCCGTGCTTCGATCGTATCCAGACTCGGCGCTGAACTAGGGGTATAGGAATCAAGTGCCTGGCGCATGGCTTGCAAGTGCTCGGCAGTAGTGCCGCAGCATCCACCGATGATGCGAGCGCCCGCATCGCGCGCGAGTCGTGCGTACTCCGCCATCAATTCCGGCGTGCCGTTATAACGAATCGCGCCATCGACAAACTCGGGTATCCCACAATTTGCTTTCGCTACTAACACGCTCCCGGCGGCAGCCGCTTCGGTCATTTTGAGAACGCAGGCCACAGCCTCGGCCGGACCCACACCACAGTTCGTACCAAATCCATCGAGCCGCGGTTGAATACCACCGCAAATATTTGCGTGTTCGACCGGCGTAATTCCCATCATCGTGCAGCCGTTGGTATCGAAGCTCACATTACAGATAATCGGCAACCCAGTAGTAGCCGCGCCCGTCACCGCCGCACGCACTTCGTCTTCGGACGACATCGTTTCGATCCACAACAGATCGACACCACCGGCCGCCAACGCTTGTGCTTGCTCTGCGAATACCTCGCCACCATCGCTTACCGTCAATGGACCAAGCGGTTCGAACAATTCGCCGCTGGGGCCGATCGACCCCGCCACCAAGACGTCGCGCCCGGCTTGATCGGCAACCCCGCGGGTAATTCGCGCCGCCGCCTCGTTGAGTTCGCCCACGCGGTGCTCGGCCTTATGAAGTTTGAGCCGATGACGGTTGCCGCCAAAGCTGTTGGTAAGAATGAGATCGGAACCGGCATCGACGAAAGCTTGATTTAACTCGGCGATTCGATCCGGGTGTTCGACGTTCCAAAGTTCCGGTGCATCGCCGGCGCCAAGCCCCATCGAAAACAAATTCGTGCCGGTGGCCCCATCCGCCAATAGGTAGGATCGTGTCGCCAACATGTCATGCAATCGATTAGGCATCGTCGGTCTCCGCAAAAAGTCGAAAAAAAACCCGCTTCGGCTTTGGCCTTAGCAGGTTCTTCTTGCGAAGCCTCGCTTTAGCCGTATTTATAAAGCGCCCGCAAGCTGAAGCTCAAATCGGCGCTACATTTGTTTATTTATGCTAGCTAATAACCGGCCGATTGTCAATCCTTATGGGCTTGGTCAGGTGTCACCGTACGATCGTTAACGGTACGCCGGCGCATATACCACGTGCCCAATAACAACGGAGCGATGAGCATAATTTCGCGGCCGATCGCGCCAAGATTATGGGCCGAAAAGATCTGCGCCAATACCCGCAAATTGGTATCGCTAGCGTCACCGTGATGGATCGATGAAAACACCGGGATGGGCGAGATCACGTAATCCATGGAGAACGGCCACCATAGTGGAATACCGAACGGCGCACCGTAGTCGGCGGCGATAACGTCACCGGCAAGGTGCGATGCATAGATGGCGCAGCCGCTCAATCCCCAGGCGCGTGCCGAACAGTTGTAGCGGCGCGCGACCACCGCGACGACGACGCCGAACATCGCTGCGGCTGCAAGCGAATGACTCGCCTGATGGTGGAATCGGTTCATGTCGCCCACCAATAAACCGGGCACGAAATCGAGATCCGCGGCATTAGCAGTGAGCAACACAAACCAAAACCAACCCCAGGTCGCGACCGGCAAATGTCGCCCGGTGAGGTGCCCAGCGGCTAAACCGATCAGACTATGGCCTACGGGACTCGCCATTGATCCTCGCGGCTCAAAATTACGTGGACGCGGCACCGCTGGTTTGCGCGGCTTCGAGAATCGCAGCAACCCCCATACCGCCCGCGGTACAGACCGAAATCAAACCGCGACCACTGCCCTTTTGCGCGAGCAGCTTAGCTAATGTCGCGACAATTCGCGTTCCGGTCGCCGCGAACGGGTGCCCGAGTGCAAGACTGCTGCCCATGATATTCAACTTGCTGCGATCGATGGCACCGAGTGGCGCCGAACGGCCGAGCCGTTGTTCGCAAAACCTCGCGTTTTCCCACGCGTTCAGCGTGCACAATACCTGCGCGGCAAATGCTTCGTGAATCTCATAGAAATCGAAATCGCCGAGCGCCATGCCTACATCGTTCAGCAAGGCGGGCACGGCGTAGGCTGGCGCCATCAACAAGCCTTCGTTTTCGACAAAATCCACTGCGGCCACTTTGGCATGAACGAAATACGCCTGCATTGTCAAACCGTGCTCAGCGGCCCATTCCTCACTGCATAGCAGCACGGCGCTTGCGCCGTCGGTTAATGGCGTACTGTTGCCGGCCGTTAGCGTGCCAGCCGGTGACCGATCGAACACGGGTGGCAGCGCGGCAAGCTTTTCGAGGCTGGTGTCGGCACGCAAGATATTGTCCGTAGCGACGCCGTGAAACTCGGCGACTAGATCTTGGTAAAACCCATCACGGTACGCGGCCGCAGCTCGCTGATGACTGGTTAACGCAAAACGATCTTGATCCTCACGCTCGATCGCCCACTCTTTGGCCATCCATTCGGTATGCTCGCCCATCGACATTCCGGTCCGCGGTTCCGCGACAGCCGGAAATTCGGGTTTAAGTTCACCAAATCTGAAACCTTTCCACGCCCCGAAGCGCGCCGCGAAGCTACGAGCTCTGGCCGTGGTCAACAAACGCCGCGCGAAACGCTTGCGGTACGCCACCGGCACGTCGCTCGTGGTGTCCACTCCGCCCGCGACGCCCGCATCGATCTGGCCCATTGCGATCTTATTGGCGATAGTAATCGTCGCGTCCAGGCTTGTACCGCAAGCGCGTTGTATGCCAAAACCCGGAGTCTGCGGTGCGAGACCGCTCGACAACACCACCTCGCGACTCAGATTCCAGTCGGCCGAGTCCTTGATGACGGCGCCAATGGCCACATCACCGAGACGTTCGCCGGTTAGGGAGTACTTATTCACCAACGCCGTGACTGCCCCGGTCATCATATCCTCGTTACCGAGTTCCGCATACGCGGTGTTGGCACGACAAAACGGTATGCGCATCCCACCGACGATCGCGACGCGCCGCAACGACGGCTGCTTCACGTTACGGTCCCGCACGGAACAAACACACGGTTGGCAATAAACATCGGCAATTATAGTATCGGGTCGTTATCCGGCTTCGATTTTACTATACCCGTCGCCTACTCTGGGTGGAATGCGTACGGCGGGATGAGACGAAGCCGAGAACCGTCGCGGGGGCTAATATCCGGCCCCATGAATCGAGGGCTGCCAATTCAATTTCTGAGACTAATCTGAGTGCGCAGCCCCGCTGTCTATAAAGAATCGGGTTAGTCGAAGCTCCCCATAACCCCATAATATGCCCGCTTGAACTCCTCCTCTATCAACACTGTTTCACCACGACAGTGGCACGGCCGAGTCTGGCGGCTAGCCGCGCCTATAATCCTTTCCAACCTGTCTATTCCGTTGGTGGGCGCGGTGGACACCGCGGTCATGGGTCACCTACCGGATCCGGCCTACATAGGCGCTGTCGCGTTAGGCGCAGTCATATTCAGCTTCCTGTACTGGGGATTCGGGTTCTTACGCATGGGTACGACCGGCTTCATCGCGCAAGCCTACGGTGCCGGCGAACTCGATGAGATGCGCAGCAGCATGGCTCGTGCGTTGCTGCTTGCGGTGCTATTGGGGTCGGTCGTCATCGCTCTACAGTGGCCAATAGGCTACGCCGCATTATCGGCGCTCGATGCGGAACCGCAGATCGAATCGCTCACCGCAGACTACTATCGAATTCGGGTCTGGAGTGCCCCCGCCGCGTTGCTGCAATACGTCGTGCTGGGCAGCCTAATCGGTCTGCAAAATACTCGCGCCGTACTCGTCCTCCAGCTCGTGTTAAACGGCACCAACGTGGTACTCGATTTGCTGTTCGTCCTGGGTTTCGGTTGGGATGTCAAAGGCGTCGCGGCCGCAACCCTGATCAGTGAATGCCTGGCCGCGGCCGTCGGTTTATGGCTGCTACGACGAAGCTTACGTCCACTGGCGGGCCGCTACGACCGCACCACGCTGCTCGACCCCGGTCGGTTGACTGCGCTACTGCGTGTCAACGGCAATATTTTTATTCGCACGTTATGTCTGATTTTCGCATTCGCCTATTTTACCGCGCTCAGCTCGAGCCTCGGTGCGCTGACGCTCGCCGCAAACGCCGTGCTCATGCATTTGCAACATTTTCTCGCTTATGGCCTGGATGGATTCGCGCATGCCGCAGAAACCCTCGTCGGCAGCGCATACGGTCGCCGCGATCGGCCCGCATTTCGTGCCGCAGTGCGCACCACGACGATCTGGGCCGCCGCCATAGCGCTGCTGTATACGGTACTGTACGCGATCGCCGGCAGCGGCTTCGTTGCGCTACTTACCAACATCGAACCCGTGCGGAGCGAAGCGCATCGCTACCTGCCGTGGCTTATTGTCTCGCCACTAATCTCAGTCTGGAGTTTTCAGCTCGACGGCATTTTTATCGGCTCCACCCACAGCCGCGAGATGCGTAACGGAATGATTGTATCGCTCGCAATTTTTCTTGTTGCGACGTGGGTGTTGTTGCCAATGCTTGGCAATCACGGCTTGTGGTGCGCACTAGCGATATTTCTAATCGTGCGTGCCGTTACGTTAGGACTATATTTTGGGCGGATAGAGCGATCGCTTAGTTAGCGTGACATGGGGCCACGTACTGCATCCATTCTGAATACTCACCATGCGCGGCTAACGTTCAAGGAATAGATCGGTCGTCAGATCACCGTCCGCAACGACTGCGTATTTGTCAAAATCCGTAATACCTTCGTCGCGAAGGATCTCGTCGTCGATAACGAACTGCCCTGTGAATTCACGACTGTTGCGTGTGAGCACCGTGTGAGCCGCATCGGCGACGATTTCCGGATGTCGACAGTTCTCCGGTTTGATAATTCCACCCAGCATCCGCAACGCCACGGTATCGACTACAGTGCGCGGCCATAGCGCGTTGACGGCGATGCCGGCATCGCGGAATTCCTCCGCCATACCCAGCACACACATACTCATTCCGTATTTCGAAATTGTATAAGCCACGTGGTCTTTGAACCATTTTGCATCCATATTTAGCGGCGGCGCTAAGGTCAAGATATGGGGATTATCGGCCTGCCGCAGATAGGGCACACAAACCCGCGAGCACAGATAGGTTCCGCGCACGTTCACGCCAAACATCAAATCGACGCGCTTCATCGGTGTCTCGACGGTGCCGGTTAGACTGATCGCACTGGCGTTGTTTATTAAGATGTCGATGCCACCGAAGGTGTCCGCGGCCTGCTTAACCGCAGCCTGGACCTGTTCTTCGGAACGCACATCCAACACCACCGGCAACGCGCGGCCACCGGCCGATTCGATTTCTGCAGCGGCGCTATGAATCGTTCCGGGCAACTTCGGGTGGGGCTCGGCGGTCTTCGCGGCCACCACAATATTGGCGCCGTCCGCCGCGGCCCGCAATGCGATCGCCTTACCGATGCCACGTGATGCACCAGAGATGAACAACGTTTTATCTTTAAGGGACGTCACGAAAATTTTGGCCGGCGTTTTTCGCAGAATGCCCGCACTCCTTCCACGAAATCGTCGCTCGCCGTGCATTCTAAAAAGTGCATCTGCTCGAAATCGAGTTGCGTATCGAGGTCATTATGTAGCGACGCATTGACCAAGATCTTGGCCTTCGAGTACGCGGTACTCGGACCGGACGCCAGACGCTCCGCCAATGCGATGGTCTCGGCCTCAAGCTGGTCCGCCGCGACGACCCGATTTACGAGACCCATATTCAACGCGGTGTTGGCGTCGAAGCGATCCCCCAACAATACCAATTCCATGGTGCGTTTTAATCCGACAATACGCGGTAGAAAATACGTGCTACCGCCATCTGGCGATGCACCGATATGACAATAGGCCAATGTGAACACGGTGTTATCGGCGGACACTGCAAGATCGCACGCCGCCATAAGACTCACGCCGAACCCGGCCGCGGCGCCCGAGACGCTTGCGATTACGGGTTTCGGCATACGCCTTACCACACGAATGGCGCCATGCACATGTTCGAAAATTGACGCTATGTCATCAGCGCCGGTAGCCGCTGTCTGTTCTACTTGGGTGCGGAAGAATTCGATGTCGCCACCGGCTAAGAAATGCCCACCGGCGCCGCGCACCACAACGCAACGCACACCATCGTCAGTGCCCGCGGTCTGCAGTGCGGCGAACAACTCGCGAGCGAGCCCGGGATCCAACGCATTGAGTACGTCGGGGCGATTCAACGTGATCGTCGCGACGCGACCATCTTGTTCATACAAGACTGCCGGCATTATCTTGAATTTATCATTTTGCCACCAGGCACTTCGATTAGTGGCCGGCGTACATCTGTTCGATTGCGTCGCGATAACGTTCGGTGATTTTTGCTCGCTTCACTTTTAACGTGGGTGTAAGCAATCCATTTTCCACATCCCACGGGTCAAGCACAGCGGTAATCTGATAGATTCTTGCGTAACCCGGGAACGCTTCGATGCAGGTCGCGACGCGTTCCAACAGGATCTTTTTGACGTCGTCTTGTTGCAATGCGTCTCGATCATTGGGATCGACCCCAAGCTGCGCTGCCATGGGCGACCACAAATCCGGATTGAGCACAACGATCACAGACAGATATGAACGCCCTTCGCCGATGATCATCGACTGATCGAACAACGCGTCGTCAGCGATCGCCGACTCCATATCGGCAGGGGGTACTTTCTCCCCGTTCGACAGCACGAGAATATCTTTGATACGGCCGGTGATATAGACGAATCCGTCTTCGATTCGCGCGCAATCGCCGGTGTGGAACCAACCGTCGGTATCGATCGCGTCGGCCGTGGCCTGCTCTTTGCCCCAATAACCCATCATTACACTCGGGCTCTTGGCCAATAACTCATCGTCGTCGCCGATGCGCAGCGCGACACCGTTAAGAGGCAACCCGATACTGGATGGTCGATTGCGGTTCAACGTATTGATGCTCAGGCTTGGGCTGGTCTCAGTGAGTCCGTAACCTTGCAAAATATTCACACCGAGACCGATAAATGCACGACCGACGACCGGAGGCAACGGTGCCCCACCCGACACCACGACACTCAAGCGGCCGCCAAGCTTGGCACGCACTTTTGCGGCCACTAATCTATCCAGCAACGGCCACAGTAAGAAACTCGCGCGCCACGGTCCTTCATTTTGGCGGTGCAGGTGACGTTCCCAGCCGACCCGTAGCGTGAGATTAAATAATCCACGCTTTAGACTCGAAGCCTGTTCGAGTTGCGTTTGAATTGCCTTGTAAACGCGTTCGAATATTCGCGGTACGCTGATCAACGCGGTGGGGCGGATCTGCAACAGGTCTTCCGGCATATCCGGAATTGAACGCGCATACGCGATTGCCGCGCCTGCCATCATCGGAATGTAATAACCGGCGGTACGTTCCAGGGTATGGGACAGGGGCAGAAACGACAAAAACAAGTCGTCGGTCGTGACCGCGACACTTTGTAGGCCCATATAGGCATTGGATAAAATATTCCGATGCGACAGCATCACGCCTTTGGGCGCGCCAGTGGTTCCCGACGTATAAACAATAGTCGCGAGCTCATCCAGCCCGCCACCACGATTTTCGAGTTCACCGCTGTCACCGCTCGGCAGCCAATCGATGGCCGCCGTCACGCGGGGATCGGTAACGTCATCGATGCCTTCAAGAATTACGATGCGTTGCAGAATATCGAGCTCGGACTCGACGTCCGCCAGCTCCGCCCATTGTGCCGCGCTCTCCAATAGCAGCAAGCATGCGCCGGAATCGTTGATGCTGTAGGCCACATTGTCGGCACGATCGGCGACGTACAACGGCACCACCACCAAGCCACAAGCCAACGCGGCCTGCTCGAAAATCACCCAATGGCGGCGATTGCGCATGCGCAACGCGACGCGGTCGCCGGGTTGCAATGGCTCGGCGCTGAGCGCGGCCTGCCAGCGCGACACTTCGGCCGCTATCGCCGCCCAGGTGTAATCACACCAACTTTTGGTAGCGTCATCGTATTCGCGAAAGGCCAGAGCCTGGGGCGTGCGCCGTGCGCGCTCCCGAAACAAACCGGGTAGGTTACCGGCTTGCGCGACCTCAATCACATCGAGGCCACCATGCGCCGCAATGGCGTCCTCGGGGTACACCGTGGCTTCCGATTTCGGTGTTACATCGCTGCCCACGACGTTGCTCTCCATTCGGAATTAGTTGTGTAATCCTAACTTATGCTGCGCCGGCTTGTGACGCCGCATCGGACACCTTAGCGACATCGTCACGATTTTCGGCGGACAATTCCGGAATTTCGTCTGCCGCAGACGTATCGGGAGCGAAGTCATCCACCGCAATAACGTCCTCGACGGC
>Ga0224512_10003552_pt1 | contig 13659 bp, 12 predicted proteins | sample SF_May12_sed_USG_4_FD_169103 | JGI IMG/M metagenome (GOLD analysis project Ga0224512, IMG submission 169103) | Sediment microbial communities from San Francisco Bay, California, United States - SF_May12_sed_USGS_13 | ecosystem: Environmental > Aquatic > Marine > Sediment | place: USA...
GGCCTTCGAAGAGATCATGCAATCTGGTCGGGTGCGCGTGTCGGGGAGCGGCACACCCACTCCGTCGGAAGCCCTTGGCGCGTGCCTGGTCGACGAACCGTGGGGGTGGGGCGACCCGGATCAGCCCGCGCGCCCGTGCGGTTCACACCTGTCCTTTCGTGCCGCTGATGGAGACCTCCGGGTGAGCGGTGGTGTGGGGCAGGGGACCCTCGCTGTCGATGGCGATCTGACCTTCGGTGCCGGAGCGCGCTACTTCGGGTTGGTGATCGTGAGCGGTGCGCTGCGGCTGGAGGGTGGAGCCACGGTGGAGGGTCTGGTGTGGGCGGGCAGGGGATTCGCTGTGGAACCCGGTGCGGCCTTCCGGGGCTCCGCCTGTTGGGCGTTGCGCGCGCTGACTGCCCAACGCGGGCGACTCGGCGGATTCATCGTAGTCGACCCGGGGGCACGCATCGGGCCCTTCTAGTTCGCTCCGACCTCGGCCTCGGTGACCAGAGCATCGAGGAGTCGGTTCCTCAGGTGCGACGAGGGCCTGCGGGTGCGGGGGACGAGCCGGGTGAGCGCGTTCCTGGCCGCGGTTGGCCGGTCGGTGCGGAGGTACGCGATCACTGCGATGTCGAGAAGCGTTCCCGGTGTCTCCCACTGTTGGCCGACTTGCACCAGGGGGATCAGCAGGTCCGCCGCGGCGGCCGCCCGCTCCCAAACCTGTAGCGAGAGGGCATGCCGCAAATCGACGACCGCTCGGGCTTCTGGCGGAGCCTCTGCTCGGTCGAGGAAGTCGTTGACGGCCCGATAGAACGTCGTGTCGACCCATCCGATGGTGCCCCAATGGAGGTCCGCCTCGGCGCCGGCGAACTCGGAAGCCCATCGCTCCCAACCCGCTACCGGCATGCTCCCGGCCAGAATCGTCCGCAGGCGGACCAGGGAGTTCTGCCACTCCGGGAACTCCTCGGGCGCGATGCCGCCCCCAGCGACGCGTACCTCGCGCAGCCATGCGGCCCGTCCCCATGAAACCGCGGGTGCGAGCCCATGGGAGGGGACGGGAAAGTAGGGAAGGGGGTCGACCGTCCTCCCGGCGAGGAGGCCGGGGAGGTCCACCCGTTCGGTGCCCAAGCTGTACGCGCCAGCAGCAGTTGTCCGCTCGAAGCGCGCACGCTCGGCGCCGAGATCGAGGAGGGGCCGATAGTCCGAGTTGGGTCGGACACCTTGGTCGAGGAGCGGTCGCAGCGTGGTCTCGTCGAAGAGTAGCAAGGATGTCATGTGCTCCGCCCGGAACGGCGGCGCGCTTTCTGTAACGAGGTTGAAGCGCTCGCTTCCGAGGACCGACCAGTCCGGTTCCTCCAGCGGCCTGTCGGCGCTGGCGACGATGGCGATGTCCACGTCGCCGATGAGGTACGCGCGGTACGAGGGAAACACCCGGTCCAAGGCCGAGATGACCGACAGCAGCAGGTCGTCGTTCAGCTCGTATACCTGCATCCACTGTGCGAGGACTCCCCCCTCGGTCAGGAAGTCCTTCGCGCGCCGGTAGAATTCCTCGGTGAACAGACTCGCGGTGCCGCTCATCCATGGATTGCTCGGCTCCGAGAAGATGATGTCGAACCGTTCGCGTTGGTACGCGAAGTATGACTTGGCGTCGTCGAAGACGTAGCTGGATCGCGGGTCTCCAATCGCCGGCGCGTTGGCGGGTAAGAATACGAGCGAACCCTCGACCATGAGCGGCTCGATCTCGATGGTCACGACCCGTTCCAGCGTCTCGCTCGTAAGCAGCGTGGTCGCGCTCATCCCAGAACCATGTCCGATGACTGCGGCGTTGCGTGCGTCCGGGCGGTAGGCCATGCCTACCGCGGGAGCCAGCACCTGGGTCGTGAAGTCGCGCCCAGCCTCGATTGGCGTGTCGGGAAGCGTGTCACGCCCGGGCGCACGCCATCGGGGTTCGAGGGAGGCGTCGGGTTTTCCGTTCGTGGCCAGCACGACCAGACCGTCGCCCGTCCCCACATAGGCCGAGACAGTAGCGGTGCGACCGTCGGCGTAGAACAGTCCTACACGCTCCCCTTCGCTCGGGAGCAGCCCCTCACGATAGACGCCGCTCGTCATGACGTTCGGATCCAGCCGGAAGCCGAAGCCGACAGCGAGCAAGACCACGGCGCTCGCCATGGCAGCGATGCCCGTGAACCGCAGGTCGCCCTTGGGCCACCTGGCAGACCGCTCGAGAAGCCAGAGGCCCAGAATCACATCGAGTCCCGCGCCCGCTAGGATCAGTCCTTTCAGGCCGAGCCACGGGAGTGCGATCAAGCCCGCGAGGCCGACGCCTGCGACCGAACCGATCGTATTGATCCCATAAACCCTGCCGATGGCCGCCTCGCCGGCGCCCGAACGGAGCAGCGTTCCCGTGATCACGGGCAGCGTCATACCGGCGAGGACCGTCGACGGCAACATCACGAGCAAGCACATGCCGTACCGACTGAGGTTGAACAGTGCGTATCCGCCGCTCTGGCCCGGGAGCGTCCGGATCAGCCACGACATGGTGTCGAAGGACATGTAGTAGAAGACCGGTACGGACAGGACCGCGGTCAGCCCCATGAGGACCTGGATGATGCCCAGCATGTGCAGGGGGTGCGGCGCGTGGTCCGAACGGCCTCGGATCCACCATGCGCCCAGCCCGAGCCCGAGGATGAACGCAGACAACATGAGCTCGAAGGAGTGGGTCGCACTTCCGAGCACCAACGAGAGCATCCGGATCCAGCCGATCTCGTATGCGAACGAAGCGAGCGCCGTCCCGAAGCTCACCGTGAGGAGGACCCAAGCGAGCCTCGGAGGAGGGCTCGACTTCCACGGATCCTGAGCACTGTCCGGTGAAGTCGCGGTGGGTACGGCGAGTTCCCCCGGCGTCGGTCCCGTCGGAGAGGTCGCCGCGGTGGCCAGCATGAGTTCATCGGACGGCGCCGCCCGGCGTGCGTAGGCGAACGCGAGGCCCGCGGCAGTCAGATTGAGGAGCGCAGCGGCGGCGCTCGTGCCCGGCAGTCCGAACGCCCCGATCATCCAGAAGCCCGCCAGGAGCACACCGGTGGCGCCCCCTAGCGTGTTCAGCAGGTAGACTCGCGCGACGCCTCGTCCAGGATGCGCCGCGTCGGTCCGCACCACCGCGGCGGCCATCAGCGGGAAGGTGGCTCCCAGGACCATGGCCTGCGGTAGGATGAGCAGACCCGCCACGCCCCAGCGAACCGAGCCGACCAGTTGAGCGCTTCCGAGGCTGGGGAAGAGCGTGTCGTAGCTGAAATCACTCACGGCCACGAAGGCCGCGTGGAAGGCCAGGCCGAAGAGGGCGAGCACGACCTCCGCGAGGGCATACCACCGCACTGGATGTGACAGGCGGGCGGAAACGTCGGCCACGATCATCGAACCGAGCGCCATGCCGCCGAGATAGACGGCCAGGACGAGGACCTGTGCGTAGGCGCTGTGGCCGACGTAGAGGCCGAGATAGCGGGCCCAAAGGACCTCGTAGACGAGGCCCGCGACCCCCGACACGACGAACGCGATGTAGAGGGTCTTCTTCGAACTCACCGCGACTCGCACTCCTCTGAGGTTGGCGTCAGGGATGCTCGGTTCGGCGGCCACTGACCGCCGCGAGACGATACGGCGACGGATCGGCAGGCGGAAGGTTGTTGATTGCTTGCCGGAGCTTGCGGAAGGCCAGGCGGGGCTTCGCGCCGACTTCGGGTCGCACTCCTTGCCGGCTAGGGGAAAAAGTGCCCCAAACAATCCTTTGCGGTGGCGGAAGGCCGCATCAATATTGCACGCGTGGCTGGCACGGAACTTGGTAGTTACGTAGCCGGCAACCACTGGCCAAGGGAAACGGAAGTCATGAAGCGCACCCCGAACGGCTTTACCCTCATCGAGTTGGTCATCGTGATCCTCATCGGGAGCATTCTCGTAGGGATCGCGCTGTCGAGCTTTCAGAACGCCCAGTCGGCGATCTCCGCACGGGGTGCCAAGACCATGTACGCGACGCTCCACCAGCTGGCTCGGGCCAGGGCGATCGAGATGGGTGGCACGAACATCCTCGTCGTCAACTCGGACGGGGACTCCGCCTACATCATTGGCTCGGGCGGCGTGACCAACATCACCAACTTCCGTCGAGAGCTGAACGTGGACGTCCGTTCCAGCCCGAGCGCGTTCATTATCTGCATGACGCCGCGTGGATACGCCGACCCGGACTGTCCGGCGCTCGGTTTCAGCGCCACGACGAGCAGTCCTGTCGTGCTGCAGTTCTGGCAGAACGCCGACTCCACCAGCGTGACCATCCTGCCCATGGGGCAACTGGTGGGCATGTGAGCACAACCATGGGAGACACCGCAGAGAACGCAGGCCGTCGCCACGCGCGCGGCGGCTTTTCGATGGTCGAGGTCATCATCGCGATGATCATCCTCACCGTCGGCGTGCTCGGGCTCGCCGGTACGACGGCCTTCATCGTGCGCCAGGTCACGCTCTCGGATCTAATGACCGAGCGCGCAGCGGCGTTCCAGACCGTCGTGGATCGCCTGCAGTCGCTCCCTTACGACAGCGTGGCTGCGGGTGCGGACTCCATTGGAATCTTCGAGGCTACGTGGACCGCAGTGGCCGACGGCGGTCAGAACAAGATCGTGACCATCGTCACCACGGGACCGGGGATGACCAGCGTTGCAGGCGGTGCGCCGTTCAATGCACCGCAGGTGGTGGACACGTTCACGTTCAGGATTCTCAGACGATGACGCGCGCCCGCGCAGGCTTCACGCTCATCGAGTTGCTCGTCGTGACTGTATTGGGATCGCTCGTGCTCCTGGCGGCCCTCCAGATTCTCATCACCAATCAGCGTACTTACACGTCTCAGAATCAGGTGATTGCCGGTCAGCAGAGCACGCGTATGGCCCTCGAGGTCCTGTTCAACGAGCTGCGCGAAGTCAGTCCGGCGGGTGGGGACCTCCTCGTCATGGGTTCGGACTCGATCCGGGTGCGCCTCATGAGGAAGTTCTCCATCGTCTGCGAGACGGACTTCAGTGGGCAACCCGAGATCGTGGTCATGAATCTCCCTGGCCGGAGATTCGAGGACAACGACTCAGTCTTCGTGTTCGCCGACAACGACGAGAACAACGACACCGACGACGTGTGGATCGCGGCGCAGGCCACCGCGGTCGACACCACCGACGCGTGCCCCCAAGACGGCGCGGCGGCGACCAGGCTCAGGTTCAATGGCCAGGCCGCTTTGTTCGCTGCCGACTCGGTGGGCCTCGGCGCGCCGGCGCGCAGCTACGATCGCTACACCTTCGGCGTGACCGACTACTCAGGAGATCCGTACCTGGGCCGGCGCTTACGCGGGAGCGGTATGGTGCCGGTCGTCGGACCCATTCGTGCCACCAACGGGCTGAATTTCGTTTACCGGGACGCGTTAGGAGTCACGACCGGCACCGCGGCAGACGTGCGACAGATCGAGGTGACGGTCCGCACGGGGTCGGGCGTGACCAACTCGCTCAATGAGGAAGTCCAGGATTCAATCACGGCGTGGATCTACACGAGGAATTAGCGCGGCAGGTAAGCCGCTTTCGAGGAGTAGTCATATGAGGACGACCGACCGAACAGGTTTCGCGCTTCCCGCGGTGACCGGAGCGATGGTCATCATTGGGATTCTGGTGACTGCGGGCTTCTACATGGCCCGGCAAGAGCTCCGCATCGGGGTGGCGAGCAACCACACGAACCTGGCGCTAAACATCGCGCAGGCCGGCGCGAACGAGGTGATGGCCAACTGGAACGGCTACAGCCTTGGCAACATCCTACCGTGGCAGGACACGACGCTGACGGGCACCATGACCAGCGGCGACTGGAGGGTCTCGATCGCGAATGCGAACGACCATGTGTACTTCCTCACGGCGACGGGAGAGGTCACGGAAGGTGGTCTGTGGGCGGGTGCGACCCGGACCATCGGTATCACCACGAAGATCCTCTACGCCGATATCAATCCGCCGGGGGCGCTCACGACTCGCGGGAAGGTCAACGTCGGGGGGTCCGCCACGATCAGTGGCGATAATGTAACGCCGACCACGTGGGGCCCGTACTGTACCGGCCTCGCGACGGACTCCCTGCCGGGTATCGTGCTCGAAGACACCACAGGAGGGAATCCCAACATTACTGGCGGTAAGGCCTCAATCGAAGGTAACCCGAACTTTGACGAGGACTCCACCATCGTGGACGATACCTTCACCGACTTCGGCAACCTGACCTGGGCCGAGCTGGTGGCGGTCGCTCAGGCCGACGGGAAGGAAGTGACCTCGTTGGGGACGAGCATCAACACCATTGGACCTTCCGTGACGGCGACCATCCCCCCCCGGTGCAACGTGGCCGATCTACAAAACTGGGGCGACACGATACCACTCGCTCCTTGCGGGAGCTACTTCCCTCTCATCTACCACGCCGGAAACCTGACCGTCCAGAGCAACTCATACGCCCAGGGAATTCTCCTGGTCGAGGGGAACTTGGAGGTCCGGGGCGGATTCACGTTCTACGGGATCATCATCACCCAGGGGACCTTCACGGCAGGTCTTGGCAACAACCTCATCGTCGGTGCGGTGATGGCGTCGAACGCGGGCGACATCAACGAAACCTACTCGGGGAGTAGCCAGATCATCTACTCGCGCTGCGCTGTGACGAGGTCCGTGCTGAACAATTCCGCACTCTCCCGGGCCCGGCCGCTGGCCGAGCGAAGTTGGGTCGACCTGACCGCTGCGATCAACTGATGCGCAGCCGGAGGCCGGCGGAGCTCGACGCTTCGCCGGCCTTCTTCGCGTATCATGCAATATCAAATGTTTACCAATTATTGTCGGTGCCCCCAAGGGCATTTTCTTCTTGACAAGGCTCGACTTTCAGTGGTAACCTGACAACGACATTCTCAGGAAATATGTGATTTCAATCCCTCGGATGAAGGCGGCGAATGGGCCTCTTCGGACGAAAGCGCACCTCGGTCGGGCTGGACATCGGCTCAGGGTTCGTCAAGGTCGTTGAAGTGGACCACTCGGGCGATCAGCCCGAGGTGGTCCGAGTCGCCATGCGGCCCCTCCTGCCCGACGCGATCGTCGAGGGCGAGATCATGGACTATGGCCTCGTGTCCGAGGCGGTTCAGGGTCTCTTCCAGGACCTGGGCATGAAGGGCACCGACGTGGTCACCGCGATCGGCGGCCATGACGTGATCATCAAGAAGATCGAAATGGATCGGATGAAGGAGTCCGACGCTCGCGAGGTGATCCGCTGGGAAGCCGAGCAGCACGTGCCGTTCGACATCAAGAGTGTCGAGCTCGACTTCCAGATCCTCGACCCCGACGGCCCCGGTAGTCAGATGCAGGTGCTCCTCGTCGCCGCGAAGCGGGAGCTCGTGGACAACAAGGTCGGCCTCCTGCAGGACGCCGGCGTCAATCCGGTCATCATCGACATCGACGCCTTCGCCCTGCATAACGCTTTCCAGCACAACTACCCCGACTCGAGCGATGGCATCATCGCGCTCGTCAACGTGGGTCACGAGACCACGAATGTGAACATCCTGGAGGACGGCATACCGATCCTCACTCGGGACATCCCGTTCGGGTCTCGCAAGATCCGCGAGGACCTGCAACGCGAGCGGGGTCTCACGGCGGAGCAGGCGGAGGACGTGGTGCAAGCCAGGGAGACGGTGCACGATCTGGAAAGCTTCGTCGAGTCGTCCGCCGACGAGGTGGCGGTCGGCATCGAACGGGCCAGCGCCTTCCTCATGACGAGGGAGGACGGTGACTCGGTGGGACGAATCTTCCTCAGCGGAGGCGGTGCGCGCATTCCGGGTATGGCCGAGACGCTCGGGCGCCGCATGAACGTCGCAACCGAGCTGGTAAATTCTTTCGAGCGGGTACCGGTCCAGTCTGCTGCGGCCGGAGACATCTCGATCGAGGAAGCTGCCCCGATGCTGCTGTTGCCGCTCGGGCTGGCTCTCCGAGCCTAGACTAGGACAGCCGAACCGTGATTGAAGTCAATCTGTTACCCGGCGGGAAAAAGCGGGCCTCGAAGGGCTTTTCGTTCGCCATGCCGAAGCTCAGCAGCCTGGGCGGAGGCGGTGGGGACGCGGGCGACCGATATATGATGTTCTTCGGCGTCGCCGCGGCGATCGCGATTGGCTACATGGGCTTTACGTTCATGGGAGCCAGCTCCGAGCGAGAGGAACTCGGCGTGCGCCTCGAGGAAGAGCGTCAGGACTCCATCCGCTTTGCTGCCCTCATCGAGCAGACCAACCGACTCACGGCGCGTCGCGACTCGATTGCCGAGCGCGTCAACATCATTCAGGAGATCGACGCCGGTCGCTTCGTGTGGCCACACTTGCTCGACGAGGTGGCCGCTGCGGTACCGGAGTACACCTGGCTGAGTGAGATCACCTACGCGAACGCCAGTCCGCTGCAGGTCCGTATCGTCGGCAGAGCTGGGAGCATCTACTCTGTTACGCAGTTCATGCGACGGCTCGAGTCCTCCGCGTTCCTAAGGGATGCGGACGTTCAGACAATTCAACAGCAGCCGTCGGAGAACGATCCCACGGATCTGGTGCAGGTCTTCGAGCTGCTCGTCACATACGAATCGCCCCCGCTCGACGAGCTTCAGACGGTTCCGCTCTTCGACGAAGAGTCGTCCGCGCAGTCCGCCGCGCCGGGAGGGAACTAGCCATGGCTTGGTACAATCCAGACGACCCTACGCAGCGCAATTGGATGCTGGGTGGCCTGGCGATGCTCGTGCTCATCGTCCCGTTCAACATCTATCTTTTGGGCCCGCGCAATGAAGCCAACGTGGCGACCGCGGCAGAGGTCGAGCGGCTCGAGACCGTCAATCGACGGGCGTCTGTGCTCTCCGCTCAGGGCGGTGGCGACCTCGAGGCCCGGCTGGCACTCTACGAGAGACACGTGGCCCGCCTCGAAGCTCTCGTGCCGGCGAGCGAAGAGGTCGGCGTGCTCCTTGACGACATTCAGGCGCGCGCGCGGCAGGTCGGTGTGGAAGTCGTCGGGTTGGATCCGGAGCCCGTGGTGGCCGCCGGACCGTACGATCGACGCGCATTCGGCATGACGGTCATCGGTGACTATCATGCGGTCGGACGTTTCTTGACGGGGATCGCCAACCTCTCGCGCATCGTCACACCGGTACAGCTCGACCTCGCCGTCTTCGCACCCTCGGCACAGTATCCAGAGATGACGTCTCCGGTGCGCGCGACGTTCCGGGTGGAGACCTATGTGTTCGCGAACCGTCCGGCTCAGCCGGCGGCCGCGCAGGTGGGAGGCGGAGCATGAGGACCTATCGACTTCTTGCAGCCGCATTGTTGGCGGCAGCGGCCATGGTGTCGCCAGGTGGACTGCAGGCACAGGATCCGCCTCCGGCCCCACAGCAGGAGCCGGAGTTGGTGTTCGAACGAGAGGTCTTCGAATACCCGTCGTTCTCCCGCAGCAATCCGTTTACGCCGCTCTCCGGAAGCCAGCAGGGTGGGCCGCGCTACGAGCAGCTCACGCTGACGGGCATCATTTGGGATTCAGACCCCACGTTCAGCGTGGCGGTCGTCTCGACCGGCGCGCTCACGATCGCCGCCGACGGAACGGCCACAGTGGCTCCTGGTGCGGCGTACAATGCGAAGGTGGGTCAAAGAATCGGCAACACGACGATTCGAGAGATTCAACGGGACCGCGTCGTCGTCGACGTGGAGGAATTTGGACTGACGGACCGTAGGACAATGTTCATTGCATCTAGGCGCCAGGGAGGCACCCAATGACGTCGATGTTCGCTCTGTGGGCGAGTACGCTTCTGGCTTTCGGGGGGGCCGTCACAGAAGTGACGATTACCCCGATGCAGTCGGAAACCAGCGTGCTCATCACGGTCGATGGTGACGTCGAATTTCGCGACTTCACCATGGAAGGCCCCCATCGTCTGGTGGTAGACCTCATGGATTCGAGGCACGCGCTTCCGCGTGCCGAGTTCGCCTCGGTGAACCGTGGTGGGATCCGCTCCGTGCGCTCGAGCCAGTACTCGGAAGGTGTCGTGCGCGTGGTCTTTGTTCTCGATCAGCGGCTGGGCTACACGGTCATGCCCGATGAGCGCGGTCTACGCATCGTGCTGCAGAATCCAACCGGTGACTTTCAGGCCTGGTCTTCTGGGTCTGGTGGCGCGACGGCATTCGATCAATCGCCGGCCGTCAGCACCGCGTTGCGGGCGCCGGAGCCTGTAGCTCGGCAGCAGAGCCAGGCCCGTCGCATGTCGATCACGTGGGTCGACACGCCGATCAATCAGGTACTTCTCGCATTCGCCTCATACTCAGGCGTCTCGATCGTTCCGGGCTCGAATGTCACCGGCAACGTCACAGCGGACATCAACGATCAGCCCTGGGACGTGGCGCTGAACACCATTCTCAGCGGCCAGGGCCTCGTAGCGAGCGAAGACGAATACGGCATCATTCGGGTCGACAACATTACCGACCTGAACAGCCGTGAAGCGATCGAGCCGATTGAGACTCGGCCGCACCGCATTTCCTTTGGCACGGCTGCCGAAGTCCAGGGCGCGCTGGCCCCACTGCTGACAGAGCGCGGCCAGGTCACGGTGTCCCCGGCCACGAATACCTTGATCGTCTCAGACATCCGTCGGGTGCAGGATGCCGTCGCGGCCCTGCTTGCAGACCTCGATATAGAAACGCCGCAGGTGTCGATCTCGGCCAAGATCATCTTCGTGAATCGGACGGACCTCGACGAGTTCGGTGTCACCTACGAGCTGAAGGACTCACAGGGCAACCAGTTCAACCAGCTGTCCGGTGGCTTCGCCGATACGGACGGCGACGGTACGGTGGAGCCGATCGATCAGGGAACCGCGGTCGTCGCTTTGGGAGGCAACTCGATTGCCGCCCTGGGCAACGCGACGGCGAGGGTCGCTGCACCCACCGTGCAGTTCCTCACATCTCTCGTGGTCGGCCGCCATCAGCTCATTGGCTTCATTGACGCCCTGCAAGCGGTGAACCTCAGCGATATCGAGGCGACGCCTCAAGTCACGGTGTTGGACAATCAGCAGGCCGAGCTGGTCGTCGGTGAGCTTACCCCGATTCGGACGATCGACGCGGGCGCGGGCGGTGGGGCGGGCGGTGGCTTTCCGGTGGCCCAGGTCGAGCAGCAACAGACCGGTATCATCTTGAGGGCGACGCCCCACGTGACCGCAGACGGATACATCCTCCTGGAAGTTGAGGCCGAGCGGTCGGCGGCCGAGCTGGCTCCGTCTGACGCCGGCTTCATCTTCCGGAATCAGCGCGTCACGACGCGTGTGTTGGTGGCGGACGGCGAGACCACAGTGATTTCTGGACTTACACAGAGTGAGCGCACCGAGGCGCGGTCTGGCATTCCGATTCTCCAAGACCTTCCGCTCATCGGCAGGCTGTTCCGCGTCCAGCGGGCGCAGCAGATCCAGCAGGATCTGATCATTCTGGTCACGCCGAACATCGTTCGCGGAAACAACTGAGGCCGATGAGAGCCCAAGACGAGAAGCGCCCGGTGGAAGGGCGCCGGATCCGGTTGCGGGTGGCGGCCGCTGCGGTTGCTGGACTCGCGGTGATGGCTGCCTGCACGGGCGACAACCTCTTCACGGGACCGAGCCTAGGCGGCACGCTGCTGGGGCCGAGCGTAGAGATCGAGGCACCTGCGGCGAACGCGGTAGTAGGAGCGACGGACTCGGTACAGGTGAGGACCACAGTGGCCTCGGAGAACGGTGTGACGCAGGTCACGCTCTCTGGTGTCTTCCCGACCGGCACGGCCGCCTACATCTCGCAGGTGGTTTCACTGCCGAACCCGCAAGACACGACGATCTCCAGGTTCCTCAAGCGGTCGGGAACCGCAACGGGGAGCGCGAGGATCATCGTGCAGGCCACGGATCTGCTGGGCGGCACCGCCGCGGACACCGTCACGATCACGATCAACCCCTAACACCACCGGGCGGTTGTCGTAGGGCGCACCGAGTCCCGCAGGACTTGGACGCGAAGCCACTCTACTCTATATAGTCTGTCTTGCATCGCCCGGCGCTGCCGGGCGTTTGTGTTGTCGGTCAGTCACCCTTGAGCAGTCATGAGACGCATCGCATTCCGTACCGCTGGCGAATCGCACGGCCGGGGCCTAACGGCCCTGATCGAAGGTATTCCGGCGGGCCTCAGCCTCGAGACGGAGCGGGACGTCGACCCGGAGCTCAAGCGTCGACAGGGTGGCTATGGGCGCGGCCGGAGAATGAAGATCGAGTCGGACCGGGCCGAGCTCCTCAGTGGGGTTCGGCTGGGAGAGACTCTGGGCTCGCCGATTTCGATGGTGGTCTGGAACCGCGACTGGGACAACTGGACAGTGGCGATGAGCCATACGCCTCCAGAGCCCGACGCCAACCCCAAGGCGCTGCGCCCGGGCTATTTGCCCCGGCCTGGGCACGCGGACCTAGTCGGGGCTCTCAAGTACGATCGCCGGGACACGCGTGACATTCTCGAACGCGCGAGCGCGAGGGAAACCGCGGCTCGAGTGGCGTGTGGGGCGGTGGCGAAGCGCCTGCTGAGGGAATTCGATATCAGCGTGGGGAGCCATGTCGTGTCGATCGGGTCCGTGGAGGCGGCGCCTAGCGAGCTGCCCACCGACCTCAACGCGTCGGCTGATGCCAGCCCCGTGCGCTGCCTGGACGAAGAAGCCGCCACGCGCATGATGGCCGAGATCGACGCGGCGAAGGAGCGAGGCGACACCTTGGGTGGCGTGTTCGAGATTGTCGCGACCGGACTCCCGGTCGGATTGGGGTCTTATGTGTCGTGGGACACGAAGTTGGATGGGCGCCTGGCTGGGGCGGTGATGTCCATTCAGGCGGTCAAGGGAGTCGAGATCGGCCTCGGCTTCACCGGCGCGGTCCGCCCGGGCTCGGACGTGCACGATCCGATCGTGCGTGCCGAGGAGAAGCCGCGCACGGGAGGCATCGGCCGCGCCTCCAATCGGGCCGGTGGGCTGGAGGGAGGCGTAACCACGGGTGAGCCCCTCGCGGTGCGGGGTGCCATGAAGCCGATCTCGACGCTCATGAAGCCACTCCCCAGCGTGGACATGCGGGATGGAAGCGTGGGAAACGCTTCGACCGAGCGAAGCGACGTATGTGCGGTGCCTGCCGCGGGCGTCGTCGGCGAGGCGATGGTTGCACTGGTGCTCGCAGATGCGCTCCTGGAGAAGTTCGGGGGCGACTCCGTAGGGGAGGTGCGCCGCAATTTCGACACCTATCTCACCTACCTGGCCGAACGAGGTTTCGGAGAACGGTGACCGCGCGCGCTCTCGACCGAGTCCTCCTGGTGGGGTTCATGGGCTCGGGGAAGACGAGCGTCGGCCAGTTGGTGGCGGAGCGGCTCGGGTGGCGGTTCGTCGACTTCGATGACGAGATCGAGCGCGAGGCAGGCGCCCCGATTGCCGCACTGTTCGCAGAGCACGGCGAGGCGCACTTTCGGGCGATCGAGGCTCGCGTCGCCGATCGGCTGCTGGCGGAACAGGGCGTCGTCTTGGGTAGTGGAGGGGGCTGGGGTGGGGTGCCGGGGCGGCTGACGACGCTCCCCGCAGCGACTGGCTCGTTTTGGCTGGAGGTGTCTGCCCCTACCGCGATTCAGAGGAC
>Ga0224512_10003554_pt1 | contig 13651 bp, 11 predicted proteins | sample SF_May12_sed_USG_4_FD_169103 | JGI IMG/M metagenome (GOLD analysis project Ga0224512, IMG submission 169103) | Sediment microbial communities from San Francisco Bay, California, United States - SF_May12_sed_USGS_13 | ecosystem: Environmental > Aquatic > Marine > Sediment | place: USA...
GAGATGGTTTGTCGAGTGGCGGCCAGCGAGGCGCGCACCCGGCTTATGAAGCTTTGCTGTGACACCCGTCCCCGCCCGCGTGCCCTGGCACGGGGTGGTGTCTTGACTGCCAAGGAACGCCACGATAGGGACGTATTTCGCGACCTCCAACTATCGCGGTTTGAAGAGCAGTTGCGGAGAGATGTCCAACCGTTCGAGACTTACGACGCGAGCTCCATTCGCGGTGGTGATCGCCACCCCCTCCCCACCTCCCCCGCTGCGCGGGGGAGGAGAAGAATCGGCGTGGTCGCGCCAAGACGCCGGCGATTTGGTGGCGGTCGCGCTCCCCTCCCGCTTGCGGGAGGGGTAAGGGGAGGGTGCCAACCCGTCAGGAAATGCTGACGCGGGACTACGACTCGATCACCACCGGCAGCACGACGGGGCGGCGGTCGATTCGTTTGCGGATCACTTTGGCCGCCGACTTACGGACGTGGCGCCGCAACGTGTCGAGATCTGTCGGATACTTGATATTGCCGAGCTCGGCTACAACTGCCTGGGACGCGGCGTCGAGGATCTCCTTGGGGTCATCGGTTAGCCCATGACTATCGACATCGGGGCCGATGAGGATCTCGCCGTTACGGCGATTGACGCCGACGGTGATAACGACCACGCCGTCGTCAGCCAGTTGACGGCGGTCCCGCAGCACATCTTCGCGCACGTCTCCCAGCTCGCCACCGTCCACGTAGATGTAGTCACACGGAATGGCGTTGCGGTGATGCTTCAGCACTCCATTGGTGAGACTGACGGCATCGCCGTCTTCAGCGAGAATCACATTTGGCACATTCATCTGAGTGGCGAGCTTGGCGTGCGCATTGAGGTGGCGATATTCCCCGTGGACCGGGACCAGAGCATCGGGTCGGACCACGTTGATGAACGTCTTCAGTTCTTCTTGAGCGGCGTGACCGGACACGTGCACATTGGAGTTGTTGCCATGGAACACGGTGGCGCCTTTGCGCAAGAGCCCGTTGATGACCCGACTGACCCGGGTTTCGTTGCCGGGGATGGGCTTGGCAGAGATGATGACGGTGTCCTCTGGGGTGAGGTCCACGAAGCGATGCTCCCCCGAGGCCATCAGCGAAAGAGCGGCGAACGGCTCACCCTGGCTTCCGGTGGAAATGATCGCGGTCCGCTCCGGCGGCAGCTTCAGCAGTTCGTCGATATCGAGCAGCCGATCCTCCGGCAGGTCGAGCAGCCCCAGGTCTTTGGCGATTTCGGTGTTCTTGAGCATCGACCGGCCAAGGAACGCGAACGATCGACCGTCGTCTACCGCCGCGTTCACGATCTGCTGCACCCGATGCAGATGGCTGGCGAAGCAAGCCGTGATCACCCTGCCATGCGACTCGACGATCAGCTCGTATAGCGACGGTCCTAGGGAAGACTCCGACGGAACGAAGCCAGGTACTTCCGCGTTAGTGCTGTCGGACAGCAGCAGTTTCACCCCGCGCTTACCCAGCTCGGCAAAGGTGGGGAGGTCGGTCGGCTTGCCGTCGATGGGGGTGGGGTCGAGCTTGAAGTCGCCCGAGTGCAAAACGATCCCCTCCTCGGTATCGAGCGCTACCGCCGCACCCTGGGGAACGCTGTGACTCACCCCAACGAGTTGGAACTTGAATGGCCCGGCCGTGGTCCACTTCCCAAGCGGCACCGGCCGTAGGTCTGGCTCGAGACCGGCCTCGAGGATCCGGCTGCGGGCGAACGAAACGGCCAACTCTGTCCCATAGATAGGGACCGGGACTGCACGCAGGAAATAGGCCAAGGCCCCAATGTGATCCTCGTGGCCGTGGGTGAGGATCACGCACTCGACATCCTTGCGACGCTCGATTATCGAAGTGAAGTCTGGAAGTACGAGGTCCACTCCCAACATGTCCTCTTCGGGGAACATCAACCCGCAATCGATCAATGCCAGGCGGCCATCGATCTCCACAGAAGCGCAGTTACGGCCCACTTCCCCCAGGCCGCCAAGGAAGGAGATCCTCACGCTCATACTCGCTGAGCACCTACCAGAGTTTCCTTGATGCGGTCCACTGTTTCTGGCTGAGCGGCCACCAACGGCAGCCTCGGATCGCCAACCGGGCCCCACACCTCGTTCATGATGCCTTTGAGCGGGATCGGATTCGGCTCGAGGAACAGGGCATCGAACAACGGAAGCAATGCGTGGTGCAACTTGGTGGCTGTGCCCATGTCCCCTGCGATGGCCGACTGCAGCATCCGCTTTATCTGGGGTCCGACCAGATGAGAGGGAACCGACACCACCCCGCGGGCGCCCACGGCCATCATCGGGAGCGTGTAGGCGTCTGATCCGGAGTAGATAGCCAGAGAGTCACCGCACGCCTCAACGGTTCGAGCTGTGAAACCGGTGTCCTCAACCGCGTCCTTGACCCCGACGATCTTGGGGTTCTCTCCCAGCCGGGCCAGGGTGGGAATCTCGATGAGTCGTGCGGTACGACCCGGGATGTTGTAGAGCATCAGGGGGAGATCGGTGGCCGCGGCGATGGCGGTGAAGTGGCGAAAGATGCCCTCCTGGGGTGGCTTGGAGTAGTAAGGCGTCACCGCCAAGAGCCCGTCGCAACCGACGTCTGCCGCCGCTTTGGAGAGCTCGACCGACTCGGCCGTGTCGTAAGTGCCGGTGCCGGCGATGACCTTCGCTTTGCCGGCTACCGCCTCGACCGTGCCGCGAAAGAGCGCCAGCTTCTCCTCTGCGCTGAGGGTTGGCGACTCACCCGTAGTGCCGCTCACCAGGATCGCGTCAGATCCGTTATCGGCGAGGTACTGCGCCAAGTTCCACGCCTGGTCGTAAGCAACGGCCCCGTCTGGGGCGAACGGGGTGAGCATCGCGGTTACGAGATCACCGAAGGGCATGTTGCCCTGGACGGTAGCACCGCAGACCGTCGCTATCTTTTCAGTAGTTATGGATCACGTACAAGACATCGACCAGGAGGCGTTCGGCCAGGCCGTTCTGCAGCGCAGCCACGAAGTGCCTGTCGTTGTTGACTTCTGGGCGGAGTGGTGCGGCCCCTGCAAGACGCTTAGCCCGGTGCTGGAGAAGCTGGCAGCGGAATTCGAAGGCGGTTTCGAACTGGTCAAGATCGATGTCGACAAGAATCAGCAGCTCTCCCAGGAGTTCGGCATCCAGGGCATCCCCAATGTCATCGGGTTCCGCGACGGCCAACCGGCGTCCCGATTCACAGGAGCGCTTCCGGAGTCGGCCGTTCGCCAGTGGCTGGGCGGTCTGTTGCCCACCGCCGCCGACCGCTTGGTGGAAGCCGCCCGTGATGAGGTCATCGAGGGCGACACAACGCGCGCTGAAGAGCTATTCACCCAAGCACTCGGCCTTGATAGCGACCACGCCGAGGCCGGGACGGGACTCGCCTCGCTGCTCATCGCCCGCGGCGACACGGAGGGCGCCCTCATCGTGTTGGGCAAGCTGACCCCGTCAGCCGAAACCGAACGGCTCCAGGCAGCCGCCAGGGTCACCGCCTCCCAGGGCGGCGACATCGGCGAGCTGGAAGCAGCGGTGGAGGCCGAGCCCGGCTCGGAGGCGGCGTTGATCGCGCTGGGGATGGCACTTGCCGCCAAATCCGAGCACGAACCAGCTCTTGACTATCTACTGAAGGCGGTCTCGATCAAGGGACCGCGAACCGAGGAGGCTCGCCGGGCCATGATCGACGTGTTCGGGATCTTGGGCAACGAACATCCTCTCACCATCGACTACCGCAAGCGGCTGGCCAGCCAGTTGTTCTAGGCCGGCAGCTAGGCCGGTTCGGCCTCGTCGAGCACCATCGACATGGTCATCCCCATCGTCATATCCATGGCGCCGTCCATTCCATCGCCCGAGAATTTGGCTGTCATCTCGATGTCCATCGCAGTGGAATTGGCAACCATGACGCCCGTATCGATATCGAACCAGGTAACGCCCGTGACGTCTTGAGGTTTCATCGTGAAATCCATCCCGAAGCCGTCTCGTTCCATCATGCGGAACTCGGCCTTCATCAGACCAATGTCGTTGGCGTTCATTCCCAACCCAGCCAGCGCCTCGTCGTCAAGGTCGAACATGGCGTCGATCATGTCTTGCATGTCCATCGAGAGGGCGGGCATCTTCGTCTTGGATTGGATAACCCAAGTGTTGTGCCCGTCACGCTGCTCCTGCCTCGTCACCTCATAGTCCGATTCGATCGTCCACTCTCCGAAGAACGGGATCGTGGATGTTTGGCTGTCGGACCACTTGGCGCCGACGAAGAGCTCTTGGTCGGGGAAGGCAGGCCCGAACATCTGACTGGTGGTCCCGGCGCCCGCCAGGCCGGTGAGGTCCCCGCCGAAGAGGTCGGTTGGCAGCTGAGCGCCGCCCGCCGTAACAGAGACCGTGTTTCCACTGCGATCGAGCACGACGCTCACCTCAGGGAGGTAGTCGTCGACGCTCATGCCGAGGTCTTCCATCGACACATCATCCAGCCCATCTACCCCGAAACCAGAGACGCTGAAGTCGTTCAGGTCCACCTTGACCGTGATCTCCGTTGTGTCGGCCGTCGGTCCCTCGCCAACGAGATATCGAAACCCCGCATCCATGCTCATTGAGCCGGCGACGCTCTCGGTGCCGAACCCGGAATCAACGTCGGCCGCCATGTCGACGTTCATGGTTACGCCGTACGCCAATTCCTGACCGGGGGCGTACCCGTAGGAGAGAACCATGGCCTGGGCACCGGGCGGTGCGGCGGCAGGTATCTCGCTTTGGGCGCAGGCGCCGGCGATGAGCGCGGCGGCCAGGATCGCAACGAGATGGCGGAAGTACGTCAAGGTATCCCCTTTGGTCGGCCAAGATTCATCGGCACAACGTGGATCGGACTTGACTAGATGCCGAGCAGAGGCTCCAGCCCAAAGGTCACGCCTGGGCGATCGGCTATTTCCCTAACAGCAAGAAGGACGCCAGGCATGAACGACTCCCTGTCGAATGTGTCGTGTCGCATCGACAGGGTCTCTCCCTCCGCTCCCAGGACTACTTCTTGGCTGGCGATGATCCCCGGCAATCGGATGCTGTGAACGGGAATCCCTTCAACGTCGGCACCGCGGGCTCCCGGGACGAGCTCCTTTGACTCGAACCTAGTGCCCCGCCCCTGGCGGGCCGCCGCCATGCGTTGGGCGGTCGCCAGCGCTGTGCCCGAGGGTGCGTCTGGTTTGTCCTCATGATGAAGCTCGACGATCTCTGCCACTGGGAGGTGGGTAGCCGCCTTCTCGGCGAAGTGCATGAGAAGCACCGCTCCTATGGAGAAGTTGGGAGCGATGATGCAGTTGGGCGGGCCATTACCCCACTCCGCTTCTACTTGCGCCAATCTGGCCGCATCGAATCCTGAGGTGCCGACCACAGCATGCATGCCCATGCCACGCCATGCCGAGAGGTTCTCCATGACGACGTCGGGGTTGGTGAACTCGACCACGACCTGGGCGTCCGAGAGTGCCGCCCTGTCGTTGGAGATCTCGAGGCCCTGGACGCTCTCCGCATCGGGACCGAACAGAGCAACGAGCTCCAGGTCGTCGGCTGCCGCCACCGCCGCCGCAGCCAGGCGGCCCATCCGGCCTCCGGCTCCTGAGATAGCGACCGCGGTCACGCGATGAACTCGGTCAGCTCTTCTGGTTCGAACGGACCGGTGGCGCCAAGCACGAAGGGACCCCCGAACAGCTCGTCCGCCAGCGCCTGAACGTCATCCACCGTCACGGCTTCGACGCGCCCGACGATCTCATCGACACTGAGGTGCTCCACCCCGGACAGTTCGTTGCGTCCTAGTCGCGTCATGCGGCTGTTGGCGTCCTCCATGGCAAGAGCGAGCGCACCCTTCGTGTGGCCCTTGGCTCGCTCCAGCTCATCTGCAGTTATCCCCTCGGCCACCACGCCGGCCAGCTCGGCGCGAATCAAGTCGAGGACTTCCGGTGTCTGCGAAGGCGTCGTGCCGGCGTAGACCCCCCAGGCTCCGGAATCGGCGTAAGGCCAGCGGAACATGTACACCGCGTAGGCCAGCCCTCTCTTCTCACGGATCTCGCGAAACAGGCGTGACGACATCCCGCTTCCCATGACGTGTGACAGCACTCCGAAGGCGAAACGGCGTTCGTCGGCGCGGACCAAACCTGGGCCGCCGTAGACCAGATGGGCCTGTTCGGTGTCTCGTTTTTCGACTCGCACCCGCGGTTCGACGGGGGCCTCACCGAACTCGTGCTTGATGGGATCGCCCTCCCATGAGCCGAATTGCTCGGTGATCTGAGCAACGATGTCTTCATGGTCAAGGTGACCACCCACCGCCACCACCATCGAATGGGGCGAGTAGCGGCGGCTCCAATAGCCATTGATGGTGTCGCGGGTGATATCCCCGATCGACTGGCGAGTGCCAAGCACCGGATACTCCAGCAGGTGGCCCTTCCACAGCGCTTGTGCGAACCGCTCGTAGGCGACATCGGTGGGGTCGTCGTCGTTCATGTTGATCTCTTCGAGCACAACCTGGCGCTCGGAATCGATCTCCTCTTGACGGAACGCCGGTCGCTGGATCATCTCCGCCATGAGGTCGAGGCCCATGGGGAGGTCGGCGTCGCGCATCCTGGCCCAAAAGCAGGTGAATTCCTTCGACGTGAAGGCATTGGACTGAGCTCCTACCGCGTCGAACGCTTCGGAGATGTACTGGGCTGAGTAGCGCTCGGACCCCTTGAAGAGAAGGTGCTCGAGAAAGTGAGAGCAGCCGGCCTCTTCTGGTGTCTCGTCCCTCGATCCTGTGTCGATCCAACACCCGATGGCGATGGAGCGCACTTCAGGCATCGATTCGGTGATGACGCGGATGCCGTTGGGCAGCGTCGAAAGCTGATAGTGCATCAGCGAGATACTAAGACCGCCCGGTTGCCAACCATTCCCCCACCGCCGCCGCCACTTCCTGTGGCTTCTCGTGGATCATCCAATGCGAAGTACCGACCATGATCTGCTCTTCGAACTCGGCGTCGACCCACTCTCCAGATCCGGTGGCGGCCTCTGGCACGAACGCTTGATCTCGTTCGGGGTGGATGTACAGCACCGGCACCTTCGTCGGTGGCAACTCCATGGGAACTGCTGGGTCGAACCACTGGGGGCGGTAGTTGGCTCGATACCAGTTGGCCATAGCTTCGAAAGCTCCCGGCTGCGACCACTCATCGATATAGGCCTGGCGGTCTTGCGGTGTAACGCCTGCGGATTCACCGAACGCCCAGTCAGCCAACCGTCGGTACCCGTCGGCTGCCAGCAAGGCGCGGCCCGACTCCGAGTGCAGCAGCCACACATAGAAGGAGCGCCGCAGTTGATCGGGGTTTTCTATGGCCGCGCGGCGCAACCGCATCGGATGGGGCGATGCCATGATGATCATTCGGCTAATGCGCTCCGGGTACATCGCTCCCATGGCCCAGGCCACCGCTCCCCCGAAGTCGTGAGCCACCACGCCGACGGTCGCCACCCCTGCCCAATCCAGTAACCCAACCGCATCGGCTACCAGTTGCGGCATGGCGTACGAGGCGACTCCTTGGGGTCGCTCGCTTTGGCCGAAGCCGCGCTGGTCAGGGATCAGCAGTCTGAAGTCGCCGCCGATGAGAGGTTCCAGCTTGGACCAAGCTCGAGCCGACTCCGGCCAGCCGTGCAGCAGCAACAGCGCGGAGGCATCGGGATCGCCGCCATCGGCCACGCTGAGCTCGATCCCATTGACCGAGACGGTCTTGCGGTCCATGGCGTTCACCCTAGATGGTGGGTTATCGTCGCTCGGTGGCCGAACACCACCTCGCCCAGCCCACCCATGACCGAAGCGCATCTCGTGATGTGGTGGGTAGAGGCAGGTCGTATACCCACCATCTCCGACGCGACCGAACGCCTCGACCTGCTCCGTCGAAGTGGACCGACACCGAAGGCTTTCACCTTCGCCCAAACTTTCCCCCGACCTCGATGAGCAATCGGCGAGAACTTTGGGTAAATTGGAAATCGAAGGGGACGGGCGACGCGGGTCAGAAAGGTTGGATCATGTCGACGAAGAAGGACCTTTCGGACACCGCCGAGGACCAAGCAGAACAACGACAAGCCAGCAAGGCTCGAATGCGAGCAGCATCGGACGCCAAAGTGGCAGACCAAACTTCCAGGGCCGAGAGAGCTGCAGAGCCCGAGAGAGCTGTCAAGACTGCCCAGTCCGAAAAGATGGTGAGGCCCGCCGGGGTCGCCGCAACGCCACACCTCCTGTCTGCCGAGCAAGGCGACCCTCGCCAATGGCTCATCACTCAGCTCCGAGCCACACTCGAGGAGGGCAAGGGCGAAGTAGCTGGGATCAGGCGTCGTCTCCAGATCACCTATTGGTCGATGATCGTGCTCACGGTTGGCCTATTCGTGTTCGGTATCGCCCTGATCGGTTTCCCCGCTTTGGCCTACTACCGCGACAGCATCGAGCAAGTCACCTTCGCTGCATTAGGCGGCGCTGGAGGATTGGTGATCGCCTTGTTGCTCTACTTCCGCCCGCTGGAGCGGCTCCCGACCATGCTCGCCGACGCCACCTACGTGTCGCTTATCAAGGACAGCTTCCAGTACCAAGTGACATTGCGTTTGCTCGCTCTCGACCTCGACGACTCCAAGACGGTGTCCGAGGCGGCTTCGCACGTTGGCGAGGCGGCGCAGGCTTCGATGGATCTGGTCTACACCCAACTGCAGGCTCGGCGCGCTGCAGGGGGTTAGTCGTTAGGCAAATCGCCTAGGCGGCGCCGCCCTTCATCTGAACCCCGCGCTTCCACACGCCGGTCACGTTGTCGGCGTTGGCCAACACCAAGATGTTGTCCAGCGGGTCGGCGTTGACGGTTATCACGTCCGCGTCGCGACCTTCCTCCAAGATCCCTGTATTGGGAGCCATGGCCCCCAGGGTCTCGGGGCCATTGGCGGTGGCGGCCTCGATAGCGGCCAGCGGCGTCAAACCCATGTCGGCCAGCAGCTTCAGCTCTAGACCATTGGTCCCCCACATCGAGCCGCTCATGAAGATGTCGGTGCCGACGGCGATCTTGACTCCGGCTTCGATGGCTGCCGATACCGCCGCGGTGTGGAATTCGTTGACCATCACCGCCTTGTTGAACGCGTAGGGGTGCATCTCGTCTTTCATCGTGAGCAGCTTTTCGAGGATGAAGCGCGTTGGCACCAAGATGGTGCCGGTCTCAGCCATTGCGGTGGCGGCCTCCTCGTCGAGGTAGGTGCCGTGTTCGATGGTGCGCACTCCAGCGCGTACCGCAGCCATGATTCCCGGCTTGCCGTGGCAGTGAGCCGCCACAGATCGGTCGGCGCGGGCCGCCTCTTCGACAATCGCCGACAACTCCTCATCGGAGAACTGCTGATGTATGGGGTGGTCTACCTCTGACATGACTCCCCCCGACGCGCAGATCTTGATGAACTGGGCGTTCACCCGCAGCTGGCGCCGCACCGCCTTGAGCACCTCGGGCACACCATCGGCCAGCACCATGCTCTCGTGATGAGGCGCCCAGTCAAGAGGCATCGAGTGGGCGTCGGAGTGGCCCCCGGTCATGCCGATGACGGCGTGGGCGCTGTAGATGTTGGGACCTTCGACTGTGCCCTCGTTGATGGCCGCGGCCAGGTGAACACCAAGACCCCCCGGCTCTCGGATGTTGACGAAGCCGGCATTGAGCGCGGCGGTTGCATCTCGCAGACCACGCAATACGCCGACCGAGGGATGGGTGGCGATGGCCTCCTCGAACACCAAGGCGGTACGGGTGCCGAAGAAGTGGCCGTGGCAATCCCACATCCCGGGCATCACCACCGGTACCTGAATGGCGGCCAGATCGGGGGTGTCGGGAGCGGCGTTGGTTGGTCCTGCGTAGGTGATGACTCCGCGATCCATGATCACGGTGGCATTGTCGATGGGCTGGCCTCGGCCCGGAATGAGGCGATCTGCGTCTATCCGCTGCATCGGCCCAAGCTACCCCACTAGTCCAAGTCGGGCCGGCGCCGCTGCCGCTTCAGTTCGCCTCTCCGCCTCTTGTTCTCAAGCCGGCGACGCTTGGCGGATCTTGGCGTTGTTGTGGGACGGCGTTGTTGAGGCCTGCGCATCGAGTCCTCCAGGAGGTGAACCAGCCGCCGCCGTGCCAACTGGCGGTTGCGCCACTGCGATCGAGAATCATCGGCGGTTACCGAGACAACGCCTCCGGTAGCCCGGCTGCCCAAGCGCTCCAGCATCGCAGCTCGAAGGCCGTCGGGAACCGATGGGCTTGCGCCAAGATCGAATCGCACTTCGGCACGGGTGGCCGAGCGGTTGGCATGTTGGCCCCCCGGACCTCCTGAGGTGGAGAAGGTCCACTCCAGTTCGGACTCGGGGATAGCGATCTCGTTGATGTGAAGGTTGGCCATTCGAGTTACTCGTTCCTCGTCTCTCGTTTCTAGTTTGGTCGTCCAACACCTGCTGCGCGTTCATTCGGGCCAGAACGAGTAACGAGTAACGAGTGACTCTCGCACTTGACACGACCCTTAGCCTGAGGGGTTATGCGCGCCCAACAGGACACGGTTCTCTCCGAGATCCTCCCCCCGGAAGAGAGGGTCATCGAATCGGTAGTAGCGCGTTATCAGCGCGTGGCGCCGGCAGTCACCCGCTTCGCCCGCACCATCTCGGGCAACGAGCACCTCCACGTTCGGCTTGGCTCCCAAGCGGCGTCCGGGCCGGGCGAGATCGTGGTCGACCCTGGTTTGTTCCAGGCCGCCTATTCCCGCCGAGCCCCGGTCACCCCATCCGAGGTAGCGCTGGCTTCGGCCCTGCACGAGGTGGTGCACCTGGTGGCTACAGATCTCGAGGAGCACCGAGCGATGCCGCGGGAGTGGTTCCCGGACGACTTCGAGGGCGACCTTCCTGAAGATCCGGTGCCGCTTCTCGACGCTCTAGCGGAGGCTGGAGGGCCGGCGGGCCAGGCGCTTTTCTTCTCACTAGAAGATGCTCGCCAGGAGTCTCAACTCTTCACTGGATACGAAGGGGCTCGCTCGGTGCTCGCCGATCTCTATCTGGCCTCGGTCCCGGAGGCGCTGGAACAGGCCAGGCCGTTAGGCCAGTTCGCGCTTGGCGCGTTTCTGCTTACTGGTCGCTACCTGACCCGCAAGCAGGTGCAGAAGCGCGTCGATCCCCACGTCGCGGCAGCCATCGACGATGCCATGCCGTTCATCAAGGCTGCTTCCAATTCCACCGACACCTGGGAGGTGGCGGGCATCGCCTTACAACTGCTCCAGATCGCTCGGCTCCATGGCTTGGCCTTCGATGTGCAGCCGACCGAGACCATCGGCGAATCGGAGGAGAAGTCGAAGGAACAGGCCGATGACATACAAGACGGCGTTGATTCGTTGCGGCTCATAACGCCCATCCTGGCCGACGCCGACGGATACGACCAGACGCAACGGACCGGTGAGTCGGTGGCTGCCGAACAGGGGCGCAAAGGAGACACCGACGAGGCTGGTGACCCAAGCACCGACCAGCTGTTGTTGGTGTCGGAGGCTCCAACTGTGTATTTGCCAACCGGCCAGTCGGGCAAGTTGATCGTGGGAGGTGTGCCAGACCGGTTCCGCCACTTCCGATTGGAAGGCCATCGGGCGCTGGTCGACGCCGCCCGCACCTGGGGGGTTGGTCAGCGCCATGTTTCGGGCGAGCTGTACCCGCTGTTCCTAGCCAACCAGCGACGTGGTCTGCGCAGCGGCTACGACGCAGGAGACCTCTCCCCCCACGCTGCTCTGTTGCTTGGCGCCGGCCTCTACGAGCGGATGTTCGAACGCCGTGCGATATCGACCAGGCGTTCTTACGCGGTAAGCCTGCTGGTGGACGCGTCTGCCTCAATGCTCCAGCCCCGCCACCTAGAAGACGCCCGGCGAGCTCCCTGGGCCATGGCGGCCGCCACCCTCGGAGCCTGGACCCTGGCCCGGCTGGCAGATGAACTCCAGATCGAGTTCGAGGTGGCGTTGTTCAATCGGGCATTCGCGGCCGCGGTGGATGACAGCGAACAGTCGTACTCGAAGCGCCTTCACGCCGCCACTGCCGGATTGCGCCAAACTCGGGGCGGCGCCGCCGACCGGCTCAGCCGAACCGTCAATCACTACCTGGTCAAATCGTTCGACGACCCGTGGCGCAGATCCGAGGACGTGCTCGCCGGGCTCTTCTACACCGCCATGGAGCCTCGCCAAGCCGCTATCGCGGCCAGGAGAGAGCCGAACCGAACGCCCCCGGTGTCGATGTTCGAAAAAGCCGCCAACGTCGACGAGTTCAACGTGAGCCACGCCGCCGAACGGCTGGCGGCGCGTCGTGCCAATACCAGGGTCTTGGTGGTCCTGGCGGACGGCATGACTCGGGGCTCGGTTGAGAACCTCTCCAAAGCCGTCGAGACCGTGGAGCACTCGGGAACGACTGTGTTGGGAATCGGCATAGGCGATCCCACCGTGCAGGCCGCCTATTCGCGCAATCAGGTCGTGGAGCAACCCGATGCTCTGGCCAAGGCCATGGTGGACGGCGTAAGGGAGGCACTGCACCGCACCCTGGCCGAGTTGGGCTCAGGGACGTGGTGGGAGCACGGATCACAGCGTGCCCTATATTCGGCAAACACAAGGAGTGCCTGAGACATGGCAGAAACCATCACATTCGAAGACCCCTCCGGCGAAGGGAAGCCGGTCGAGCTGGAGGCCTTCAGCCTGCCCCGCAACACGCCGGACCGCGCTCAGCGCGCCGAGCGGATACCGAAGCCGGATCCTTTCTATGTGGACCTGGGAATGCTGTACCGGATGGCCCAGCTGGAAAGGGTGCGCCGCGACCACTTCACAGAAGTGCCTCTTCATCTTGCGCTGCGGGGCCACATGGGCACCGGCAAGGACCACGATCTCGAGCAGTTCGCCGCCCTGCTCAGACTCCCCTATTACCGCGTCCCGCTGACTGGTGAGGTGCGCGACATCACCCTCATCGGCTCGGTGAAGCTCTACGGCGATGACAAGGGCGGAACAGAGAGCCGCTGGGAGGACGGCGACATCACCCGAGCGTTGCGCGGTCCATCACTGATCAACCTCTCCGAGTTGAACGCCGCCGGTGCCGAGACCCTGTTCGCACTCCATGGCCTGCTCGACCGCTACCAAGCGCTGGGGCTGCCGACCGGAGAAACCGTCCCCCTACGCCAAGACGTAAGAGTCTTCGGAACCATGAACCCGACGGATCTGCGCGACTATGCCGGAACCCAGACCCTCAACAAAGCGTTCGCCGACCGCTGGGTGATTTGGGAGAAATCGTTCCCCACCGAGGAGCAGCTGGCAGCAATGCTGGAGCGACGCTATCCGGACATGGGTACCAAGTTCGTCGAGCTGATCGCGCGGCTGGCAGCTGAGGTCAACACGTCGTTCACCTCCCTCGACACAGCAACGCGGGTGGAAACACCGATGAGTCTGCGCACCGTGCTCGATCGCTTGCCTGCCGGTCTGCGCATCTATGAAGAAGCAGACGATCCGCTGATCAGGGCTTGGGACGAATTCGTGCTGCCCCATGTCGACCCCTACGACCGCGATCACTACTCCACCGTGTGGAGCGCTGTTGCCCGCAAAGGGCCAGCGGGACCGGTCTTCTCCTAAAGATGCCGT
>Ga0224512_10003555_pt1 | contig 13648 bp, 16 predicted proteins | sample SF_May12_sed_USG_4_FD_169103 | JGI IMG/M metagenome (GOLD analysis project Ga0224512, IMG submission 169103) | Sediment microbial communities from San Francisco Bay, California, United States - SF_May12_sed_USGS_13 | ecosystem: Environmental > Aquatic > Marine > Sediment | place: USA...
CAATTGCCGGGGTTATCCAGGCGCTGGCGGCCCGGGTTGAAGCGGGAATGGAGGCTGATTCGGTGCTGTGACTACCAGCTGCGCACGGGTCCGACGTCGACGTGGATGAAGTCGGAGGCAGGATAAAAACCCACACCACCTGCCTTCAGCGCCAGGGCGGCACGTTGCAGGTTCTTGAGCTCGCAGCCCTGCAGGCGGATGTCGATGGCCATGCCGCGCATATGGTAACTGCGCTTGGCAACACTCTTGCTCTTGCCATTCAACATGGCGTTGGTCACCGGGGAACGGTAGCCGGAAATGATGTGATAGACATCCTCGCTGTCAAGCTGGGACTGCAGCACAAACAGCAGGTCCAGAAGCGCCTTGTCCATGTTGTGCACGTCATCGGTGCGGTGGTCGCGCAGGATGCTATTGATCTCCTGCATGCTGTCATCCAGGTACTCGCCATCCAGCCAGTAGGTCGTCTTCAGACTTTCGCCGGTGTGGGTATTACTGAAGCTGAGGCTACGTTCCTGAACGGCGGCGGATTTAGCGAAGGCGGGTGGCAGGACCAGTGACCCGGCGATACCGGCACCGAGGCGCAGAAAGTCACGCCGGCTAACGGCGGCCGGGGTCTCAGAAATACGACTTTTCTGCGTGAGTTGGCTGCTCATCAGCTCAATAGATCTATAACTCTTTGATTTAAATAAGTTAAGCAAAATTAGCGCCTGATTATACACTAATTTACCTTAATGTAAATACCCTCAATCAATTAGGGGAAAGTCGTGCACCCACGAGCACATGCCGGATCCCCTATTTATGATTGAGCCTGTCACAGGCCCGTGTTCGAATCCGTGCAACCGATCACAGTAATGCGAGTGCCCCGACCAGCGCGGACTCAGCCCGTCACGGCATTCCAGGCATTGCGCACCAACAGATCACGGCCATAGACATCATCGCGGAAATGCACACGGCCGGCGTCATCCACCCAGGCCGTCAGGTAGAGCAAATAGACAGGGATCTTGCGCGACAGAAACACAGCACGGTTTTCCCTGCTTGCGATAATTTGCATCACGTCCCCGTCGGTCCAGCGGCGCTTGCCCTGCAGCAGGGTGGTCGCCAGACGCACCGGCTGTTCGACGCGAATACAGCCTGAACTGAAGGTTCGCACCGCGCGCTTGAACAGATGCTGTGCCGGTGTGTCGTGCAGGTAAACGGCATAGGGATTCGGCATCATGAACTTGATGCGCCCCAGGCTGTTGGCAGCCCCGGGCTCCTGGCGCAAACGAAAAACGAAGTTGTTCTCGTTGTATTGCGACCAGTCGATGCTGTCGGGGTCGACCTCGATGGCGTCCCCGCTCCAGTCCGAGAACACCCGGAAACCCTTTCTGCTGAGGTATTGCGGATCTTTTTGTTGCGCGGGCAACAGGTCCAGCAGCGCCAGCTTGTGCGGTACATTCCAGTAGGGATTGAATACCAGGTGAGTCATTTCAGCGACGAAAGCGGGGGTCGAGCGGTAGGGACGGCCGATGATGACACGCATGTCCATGACAGTCGCTTCATTCTCGACCAGCTGCAAGTCGAAACCGGCCATATTGACCATCAGGTAACGGCTGCCCATTTCCTCGGGTAACCAGCGCCAGCGCTCCATGTTCAGGAGAACCTGCTGGATGCGCTCCTCTACCGGGACATTCAACGCGGCCAGGGTATCGCGACCGACAACCCCGTCGGTTTCCAGGCCATGCCGTTCCTGGAAACCGCGCACGGCGTGCTCGAGTTCCTCGTCAAACTCGAACGAATCGATAACATCCAGTGTATCGACATCACCCGAAAGCCACAGCCGGTGACGCAGGGACTGTACACGCCGGTCATACATTCCCTTCTCCAGTTTCGGACCCGGAGGGACTATTGGCCAGCCCCCGGCACTGGCCAGCGACCGATAGGCATGCAACAGGTTCCGGAGGCGCTGGTAACCCCGATGCCCGGGTGATAATGCAGCCAGTACCCGGTTCGGCGACGGAGATTCAATTGCCTTTTGCAATACCGCCACGGCATCGACAGGTACCGAGTGAATCAGCCATTGCGGATCAGCAGACTGGGTATTCAGCCGGCCGTTCCGCAGGTGACGGATGTATTTGAGCAGCGCGTCCGTCAGCAGGATGTCCAGGGCATCCTGCGGCAGCAGAACCGACATATCCAGACCCGCCTGAATTTCATTCAGGTGATACTCCTCCGGATACAGGCCTTCACGACTGGCCGAGGCAATCAGCTCCAGGACCCCGCTCACCCCGGGCAATGGCGTTCCCATCTCATGCCAGGCCGGCTGGAATCCCCGGGCCGCATAGAAGGACCGGACCAGGGCCCAGTCGATGCGGACACCCTGCAGGGGAAAATTCCCGGTTTCCAACTGCCGGGCAAGGGTGGTGACCGTCTCCTCTGTGGCGGATTGCCCGTCTTTCCCGGGCAAGCCGGTAGCGAACAACGATGCAGGCAACACACCACCCAGCACCAGGCATAACAGTAAACCGATGACGGAACGGGCTGTGGAACACAACATGGGGCGCTGCTCAGGTGATCTGACAGGTAACTGATTGTGCTTAGGCATACCCTTCAGACAACCATGTCGGGCATGTGTTAGCGCCATCCATGGCCACGAACAGGTATTACGACCAGGACTAATGAATCGCACCACCCATGGCCTTGATGACCTGGTCCTCGAGCTGGATACGCTCGGCGAGGCATTCCCCCAGGTTGGACAAATCCATGGCCAGGAACTCCACGCTGTTATCGAGTGACATGGACTCGTACTTGTCATTGAAGCGCAGGATCACGTCAGTGCTTTCGACGATCATGGGGTAGATCCTGTCGGCAACCGCCAGTACCGACTGGCGGCGTTCCCGGTTATCCGACAGGTAGCGATACAACTGGAAATGGGCGCTGGCGGTGTAATCAATCAGGGCCTCGCAAAACCGGCGCAGGGCCTGTTCCGTATCCGGCTCCGAGTCGAAGGGCTGACGGCCCGCAAGATCCGTCAATAGTGACAGTGTCTCGGTTCTCGATTGAACAAGGGATGCGAGTTTCTCGCTCGCCTTGCTACGGCGATCAACATCCGCCTGATTTTGTGATCCCATAATGCGCTCCTGCCATGTTGTTATTAGAAGGATTGTAACAAATCACGGGGCCCGGGGTTGTCATGCCCTGCCGGTCAGGGCAAAGATAAGCCAATGTTAATAAAACTCTTTTGGATAGCGCTCGATTCAGCGGCAACGGCTCCCGATAGTGGCTGCCCGCGCCAGCCAAGCCGGTGACCTGACATACCCCCTTGAGGATAGTAGCCTTGATACCTTACTGTTTAATATATACTTTAAAGTATATCCCAACCCGGTTACCCCGCATCGACAGGGGAATAAATCTTGACCAAAAGAGTCAACTATTACTATCATTAGTACCAAGTCTTTCGCGGACCACTACGTGGTTCGGGTCACGGCGCCCTGCACAGGATACGGTCCAGAGGCACCGGCATCGACACAGTCAGTACCGTATTCATCAGAGGTTTATCATGAAATTATCAACAAAGGGGCGCCATGCTGTTACGGCCATGATGGAATTGGCCCTGCGCCAGGAGAAGGGTCCCGTCACCCTTGCGGATATTTCTGCCCAGCAGTCTATCTCCATCTCCTATCTTGAGCAGCTGTTTGCACGCCTGCGCCAGAATGGCCTGGTCACGGGCATGCGCGGTCCGGGTGGCGGCTATTGCCTGGCACGTTCAGCGAGCGGGATCACTATCGCCACTATCCTGAATGCGGTTGACGACATGGTGATGCGCCAGGATATGACATCGGTAGATACCGAAATACCCGGCAGCCTGATGATGTGGCAGCGTCTAAGCAACCAGGTCTACGACTACCTCGACGGGATCACCCTGGCCGAGGCCGTTGAACCGCAGCTTGAAGACACGCAGGAATCCCTGTTCGGAAACAGCTACCAGAAGTCCGCGGCCTGACATCCTTTCCCGAAACTTAATCGTTATTTAGATTCATCCGGAGATATCGATATGGCGTACAGTGAAAAAGTGCTAGATCACTACGAAAATCCCCGCAACGTGGGCTCTTTTGACAAGGAAGACAAGGGCGTGGGTACCGGCATGGTTGGCGCGCCGGCTTGTGGTGACGTCATGAAACTGCAAATCAAGGTCAACACCAGCGGCGTTATCGAAGATGCCCGCTTCAAGACCTATGGCTGCGGTTCGGCAATCGCCTCCAGTTCCCTGCTGACCGAGTGGGTAAAAGGCAAGACCCTCGACGAGGCCCGGAAAATCAAGAACACCGATATCGCCGAGGAACTCGCGCTGCCGCCGGTCAAGGTCCATTGCTCGGTACTGGCCGAGGATGCCATCAAGGCGGCCATCGAAAACTACCAGGAAAAGAACACCGCAGACCAGGTCGCCTGAGACCGCGTGGTTCGCTCTACCCGGAACGGGGCCTCGCGGCCCCGTTTTTAATTGTCGCCGGCAAGCACCGCTCGCTGCCCGTGCAGGTCGCGAAACCGCGCATGCTGGTATACTGACCGCCGGAAGCAACCCCCGCCATGAACCAGTCCATCACACGCCTGTATCCGCTCCCGTCCGGAGAACATAGCCTGCATGGGCTGTACCTGACACAGGCGCTCCACGAGCTCGGCAGCCCCGGGAGACCCTTCGTCTACAGCAACTTCATCACCTCGCTGGATGGCCGCATCGCCATCGCCAGTGAAAACCGGGCCACCCACCAGGTACCTGCCGCCATCACCAACCCGCGTGACTGGCGCCTCTACCAGGAGCTTGCCGGACAGGCCGACCTGCTGATCACCAGTGGACGCTTTTTCCGGCAGGCCGAGATTGACGAGGCCCAGGACGTATTGCCGGTCAGTACCCAGGCCGACTATGCCGATATCCGGGCATGGCGTAGCCGGCATGGCCTGCCCCCTCAACCGGACATCGCCATCCTAAGCCGCAGTCTCGCCATCCCGCTGGAAGCACTCGAGGCCTACCGCGACCGCAGGATCATGGTGATAACCGGTAATGCGGCAGATCCGAAGCGGGTGACCGCACTCAGGAATGAGGGTATCGAGGTACTGCTCGCGGGTCCGGGCCATGGCGCGGAAGGTGGTGAACTGGTTGCCAGGCTGGCTGACGAGGGCTACCGCAGCCTCTATGCCATCGCCGGCCCGGATGTGCTGCACACCCTGCTGGAAGCCAGGGTACTGGACCGGCTGTACCTGACGACAACCCATCAGTTGCTGGCCGGCGACGCCTTCGACACCCTCACCCGCGGCAAGCCACTGGAACCGGCACTCGGCCTGCAGTTGAGCAGCCTGTACCTGGACACGCACGCACCGGAGGGAGCCAGCCAGTGGTTCTCCGTGTACGAGACACGCGGGGCCTGATCCCGGTTCAGTCCGATTCTGCCGCGCGGCAGGCGTTGACCAGTTCCCGTATCCTGCCGGTCGCCACCGCCTTGCCGCGGTTGATGCCCTCGCAGCGGCGCGCCTCGCGCTGCCAGGCCGTCCTGCTGCGCACCACCTCGGGCCAGAAGGGATAGCTCGAGCACTGCAGGGGCCGCACCGGGTAAATACGGCACCTTCCCTCGTCATCCAGAAACACGCAGCGACCGTCGGGGCCGGAGGCCGCCACCCGGTCGCCCGCCTCCAGACGCCCCAGGTAACGGCGCCGAAACCAGCTGCGTGACAGCTGCAGATGCTCACGGATCGCCTCGGCCTCCGCATCACTTATGAAGACGTAATAGTCGTCCCCCGCCACGCAGCAGCGACCGCACCCGGTGCACTCGAACCGCAGGGCTTGTTGTTCAAAAAAGGGCTGCATCCATCCGTCGTCCATCCGGGCGCCGTATTCTCCACTCCAGTATCATCGGGAAATCATACACGGCGCCGCACACAAGGAGATCGCATTGTCCCATAACACCCGGTCAATCTACGAGGGCAAGGTCCTTCGGCTCGGCATCGAGTCACTGACCCTGCCCAACGGGGAACCCCTGGAACTGGAGGTGGTACGGCATCCCGGCGGTGCGGCCGTGGTGGCGCTGGATGACGCCGACCGGGTCTGCCTGTTGCGCCAGTACCGGCATGCCGCCGGCGGCTGGTTGTGGGAACTGCCTGCCGGGAAGATCGACCCCGGCGAGACACCGAAGACGACGGCACGAAGGGAACTGGCCGAAGAGGCCGGGCTGGAGGCGGCTGACTGGCTGAAGCTGGGGCAGTGCCTGACCACGCCCGGCTTCTGCGACGAGGTGATTCACCTCTACCTCGCGCGCCGCCTGGAGTCAGTACCGACGGAGCACCACGCACACGAACTGATCGAGGTGCACTGGCTGAATTTCGATACGGCCCTCAATCAGGTCCATGACGGCACCCTGCGCGATGCCAAGACCCTGCTGGGGCTGCTGCTGGCAGCGAGCCATCTATGATCTCTGACTTTTGGATAGAGATCCCCTCTCCCATGAATGGGAGTACCCTGAAGGGCATAAAAGGGCGAGGGAGAGAGTTGATAAATAGACTGTTAAGAAACCTTGTTACTCACCCCGAATCCTTCCCCTCTTGATGGGAGGAGTTATCAGGATCAGTAGCAAGTAGTGACGCCCTGCCTCAGGGGCCGAAGTTATGTTCCAGGGCTTCGTTGACAGTGATTCCGACCCTAGTGTCACCACTAAAAACGACCGGTGGCTCCCCTGCAATATCGTTATCAATGGCCGAATCATCGACTCCCGCATCACAGGTGAAGGCAACCAGATAGTCACCACTCTCCAGAAATCCAACCGTGTAGGTCAACGCATCAGATAGCAGTGCCGTGGCAATCGGATCCGCTCCATCGGCGTCGTTGCCATCCACATCGTCCGGCACGGTAGTTGTGGCATCGAACACATAAACCGCGCCGCTGCACCCGTCCGCAATGAGGCCGGGATCAACAGAACCGGTCAGGGCGCCCACCTCGAGGTTGTCGACAAGCCGCAGGGTCGGACGCAGCTTGAACGTACAGGTATCGTCATTCGGCTGCGGCTCATGCACCGACTTGCGCAGGTCGAAATCGATTGTCAGGTCGGTTATGCCACCGGCTGCCACGATGAACGGCCGGTTCATCTTGAGCCCTGTCTCGGCACCGCTCGGTATATCAAGCTCATACGTGCCAGGGGCACAATCGGGATGATCACTCAGTTCGATATACGAATCGAAAAGTGTATCGAGCACCGCATTGACCTCGAGACGCATCCAGCTGTACTGACCGGCCGGGACCTCAACACCGTCGAGAATGGTGAAAGACTCGGTGCCTGTAAATTGCATCAGGTCAATCTGGCACAGGGTCGGATCATTATCGATATGGCATGGCGCCCCTTCTTCCACCAGGTCGAACCGGATACGCTCACCCTCTGCTGGCTGCAATTCAACAGCATCGAAATCAACAACAACGCTGACGGCCGAATCGATCGGCGCATCGGTGAGCGACAGGTTCAGCGTGCCGGTGGATGACCCGCCACCCCCGCCGCAAGCGGTCAGCATCAACGCCAGACCCGAGAGGGCAAGCATGGATATCACCAGGAATCCTGTTCCAGTTTTCATAGTCTTCACCTCACAAACACGCCGGGAAAGAATGATTGGAAATTGTTATTTGACGAGAATAACTTTTATACAGTTCAGCACATCATTGCGTGCGCCATCTCACAATTCTTGTTTTAAAGCCGGTATTTTATAGATATTTCAAGCCTGACTAATATTTTAAAGATATGCTATTGTCCAGAGGTAGCACGTGCGTACACCAGTTAAAACACCATACTTTATAATGATCTATTGCAGTTCATGCGGCGCCCGGGTCATCGAGAAGGTCCCCGACGGCGATGACCGTTCCCGGTTTGTCTGCGAGGCATGCCACACCATTCACTACCAGAACCCGAAGATCGTCGCCGGGTGCATCCCCGAGTGGGATGGCCGCCTGCTGCTGTGCCGGCGCGCCATCGAACCGCGCCACGGACTCTGGACCCTGCCGGCGGGTTTCATGGAAAACGGCGAGACCACCGAGCAGGCGGCGGCACGCGAGACCTGGGAGGAGGCCCGTGCGCGCCTGGAAAATATGGCGCTCTACGGGGTATTCAGCATCCCGCATATCAGCCAGGTCTACATGATGTTCCGCGCCAGCCTGCAGGCAGAGGAATATGCCCCGGGCCCCGAAAGCCTGGAGGTGCGCCTGTTCGAAGAGCGCGAAATACCCTGGGACGAACTGGCGTTTCCCGTCATGAAACTGTCCCTGGAGAAGTATTACAGTGACGTGAAGAAGAATGACTTTCCCGTGTATGTCGAGAATATCGACCGGCACCCGGCAAGGCGCGGGTGACACGTCCATTGCAACCCCGACCCCCTATCGCAACATCGTCCATGGAGAGAACAGTATGCGAAATTTCCTATTGATGTTCTGCCTGATGACAACCGTCATGCCGCTGGGCGCCCACCAGCTTGCCGGTGTCGACATCCCCGACACGGTCACGCTGGCGGAGGATGGCCCTTCACTGGTGCTCAATGGTGCAGGGATCCGCAAGAAGTTTTTCATGGACATCTATGTCGGCGCACTCTATCTGCCGGCGAAGACCGGGGATGCCGCCGCCATCCTCGCTGACACCGGCCCCGCCAGTGTGCTCATGCACTTTCTGTACAAGGAGGTCGGCAAGGACAAGATCACCGGGGGATGGAATGATGGCCTCGCCGCCAATCACACGGCGGAGGAAATGGCCGCACTGCAGCCGCAGCTGGACGCCTTCAACGTGCTGTTCGACACGGCGCACGAGGGTGACGTCATCCGCATCGACCACCTCCCCGGCTCCGGGACCCGGGTCCTGATTAACGGCACGCCGCGCGGAACCGTCCCCGGTGACGGCTTCTACCGCGCCCTGCTGCGGATCTGGCTGGGCCCGCACCCGGTCAGCAAGGCACTGAAGCAGGGCATGCTGGGCAGGCACTGAATGCTGCCATGCGTGGCGTATTCCTGGATATCGAGACCGTCGACCGGGGCGACCTGGAACTGGGATCGCTGTTCGCCACACTGCCTGAATGGAGACCCTACCCGCGCACCACGGCGGCCGAAACCAGGGACCGGATACGGGATGCCGAGGTTGTCGTCAGCAACAAGGTCCTGCTGGACCGGGACACCCTGCTGGCGGCCAGGAACCTGAAGCTGGTCTGCATCGCCGCCACCGGCACCAACAATATCGACCTGGAGACCGCCTGCACACGCGATATCAGCGTCTGCAATGCCACCGGCTACGCGACCCCGTCCGTGGTCGAACATGTATTTGCCCAGCTCCTGATCCTCAACAGGCAACTGTATGCCTACCGCGACGCCGTGGCCCGGGGCCGCTGGCAGCAGGCCGACGGGTTCTGCCTGCTGGATTTCCCCATTCGCGAACTCAACGGGCAAACACTGGGAATCATCGGTTACGGCGAGCTGGGCAGGGCCGTTGCCCGGATGGGTGAGGCCTTCGGCATGCAGGTGCTGGTCGCCGAGCGCGCGGGTGCCACACCGCGCCCGGGACGCGTTCCCCTGAAGACCCTGCTGGCGGAATCCCACGTGGTCAGCCTGCATTGCCCCCTGACCGATGCAACCCGCAATCTGATCGGGACCGCGGAAATCGGACTGATGCGCCGCGACGCCATCCTCGTCAACACGGCGCGTGGCGGCATCGTGGACGAGGGCGCCCTGCTCCATGCCCTGCAGACCGGCCGCATAGCCGGGGCCGCAGTTGATGTGCTGGAAGCGGAGCCTCCGCGTCACGGCAACCCGCTGCTGGAGGTATCGATGCCCGGCCTGCTGGTCACACCGCATATCGCCTGGGCCAGCATCAATGCACGGCAGCGGCTCATCGATGAAATCACCGCCAACATCCAGGCCTGGCTGGCCGGCTCGGCACGCAACCGGGTCTGTCCCTGAGCAACCGCTGACACCCCCGGTCTGATGACGACAAGCTTGCCCGATATTCAGCACAACCTGGAAGACGTGCGCCAACGCATCCGCCGTGCAGCGGCATCTGCCGGCCGTGACCCGGACGGCATTCGGCTGATTGCCGTGTCCAAGTACATGACGCCTGCGCATATCGCCCGCGCCATGGCGGCAGGTCAGCATGTGTTCGGCGAGAACACCGTGCAGGAAGCCCTGGGCAAGCTGCCGCTGATCCAGGACCCGCAGAATGAGTGGCATTTCATCGGCCACCTGCAGACCAACAAGGCCCGGCATATCGCCGCCAACTTTGCCTGGTTTCACACCCTCGACAGCCTCAAGCTCGCACGCATGCTGGACCGCCATGCCGGGGCGGCAGGCAAACAGCTACGGACACTCATCCAGGTGAACATCTCGGGTGACCCGGACAAGTTCGGGCTGGAACCGGAGGCCGTTGCCGGGTTTGTCGAGACATTCCTGGACGCCGGACTCGGCGCCATTTCACTGCATGGCTTGATGACGATCGGACGGCGCGGGATCAGTGAATCCGGGCGGCGCCGCGAGTTCGCCGGCCTGCGCGAACTGGGCGATACCTGTGCAGCACGTTTCGGAACAGCCCACTTCAGCGAGCTGTCCATGGGCATGAGTGATGACTACGAGATCGCCGTCAGTGAAGGGGCCACCATGGTGCGCATCGGCAGCGCCATCTTCGGTCCGCGTCCCCGGCAACGCGCCTGACCAAGCCTATGTATTTTATTAAGTTAATTATATTAGTTACTGAAATATTTAGAATATATTATCAGTATGACCGGCAACTGATTGCACCCTTGCAGCCGTACCCCTGACAACAGCACCCGGTACAATCAGCAGCCAGCAGCGAGCACGACATAGCGGTGGAACTAACCCTGTAACAGATACGGTTATCGGGTAAGCTACAGCGACTGATCAATCAAACGGGAGAGTCCATACATGATTCCACTCGACGGGACTGCGTCAACCTGGGTATTCGGAACACTGATTTTTGCCATCGGCCTGGTACTGGGCTGCATGGCAACCTACCTGGCGATTGCCCGCTATGGCCGGACCCGCGAACTGCAGCAAGAACTTAACCAGCTCAAGGACCACTTCACCGATTACCGTGACCAGGTGACCCGGCATTTCATGCGCACCTCCGAACTGGTGCAGGAAATGACCCGGAGTTACCGCGCCGTCTATGAACACCTTGCCAAGGGGGCGCAGCATCTGTGCAGCGATGAAAACGACATCAACCTGCTGGAAGCCTCCGGTAAAGACCAGCTCACCGATGCCGGTCGGGATGCGACTACCGGGCATAATGAGCAGCCGACCGGCGCGACGTCCGACTACCTGGCCAAGGAAATCGACCCGGAGGATCCGCTGGGTGATACGCCACGTATCTCCGACCTCGACATCAAGGCGCAGACCGGGACGCCGCAACCGCTTCAGCACTGACGGGAACTAGTCTCCGTAGACAGTCACTGTCAGCTGGCGTTGAAACGCCGAACTACGGTGTTCCCACAGGTAAAGGCCCTGCCAGGTACCCATTTCGCAGCGATGCCGGTTGACCGGAATGGTCAGATCGGTGCTGGTCAGAATATTCCTGATATGGGCCGGCATATCATCCGGCCCCTCCGCCGTATGTTCAAACAGCGGATCCCCATCCGGCACCAGCCGTTTCATATAGCGTTCAAGGTCCGAACGCACATCCGGATCGGCGTTTTCACACAGGATCAGCGAGGCACTGGTATGATGCAGAAACACGTGACACAGGCCCGTGCCGATACCCGAACGGCGCACCTGCTCATTCACCTCCTGCGTAATCAGGTAGGTACCGCGCCCGCGGGTGGCGATCTGGAAGCGCGCCTGGAATACCATCCCGTCACACGCTCCTAGATGTCGCAGGCACCGTCATAGACATCCATGATGGCGATCAGCTCCAGCAACACCGCGCGGCGCTCCTGCACGCTCAGATGCGCGACCTCCGGAAATTCCTCACCCATCTCAAGCGCCCTGATGTAACCATTCACCTGATGGCAGCCTCGCTGGCACAAGGCCTCGATACAGGATTCGACCTTTTCCGACTGCCCGGACATAAACCCCTGCTCCCCTGCTCGCCGGTTCGCTAGACGCGCCACCGGGAATGTTCGTAGCCGTTGCCACCCGCGCCAATTGGCAACGTTCCAGAACCTGCAATGATAACAGCCCGGCGACCGGTGACAGGGCGGCCACCCCAACCTGCTCCTGAAACGGCAAGCAAGGGGATCACTGTCCCGACGCCGTTTCCGGGGCCAGTACCAGGTCCCTGAGGGTACGGGCACCCAGGGTGTCCAGATAGACCTTGCCGATATCCGACATCACCCCGGCTACCGCCTCGCTGTATTCCAGTTGCTCGACATTGAGGAAACGGCTCTCCCCCGACCGGCGTGTATCGGTCAGCAGGTCGGCCAGACTCATGGTACCGATATCATGCACCGGCAGGTAGACCGGGGGGTCTTCGCCGCTGATCTCGACCAGATATCCGGTATCAACCAGTACGGCAATGGCCCGGTGTACCGGCTCACCAGGCAGGTCCAGCCGCTCGACCAGGGCGTCCAGGTTCCAGGGCGGCTTGTTGAAATAGTGGTTGTAACCGACCAGGTACATGATCTGCAGGGCCAGGTACTCACGCAGGCGATTGCTCAGCGAGAAACGCACCCGGTGCAGGGTCATGTATTTGGGGTACTGCACGAAGTAGGCGATCTGCGAGCCGACCAGCAGGATCAGCCAGCTGATATACAGCCAGATCAGCAGCATGATCAGGATCGCGAAGCTCGAGTAGATGGCGGCATACTTGGAGGATGAGGCGATAAAGGTGGCGAAACCCCAGCCGGTTGTCTCCCACAGCACGCCGGCGATGACGCCGCCCACCAGCGCCGCCCGGAACTGCACCCGGGTATTGGGAATGAAGATATAGACAAACGTAAACGCCAGGCATACCAGCAGGTAGGGTATGAGTTTCCCTGAATACATCACCAGCGTACCCAGCGGTTCAATGGCGATCATTTTCTGGGCAAGCTCGGTATGGAGAATGGTGGCCGTGAGACCAAGGGCGCTGAACACCAGCACGGGACCGACCAGGATCACGCTCAGGTAGTTGCTGAAGCGCTGCGACATGGAACGCAGGTGATCGATCTGCCAGACGAAGTTAAAGGCCGCTTCGATCTTTTGCAGCAGCGCGATAACGGTATAGATCAGCAGCGCAAAGCCCACGGACCCGAGTACACCCACCTGGACATTCTCGACGAAGCTGATGATCCTGTCAGCCACTTCGATGCCCTTGGGCCCGAGCGGTGTCATGAAGTTGTAGAGCAACGGTTCGATCTTGGTGTGCACCCCGAAACCCTTCAGCACCGAGAAACTGACCGCGAGCAGCGGGACCAGCGACAGCAGCGTGGTATAGACCAGGCTCATGGCGCGCAGATTCAGCTGGCCGCCCAGCAGTTCCCTGAACAGCATATGCAGGACGCGCAGAATGAACACCAGTACCTTGCGCAGACCGCCCAGATGGCGCAGGTCGTCCTCCCATACGTAGGCGACCAGCCAGGCCCTCAGTTGCTGTAATTTATGCTTCATTCCGGCATCCCGTTGCCATAGCTTACGGACCCGATCCAACCCGCGACCGGCAGTCTTGGCCGGGCCCGG
>Ga0224512_10003556_pt1 | contig 13647 bp, 11 predicted proteins | sample SF_May12_sed_USG_4_FD_169103 | JGI IMG/M metagenome (GOLD analysis project Ga0224512, IMG submission 169103) | Sediment microbial communities from San Francisco Bay, California, United States - SF_May12_sed_USGS_13 | ecosystem: Environmental > Aquatic > Marine > Sediment | place: USA...
CCTGCGCGGCCTGACCGGGCTCTGCCTCGCGGTGCTCTACATGGTGATCGAGAGCTGGTTGAACGACCAGTCGGGCAACGAGGTGCGCGGGCGCGTGCTGTCGATCTACATCATCGTGGCCAATGTTGTGACCATCGGCGGCCAGCTCTCGCTCAACCTCTACGAGCCCAAAGCGGCCGCCCTCTTCTCGCTGGTCGCCATGACCATCGCTCTGTCCCTGGTACCCCTGTCGCTGACCACGGCGGCGGCGCCCAAGCCGATCGCGAGCGCCAAGGTCAGCATCACGCGCCTGTTCCGGCTTTCGCCGACCGGATTCGTCGGCTGCCTGTCGGTCGGCATCGTCGAGGGGGCCTTCTGGACCCTGGGGCCGATCTTCGCCCAGGGCCGCCACCTCGAGGTGGCGGAGATCACGCTCTTCATGGGCGCCTTCGTGGCCGGCGGCACCCTTTCCCAGTGGCCGCTCGGCCGCGCCTCGGACAAGATGGACCGGCGCTACGTCATCGCCGGCTGCTGCCTGGGTACGGTCTGCACCGGCCTGGGGCTAGCCTTCGTCGAGCTGGACTCGCCGCTCGCCACTTTCGCGCTGGCCTGCCTGCACGGCGCCTTCATGATCCCGCTCTACGCCTTGCTGCTGGCCCACGCCAACGACTACGCGCCCAACGAGCGGCTGGTCGAGGTCTCGAGCGGCCTGCTGCTGGTCTACGCCGGTGGCGCGGTGATCGGCCCGCTGGCGGTCGCGCCGGTCATGGAGGTCTTCGGCATCGGCGGCCTGTTCCTCGCCATGGCGGCGATCCTCGGCCTGCTCGCCCTGGTGATCGCAATCCGCGTGGCGACCCGTCCCGTGACCGCCATCGTCGAGCGCAGCGAATTCATGCCGGTGCCCAAGACCACGCCCTCGGTCTATACCCTGGAAGTGGACGATTAGGAGGCCCTTGCGGCAAGGCGCAGGGCATCCGAGGCCGGAGCATTGCGCCAAGCCTTGTATGTGTATAGATTCCTTTGTTATACACATCGGAGAAGTCGCATGAGGACCAATGTCGTGATCGATGATGCCCTGATGGCCGAGGCCATGAAGGTCTCGGGCCTGAAGACCAAGCGCCAGGCAATCGAGGAGGGCTTGCGGCTCTTGGTGCGGGCGCGACGCCAGGCACGGGTTCGCCGCCTGCGCGGCGCCCTCGAATGGGAGGGTTCGCTCGACGACATGCGGCGCGACTCATGATCCTCGTCGATTCATCGGTCTGGGTCGATTACTTCAACGGGGTCTCGACTCGGGAGACGGATCTTCTGGACGGCTATCTCGGTACCGAGCCCTTGCTGACCGGTGACCTGATCCTAACGGAGGTGCTCCAGGGCTTCCGCAGCGACCGCGATTTTCGCCGCGCCAAGAGGGCGTTGGAAACGCTGACGTTCGAACCCATGGTCGGTCGCGAGATTGCCGTCGCCAGCGCACAGAACTACAGGAAGCTTCGCGCATCCGGCGTCACGGTGCGCAAGACCATCGATGTCATTATCGCCACCTTCTGCATCAAGGGCGGTCATCGCTTGCTGCACTCGGATCGGGATTTCACGCTCATGGAAACGTCGTTGCGGCTGCCAACGGTCTGAGTCTCAAGAGGGTCGCCGCGGTTCCCAACGCAGTCCTGCCTCAAGGCAGGGGTTGCTTGCACCCGGACGGGATCGGCGGCCTGTTCCTCGCCATGGCGGTGGTCCTCGGCCTGCTCGCCCTGATGATCGCGGTCCGCGTGGCCACCCGGCCCGTGACCGCCATCGTCGAGCGCAGCGAATTCATGCCGGTGCCCAAGACCACGCCCTCGGTCTACGCCTGGAGGTGGACGATTAGGACGCCTTCGCACCGAGCGAGTCCGCGACCGCCTCGGCCGCCGCGATGCCGCTCAGGTAGGCGCCGTGGGCGGTCGAGAAGAACTCTCGCGAGGTGGCCTCGCCGGCGAAGTAGAGCCGCCCGTCGATGGGCCTCGCCAGCTCGGCGCGCTGATGGAACTGGCCCGGCAGGGCCACGGAGTAGGCACCCCTGACCCAGGGGTCGCCGCGCCAGGCGGTCACTATGTGGCGCACGATGTGACGCGTGATGTCGTTGCCGAATACCTGCTTCAGCTTCTCCTTGGCGAAGTCGGCCGAGGCCTCGGTGCCGGCGCGCTCCAGCCAGTCGGCGAAGCGCCCGCCGGTCATGGCCGGCACGTAGTTGTAGCCGAAGGGCCGGACGCGGAAATGCATGGGCTCGCCCTCGCCGCCCAGCACGATGCCGCCCTCGGGCGCGTCGGGTCCGAAGACATCGCGGTCGAAGACCAGGCAGATGCGGTTGTGGTTGCCGAGCGGGAGCCCGGCGACGGCCTCGCGCTTCCAGTCCGGCAGCGGCGGGTCGAAGCGGATGTCGCCGGCGCCCAGGATACCGGTCGAAACCGTGAGGATGACCTTCCGGGCCGTCACCGTGCCGCCCGGCGTCTCGAGCCGGACCTCGCGGCCGGACCAGTCGAGGCGCCGCACGGCCGCGTTGAGCCGGACCGGGACATCGGCGCCGAAACGGGCGATCAGCGTGCCGTAGCCGTCGATGACCGGCCAGTTCTCGTCGGTGTCCCGGTAGGCCGCAACGTCCAGGGCCGAGACCTGATCGGTATCGACCGAAATGTAGAGCGACATGTAGTAGTCGAACATGGCGGTCCAGGGGCCGTCGCGCTCGGTGACTTCGGCCACGGAGCGATCCGGGCCGTCCTTGGGCAGGGCCTCGATCAGCGCCGAGTTGCGCACGAAGTGCTCCCTGGCCTCCTGCTCCACCTCGGGCGCCGCCCGGCGGCCGTCGATGAAGACCGCGCGAGCGATGCCGGACTTGTCGTAGCGGACGCCCAGGGACTCCGCGATCTTGACATAGGGATTGAGGCTCGCCGAGTGAAGCCAGTGGCAGCCCAGGTCGAAGGGCTCGCCCGGCGCGGCCTGCTCGGTGTAGGCCCGCCCGCCGATGCGGTGCGAGGCCTCGAGCAGCACGAAACCGACGCCCCGCCGCGCCAGGGTCTTGGCCGCGGCCAGCCCCGCCGAGCCGGCGCCGACCACCGCCACGTCCACTGTTGAGTTTTCGGCTGCCATGTCTCCCTCCGTCCGGACCCGCGCCACTCTAGCTAAGGGATAGGCCAAAGTCGCGGGCCGGATTGCAGGCACGGCGCAAAGGTCGCCTTTCGGGTCGCACGAGGGAGCGGCAGAACCGCCCTGGCTTTGCTACAGTGGTACAAAATAAGGGGAGGCCCTGGGGGAAACCATGCCGCTATTGGAAGTCCAACGCCTGAGCCGGCGCTTTGGGGGTCTGACCGCCGTCAACGACCTCAGCTTCGAGGTCGAGGCCGGCGAGATTCGCGGCCTGATCGGGCCGAACGGCGCCGGCAAGACGACCACCTTCAACGTGATCTCGGGCTTTTATCCGCCCTCCGCGGGCAAGGTGATCTACGACGGGCGCGACATCTCCGGCATGAGGACCAGCATGGTCGCCGAGCTGGGCCTGATCCGCACCTTCCAGATCACCACCCTGTTCCAGGAGTTCACGGTGCTGGAGAACGTGCTGGTCGGCTGTCACCTGCAGGCCCGCGCCGGCCTCTTCGGCACCCTGCTCGGCCGCCAGCGCGACAAGGATGCCGCGGCCGAAGCCGAGGCGCGCGAGGTGCTGGAGTTCTTCGGCCTGGGCGAACGCGCGGGCGAGCCCACCTCCAACCTGCCGCACGGCCTGCAGCGGGCGCTCGGCATGGCCGTGGCCCTGGCCGCGGGTCCCAAGCTGCTGCTGCTCGACGAGCCCTTCACCGGCATGAACCCGGAGGAGACCGGTCACATGATGGACCTGGTGCGCCGGGTGCGCGACCGGGGCGTGACCCTGCTGCTGGTCGAGCACGACATGCAGGCGGTCATGGGGCTCTGCGACAAGATCACCGTGCTGAACTTCGGCCAGCTGCTGACCGAGGGGGCGCCGGCGGAGATTCGCCGGCACCCGGAGGTGATCGAGGCCTATCTGGGGGCGGCCCATGACGCTGCCTAGTACCTACTTTCAGAATAGAGTGATCCGTGATCGTCTTTTCGCGAGTTCTGGCTAGGAAGCGGCGCGCCGGCGTTGCCGGTGCGCATCGTCAAGCGCCGCTGACGCGGCCAGGGCTGGCGAAAAGACGACCCTGCGGGCGGGCTTGCAAAGCCCTCTGGCGGCGTTGCGGGGACACTTATGATGCGCCGTGGCATCACGGCGCGCCCCCGCGCCTAGCCAGAGAACTTTGCAAGCCCGTCACGGACCACTCTATTCTGAAAGTAGGTACTGGGCCATGACCCTGCTGCGGATCGAGCAGGCCAGCGTCCACTACAACAAGGTGGCGGCCTTGAAGGGCGTCACCATGGCCGTGCCCGAGGGCGGCATCGTCACCATCATCGGCGCCAACGGCGCGGGCAAGTCCACGACGCTGCGCGCCATTTCGGGCCTCGCCAAGCTGTCCTCCGGCGAGATCTGGTTCGCCGAGCAGCGCATCGACGGCAGCGCGCCGGAGCGGATCGTCGCCGCCGGGATCGCTCAGGTGCCGGAGGGCCGGCGCGTCTTTCCCGACCTGACGGTGCAGGAGAACCTCATGACCGGCGCCTTCCTGCGCCGCGACAAGGCCGAGATCCAGCGCGACCTCGAGATGGTCTTCCGGCACTTTCCGCGCCTCCGGGAACGGCGCGGCCAGCTCGGCAAGACGCTTTCCGGCGGCGAGCAGCAGATGCTGGCGATCGGCCGGGCGCTGATGTCCAAGCCCAGGCTGCTGCTGCTCGACGAGCCCTCCATGGGGCTGGCCCCGGTCATGGTCCAGGAAATCGCCAAGATCATCGTCGAGATCGCCCAGCGCGGCGTGCCGGTGATCCTGGTCGAGCAGAACGCGGAACTGGCTCTCAGGCTGGCCGACTACGCCTATGTGCTGGAGACCGGCGCCGTGGTGCTCGAGGGCCAGGCCGGGGAGTTGCACGAGAACGATCATGTCCGGCGCGCCTACCTCGGCGGATGACCCGCCCGACGCCGCGGCCCTGGCCGCCGCCGGCTGGAGCGAGGCCGAGCTGACCTGGGAGCACGTCCAGGTGGCCGCCGCCGAGGTCTTGGCCGACGGCAAGACCCAAGAGGCGGCGTCCTTGTGGCGCAGCGGGCTCGAGTTGGCGCGCGCAACCTTCGGCGAGGACGACCCGCGTCTTGCGGCCAGCCTGGCCAATCACGCCGTTGGCCTGCGGCTGGAGGGCGACGATGCCGCCGCCGCGGCCCTGCTCGGCGAGGCGCTCGAGGTCTGGGGCCGGGCCGGCCCCTGGATCGAGGCCCTGAAGCCCGAGCGCCGCGCCCGCAGCTCGCTCTACCACCTGCGCATGGAATCCAAGTACAAGGGCGGCTACGAGCGTCACTCCCGGGACCGCTACCGCAAGCTGGCCGAAGAAGGCCGTGTGCGGACCGGGGCGCTCAGGGAGGCGGCGGACACGCCGCAGGTCGAACTGGAGCGCTGGCGCCGCGACCGCCCCGCCGGCTACGACGACGCCCGCAAGCTCCTTGCCGCGGTGGTGCTTGTTGTGAGTGGAAGATAGGTCGTTTCTCAGCTCTTCCCCTACTCTGCCGCGGCCTTCTCGCCTTCGGGGCCGCCGCCGGGTTTGCCGGCGAACAGGCCTCTGACCTTGGACGCCAGGCTTTCGAGGCCGTTGGGCAGGAACAACATGGTGACGATCAGGATGCCGCCGTAGATCAGCGGGCGCGCCGCGTCGACGCCGAGCTGGCGCAGGATCAGCTCGTTGATCACGGTCAGCACCACGACGCCCAGGATCGGACCGTAGAAGGTGGCGGTGCCGCCGACGATCACCCAGATCAGCACGAAGACCATCTCCTCCACGTCGAAGCGGTTGGGATTGACCGTGCCGATGTAGTGCGCCAGTAGCGCGCCGGACAGGCCGGCGAAGAAGGAGGCCACCACGAAGGCCAGGGTGCGGTAGCGCCGCGTGTCGACACCGACCGATTCGGCCAGCTTGTCCTGCCAGTGGACGGCGTGGAAGGTCAGCCCGAAGCGCGAGCGCTCGAGCCGGTAGAGGACCAGCAGCGAGAGCGAGACCACGATGAGGCTGAGGTAGTAGTAGTTGACCGGGTCGAAGAAGGCGATCTTCAGCCCGCCCAGCTCGATGTCCGGAAATCCAGGGATCAGCTTGAGCCCCTTGGGCCCGCCGAAGGGCACGCGGAACTTCTTCCAGATCAGCCGGATCACCTCGCCCGCCGCGAAGGAGCCGATCAGGAAGTAGAAGCCCTTCATGCGCAGCAGCGGGAAGGACAGCACATAGGCGACCAGCGCAGCCGTCGCCGCGCCGGCCAGCATGGCGAGCGGCACCGGCAGGCCGATCAGCTTGGCGAAGAGCGCGCTGGCGTAGCCGCCGACCCCCATGATCACCACGTGGCCGAGCGACCACTCGCCGGTCAGGGTGAGCACCCGGTAGCTGACCACCAACAGGGTGTTGATCAGCAGGAAGACCGCGATCTCCTTCTGCGAGAAGCTGAGCAGGTGTGGCAGGACGATGAGCAGCGCATAAAGCGCCACAAGGCCGACCGCCCAGCCAAGCGAGAGTCTGGTGCCGCCGCTAGGCACGGTCGCGGGTTCCCAGCAGGCCGGTCGGCCGCACGACCAGGACGACCAGCATGAGCAGCAGGCCGACGATGTCCGCCATGACGCCGTCGTGGAAGGTCGTGACGAAGGTGTGCACGAAGGCGTAGAGCACGGCGGCCACCACGGCGCCCTCGAGGCTGCCGATGCCGCCGACGATGATGATGATGAAGGCGGTCACGATGACCGAGTGGCCCATGTAGGGATAGGTGCGCACCAGCGGCGCCGTCAGCGCGCCGGCGACGCCGGCCAGGCAGGCGCCGATGAACATGGCGATGCGCGCCGTCTGGTTGATCGAAATGCCCTGCAGGGCCGCGGCCTCCGGATCCTGGGCACAGGCGCGGAGCGCCCAGCCGAGCCGAGTGCGGCGCAGGAAGGCCCAGAGCCCGCCGAGCAGCAGGAGCGCCGCCGCGATGACGTAGAGCCGCTGCAGGGGCAGCACCACGCCCTCGAGGCCGAAGAGCCGGAAGGTCGTCTGGGTCGGTGGCGTGATGTGCTCAAAGCGAACGCCGAAGCCCATCACCACCAGCGACTGCATCATCAAAAGAAAGCCGATAGAGACGATCAGCCCGCCCAGCGGGTTGCCGCGCATGGGTCGGAACAGGGCGCGCTCCATCACGAGGCCGACAAGTCCGACGAAGACCAGCCCCGCCGCGACGGCGACGAGAAAGGGGATCTGGTTGTCGGCGTAGAGATAGATCACCGTATAGGCGCCCAGCATGTAGAGCTCGCCGTGGGCGAAGTTGATCACCCCCATGACGCCGAAGATCAGCACCAGGCCGACCGCGATCAGCGCCATGAAGCTCGCCGCGTAGATCGCGTTTACGGAGGTTTGCAGCAGAAGCTCGAGCATCGGTCCGAAACGAGTTGAGGCCGGGGCCGGCGCTCCGCCGGTCCCGGCCCCTCGCCCCCGAGTTTAGGCAACGCAACCCATGGGGCCAGTAAAATCCAGCTCGCCGCCCGGGGGGCCGCGCGGGCTCAGCCGCGCTGGTAGTACATCTCCCCCATGGCCTCGAAGTGCTTGATCATGGTCTTGGAGTTGGCCTCCCACCACGCGGGGATCGACTTGAACTCCTTGATCTTGGCCTTGCCGCCCTCGATCACCACGACCGGCCAGTCGCCGACCAGGGCATTGTCGATGCCGAAGAGCTCCTTGCCCCACCACTTGGCCTCGCCGAAGGCGTGCTTGCCGGTGCCGCCGGCCTTCATACCGGCCAGCACTTCGGTCGGCTCGACGGAGCCGGCCTTCTCGGCCCCGGCGCGCCAGAGGTCGAGGATCGAGGCGTATTCCCAGGACACCGCGCCCCATTCGCCAGGCCAGCGCTTGCTGTACTCGGCGTAGAAGCCGCCCGAGTCCTGGAAGTTGATCTTCGGGTCGTTGAGCGCCGGATCGTCGAAGTCCGGGAACTGGAAGATGAAGCCCTCCATGAACTCCGCGGAAGTCTTTTCGATGATCTGCTCGTAGAAGTCCGCCGTGCAGGAAATGATCTGCCCCTTGAAGCCCTGCTGGTAGGCCTGCTCGCAAAGCGGATGCACGAAGTCGGCATAGGAGGTGTCGAGGCAGATGATGTCCGGGTTCTCGGCGAGCATCGAGGTCATCACCGGCGCGAAGTCAGTGGTCGAGATGTCGAAGAACAGCGGGTCGTCGACCACGTCGATGCCGCCGGCCTCGAAGGCCGCCAGGTAGGTCGCCACGGAGGGCCGTCCCAGCGCGTCGTCCTGGGCGCAGATCACGGCCTTCTTGAGCTCGGGCTTGTTCTCGGCCAACCACTGCACGCCGGTCACGTTGTAGATCGGGTGCACCTCGCAGGGCGCGATCAGATAGGGCGTGTCGGGCGAGAGGTCGCTCGGCAGCAGGGTGGAGACCAGCATCTTGGCCTGGTTGGCGACCGGCTGGACCGCCGGCCAGGTGTCGCCGCCCAGCATCATGATGAACTTGACGCCATCCTCGTTGATCAGCTTCTGGGCGCCGGTGCGCGCCTTGTCGGGCGCGTACTCGTTGTCGTACGAGACCAGCTCGACCTTGTAGCTGTCGCCGCCGACCCGGATGCCGCCCGCGGCGTTGACCTTCTCGGCCCAGATCTCGCAGCCGTAGAGGCCCGGCAGGCCCCAGGCGGCCACTTCGCCGGTCAGGGGCGCGAGGAAACCGATCTTGACGGTCTTCTCGGCGCCGAAGGAAAGCTTGGGCGCGGTCGCGCCGGCGAGCGCGACACCGGCCGCGCCGGTCTTGAGAAAGGTCCTGCGGCTGATGGTGCCGCGAAGCAAATCGAATGGCATGTCAACCTCCCAGATAGCTGCATGAGACAGCAGCGCTTTTAAGGTCTCGAAAACACCGCCCGTCGCGAGCGGGCCGTCCCGAGACCCTTGTTTCGGAAAGATGATCCGCTCGTCCCAGGCGGGCCGAGCGGTTCCTGCCTCCCCGTGTTTCCCATAACTGTAGACCGCACTGATGCCCGCATCAACCGGTTTCAAAATATGGTATGGTATTGGTCTGGCCATAATCACGCTCGAACAGCCGAGCAGCTCGCGGAAAGGTCTTCAGGGATTATCGCGAGATCATGAAATTGTGCATGAAAACCAGCCTCTTCGAGTCGCCCTCGCCGGCCATCGTCTGCGCCGTCTCGCCCCGCCGACATCCTCGCTTGCGGGCAAAATTGGTACCGAAAAGTGGAAATGTGGCATGGAATTGGGCGTTCGTCTTGTGCCCGGGCCATGCTTCGGATAGAACAGAAGCAAGAAAAAACCATTCCGTCTGATCCCAAACGAACAGGAGGGGGCTCTCATGAGCGGCACGAAAATGTGGGGTTCCGAGGAGTTCTGGGGGCTGGGTTACGAGTTCGATCCCCAGTGGTTCCTGACTCCGGCACAGCGGGAACTGCAGGCCAAGCTGATCGACCTCTGCCAGTCGACCCTGCGGGACAACGCGGTCGAGAGCGACAAGCAGCTGCTCTTCCCGCGCAAGAACTTCGAGGCGCTGGCCGAGATGGGCCTGCTCGGCCTGCTGGTGCCCAAGGAGCTGGGCGGCATGGGCGAGAACCACGTGGCCGCGGCCATGGCGGTCGAGACCATCGCGCGCTACGGCTGCGCCAGCACGGCCATGTGCTACACCATGCACCTGGGCGCCGTGGCGGCCGCCTTGCTGCGCCACCACAACAACGACGCCATTAAGGACATCATGCGCCGGATCGACAAGGAGTGCCTAGTCGGCACCCTGTCCTACTCCGACCCGGAGACCGGCTCGCACTTCTGGTATCCCATCTCCTCCGCCGCCGAGCGCGTCGCCGAGGGCTGGAAGGTGCTCAAGAAGGCCTCCTGGACCACCTCCGGCGGCTTCGCCGACTGGTACATCGTGCAGACCACGAGCCCGGACTTCGGCGGCGACTACTCGAACCTCTCCTGCTTCCTGATCATGGGCGACGAGGTGCAGTCCGACCCCGCCAACTGGGACGGCCTGGGCCTGCGCGGCAACCAGTCGGGCCCCATGAAGGTCGACAACGTCGTGATCCCGGAAAACCGCCTGGTCGGCCCGATCGGCGACGGCGCGTCGTCCAACGACGAGGCGGTCGATCCCTTCTTCCTACTCTGCTCGTCGTCCTGCTGGAACGGCATCTCGCTCGGCCTCATCGACATCGCCAAGCGCCACACCAGCCAGAAAAAGCACGTCGACGTGGGCATGCGGGTCTGCGACTACCCGACCATCCAGGACTATGTCGGCGAGGCGATCATCGACACCAACACCTCGCGCGCCTTCGTGTTCCAGATGGCCCGCGCCATGGACGAGGCGACCAACAACTGCGACTGGTCGCTCCACGAGGACGTGACCAAGCTGCCACGCGCCGAGACCCTGCACTGGATGTGGCAGATCAAGTTCGCCGCGGCCAAGAATGTGGCCAACGTTTCGGACAAGATGCTGCACGCCTGCGGCGGCACGGGCTACAAGCCGGCGCTCGGCATCGAGCGCTACCTACGCGACGGCAAGGCCGGCTGGGTCATGGGCCCGACCAACGAGGTGCTGCGCCAGTTCGTCGGCAAGTCGGCCCTGCTCGGCTTCGACTCACTCGACTACTGGAACCAGTCGGTCAACGAGCGGGTGCTGAACAACGAGATCAAGAAGCTCGACGCCGGCGCCAAGAAGGCGCTGGCCGAAAAGCTTCTGGCCGAGGCCAGCGAGGCCGCGGCCCAGTAAGCGCGCATTCCTGCTGGTAAACCTGCGGGCCGGTCCATGAGGGCCGGTCTCTTTATCTTTGCGCGGCGACAATTCCGCCGCGACCTTACGGCGGCAGGCGGCGGCGAATGGCGGTGGTGTCGCGCTGATTGTCGGTCACCTGCTGGGCGAAGTAACCGCTGCCGAGCCGCATGACCGAGACCCGCTCGCGGGCATGCCGGAGCTCCCGGTCCTTGGACATCTCCTCTTCCAGCATGATCTGCGAACCCAGCGCGGTCTTGAACTTGTGATTGACCCGGAGCCGCCTGAGGACATAGTCCGTGCCGGCGAGGATCGTGCCCGCGCGGCCCGCGCTGTAAACCGCCAGATAACCCACCTTCTCCTTGCCATGGCCGCCCGAGAGCTTCCTCTCCTCCTCGAACAGCGCCGCCTCGAAGCCGGCGGGGGTCACATTGCGCGCGCGCACGGTGACCGGCGTGCCGTCGTTGAAGGTCTGCCGCGTCAGGAACAGCTCGGGGCGGCCCGGAAAGTGCTTGGTGAAGGCCTTGTTCCGCCATTTGTCGTTGCCCCTTAGGGTGAGCGTGCCGAGCTCCCAGATCGAGCCGTCGGCCATGGTCTGCCGACCCATGTTCATCACCAGAAAACTCGTCTGCTCGCCCCGGTGCTTGCCGTCCAGATAGCGCCATTCCTGGAAGCGGGCCTGGAAGCTGTCGCCCCGCACCCTGCGCAAGGCCACGACGCCGGGCGCCTTGTTGGCGAAGCTCGGGGGCCCCGCGATCACCACCGGGTTCTCGAAGGTTATGTGCAGCGGCACGGTCCTCCAGGCGCTGACGATCGTCCTTTGGGTCACGAGAAAGTCTTCGGGGAGCGCGCCGAGCGCGCCCAAGGCATCGACGATTCCCACACCGGAATCCCGGTCCACGCCGCCGGCCTCGATGTCGAGGGCGGTCTGGCCGAACACGTCGCGGATATCCGCCTCGGTCAGGTCGGGATCGAAGGACAGCATCAGTCCGGCGATGGCGGCGGCGTGGGGCGCGGCCGCCGAGGTGCCGAAGAAGGTGCCGAAGCCCGGCGTCGCGGTCGCCACGCCGTCGGCCGCGGTCACATCCGGCTTGAGCCGCTGCGTTCCGCCGGTGGAGGAGAAGTCTCCCGGCGTGATCGGCGTGCCGTCGGCCTCGAAAAAGACCCGCCGCGGCCCGTCGGAACTGAAAAGTTCCACGGGGTTGGCCACGCCGCCGGAGAAGGCCCCGTCGCCCGCCGTGGCGACGTTGACGGCGGCGACACCGAAGGCCCGCTCGGCGGCGGCGTGCCCCGACGTCTGTCCCGCCGTGGCCAGGGCGAGCCGGCCGCGGTGGGTGTTCAGGCTGAGATAGCGGGGGGCGGCGGAATTGCCGCTGTTGATGACGACCAGGCGTTCGCCCGCCAAGGAGGGACCGATGATCTCGAAGGGGTTCTGCGTGCCCGCCTGGATGTCGGTCGAGCATTCGATCACGAAGGTGAGCGTCGAATCGAGCACGCAGAGATCGTAGTCGTTGGCCGAGCCGCCCTGCGGGTCGGACCACTGCAGCGTCACGACGAAGGGCGCGTTCCGGGTGAGCTGGTTCGAGACCTCGCCGCCGCCGAAATCGTGCAGCCGGCCGCTGGCCATGCCGGGGATGATTATGCCCACGCCGCTATCGGCGTAGTCGCCCTCCCAGACGCCGGCCGTGCCGTCGTTCAGGTTGCCGGAATTGCCGGCCGAGGAGAAGTAGACCGCGCCGTCCGCGACCACCTGCTCCACCGCCTGGGCGATGATGCCGTCCTGGAAGGTGGGTTCGGCGAAGTAGAACACGTCGTCGACGATCACGTCGCAGCCCAGGAGATCGCGCAGGTCGAGGATGTTCTGGGCGAACTGCGCCTGCCCGCCGACAAAGGCCGTGGCGAAACCGAGATCGGCGCCCGGCGCCAGGTCGAAGACGATCTCCAGCATGGCCGTGCCTTCCGTGCCGAAGCCTTCCTGGCCGGCCAGCACGTCCACCGCGGGCAAGTCGCCCGAGCTTTGGACGCTGGCCAGGGCATCGACGCCGTTCGAAATGGCGCAGATCTTGGTTCCGCTGCCGTCGACCGCGAAATTGGTGCGGGCGCTGTTGGCCCGATGGGCCGCGTCGCCCTGCGAGGTATCGAGCTTGTTCGTGATGGCCTGATCGGCCGGCCGGACCGACCTGACTTCGGGCGACTCCGCCAGGGCCTCGATGCGGCCCAGGGGAACATAGGCGCGGATCGCCTCAAAGCGCACAAAGCTGCTTTCGATGTGGCCCCCCAAGGCCTCGATACGGCGCAGCAGCGCGGCCGTCACCTCGGCCTCGATGTCGACCAGGGCCGTTCCGTCCCGCTCGACCCTGACCGACGACCGCAGGCTCGGCATGGCGCGCATGAGCGGATCGGCCTGCCGCTGTTTGCTCGCATAGAGCAGGCGCGAGCTGATCTTGCGCTGCGCCGGCGTGCGCGCCGCCTTTTCCTGCAACAATGCCCGGATCTGCGCCTCGGCGCCGGCGCCGAGCCGGAATTGCTGCGCCACCGTCGGGCCGGCGACCAGAACGCCGGCCAGCACGACCGCCGCAACGTGGCACTTGCGAAGGCAGAACGATCGCGCGGCGATCCGTACAGACCGGGCGGTCGTCACGATGGCCCCCGATCGAGCGATTCCGCCCGCCTCTTCCGAACGAGCCGCGTGTCCCAAGACATTGATCGAGACCTCAAGCCCGTTCTCCCGGTCACCAAGATCCCCCCTCGAGCCTTTATTCGTTCACTTGCCCCGCTTGGGTTCTTCGATGTCGGGGCATTCATCTTATTAGATTAAAAAAAACAGCTAGA
>Ga0224512_10003557_pt1 | contig 13644 bp, 15 predicted proteins | sample SF_May12_sed_USG_4_FD_169103 | JGI IMG/M metagenome (GOLD analysis project Ga0224512, IMG submission 169103) | Sediment microbial communities from San Francisco Bay, California, United States - SF_May12_sed_USGS_13 | ecosystem: Environmental > Aquatic > Marine > Sediment | place: USA...
CGAGACCACCAGGATCGGCGTGGCCCGGTTGACGCCGCGCTCGCGCATCAGCCGCAGCACCTCGTACCCGCCGATGCCGGGCATCAGCAGATCGAGCAGGATTACGTCGAACACCGTAGCCTCGGCTAGCCGCAGCGCCTGTTCGCAAGTTCCCGCCAGCGTGACCTGCGCCTCGAGTTCCTGGGTGACGATGCGGCCGATAAGAAGCCGCGTCGACTCATCGTCGTCGACGATCAGAACATTGCGGGGGGCGGGGGCGCTAGCCAACGTGGACGGTAGTGACACGCGGCCAAGTCGCGCCGCTCCGGTAACCTGCCTTCGATCATGAATGGCGCAGCTCCCGAGGCGCTATGGCAAATGCATCAACCTGACAGTTCCTGACATCCCTTAGTAGTATTGTGCGAATCGAGTCCGTCTAGGGGGAGCCATGAAAACCAAGTTCGCCGTCAGCCACCGCGCGCGCTCCAAGTTCGTGAAACGCGGCCTGCGCAATTATTTCGAGTACCGCGATCTCGGCATCGCCCGCGCCACGCGCGGCAAGGTGGTGGCGCACGTGATCCGCGCGCGGCCGGGCAAGGCGCCGCACGGCCAGTGGCACCGCCACGACACCGACGTGCAGTTCGTCTATGTCCTGAAAGGCTCGGCAGTGTTCGAGTACGAGGGCGCAGGCAGGGTAAAGATGAAGGCCGGCAGTTGCTTCTATCAGCCGCCGGGCATCCGCCACCGCGAGATCGGCCACTCGCGGGACCTGCAGATGCTCGAGGTGGTGGCGCCGGCCCGCTTCAGGACCGCGGCGGCGGAGAAACCTGCAGCCAGAAAGTCACGGGCCCGTCGTTGACGAGGCTGACCTGCATGTCGGCGCCGAAGCGGCCGGTGGCGACGTCGGCGTGCCGCTCGCGGCAGGCGCGCACGAAAAGCTCGAATAGCCGCCGTCCTTCCCCGGGCGCCGCGGCGCCGGAGAACCCGGGCCGGGTGCCGCTCGCCGTATCCGCGGCCAGCGTGAACTGCGGTACCAGCAGCAGGCCGCCGGCGATGTCGGCCAGCGAGCGGTTCATCCTGCCCTCGGCGTCGGCGAAAATGCGGTAGCCGAGCACGCGCTCGGCGAGGCGCAGGGCTTCGCGCTCGCTGTCGCCACGCTCGACGCCGATGAGCACCAGCAGGCCGCGGCCGATGGCGCCGAGCGACTCGCCGCCCGCGGCGACGCCGGCTTCGGCGACGCGCTGCACGAGGGCGATCAAGCGATGATGTCGGGGATCAGCTGGTCGCGCAGGCGCGCGATCAGGTCTTTCAGCAGGAGTTTCTTCTTCTTCAGGCGACGCAGCTGCAGCTGATCCTGCGTGGGGTCGAGGGCGATGCGGGCAATGACATCGTCGAGGTCATGGTGCTCGGTCTCAAGGGCGAGGATGCGCGCCTCGATCTGCGCGCGCTCCTCCGCCGTGAGCGGCTGGTTGCTCAAGACGTGGGCCTCGATCCCCGCCGGCGCCGAACAATCACAATTAATTGCGGAAGCCCGCGGCAGGTCGTGAAAAAGTTCACCGCATCCATGGGCGTGTGTTGCGCATCCTAGCGCCTCAGCGCGCCAGCGCATAGGGGGTACGCACAACGATGCGCCGCAACGATCACGACGTCTCCGACCGTGTCCGCACCACGGACGCCGCCGCCGTGAGCGCGGAGGTCCTGCGCCTGTACCACAGCCTGTATCCACGCACTGCAAGCAGCCCGATCCGCCGCGCCTTCGAGCATGCCCTGTGCCTTTACGAAGGCCGCCACCCTGCCTATCGCGGCTGCGACACGCAGTTCCACGATATGCAGCACATGCTCGAGGTCACGCTCGCCATGGCGCGCCTCATGGACGGCTACGAGCGCGGCCGCGCCGGCAGAATGCGCCTGCCGGCAGCCGTCTACAGTGTCGGCGTGATCAGCGCCCTGTTCCACGACGTCGGCTACCTGCGGCGGCGCAGCGATCGCCGGCATGCGCACGGCGCCGAGTACACACTCACGCACGTCAGCCGCAGCGCGCGGTTCCTGCGCGAGTACCTGGCCGGCACGGACCTGGCGCAATACGCGCCCGAGGCGGCGGCCATGGTGCATTACACCGGCCATGAGCGCCGCGTTGAAGCGATCCGCGTCGACGGCGAGTTGCCGCGGCGCATCGGCCAGATGCTGGGCACGGCGGACCTGATCGCACAGATGTCGGACCGCTGCTACCTGGAGAAGCGCCGCGACCGGTTGTACGCAGAGCTGCTCGCCGGCGGCGTCGCCGGGCGGCTGTTCCGCTCGGCGGCGGATCTTGTGCGCCGCACGCACGCCTTTCATCTCGGCGCGATCCGCAGGCTCGACCTGCAGCTGGCGCGCGCCTACGAATACGCCGGGCGCCACTTCGGCGGCCAGAACCTGTACCTGGAAGCCATGCAGAAAAACGCGCGCCACGCGCTGCTGCTGGTCAACGGCGGACACGACGGCCTGCTGCGGCGCGCGCCGCCGGCACTCGAGGCTCAGTAGCTCGGCTGGCGGCGGAAATACTCCAGTCGTTCGATGGAGCGCACGCTGACATCCTTCACCTGCAAGCCCTGCAAAACGCGCAGCGGCACCTCCACGCCGGCCGCCCCCCTCGCCCACACCTTGCGGTAGAAATCGGCGAGCGAGACCACCTCTTCGCCGCCCACGCCGACGATGATGTCGCCGCTCTCCAGGCCGGCGCGCTCCGCCGGGCCTTCGCGCGCGACGCGCGTCACAAACAGCCGCCCGCGCAACTCCTCCGCGTAAAGGCCGAGCCAGGGGCGCTGCGGCCCGGGGGCGCGCCCATTTGCGATCAGTGCGTCGAGGATCGGCTTTACGAGGTCGATCGGCACAAACATGTTGCCGGGCGACGCCGTGCCCGCGCCGCCCGCGTCAGGCACGATGAGCGAACCCACGCCGAGCAGCTCGCCACGCGCGCTGATCAGCGCCGCGCCCGACCAGTTTTGCACCGGCGGATACGTGAAGATGGCGGCGTCAAGTAGGTACTCCCAGCTGCCCGAGTACGGGCGCCGCGACACGACGGTGACGAGATTTAGTGCCTCGCGCCCGCCGTAACCGACGACCATCGCCGCGTCGCGCTCGGCAAGGGCAGTCGAATCGCCGAGCGGCAGCGGCTTGCCCGACAGCGGCGCCACCACCTTCAGCAGGCCGAAACCTGTGGCGTGATCATAGGCGGCGAGCACCGCCGGCGCCGACCTGCCGTCGCCGGCGGTCACCTCGATCGCTTCGGCCTCGATCACCAGGTAGCCGATGGTGAGCACGTAGCCCTCGCGCACCAGGATGCCGGTGCCTTCGCGGCGCGCGCCGAGCGTCGAAGCGGTGCGTGCGTCGGGCAGGATGCGGGACTTAACGCGCACCACCGCCGAGAGCGTGGCTTCGGCGTCGGCGTCGGACTTTTCCTGGGAAAGCGCCGGGCCCGCGGCACAGGCAAGCGCGAGCAGCAGGATGCGGCAGACGGCGGACATCGGGCACCTCCGGCGCGCGCATGCGCGCTCGAATATTGTAGTCTCGCGCGCATGCGACTGGTGAGCTGGAACCTGCAGTGGTGCCGCGGCATGGATGGTGCGGTCGACGCCCGGCGCGCGGCGCGCACCGCGCGCAAACTCGCCGATCCCGACGTGTGCTGCTTCCAGGAAGTGGCGCAGGGTTTTGATTCGCTACCTGGAAGCGCCGGAGAGGACCAGGTGGCCGCATTGACGGCGGAATTCCCGGACCACAGCGCGCACTACGCATCGAGCGTGGATGTTGCCGGCGCCGGCGGCGCGCGGCGGCGCTTTGGCAACCTGATCCTGTCGCGCCTGCCGGTGGGACGCGTGCTGCGCCATGGCCTGCCCTGGCCGGCGAGCGCCGGCGTGCCCAGCATGCCGCGCGCGGCAATCGAGGCGGTGATCGAGGCCCCCTGGGGGCCATTGCGCGTCACCACCACGCATCTCGAGTACTACTCGCCAGGACAGCGTGCGGCGCAGGTCGAGCGGCTGCTCGAGCTCAACGCCGAGGCGTTGGCGCATGCCGCGCTTCAGCCCGGCGCGCGCGACGACGAAGGGCCGTTCCATCCCCTGCCGCGCCCCGCCGCTGGCATCCTCACCGGTGACTTCAACATGCGCCCGGACGATCCGCTCATCGCGCGACTGGGCAGCGCGTATGTCGACGCGTGGCTGCAGGCGCATCCGGGGCAGGCGCACCCGGCGACGTTTCGCCTGGAAAGCGCAGACGAAGCGCCTTACTGCTGCGATTTCGTGTTCGTCACCCAGGATATCGCGCCGCGAATCCAGTCGGTGCGTGTGGACCCAGAGACCCGGGCCTCCGACCACCAGCCGGTGATCGTGGAATTCAGCTGACGAGGCGCGTGCGCAGCGCCTCCACGCGCTCCCGGTTCACGTTGAAGTCGCGCCGCCCGAGGCGCGAGGCGGAGCGCACGTGGAGCAGCCCCACCTTTTCGTCGAACGTGAATTCCACGTCGTCGATGTAGCCCATTAGTTTCGAGCGGAACTCGGCGTGCAGGTAAATCGCGTCCTCGCGTACGACACGAGAACGCTCCATCGCCTGCACTGCCCGGCGCGCCGCGGCGATGGCCTCGGCGGCGCCGCCCTTGAACGGGATCGGCTCCACGTAGCGCACTGCATCGCCCGGTTCCGCCTGGCTGGAAACGCAATTCAGTCGCCGGCCGCAGGACGCGAGCCTGCCATCCTTCAATCCGAGGTTGTCCGGCCGTTTGCCTGAAAACATGGTGTCGCCTTTCGCGGTCGCCAGGTGCAGCGCGATCGCGGCGCTGACGCCCAGGAGCAGAATCGCAAACCCGGCGAGCGCGCGGCGCAGCATGCAGGCGCCGATGCTAACATCGGCGCGAAGTCCGCTCACGGGGAGAGACGCATGGAAATTTCCGCGCAACAGCTCGCCGAACTGCTGATCGGCATCGCCCGCGCCCAGCACACCATCATCCAGGGCGTGGAAAGCGCCATCGCCGGCACGAAGACGCAGCACATCCTGCCGATGCTGCAGAATGCCGCGCACCTGCGCGACCATCCGGAGCCCACCCTCATCGATCTGCCGGTGCGCGTGCTGCTCACCACGCAGGGCCGCGTGCCGCCCGACCCGGCCGTGGTGGCGCGCGACCTCGAGCGCCTGCTCGGCACCGCGCCCGCGGCCTAGAAGTCCTTCGGCGGCGGCGGGAAGACGGGCTTGCGCTTTTCCCGGTGCGAGGCGGCGCCCTCGCGCACCTCCGGGCCGGTGAAGCCCAGCATCTCCAGCGCCATCGACGTATCGAACGTGGGTCCCGCCATGCGCAGCCAGTTGTTCAGGCTGTACTTGGTCCAGCGCAGCGCCGTCTGCGCGCCGGCAGCGAGCTTGCGCGCCACCTCCAGCGCCTTCGCCTGCAGCTCGGCTTCTTCGCACGCGAGCGACACGAGGCCGATGCGCTCGGCCTCCTCGCCCGACACCTGCTCGCAGGTCAGCAGGTAGTACTTCGCCTTCGCCATGCCGCAAAGGAGCGGCCAGACGATCGCCGCATGATCGCCCGCGGCGACGCCGAGACGCGTGTGGCCGTCGATGATGCGCGCATTCTTCGCCGCGATGGAGATGTCGGCGAGCAGTCCCGCCACCAGCCCCGCCCCCACCGCGGGGCCGTGCATCGCCGAGACGATGATCTTCGAGCAGTTGATGACGTTGTAGACGAGATCGCGCGCCTCGCGCCAGACGCGCGCGCGCGTCTCGAAGTCCTGGATGATGTCTTCGATGAGGCCGAAGTCCCCGCCCGCGGAGAAGCCCTTGCCGGCGCCGCGCAGAATGGCGACGCTCACGTCCGGGTCACGATCGACGTCACGCCAGATCTCGGCGAGCTCGGCATGCATGCGGTGTCCCGCGGTGGAGAGCCTGCCGCTCGCCTCGTCGCCCATGACGATCTCGAGGATGCCCGGCTCGACCAGGCGGACCTTCAGCTCCTTGTATTTAGAGTAGTCCATGCGGACATTCTACAATTCGTGCCATGCGCACCCCCGACGAGCGATTCGCGAGCCTTCCCGGCTTTCCCCATGCACCGCACTACCTCGAATGGCGCGGCCTGCGCGCCCACTACCTGGACGAAGGCCACGGCGCGCGCACGTTCCTCTGCCTGCACGGCGAGCCCACCTGGAGCTACCTGTACCGGCGCATGATCCCGCCCTTTCTCGCCTCGGGCGCGCGCGTCGTGGCGCCCGACTTCATCGGTTTCGGGCGCTCGGACAAGCCCGAGGACGACGCCTGGTACACGTTCGAGGTGCACCGCGCTTTCCTGCTCGACGTCATCGAGCGGCTCGCGCTCACGCGAATCACGCTCGTTGTGCAGGATTGGGGCGGGCTGCTGGGGCTCACGCTGCCCATGGAAATGCCGGAGCGGTTCGAGCGCCTGCTCGTCATGAACACCGCGCTCGGCACCGGCGACACGCCCTTGTCGGAAGGCTTCATTGCCTGGCGCGCGTACGTGGCGAAGAAACCTTCGCTCGATTGCGCGAAGCTCATGCAACGCACCTGCCCGCACCTGACGTCGCAGGAGGCTGCGGCCTACGAGGCACCGTTCCCCGATGCGAAGGCCAAGGCCGGCGTGCGCCGCTTTCCGCAGCTCGTGCCCGACCGGCCGGACGCTCCGGGCGCGGCGCTATCGCGCAAGGCGCGCGACTGGTCGATGAATGCCTGGAAGGGCGAAGCCTTCATGGCGATCGGCGCCAAGGACCCGGTGCTCGGACTGCCGGTAATGAGCGCGCTGCGCAAATTCATTCGCAACTGCCCCGAACCCTACGTCCATGCCGAGGGCGGGCATTTCCTGCAGGAGTGGGGCGAAGACATCGCCGCGCAGGCGCTGAAACAATGGCAGTGACGTTCGACGACGTCGCCGCTGCGCACGAACGCATCAGGGCGGTGGCGAGGCGCACGCCGGTACTCACCTCGGCGACGATCGATGCGCTCACGGGCGCACGCGTGCACTTCAAGTGCGAGAACTTCCAGAGGATGGGGGCCTTCAAGTTCCGCGGCGCCTACAATGCGCTGGCGCAGCTTTCCGCTGAACAGAAAGAGAAGGGCGTGGTCGCCTTCTCTTCAGGCAACCACGCGCAGGCCGTGGCGCTATCGGGGAAGCTGCTCGGCGTTCCGGCCGTCATCGTCATGCCGACCGACGCGCCGAAGGTGAAGCTCGCGGCGACGCGCGGCTACGGCGCGGAAGTCATCCTCTACGACGCACACAACGAAGATCGCCAGAAGATCGCCGAGCAGCTCGCCGCGGAGCGCGGCCTGACGCTCATCCCACCATTCGATCACCCGCACATTGCCGCGGGCCAGGGAACTGCGGCGAAGGAACTGATCGAGGACGCGGGGCCATTCGACCTGCTGCTGGTGCCGTGCGGCGGCGGTGGCCTGCTCTCCGGCTGCGCGGTCGCCGCCCGGCAGTTGTCGCCGCAGTGCCGCGTGATCGGCGTCGAGCCTGCCGCCGGCGACGACGGCGCGCGCTCCTTCCGCTCGAAACAGCTCGAGACCATCGGCACGCCCGACACCATTGCCGACGGCGCGCGCACGGCGTCGCTCGGCCCGAACGTGACCTTTCCGCTGATCCTGAAGCATGTGGACGGCTTCCTCACGGTGACCGACGAAGAGCTCCTGCAGTCGATGTTCTTCCTCTGGGAGCGCATGAAGATCGTGGTCGAGCCCACCGGGGCGCTCGCGGCGTGCGCGCTGCTGACGAAGAAGCTTGACGCGAAAGGCATGAAAGTCGGCGTGGTAATTTCCGGGGGCAACGTCGATCTGGCCTGGGCGGCGGCGCGCCTGGGGGCGCGCTAGGCGCCGCCGCACTTTGGGCTTACCTTCGCCGATGCGCGCGTTGCTGCTGACGCTCGCGTTGTTCGCATGCAGCGCGCCGCCCGCGCTGGCGCAGCACGAGTTGGGCGTCGACGCCTTTCCGTCGCTCCGCGAGCTCGAGGCCGCCGGCGCGGTCATCGGCGAGATCCGCGTCAAGTCTCTGGACATCTTCGATCTCGACGACCCCAGGGAGGACAACTGGCTGTTCAGCGCCGCCAACTGGCTGCACATCCAGACGCGCCCCGACACCATCCGCCGCCAGCTCCTGTTCGCGAGCGGCGATCGCCTGTTGGCGCGCGTGATCGAGGAGACCGAGCGACTGCTGCGCGGCAACCGATACCTGTATGAAGCCGAGATACGCCCGGTCGCATGGCACGACGGCATCGTCGACCTCGAGGTGAGGTCGCGCGACACCTGGTCGCTGCAGCCCGGCGCCAAGGTCAGTTACGCGGGCGGCACCTCGAGCGGCGGCATCAGCCTGCGCGACTACAACCTGTTCGGCACCGGGACGAACTTCAGCATCGCGCGGCGCAGCAGCTCCGCAATCAGCAGCGCGGGCAGCACGCGCAGCGCCGTGGATCTGGCCATCAGCTATCCCTTTGCTTTCGACGGCCACACTACTGTCGCCTACAACCAGTCGAATTTCGACGAGGGTTCGTCGCGCTCGCTGACGGCCGACCGACCCTTCTACGCACTCGACAGCCGCTGGGCCGCAGGCGCCTCGGCGTCGCGGGACGACCGGGTGGTCTCGAGCTACGCCGGCGGCGTCGTTGTGGCGCAATACCGGCAGCTGCACAGGGGTGCCTATGCTCTGCTCGGCGGCTCGCGCGGATTGATCGACGGCTGGACGCATCGCGTCAGTGGCGGCCTGCGCTACGAGGACGACGTGTACGGCGCCGAACCCGGCCTCGTCGCCCCGGCACAATTGCCCGCCGACCACACCCTGGTCACGCCCTTCCTGCGCTATCAGGCGGTGCAGGACGATTTCCGCGAAGTGCAAAACCTCGACCAGATCACACGCCCCGAGTACCTGGCGCTCGGCTGGCAATCCTCGCTGGAGTTTGGCCGCGCGGCCAAGGGGCTCGGCTCGACGCAGGCGGTCTCGCAGTACACCGCCAGCCTGAGCAAGGGCGTGCGCATTGCCGGCGACGGCGTGCTGCTCGGCTCGGCGTCGGTCTCCGGCGAGTACGTCGACGGCCGCGGCGACCGCGAGGTCCAGGGCGCCTCGGCGCGCTACTATCAGCGGCGCGGCAGCCGCACGGTGGTCTACATGGCCCTCGCCGCCGAAGCCACGAATTATTCGGACGCCACGCAGTACCTGTCCCTGGGTGCCGCCACCGGCCTGCGCGGCTACCCCACCAATTACCAGCTAGGCGAGCGCCGCGTGCTGTTCACCGCCGAGCGGCGCTTCTATTCGGACTGGTACCCCTTCCGGCTGATCCGCGTCGGTGGCGCAATTTTCTACGACATCGGCCGGGCCTGGGGCGGGCCGTACGAGTCCGCATCGAGCGAGCACTGGTCGGCCGACGTCGGCTTCGGCCTGCGCCTGCTCAGCGCGCGCTCCGCCACCGGCGCTACGCTGCACGTCGATTTCGCATTTCCCCTCGAGCGCCAGCCGGGCGTCAAGGCGTTCCAGTTCTCGTTCCAGTCGAAATCCGGCTTCTAGGGCTCAGCGCGCGCCGTAATAGGCGTAGCGCCTGTCCTTCTCGGATTTCGACGCGTACATCGCCTTGTCGGCGAACGCGATCAGCGCCTCGCCCGTTTCCGCGTCGTCCGGGAACACGCTGATGCCGATCGAGCACGACACCTGCGCCGGCCCGCCCTCGATGGCGAGCGGCACCTGGATCATGTCGGCCACCTTCTCCGCGATCATGGCCGCATCCTCGCCGCGGTCGAGCTCGCCGGCAAGCAGCACGAACTCGTCGCCGCCGTAGCGCGCCACGGTGTCCGAGCCGCGCACGCTGGTGCGCAGGCGCGCGGCGAGCTGCACCAGTGCCTGGTCGCCCGCGGGGTGACCGCGCGTGTCGTTGATGAACTTGAAATCGTCGAGGTCGACGAGCATCACCGCCAGCTTCTTGCGGTTCCTCTTGGCGAGCTCCATGGCAAGCGCCAGGCGCTGCTGCATCGACAGGCGGTTCGGCAGCCCGGTGAGCGCATCGTGCTGCGCCATGAAGCGCAGGTGCTGCTCCTGTTCCCTGAGCTGCGCCATGAGGCCCTCGCGCTCCCTCGCCTCGGCACGCAGGCGCTCGTTGACGCCGTTCAGCTCGGCGGTTCGCTCGGCGATTCTCTGCTCGAGCTCGCGCTCGCTTTCGCGCGTCGCCTCGAGCAGCAGGCGCTGCGCGGCAAGGGCCTCGGCTTCGGCCGTCGCGCGCTCACGGCGCAGCAAATTGATGCGGTCGCCCAGCGCGAACGAGAGCAACAGCACGTCGAGGGCGAAGCCGATGTGCAGGCCATAGATGGTCAGGAAGTTGGTCGGCACCAGCGTGAAATTGCGCAGCGCGCCGAACGCGATGAAGACGAGCAGCGCGGCCCAGGCAAGCAGGAAGTAGCGTGCCGGCCGGTAGCCGAGCATCAGGGCGCGCACCGCGGCGTAGGTGGCCACCGCCGCACCCGCGAAACCGAGCAGCGAAATGACGCGCAGCACGCCGCCGTAGTCGAGCACCCAGCCGGTCGCCGAGAACACCGCGAGCAGCGCCCCGCAACCGACGATAACGCGCATGCAAATGTCGGCGCGCGGCGCGATGCGCCGCGTGTCGAGGAAGGTGCGCGAGAACTGCGCGCCCAGCATCAGAGTGAGCGACAGTGCGAGCGCCAGTACGTGGTTTGCGGCCCATACGCTCTTCGGCCACAGGTACTGAAAGCCCAGGCCGTCGAAGCTGAGGAGATAGATGCAGAACGCAGCGGCGTACATAACGTAATACAGGTAGACACGGTCCTGCACCGCAAACAGCAGCATCAGGTTGTACAACACCAGCGCCAGCGCCAGCCCGTAGAACAGCCCGAGGAACAATTGCGCGCTGCGGTCGTGCTCGGCGAAGGCGGCCGGCCGCCACAGGGTCATGGGCATCGTCAGCACGCCGAGCGACATGGCGCGCATATAGTAGGTGTGCGCGCCTGAGGCCGTCGGCGCCGGGAAACGGAACACGTGGTTGCGATGGCGCACCTCGCGCGCGTCCCAGGGGAAGGTGTCGCCGGCGATGTGCCCCCAGTAGCGTGACTCGCCGCCGGGCTGGGCTTCGGGCACGTAGAACTCGATGCGGTCGATGCTCGGAAACGCGATCTCGAGCAGCAATTCCTCGCCCGGGGGCGCGCCGCCGGGCAGCTGGAAGCGCAGCCACCGGGCCGAGCGTGTGTAGCCGAAATTGGGCGGGTCGGCGTTCGCCGGCGCGAAGCGCCCGGCGTGCGGCGGGTGGCGCACGTCCTCGAGCTCGAGCTTGCCCTCGGGATCTTCGAGCGTCTCGACGTGACTGCCGAGCGACACGCGTCCTTGGGTATCGGGCAGCGGCGCGCTCGCCTGCGCCTGCGCCTGCGCCTGCGCGGGCGCGAAGATAAGCAGGGCCAGCAGGGCGAGCGCGCGCGTCATGGGGAGAGCGAAATCATAGTGCAGCAGCGCTCTTGCGTTAAGATGCATGCCTTCATGCGCGTCATCCAGATCGAAAAGCCCGGCGGGCCGGAGGTATTGCGCCCCGGCGAGCGTCCGCGTCCCGAGCCCAGGCCGCACGAGATTCTCGTCAAGGTCGCGGCCGCGGGCGTGAACCGCCCCGACGTGCTGCAGCGCCTGGGGCTCTATGCGGTGCCGCCCGACGCGTCCGACCTGCCCGGACTCGAGATCGCCGGCGAGGTCGCGGCCTGCGGCGCCGCGGTGACGATGTGGAAGCCTGGCGACAAGGTGTGCGCGCTCACGCACGGCGGCGGCTACGCCGAGTATTGCGTCACCCCCGAAGTTCAGGCGCTGCCGGTACCCAAGGGCCTGTCGATGACCGAGGCGGCGTCGCTCCCGGAGACGTTCTTCACGGTATGGTCCAACGTCTACGATCGCGGCCGGCTGGCGTCCGGAGAATCTCTCCTCGTGCAGGGCGGCACCTCGGGCATCGGCGTGACCGCGATCCAGATGGCGGCGGCGACCGGCAACCGTGTCTTCGCTACTGCGGGCTCGGACGAGAAATGCGCCGCCTGCGTCAAGCTCGGCGCCGCGCAGGCCTTCAACTACAAGACGCAAGACTTCGCCGCCGGCGTCAAGGCGGCAACCGGCGGCAAGGGGGTGGATGTGATCCTCGACATGGCGGCGGGGGATTTCGTGCCGCTCGAGCTGAAGGCCCTGGCCGACGAGGGCCGGCTCGTCTTCATCGCCTTCCTGCGCGGCCCGAAAACCGAGCTCGACGTGAACGAGCTGATGCGCCGGCGCCTCACGCTCACGGGTTCGACGCTGCGCCCGCGGCCGGTGGCCTTCAAGGGCGCGATCGCCGCGCGCCTGCGCGAGCGCATCTGGCCCCTGATCGAGTCCGGGAAGATCAAGCCGGTGATCTACAAGACCTTCGCACTCGCGCAAGCCGCCGAGGCGCACCGGCTGATGGAAACGAACGCGCACATCGGCAAGCTGGTCCTCACGGTCTGACATGCAGCGCGCCAGCGACGCGCTCGTCGTCGTGGACGTGCAGAACGACTTCCTGCCGGGCGGTGCGCTTGCCGTCGAGCGCGGCGACGAGATCGTGCCGCTCGTCAACCGCATCGCCGCGCAGTTCGCCGTGGTCGTGCTCACCCAGGACTGGCATCCCGCGGGCCATGCGTCGTTCGCCTCGAGCCATCGCGGGAAACGGCCGTTCCAGAAGATACGGCTCGCGTATGGCGAACAGGTCCTGTGGCCCGATCACTGCGTGCAAGGCTCGGCCGGCGCGGCGTTCGCCGCCGGCCTGGACATCCCGCACGCGCAAGTTGTAATCCGCAAAGGTCACCACCGCAGGGTGGACAGCTATTCCGCTTTCCTCGAAGCCGATCGGCGGACCAAGACCGGCCTCGACGGTTATCTCGAGTCGCGCGGGGTGAAACGGGTGTTCTGCGTCGGGCTCGCCACCGACTTCTGCGTTGCGTGGACCGCGCTCGATGCGCGTCGATTCGGACTGCAAGCCGCGGTGATCGAGGATGCCTGCCGCGCGATCGACACGGATGGCTCTCTCCCGGCCGCCTGGAAGGCGATGCAGAAGGCGAGCGTCCGGCGGCTTTCTTCCGCGGCCGTTCTCTAGACGCGGCAGCCCGTAGAATATGCGCCTTCCCTAGGGAGAAGTTCATGTTCCGGGACGAGCTCCTTCAAGGCAAGAATATTCTCATCACGGGCGGTGGCACCGGCCTCGGCAGGGAGATCGCCGCCCAGTACCTGGCGCTCGGCGCCGGCCTGTGGATCGCGGGTCGTCGCGCCGGCGTGCTCGAGCAGACTGCGAAGGAGCTCACGGCGAAGCACGGCGGCAGCGTTCGCGCGCACGCCGTGGACATTCGCGACTACGCGGCGGTCGACGCGATGATCCAGCACATCTGGGACCAATCGGGCCCGCTCACGGGCCTGGTGAACAACGCGGCTGGCAATTTCATCAGCCCGACCAAGGACCTGACGCCGAACGGCTTCAACGCCATCGCCAACACGGTCTTCCACGGCAGCTTCTACGTCACGCACGCGGTCGGCAAGCGCTGGATCGAAGGCGGGCACAAGGGTTCGGTGGTCTCGATCCTCGTCACCTGGGTGTGGACCGGCTCGCCCTACGTCGTGCCCTCGGCCATGTCGAAGGCGGGACTGCACATCATGACCAAGTCGCT
>Ga0224512_10003558_pt1 | contig 13640 bp, 12 predicted proteins | sample SF_May12_sed_USG_4_FD_169103 | JGI IMG/M metagenome (GOLD analysis project Ga0224512, IMG submission 169103) | Sediment microbial communities from San Francisco Bay, California, United States - SF_May12_sed_USGS_13 | ecosystem: Environmental > Aquatic > Marine > Sediment | place: USA...
TTCGGCATCCGGCGGGCGGTTCTGCCGCGGGTGCTGTCGGTCGCCCAGATCGCGCAGGTGATCCACAACACGCCAGTCGAGATCGAGATATTCGGCTTTGGCGGCCTGTGCGTGATGGTCGAGGGCCGCTGCGCGCTTTCATCCTACGCCTGCGGAGAGTCGCCCAACATGCAGGGCGCCTGTTCGCCGGCGCATCATGTGCGCTGGCAGCAGACGTCGCGCGGGCTGGAGTCGCGGCTCGCGGGCATCCTCGTCGACCGCTACGTCGACGGTGAAAAGGCCGCCTACCCCACGCTGTGCAAGGGCCGCTACGAAGTCGAAGGCGAGACCTATTACGCCATCGAGGAGCCGGCGAGCCTCAACGCGATGGGTCTGCTGGCGGAACTCGTGGCGATCGGCATCGCAGCCGTGAAGATCGAAGGCCGCCAGCGCAGCATCGCCTATGTGAGCGAGGTCACGCGGGTCTGGCGGGCTGCGCTCGACACGCTCGCGCGCGACCCGGACGGGTTCGAAGTCGATCCACGCTGGGCGGCGCAGCTCGGGCGGCTGGCCGAAGGGCAGCAGCAGACCTTGGGCGCATTCTATCGCCCGTGGAAGTGAGCGCGATGAAGCTTGCCCTTGGCCCGCTCCTCTACTACTGGCCGCGTCGCCAGGTGCTCGAGTTCTACCGCGAGATCGCGCACTCGCCGGTCGACATCGTGTACCTCGGCGAGACAGTGTGCTCGCGCCGGCACGAGCTGAGGCTGCCCGACTGGCTCGAGCTCGCCGGAATGCTGGCGGCGGCCGGCAAGGAAGCGGTGCTCTCGACCCAGGCCCTGATCGAATCCGAGTCCGATCTCAAGACCGTGCGCAAGATCGCCGCCAACGGGCGTTTTTTGGTCGAAGCGAACGACATGGGTGCGGTGCGCCTGCTCGAGCACCGCGGCCCGTTCGTGGCCGGGCCCTCGCTCAACGTCTACAACCCGCAGACGCTCGCGTTCCTCGCCGGGCTGGGCGCGCACCGCTGGGTCGCGCCGGTTGAGCTGCCGCACGACGCGCTCACCGAGCTGCAGCAGCGGCGTCCCGAAGCCGTCGAGACGGAAGTGCTGGTCTACGGCCGCCTGCCGCTCGCACACTCCGCGCGCTGCTTCACCGCCCGGCGCTACAACCTGCAGAAGGATGACTGCGCGTTCCGCTGCATCGAGCATGCTGACGGGCTTGCGCTCGCCACGCGCGAGGGCCGGCCGTTTCTCATCCTGAACGGTCTGCAGACGCAGTCCGCCGCCGTGCTCAACCTGGTCGCGGAGCTGCCGGCGATGGCCGCGGCCGGGATCGACGTCGTGCGCTTGAGCCCCCAGTCCGCGCATGCCGCCGACGTTATCGCGCTCTTCCGCGAAGCACTGGGTCACCCCGAGGGCACGGCGACGGAGAGGCTCGACGCGCTCGCGCCCGGGGCATTGTGCAACGGTTACTGGCACGGCGCGCCCGGCATGGAGCGGCGCACCGCGTGATTCGGGAGCGGGCATGAGACATACGCGCAGTATTGCCGTCTACGATAGCGGGCTTGCGAGCGGGGTATTCAACCATGCGCTCGACCGCCAGCGCCTCGAGCAGTGCGCGGCCCGGAATTACTACGACACGCTGCGCTTCCACCGCAGCACCCCCACCGTGAGCCTCGGCCTGCATCAGGCGCTCGCGCGCGAAGTGCGCCTCGAGTACTGCGCCGCCCACAACATCGAGATCGCACGGCGGTGCTCGAGCGGCGGCGCGCTCTACCTCGATGCCGATCAATTGGGCTACAGCCTGATCCTGCGCCGCCCCAAGACGTGGCGCGACACCGATCTCACGCGCTGCCTCGCGCGCTTCGCCGGCGCCGTTGCCCGCGGGCTGCGTCTGCTCGGCATCAACGCAGCGGTCAAGCGCCCCAACGATATCGAGACCTGCGGGCGCAAGCTCGGCTCCGTGTTCGCAACGCTGCGCGGCCAGGCGCTGCTGCTCCATGGCACGGTCTTCATGGCGGCCGATGTCCGCACCATGCTCGAGGCACTGCGCCTGCCGACCGAGAAGCTTTCGCCCGACGGGCTCGCCGCGGCGCGCGACCGCGTAATCACGCTCGACGAGTGCCTGCAGGGCCGCGTCGAGTCGTGCGAACTGCAGGCTGCGCTCGTCAAGGCTTTCGGTGACGAGCTCCATCTGCGCTTCCGGCCGACCCATGCCCCGGTCGACCATGCCATGCTCGACCTCGCCGGCCTTGATGCCGAGCATGCTGCGTCCCGCAGCATCGTGTGGGACCATGATTCGGTGCAGATAGAGGGCCTGATGCGCACGCCGGGCGGCACACTGCGTGCCCGCGCGGCATTCGCGCCCGCGGGTAATGCGTTCGAGCGCGTCGAAGTCGCAGCCGACGCTCACCTCGACCCGCCGAACCTGCTCAAGGAGCTGCAGGACGTATTGCGCGGTTTGCCTACGGCTCTGCTCACCAGCTGCGTGCGGCACTTCATGCGCGGGCACGCGCCGCAGACGGTCGACTGGAATACCGACGATCTGTTGCACCTGTTGCAGCAGCTGGTAGAAAAGCAGGGCCTGCTCACACGGAGCGAGTTCAGCACGGCGCAGGTCAACGCGCTGATGCCCTACGCCGCAGGCACTCCGCTCACGACGCCCGCGATTCTCGAGCGCGCGACGGCGATGCTCGTGCCGTACTGCGCGAAGCCGACATGGTGCAAATGGCGGCACCGCGACGGTTGCACCGAGTGCGGCAAGTGCGAAGTCGGCGACGCTTACCGGCTCGCACGCGAGCGCGGCATGGAGGTGATCACTATTACCACCTACGAGCGTCTGGTCGCTTCGCTCGCCAAGCTCAAAGCCGCCAACGTTCAGGCGTTCGTCGGCATGTGCTGCGGCCACTTCTTCGTCAAGCGCCATCGCGCGTTCGCGCAAGGTGGGGTACCAGCGGTGCTGATGGATATCGGCGGCGCCAACTGCTACGAGTTGAGGCAGGAAGCGCAGGCCTACGCCGGCACATTCAGGGCACAGTCGCAGCTCGACGGCGCTTTGCTTGGCAAGGTGATGGAGCTGGTCCCGTCACGCAGCCGCGTCACTGCCGCCGCGGGGCGCAAGCAATGAAGATTCCCGCCGTGCCGCGCCCGGTCGCGGCGATTCTGTCAGGCTTGCCGCAATATCCGCATTCGGTGATGCTGTCGGCCACGCTCAACGCGCTGCTGCGCGGGTTGTTCAACACCGAGGACGCGGTGCGCGTCGAAGGCAAGGTCGTGCGCCTTGCCGTGCGCGACGCGGGCATCCGCTGCACGCTGCGCATCGTGCCCGGCGGCTACGCGCCGTGCGGCGACACGGTCGCGCCCGACGCGACGATCAGCGCCAGCGCGCGGGATTTTCTGCTGCTCGCGCTGCGCAAGGAGGACCCGGATACGCTGTTCTTCGACCGCAGGCTCTCGATCGAGGGCGACACCGAGCTCGGGCTGCTGGTGAAGAACGCGCTCGATCGCGCCGATCTGCCGCTACCGCCGCGCCTTGCGGCGCGGCTGCGCGACCGGCTTTCGTAGGCGAAGAGCTTTAGCGCCGGCGGAAGATGCCGTCGTAGAACGTGTAGAGCACGATCAGCACCAGCAGCGCGCCGACCGGATGGTCGGTGACGATGGTCCAGAACGACTTGTGCTCCATCACGACCAGTGCCCGGCGCAGGTTCTCGTCCGCGAGCGGGCCGAGGATGATCGCGAGCACCATCGGCGCGAGCGGAAACCCGAAGCGCCGCAGCAGGTAGCCGACGAGCCCCGCGGCGAGCATCACATAGACGTCGAAATAGCTCAGCGCGACCGCGTACGAACCCAGCACGCAGATCAGCAGGATGACCGGCATCAGCAGCGTCTGCGGCAGGCTGAAGAGCTTGATGCACGGCTTCACCAGCACGATCGCCATGCCGTACATGAGGAAATTGGCGATGATCAGCACGATGTAAATGAAGTAGATCAGCCCCGGATGCTCGGTCTGCAGCGTGGGCCCGACCACCACGTTCTTCAGCTCGAGCGCCGCGAGAAACGCAGCGGCCGCCGCGCTGCCGGGGATGCCGAGCGTCAGCGTCGGCAGCATCGAGCCGCCGATGTTCGCATTGTTTGCGACCTCCGAGCAGACGATCGCCTCGTAGCTGCCGGTGCCCCACTTCTTGCGCTCCTCGGGCTTCGCGCGCCGCCGGCCGATGTCGTAAGACAGGAACGAGGCAACATTGGCGCCCGCGCCAGGGATCGCGCCGATGATGGTGCCGATAAGCCCCGAGCGAATCGACGTGCCGGCATACTTCCACAGCGTGCGCAACGGCGGCACCACGCGCCCGACTTCCGCGGGGATGCCCACCGGCCGCTGCTGCGGCAGCACGCGGAGAATCTCGGAGAGCCCGAACAGCCCGATCAGCACCGGTATGTAGTTGATGCCGTCTTCCAGGATCGAGCTGCCGAACGTGTAGCGCGGCACCGCGTGGATCGCGTCGAGCCCGACGAACGCGAACACGAGCCCGATCCAGCCCGAGATCCACCCCTTCAGCGGCCGCTTGCCCGCGGACATGGTGCCCGAAATCGCAATGCCCCACATTGCGAGCAGAAACATTTCCAACGACCGGAACTCGAGGGCGATCTTCAGCACCATCGGAATGAGCGCGATGAGCAGAAGGATACCGATCCAGTTGCCGAGAAATGATGCGGCGATCGCGGTGCCCAGCGCGAGCCCACCCTCGCCGCGGCGCGCGAGCGGATAGCCCTCGATCATGGTCGGCACGGCGTCCGGGGTGCCAGGAATGTTGATGAGCACGGCCGAGATCGCGCCGCCGAACACGCTGCCGGTGAACACGCCGAGGATGAACACGATCGCGACGCTCTGGCTCATTCCGGTCGACAGCCCGATCAAGAGCGCCATAGCCATCGTGGTCGAGAGCCCGGGCATCGCGCCCCACAGGATGCCGAGCGTCACGCCGACCAGGCAAACGAAGATCAGGTACGGCGAGAGCGCGAGCAGGAGCTGGTCGAGAATCATCAGTCCACACCCGGCATCGGAATCTTGAAGCCGTAGCGGAACGCGGCGGCGAGCGCCATCGCGGTCACTGCCGCGACGAGAAAGCAGCGCACCCAGGACGCGCGCCAGAACACCTTCATGATCACGGTGACGACCGGGATCGCGGTGCACTCGAAACTAGAGAGCTTGAACTCGAACCCGCCGATCGGGATGCGGATCCGGAACGAGATGATGTCAACGAGGATGACTAGCGCCGTGACGAGTCCGATCAGGATCCACACCCGCGGCCCGTATCCCTGCTCCTCCCCTTCAGGCGTTCGCGCGAAAATGCTGCCGAGGTTTCGCGCGCCCCCCTCGCGCACGGCGCGCACGCCCAGTCCCACCGCCATGGCGAAGAGCGTCACGCCGATGATGATCGGAAGCAGTCCCGGGTGTGTGAACCTCAAGTGCCCCGGGTTGTGCCACTGCCACGCCAGCACCAGCGCGAACACGGAGAATGCGGCGATCACGCATGCCGCGATGAAATCCTTCTGCGGCGTGGACAGGCCCTCGAGGTCTTCCTCACCCTGAAAGCCGCGCTCGAGCTTGGCTCTTGCCTTTGCGAGGCGCGCGTCGTCATTGTCCGCACTCATGCAGTGTCAGTTCTCCCCTGAGGAGAGCTCTTAACGCGCGTCCCCACCCGGAGGTGGGGACGCGGTCGAGCCTTCGGCCTTGTTGCGCTGGATGCCAGCGCGGGCATCAAGCCATCCGCGGCTTGTAGCCCTTGGGCGGCCACCACTTCTCGAACTCGTCGGGCTTGGGCAGCCCGAGCTCCGCGGCAGTGCGCGGCTGCTTGCCGATCGAGTCCTTCAGCTCGGCGAAGGTCGCTGCGGTAAGGCACTCGAGCTGCGCGGCGCGGCGATCGGCCGCCTCGCCCGATCGGATGTCGATGTCGAAGTACTGGCGTTTCGCGACTTCCGCGAATGCCTGCGACTTCACGGCGGCAGTGAAGGATTTCTCGACCTCCTGCAAGATCTCGAGCGGCGTGTTGCGCAGCATGGCGATGTTGTAATTGCCGCCTACCGGCAGCATCGGCTTCAGCTGCGGCAGCAGGTTGCCGATCGAGGGCATCGTGGGCCCGCCGGGAATGACGATGTCGGTCTTGCCGGTCTGCTGCAGGCAGCGCAGCTTGCCGGTCTTGACGAAATCGATGTGCTCGTGCACGCCGCCGCCGGCGATGTCGACCTCGCCCTGCAGCCCGGCGAGCGTCGCGGGCTTGCCGCCCTTGTACGGCACGTAGCGCAGCTTGATGCCGGCCGCCTGCGCAATGATCGCCGCCAGCTCGTGCCAGATCCCGCCGGTGCCCGAGGTCGAGATCGTTACCTTGCCGGGATTCGTCTTGGCGTGCGCCACCACGTCCTGGAAAGACTTGAACGGCGAATCGGGCTTCACCGACCAGCTCGCTAGCGAGTTCGCCGCCTGGAAGTACTGCCAGTCCTGCCAGGCGACCGAGTTGGAATCACTCATCACGCGCACGAACTTGTTGTAGTTCGCCGCGCCCAGCCACCAGTAGCCGTCAGCTGGCTTGTCGAGCACGAAGCTCGTTGCGACCGCCCCGACCGCGCCTGGCTTGTTGATGACGTTGATCTCCCATTTGGTGGCCTTCGCCATCTCGGCCGCAAGCGTGCGCAGCACGGTGTCGGTGCCGCCGCCCGCCGCATACATCACGACCGTTGTGATTGGCCGTTCGGGCCATTTCGCCGCGCGCGCGGTGCCGGGCACGACGAACAGGCCGGGAAACGACGCTGCGGCGCCAAGTGCACCGACGCCGGTTAGAAAATGCCGCCGGCTGCTGTCAATCTTCGACGGCGCCCCATCGTCTTGGGAACCCGCGTCGGGCAGCCAAATCTTCGACTGGTCTTTCTTCATGTGCATTCCTCCTCCAGGTGGTTATCAACGCCACAACGGCTCACGCCATGCCGTCACGAGCGCGATTTCATTGCGCTCCTCGCCCGCAGCGAAAACCGCCGCCTCTTGTTTGCCTGTGATGGCCTCCGCGCACGCCGGAGGTAAACCGATTGTAGTCCTCCTCGGATGCGGTGTCGCGCCGAATTAACAGCGCGTGCCATGCCAGATCGTGCGCAAGCCCATGCGCGCTGGTTATGGCTTTGCGCGAGATGAGATGGGTGAACTTGCAGCACCTTCAATAAATTGAGGCACCCATCGCATCAAATAGTTCCGCCGCGAGATGGCGCCGCCACACGGCCCCGAGCAGCATGATTCTCCCGCGGCCTCAGTTGCTGGATAATAGCCCCCTTTGACCGATGGGGTCTCCGAGCCCGCCAATCCCGTGCCCAGCGCGCCAATCAAGACCCAGTCCTTCCTCGCCAACCTGCCGCTGTTCAGGGAACTGGCGGCGGTCGAGCTCGACCGCATTGCGGCCGGCGCGCGGGAAATCCACGCCGCGCGCGGCGAGGTGCTGTTCCGCAAGGGCGATGCTTGCGAAGGCTTTCACCTCGTCATCTACGGCCAGGTGAAGCTCGCCTTTACGTCCCCGGCCGGATCGGAAAAAGTGGTCGAGATCATGGGTCCGGGGCAGAGCTTCGGCGAAGCCGTGATGTTTACCGACCAGCCGTACCCGGTCTATGCGCAGACGCTTGCCGACAGCATGCTGCTGCATATTGCCAAGCTCGTCATGTTCGAGGAGATCGATCGCGATCCCCGCTTCGCGCGCAAGATGATCGGCGGCTTGAGCCGCCGACTGCACGGCTTGGTGACCGACCTCGAGGCGTACACGCTGCACTCCGGCACACAGCGCGTCATCGGCTACCTGCTGCGCGGCGACCCCGACGAATCCGGGAGCGGAACGGTCAGTGTCGAGCTGCCAACGAGCAAGACGGTCATCGCGTCGCGGCTCAATCTCACGCCCGAGCACTTCTCACGCATCCTGCACGACCTGACCGAAGACGGCCTGATAAGGGTCGAGGGCCGGCGCATCGTGATCCTCGACGTCGCCGCGCTGGGTCGCTACGTAGGCTGAGCGGCCCGCAATAAATAATCGTTAAAAAACCCGATGTTATGTTACGCTGCAGCGCCCGCCGCGGCGAGCTCGCGCAGCACCACTGGCGCCAGCGGCTCGGGGAGCCGGATCAGCTGCGCGACCGCCGCGCGACCGCGCGCCGACATCTTGCGCGCGGTCTTGCGCACGATGTCGGAAAGCTTTGCCGCGTCGTACTCCGGATGCTGCGCGACGAAGCCCGCAAGGTAGTGCTCGAGAAATACCAGCGCGACGACATCTTCCAGCAGCTGCGAATCGAGGTCGCGCTTGAGCTTTTCCTTTTTCAGCAGCGACGCGACGCGCCCGACCATGTCGTCGCCGTAGCCGGCCCCACGGAGAATTTTCCCCGCGATCTCGGCGTGATGGCGCTGCAGCCGCGTCCGCCACTCCTTGTAACCCGCCGGCGTGCGCGGATAGTCCACGCGCGGAATGTCCCAGCGCCGGATGTGCTGGCAGCGCGCAGCAAGGCGCACCGCCTCCGGCGCGTCGGGTGCGAAGCGCTCGAGCATCGCGGACATGCGCCGCGCGTACAGAAGCTCTTTCGGCTGCGGCGTCCCCTCGCCCTGCTCAAGATTGGGATCTTCGCCGTTGACGGCATCGAAGCGCGCAACCGCCCGCTCGAAATTCGGGGACAGGGATGCCATGGCGTAAGAGTACACGAACCCGCCAGCGCCGTGCGGTACCGTGCGTGGTGCGCGGAAGCCGCACCCTACCGGTCACCGTTCATTCTTTTCAATACCCCCTTGAGGGGTACGCCTTATCAAACCTAGTGGCTGGTGCCTTCGCTGCGGGTGATTTTGTTGTAGACGTTGTACTTGCCGGCGGGCTTGCGCATCGGAATGCGCTTTACCTCCTTCAACGTCGCCGCATCGAAGACGATGATCGCGCCGTCCATCTCCCACAGGCTCGCGAGCACGTAGCGTCCGTCGCGCGTGAACTCGACATGGGCGAGCGTCTTGCCCGGCTCCGGGCGCACTTCGCCCACCACCTCGAGCGTGCGCTTGTCGATCACCTGCAGCGTGTCCCGGCGCGGACTCATCATGGCATCAACCCAGGCGTAGGGCGTGTTTTCGTGGCTGCGCATGAAGAAGCCGGGGCCGTTGGTCGCGATATCCTTCACCTTCTTCCACTCCTTGATGTCGATCACGCTCACCAGCCCCTGCTTCAGGTTCGGCGTCGCCATCACCGTGCGCCCCTGATAGTTCCAGGTGATGCCTGAACCGAGATGCGGCATGCCGGCAATGTCGACGGCCGCGATCTTGCGCCGCACGTCGAGCTGCACGACCTGGCCCTGCCCGCCGTCGCGCGAGGTGGCCATCAGCTCGCGGTAATCCGGAGTGAAGAAGAAATCATCGAGGTATTCGGTCAGCACGCTGCGCCGCGGGTTGAAGCGGCCGGGAATGAAGGCGCCTTCCTTATAACGGAAGTCATGAACCAATCCGGTGGGGATCGGCTCGGCGTGCTCATCGTAGCTCACTTCCCACACTTCTGGGATGTCCTTGAGCGCCGCCACGAAGCTATTGCGCGGGGGCGCGTCGTAGACGGCGGACACACGCGATGACTGCTTCCCTTCCCGGTCGCGCGCCTCCAGCACCTTGATCAGATTCAAGTCCGCGTCGAGTAGCACCAGCGTGTGCGGCAGATAGTTGGCAACCATCACGTATCGGCCGTCGCCGGAGACCGCGGCGTTGCGGGTGTTGATGCCGGCACGGATCTCCGCGACGGTCTTCAGGTTGTAGAGGTCGAACTTCGAGATCCAGCCGTCACGCGAGGCGAAGAACACGAAGCGGCCGTCGGGAGTGAACTTCGGCCCGCCGTGCAGCGCGAAGCGCGAGGCGAAGCGGTGAATCGGCTCGAAACGGTCGCCGTCGAGTATCGTGACGTGGTGATCCCCGCTCTCCACCACGACGAAGAGATTGAGCGGATCGGCCTTGAACGTGGGCTGCGCGGACAGCGTGCCGGACTTGACGTGCTCCAGGCGCGAGCGCCGGATCTCCTGCTCGCCCCACACTGGCAGCTCCGGCAGCGGCGTATAGACAAATTTGGCGAGGGCTTCGACTGCTGCAGCATCGAGCTCGGCTGAGAAGCCCGGCATCTGCGTCGCCGGGCGGCCCGCTGCGATAACCTTTTGCGCCTCGCCGCGGCGCAGGCGCGCGAGGTTCTCCGGCAGCAGCGCCGGGCCCATTCCGCCGAGCCGATCCGCCCCGTGGCAGGCCGCGCAGTGCTGCTGATAGAGCCGCACAGGATCCGCGGCCTGCGCGCCGGCGCTACTCGCGACGAGCGCAGCCAACAGCGTCGTGGCGAGCCGAACCGTGCCGTGCAACGTCACGATGCCCCGGGCCGGCGCGAGTACGGCGTCACGGTAACGCGTGCAGCACGTCCCGACACGCCAATCTCTTCGTCGGTGAGGTAGCACGCCGGATCCTCCTGCCATGGGTCGCCGGTCAGCTGCTCCGCGCGCACGCGCGTGTTGCCGCCGCAGATGTCGAAGTAGCCGCACTCGCCGCAGCGGCCCTTCACGCGGCGCGGGCGTGCCTTCAGCCCCGCCATCAGCGGGTCCGACGTGTCGCGCCAGATGTCCGAGAACGGGCGGCTCTTCACGTTGCCGAGGCTGTAGTGCCACCACATCGTATCCGGGTGCACGTGGCCGAGGTTGTCGATGTTGGCGACGTTGACCCCCGAAGAATTCCCGCCCCACTGCGCGAGCTTCGCGCGCATGTGGTCTTCCAGGTGCGGGAAATGCCGCCGTACCCAGAGGAGCAGATAGACGCCGTCGGCGTCGTTGTTGCCGGTGACGAACTCCTTGGCCGATCCCGCCTGCACCTGGCGCCAGCAGGTGTCGAACAGCAGCTCCATCGCGCGGCGCGAGGTGGCATGATAGGCGTCGGTCTTGCGGTTGACGTTGCCGCGCCCGGCGTAGTTGAGATGCGACAGGTAGAACTTGTCGATTCCTTCGCGCTCGGTGAGCTCGAGCATTGCCGGCAGGGCGTGCTGGTTCTCCTGGGTGATGGTGAACCGCACGCCGACCTTGATGCCCGCATCGCGCGCGAGGCGTATGCCGTGAAGCGAGCGCCGGTAAGCCCCCGGCATGCGCCGGAAGCGGTCGTGGGTGCCCTCGATGCCGTCGAGGCTCACGCCCACGTAATCGAAGCCGACCGCGGCAATGCGACCGATGTTCGATTCGTCGATCAGCGTGCCGTTGCTCGAGAGCCCGGTGTAGAATCCCATCGCCTTCGCGCGCGCGGCGATGTCGTATATGTCGGGCCGCAAGAGCGGCTCGCCGCCCGACAGGATCAGCACTGGCACACCGAAGGCCTTCAGATCGTCCATCGCCCGGAAGACTTCGAGGGTCGAAAGCTCACCCGGGAAGTCGGTGTCGGCGGAGATCGAATAGCAATGCCGGCACGTGAGATTGCAGCGCCGGATCAGGTTCCAGATCACGACTGGTCCCGGCGGATCCCGCCGGGCTTCGATCGGCGTCGGTTGCGCGATCTCGCGCAGGTATTGAGTCACTCTAAACATGTATCGATATCCATGTGCTGGTAAGCGGTAAGTAGTGAGCAGTGAGCAGTAAGTAAGCCCTTTCGCCTTCTGTCTCACGCCTGACAGGCTCACGGGTGTCTGGTCACACTCTGCGTTTTTCGCCAAAGCGCCTCTTGCACGAATCACACAATCACTTAATCACTTGATCACCGGTGTTAAAGCGCACGCCCGTCTTTTTCAAAATGCGCACGCTATAGAGCACGTCGCGCGCCCGCGCCGCGGGCCCGATCAGCGCGCCGATCTCCGCCACGCACTCCTCGACCTCGGCGCGCGAGCGCGCGTGGACCATGGCGAAAAGATTGTACCGCCAGCCGCCGCGCCGCGGCCGGCGGTAGCAATGGGTCACGAACGGCAACGCGCCGACCCGCTCGCCCGCTGCGTCGACCGCCTCGTCGGCCACGTCCCACACCGTCATACCGTTCGCGCGATAGCCGAGCACGTAGTGGTTGGGCACCGCGCCGATGCGCCGGATCACGCCCTCGTGCCGCATGCGCTCGATACGCTGCATCACCTCGCCGGCGTCCACGCCGATTTTCTCCGCCACCGCGTGATAGGGGCGCGCGACGAGCGGCAGCCCCGCCTGAGTAGCGAGCATGATTCTGCGGTCGATGTCGTCCAGTCTGCCCATAGGCTGCCGTCCTGCTCAGGCCTCCAGTTTCAACCCGACGAAGTACTCGCGCTGCTTCGGCAGATCGACCACGCGGTAGCCGGTCTCGCGCTCGATGCGCCCAACTGCCCGGCCGATGCCGTCAGGCGTTTCGGTGGCAAGCACGAACCACATATTGAGCTCGTGGTCGCGCTGGTAATTGTGCGCGACCTCCGGCATCGCGTTCACGATCGCGCTCGTGCGCTCGAAATCCGCTTCCGGCACGCTCAATGCGGCAAGCGTGAAGGCGCCGCCGGCCTGCTCCACGTTGTAGAGCGGCCCGAAGCGCGTCAGCACGCCCGCCTCGAGCATGCACCCGATGCGCCGGATGAGCTCGTCCTCAGAGAGTCCCAAGCTCGGCGCGACCTCGCGAAACGGAAACTCCGTGACCGGGAACCCGCCCTGCAGCCGGTTCACGATCGTGCGGTCGATCTCGTCCATGTTCCCCATTCTCCACGTAACGGGCGCCGCGCTGCTTGTACTGGCGCACGCAGAACAGCAGCTGCGACGGATATTCATCGACCCCGCTGGCGGCCTCGAGCTGCGCAAGCTGCCCGCGTACCGCCGGCCGCGTCTTACCGTGCAGCATGCAATACAGGTTGTACGGCCATTCCGGCGAGCGCGTCCGGCGGTAACACAACGTGGTGAGCCCGGTCGCCGCGACGCGCGCGCCTAAAGCGGCAATCTTCTCGTCGGGCACGTCCCACACCACCATCGCGTTGGCGTGGTAGCCCAGACGGTGATGGTCGATGATGATGCCCAAGCGCCGGATCGTACCGCGCTCGAGCCAGTGCCCGAGAATGTCGTAGACCCCCCGCTCGCTCATGCCCGCCGCGCGCGCCAGCGCTGCATACGGTCGCGCAACGAGCGGCACGCCGTCCTGCAGTGCGCCGAGTAGCGCGCGCTCGCACGGATTCGGCGCCAGCGGTTGCGCGGCCGCTTCCGCCCGGGCCGGCACAGTGCCGCCGGTCGCGGCGCCGAGCGCGAAACCGAGGTCAAGATGGTAGGCCTCGAGCAGCGGGAGCCGCAGCGCCGGCACGCCCGCGATCTCCTCGGCGCTGCGCACGGTCTCCTCAACGCGCGCCGCATCGGGGGCCGTCACCACGAACCACAGGTTGAAGCGATGCGAACGGCCGTAGCTATGGTTGACCGCCCGCAGCGCGCTCACCCGCGCCGCGACCTCTGGCAGGCGCCGCTTTGGCACAGCCATCGCCACCAGCATTCCCGCGCCGATATGCCGCGGCGTGAGCACCGCACCCACACGCTGCACCACGCCCGCAGCCGAGAGCCGGGTGATACGCTCGATCACGTCGTACTCGCCGATGGCGAGCGCGGCACCGATCACCGCGTACGGTCGGGGATCCAGCGGAAAGCCGCGCTGGAATCGGTCGAGCAACGCCAAATCGATTCTGTCCA
>Ga0224512_10003559_pt1 | contig 13638 bp, 9 predicted proteins | sample SF_May12_sed_USG_4_FD_169103 | JGI IMG/M metagenome (GOLD analysis project Ga0224512, IMG submission 169103) | Sediment microbial communities from San Francisco Bay, California, United States - SF_May12_sed_USGS_13 | ecosystem: Environmental > Aquatic > Marine > Sediment | place: USA: California...
CCGGGTCGTCATCGACGAGCAGGATCTTGCCTTTGGGTTGTGGGCTGGTGGCTGGCATATGCGAAGGTTAGAGAGATTTGCTTAAGTCGGCAAGGACAGCGGTCAGCGACCTTAATTAGGCAATAGCACGCTGAACCCTGCGGGAATGCTACGGATCATCCTGGGCCCGGATCGAGCGCTCGATCGACGTGATCGCCTCGAGCTTTTCCTTGGCGTCCGCAAGGTCGCGACGCAGACGGCGATTCTCGGCCTCTACTATCGCCAGGCGCTGGCTGGTCGCGGCCTCCTGGGTCTGTGTCGCCCGTGATGTCGAGGCGCGTAGACGGCGCGCTTCAGAATTGGCGACCATCAGCTGCTCGACGGACTTCAAATGAATCGTCGCCAGCGAAATCTCGGCGGCGGTCATCAGTTCGGTCTGCGTGAGTATCTCGCGCAGCATTGACTGTGCCTGCTCCGGATCAGCTTCAGGGTGCCCTGGCGTTGCGAGCACCAGCGCAAAGCGCAAATTGGTCTGCGGTCCGGGTGTCAGCTGCGCCCCCGAGCGCGCATCGGCATAGATTGCGGCCTGCGTTGCCGGGTCGCCGGCCGCGAGATCGTAGAGTTCCGCCAGGTAATCATCGGCCGCCGGGGCACCGAGAATGCCGACATCACCCGATGACGATGGCGAGCGCTTCATGCCCGACAGGAGGCTCCTGGTCTGCGCGCAGCCGCCCAGCACAGCGACGACCACGGCCATCACCGCGAGCTGCCTGGCACGAACTGTCAGAGCATTTCTATGCATTTGCTGCCAACTTCTGCTGTGTCACTGCGCGCTTCTGCGGAATTGCAATGCGGAAGTGCGCACCCGGAAACTCATTCGAATCGACCAGTTCCACGGACCCGTCATGGGCCTGGATACACTCGAGCACCACGGACAAGCCGATGCCCGTTCCGCCGACCTGGCCGCCTTGCTCTCGCGTTCCCTGGAAGAAGGCCTCGAAAATGCGCGGGCTCTCTTCGTCCGGAATACCCGGTCCCGTGTCACCAAACTCGAGCACAAAGCTCGATGCCGTATGGTGCGCGCGGATCGTAATGTAGCCGCCTTTCGGCGTGAACTTGATCGCGTTCGACAGCAGATTATCAATTACAGTGCGAACTTTGTCGCGATCCGCATTCACAGTTATGTCCTCGATTTCGAGTTTTAACTGGATATGGGCGGCTTTTAGTGCCAGGCGTTGCGCTTTGGCCACCGAAATTGCCAGTGCCCGGATCGGGAAGTCGGTCAGCGTTAGCACCTCGGTCTTCGTCTGCCAGGCACTGAAACTCAGCAAGTTCTCGATCAATTGCTGCAGTTTGAGCCCGTTCATGCGCAGGATGTCGGCCACCTCGCGCTGCGGCCGTTCCAGCTCACCCACCGTGCCGTCGAGCAACAGTTCGGTGCCTTCGCGAATGTTCGCCAGTGGCGTCTTGAGTTCGTGCGACATGTGGCGCAGGAACTTGTTCTTCTCCTGCGCCAGTTCGAGCAGGCGCATTCGCAGCCATTCGAGCTGGCGGCCGAGGCGCTCGAGGTCGGTCGGGCCTTTGACTTTGATGGGCTTTGAGAAACCGCTTTGGCCCAGCTGCGAAATGGCTGCGTCGAGCTGCCGGATGGGCCGCGCGACGAGCACGATGAAGAACAGCACGAGAATGACCGTGCCCGGCACGAGTGCCGCTACCTGCCAGGCAGAGACGCGTTGTGCATGGCGCGTGCTCTCCTGCAGATTGGTCAGTTCGGCATCGACGAATGCCGATAATGTGCCCGTCAGTTCCGTTACGCGGCTGCGCAGCAGCGCGAACTCGGCAATTGCCCGGGCTTCATCCGCGTCGCTCAGGTTCGCCTGTTCGAGAGTCGTCACGATACGGCGTGCGCCGGCGCCTATCGACGCGGCGAGTGCTGCCGCATCCGCACGCTCGGTCAACGGCGCCATCTCGGTGAGGCGGGCATCGATGGTTGCGAGGTCCTGGCGCAGCAGCTGCAGACTTTCCGGGCTGCCGAGCACCTGGTACTGGCGCGCGACGCGCTCCAGAGAGCCGACTCGTTCCACGAGCAGCCGGTTGTTCTCGGCCGCCGCCACGCCGGTAAACACGAGGCGCTCACTTTGGGCGGCCAGTCGATCGAGGTTCACGAGCGCCCAGATGACGGCCACGAGCAGTGGCAGGCCCACGAGCCCAAATCCTACAAGAATCAGGCCGTTAAGCGATCTTGGGCGGCGAAATTTCATGTGCGAAGTGTAGCACTGCCGGGCCCCGAATCAGGCCGCCCAGTAAGCGCGTGGGTCTTTGTCCGCTATTTTGCGCTCCCACTCGAAACTCGTGCGCACGATCGTGTCGAGGTCGTCGAATTTGGGCTTCCACCCCAGCACTTTGTGGATTTTTTTCACGACCGCGACGAGTTCGGGCGGGTCGCCCGCTCTGCGCGGCTCCTCGGTGATGTGCAGTGGCTCACCACTGACCTTCTCAACGGCCGCCAGCACCTCGCGCACGCTGTAGCCGTGGCCGTAGCCACAATTCAGTGTCGCCGATTTGCCGCCGTCCCGCAGGTAGCTCAGCGCGTCGAGGTGTGCGGCCGCAAGATCCTCGACGTGAATGTAGTCGCGCAGCCCTGTGCCATCGGGCGTCGGGTAATCGGTGCCGAATACGCTGACGCCCGGCCTGAGGCCCACGGCCGCCTCGCAGGCGACTTTGATGAGCAGGGTCGCCTTGGGCGTCGACTGGCCGATGGTGCCGCCCGGCTCGCAGCCTGCGACATTGAAATAACGCAGCGATACATAGCTTGGCCCGCCCGCGAACGCGAGGTCGCGCAGCATCCACTCGGTCATGAGTTTGGAACTGCCGTAGGGATTGATAGGCCGCGTCGGCGTGTTTTCGGCGGCCTTGCCATCGGGCGGCACGCCGTAAACGGCGGCTGTCGACGAGAACACGATGTGCTTGACGCCGTGTTCGTGTGCGCGTTCGAGCAACGTGCGGCTGTTCGCCGTGTTATTGCCGTAGTATTTGAGCGGATCGGCGACCGATTCGGGTACGATCGTGTGCGCCGCGAAATGCATCACCGTGTCGATGTCGTGGTCTTCGAAGAGCTTGTCAAGCAGGGCGGCATCGCCCGTATCACCGATCACGAGTTCGCCCGAGGTCACCGCCGCTTCGAAGCCGGTCGAGAGGTTATCCAGCGTAATGACGCTTTCACCGGCGCTGCCGAGCTGACGCACGACGTGGCTACCGATATACCCGGCACCGCCGGTCACGAGAATCTTGCCGTTGCCCATTAGGATTTCCCAAGAAAACCGAGACATTGAGGCCGGAAATGTGAACCCAGCGCTCGCTCAGGGGACAAAGTTTACCAATACTGGCCCACTGAGTTCGGACCTACTTCGCACAATATTATGTGAGAATGGAGCATCGCGTGAGGAAATCACCGAGGACCAATGGATGATTGTGCTACGTGGCCGACTGGCGCTGACTGCGCTCTCATTGGTCGCGATGGCCGCTTGCGGTGGCGGCAAAGGTGGCAACAACAATTCCGGCAATCAGGGCGGCGGGCCGGTCCTGACAGTTTCCGGGACCGTCAATTATGAGTTTGTGCGACCCAATGCGAATTGCAACGGCCTGAATCTCGATGCCCCGGTGTTGCGCCCGATCCGCGGCGCCACGGTGCAGCTGCTCGGCAGCAGCGACGCGGTTTTGGGCACGACCATCTCCGGCGAAGATGGTAGCTATGTTTTTACGAATATCGACGCGAATACGATGGTCCGCTTGCGCGTGCGAGCGGAGCTCAAGCAACAGGGTGCGCCGAGTTGGGATGTCGAAGTGCGCGACAACTTCGACGACAGCGGCAACCCGCCGCCACTTGGCAGCCGCCCGCTGTATGTAGCTGACGGCTCGCTCTTCAATATCGGATCGTCGAATGCGTCCCGCGATCTTACCGCTACAACCGGCTGGGGTGGCAGCAGCTACACGGGTGCCCGGGCGGCTGCGCCGTTTGCGATACTCGATACGATATACACGGCCATTCAGTTCGTGCTGTCCGCTGATGCGACGGCGAACTTCCCGGCACTTGACGTCTTTTGGAGTGTCAATAATACGGCGACGGTTTCCGGGGATCTGGATGCCGGCGAACTGGGCACCTCGTCTTATTTCACGGGTCTGCAGGAGTTATTCCTTCTCGGTGATGCCGACAGCGATACCGACGAGTTTGACGACCACGTCGTCCTGCACGAGTGGGGGCATTACTTCGAAGATGCTTTTTCCCGCTCGGACAGTCGCGGCGGCGCGCACAATATCGGCGAGAGCCTCGAGGCCGCACTAGCGTTCGGCGAGGCGTGGGGCCACGCGTTTGCGGCGATGGCGCTGGATGAACCGATTTACTGTGATACCGGTCCAGCGGGCTCGAGCGGTGGTTTTTCATTGAGCACCGAGACTGGCAATTTCGGCGTGCCGGGGTGGTTTAACGAATGGGGAATTGCGACGGTCATCTATGATCTCTGGGACACTGACGACGACGGCTCCGACAACGGTTCTATCGGCTGGGGTCCGATCTACAACATCATGACCGGGCCGCAGGCATCGGGTGACGCGTTTACAACGGTATTCTCGTTTGCCGCCGAGCTGCGTGCTGCGCTTAACGCGCAAGGTCAGGCGTTCATTGACTCGCAATTGGCACGTGAAAATATTGTCTCTGGCAACGGTCTCGACATCTGGGCAAGCAATGAGACGAACAATGCAGGCGTGGCGCAGGACGTCCTTCCGCTTTACACCGATTACACAGCCGACGGGTCGGTGCTCAATGTTTGCATGAACAACCAGCTCGACGGTCTGACCCGAGACGGCAACAACGTTGGCGAAGACCGTTATCTGCGCATCAGCGTGCCGCTGACGGATGAATATGATGTCGTTATGGCAGCAACGACACCCACACCTGCAACCGCGGACCCGGGCGATCGGGACCAGAGCGATCCAGACTTCTACATCTATGATGGTCCACAGGAACTGATCCGCGGCTGGTCCTCTGACGACAATCTGGAAACGGCCAGAACGCCAACATTGCAGGCCGGCACGACGTATATTGCGTTCCTCGAGGAATGGCGTTTCCAGGATGTGGACGGCGCGCCGGCAAGTTTTCCGAGCCGCATGTGTTTCGACGTATCATTCACCCCGACTCCGTAAGAAACCGCACCAGGTGAACCAATGAATCGAATGATCTTTCCTATGCTTGCGCTGCTAGCCACGGCATTGAGTGCTTGCGGAAACGGCAGCGTTGATGAGTCTGACGCCGACGTAACGCCTTCGACGCCTGCAGTCAACTTCAAACCGGGCGCGCAGGGTGGCCGCACCGTGAAGCCACAGGGGCCCGTATCGATTGCTTACAAGATCATCGGCACGCCGATCGTCGGTCAGCCCGTCGGCGTCGATTTGCAGGTTCAGTCCACGCTTGGTCCGCAGCCGATCACGCTGAGCTACCGTGTCAATGATTCGACGGCCATGGAGTTCGCGGCATCGCAGGAAGCGCGCGTATCGATCGCGGCCTCCGATGATGACGGTCCGAGCGTGCAACAGGTGCAGGTCGTCCCGCTGCGCGAAGGGCGAATCTTCCTGAATGTGTCGGCAACGATCGAGACGGAGGATGGAACGATGTCGACCGTCACGGCGATCCCGATCCAGGTTGGCGCCGCGCTGCGAGAGACCACCGAAAACGGCGAAGTCATGACCGACGAAAACGGAGAATTGGTCCGCTCACTGCCCGCTAACGAGAACTGATTCAGCGTCCGGCGGGTGCCCGATGCTTATGTCATGTTCGTAATCGATTTGTTGCGCGGCGCTAATGAACATCAGGTTCTTGTCATAAGTCTTTGTACATCAAAGGGAAAAATTTCCCAAAATAAATTTCAAAACCGGAGTTGCATCACAGACGCTTGTCTGAACTCAATCTAAAGTAGCCAGGTGTTGCCAGTAAGCCAACGGCGCACCATGTCCACACGGATGTTTTTGTTCGCAGGGATTGAGCGGGTCGACCGATGCACAAAGAGCTTCGCGACAAAATCAAACACGCTACCGAGGCGTCCGGTATCGAGAAACCCGACTTCCTCGAACTGCTGAGTTTGATCGACCAGCATTATGACAAGATGGAAGCGACGATCACCCAGTCGCTGACCAGTACTACCCCAATCGAGGCCATATTCGACAGCGTGACCGAAGCGCTGCTGTCGGTCAGTGAAAGCGGCATCGTTTGCAACTGCAACAAGATTTGTTCGCACTACTTCGGCCTGACCAAAGACCAGCTCATCGGCTCGAAGATCGAGCACATTCTCCCGGCCGCCAAAGGCCGGACCGTGGCCGAGTTTGTCGCGCCCTTTACATCCAACCTCGATGCCTCGCAGCTGCGGGTCGAGACCGGTCGCATCGAAGCGGTTCGCGCCAATGGCGATGTCTTCATAGCGGAGCTCAATGCGAGCGAACTGCAGGCCGGCGGCGGCAGGATTTTTGTCATCAGTTTGCATGACGTCACGGGACGCCAGCAGGCCGAGTCCGCCCTCAAGGAGAACGAGGAGCGCTACCGGGCCCTCGTGGAGAATGCGCCCGAGGCGATCGTCGTCTTCGACATCGATGAGAATCTTCTCGTGGACGCCAATGACCCGGCCTGCGAGTTGTTCAACCTGTCGCGCAGCCGGTTGTTGTCGATCGGGCCCGAAGCGATCAGTCCGGAGGTGCAGCCGGATGGCACGCCGTCATTTGGAGTCGATCGCGGCTATGTCGAAAAGGCGCTGAACGGTGGGCATCCAACGTTCGAATGGACGCATCAGGATTCGAAGGGCAGGGAATTCCCGTGCGAAGTTCGCTTTAGCCGCCTGCCTGCGGGCGAGAAACGCCTGATTCGGGCGTCGATCACTGACATCACCGAACGCAAGCGCAACGAGACCATTACGTTCGCGCAAAACAAGATTCTTGAAATGATCGCGGCCAGTAGACCGCACGATCGCACGTTGCGGGCTATATGCCGCAGCGTCGAAAAGATCGGTGACGGATTTCGCGCCGCCATCATGCAGTTCGACAATGGCGGCGGAACAATCAGCGTCGCCGAGGCGCCCAGTTTGCCCGAGCCATTGAAGGTGTTCCTAAATTTCGTCGAAGTGAGTGCTGACAGCATTACTTGCGGTAGCGCTGTGCACCGTGGAGAGGAGCGGTTTACGACCAATATCGCCATTGACCCCGCCTGGAAGTCTCAGTGGCTTGTCGCGGAGGAACACGGTATTGCTGCAGTATGGTCGTTTCTGGTGCACGGGGCACGCGGGCGCGTTATTGGCACGCTCGATGTGTATGTCGACGCGGCCCGCGCACCGGGCACCGATGAGCTCGACAAGCTAAGTCGCATGGCGCGCCTCGCGGGCATTGCTATCAAGCGCCAGCTCGATGAGGAAAAGCTGCGCAGTTCCGAGATGCGCTATCGCGGCCTCTTCGAAAACGTCGTCGATGGTGTGTACATCGCGTCACGCGATGGCGAGTTAATTGCAGCCAATCCGGCGCTCGTCGACATGCTCGGCTACGAGAGCGTTGAAGAACTCAAAGCAGTCGGCCGCACGACGATGCTGTACGTGAATCCGGTCGATCGCGAGCGGGTATTTGCCCGGCTCGAAGCCGAAGGGATCATCAAGAACTTCGAGTATCGCCTGCGCCGCAAAGACGGTCGCGAAATTGTCGTTCTCGAGAACTCACGCGCTGTCTACGATGAAAATGGCAACATCGCTGCCCACGAGGGGACGATCACCGACATTACAGAGCGCAAACGTGCCGAGACGCGTGTTTTTGAGGAAAAAGAGCGCGCGCAGATCACGCTGCAGTCGATCGGCGATGGCGTCATCACCACGGATGCCGACGGCCGCATCGACTACATCAACCCAGTCGCCCAGGACCTGACCGGCTGGGATATGCGCTCCGCGCGCGGTAAGCCGATCAATGAGATCATGACGATCATCAACGAGCACACGCGCGCGACCGTCGATAACCCGGTAATGCGTTGCCTCAAAGAAGGCCGCGTCATATCGCTCGAAGAAAGTTCTATCCTGATTGCGAGAAACAGTGAAGAAGTTCCGGTACAGGATTCGGCCGCACCCATCCGGGACCGCATCGGCAACGTCATTGGCTGCGTCATGGTATTTCACGATGTCAGCAAAGAGACCCGCTTATTTCGTCAGCTGAGCTACCAGGCATCTCACGATTCGCTGACCGATTTGATTAACCGTCGCGAGTTCGAGAACCGTTTGATTACGGCCTTAGACAATATCCGCGGCAAGCCGGAAAACGCGCACGCGCTGTTGTACCTCGATCTTGATCAGTTCAAGGTTGTCAATGACACATTTGGGCATCCGGCAGGCGACGCTCTGTTGCGGCAGCTGTCGGATATCGTGCACGCGAATATTCGCTCCACCGATGTGCTTGCGCGGCTCGGTGGTGACGAGTTTGGTATTCTGCTGGAACGCTGCGACGAGCAACGCGCAATCGCAGTCGCCGAGGCGATTCGTAGCGCGGTCGAAGGCTATCGCTTCGAATGGCAGGACTCATTCACGACGATTCGATGTTCCATCGGCGTCGTCATGGTCACAAGCGACAACGCCGATGTTGCCGGCCTGATGAGTTCTGCCGACGTAGCGTGTTACTCGGCCAAAGACATGGGCCGCAACCAGGTGCATCTGTACAGAGACAGTGATGCTTCAATGCGACATGAGGAAATGAAGTGGGTGTCGCGCATCAGCAGCGCCGTTGAGGAAGACCGCCTCGAACTCTTCTTTCAGCCAATTATCGGCATCGGCAAAGGTAAAGGTAAGTCTCGTGGCCACTACGAGTTGTTACTGCGCATGCGCGATGAGGGTGGCGAGTTGGTAAGCCCCAACCAATTCATCCCCGCGGCGGAGCGTTACAACCTGATGTCGACACTCGATCGTTGGGTAATTCGCGAGGCGCTGTCGAAACTTGCGGATCGAAATACCGACGGTGAGGCGCGCTACACGCTGGCAATAAATCTTTCCGGCACGTCCCTGAGCGAAGACCGGTTTCTCGAATACGTGATCAAAGAACTCGAGGCGCAGCAGCTGCCGCCCGGCGCAATCTGTTTCGAGATTACCGAAACGGCCGCTATCTCAAATCTGTCGCGTGTAATTCATTTCATGCAGGCCCTCAAGAAGCTGGGCTGCAAATTCTCTCTGGATGATTTCGGCAGCGGTCTTTCCTCGTTCACCTACCTCAAGAATCTGCCAGTCGACTATCTCAAAATCGACGGCCATTTCATTCGCAATGTGGTCGACGATAGCGTGGACGAAAGCATGGTCAAAGCGATCTCACAAGTCGGTCATGCCATGGGCATAGAGACGATTGCAGAGCGGGTCGAGACCAAGCAGGTGCTCGACAAGCTCGGTGCGCTCGGCATCGAGTTTGCCCAGGGCTACTACATCGCACGCCCGGCCTCGGTGCGCACATTCGAACCCTGGGGCGACCACCGCTTCGCTGCCGTCCAGGCGTAATTGTCAGCCCAAATACGGGCCCTGTATCGATGTCGCGGCGCGCGCGATGCGGTACACTCGGGCGCTAATAATTCCAATGTCTTAGTTTATGTCGGCCCGCTCGCAAAATAACACTGATAATTCACTGCTGACCTCCAGTGAGCCGTCTCCGTTCTATGTCGTAAACCCGCTTGCCACAGTGCCGATCATGCTCGTCTGCGACCATGCGAGCTGCCGCTTTCCGCGGGCGCTTGGCGATATGGGCCTGGACCCGTTTGCGCGCCGCTGTCACCTGGCGATTGATATCGGCGCCGGCAAGCTGACCGAGATTCTGGCGAAGAGCCTGGGCGTAACCGCCGTGATCGCGCAGTATTCGCGACTGGTGGTCGACTGCAACCGGCAGCTCATGGATCCGGGCGCGTTTCTGGAGTATGGCGACGGTATTATCGTTCCGGGTAACCGCAATCTCTCGCAAGCGGACAAAGACGCCCGCGCAAACGCAATTTACTGGCCGTATCACACGGCAATCGACGAGCAAGTCAAACGGCTCAGGGCCATCGGGCCGAGTCCAGCGTTCATCTCGATACACAGCTTTACGCCGGTCTTGAACGGCGTGTCGCGCGCTGTGCAGACGGGCGTCTTATGGGACAAGGATTCGCGGCTGTCTGACATATTTCTCGAGGGCTTTCGCGCGGCGGGATTTTTGGTCGGCGACAACGAGCCATATTCCGGCAAAGCGCCGCAGGATTTCACGATCGACCACCATGCTGAGGAGACAGGCCTTCCGCACGTCGGCATTGAGATTCGTCAGGACATGATTGACGATATCGCCGGTATCAACGAGATTGCACCGGCCATGCACCGCATAATTGAGACGATCCCGGAAAAAATCGGACTCAAACAGGACAGAATTCCGGCATAAGAAAACAAGGCGTTTAGCCAGACGGGGATTAACAAGATGAATAACTCCGGACCGAAATTCACGCTCGGCGTCGAGGAAGAGTATCTGTTGATCGACCCGGACACTCGCGCTCTGGTTGCCGACCCGCCAACGACCTTGATGAAAGAATGTGAGGATCGCCTCGGTACTCAGGTGACATCCGAGCTCTTGCGTTCACAGGTCGAGATCGGCACCAAGGTCTGTAGCAACGTTCAGGAAGCACGTGAAGATCTGGTGCGCTTGCGTCGCTGCATCAAGCAGGTTGCGAACAGTCACGGGCTTGAGTTCATTGCGGCATCTACGCATCCGTTCAGTCTTTGGCACGATCAAAAACATACGCGTAAGGAACGCTACGATCAGTTGACGATCGAGATGCAGGGCGCCGCAAGGCGGCTTTTGATTTGCGGCATGCACGTGCACGTCGGCATCGAAGATGATGAGCTGCGTATCGACCTGATGAACCAGATGTCGTATTTCCTGCCGCACCTGCTGGCGTTGTCATGCTCGTCACCATTCTGGGAGGGGCGTGATACCGGACTAAAGAGCTATCGTTTGACGGTCTTTGATGCGCTGCCGCGCACCGGTATCCCGGAGCGCTTTGCCAGCTACGCGGAATACCAACGTCATGTACGTGTCTTGATGGACGCGGGACTCATCGAAGACTCAACTCGAATCTGGTGGGATTTGCGTCCGAGTGCGAAGTTCCCGACGCTCGAGACTCGCGTCATGGATGTGTGCACGCGTCTGGACGATGCGGTTGCGCTGGCGGCATTGCTGGTCTGTATTTTGCGCATGCTGTACCGGCTGAGGAGGAACAATCAGCGCTGGCGTCTTTACACGCCAATGCTGATTCGCGAGAACCGCTGGCGGGCGATGCGATACAGCTTCGACGAAGGATTGATCGATCTCGCTAAAGGTGTCGTCGTGCCGTTCGAGGTGTTGCTCGACGAGCTGCTGTCTCTGGTTGCCGAGGACGCCACGGCACTTGGTTGCATCGAGGAGGTCAATTCGCTGCATCACATTCTTCAGCGCGGGACGAGTGCCCATCGACAACTGAAGAAATATGAACTGGAGCGCGCTGCCGGAGCGAGCAATGACGACGCGCTCAAGGCTGTTGTCGACAGGCTGATCAAGGACACTGCCGAGGGCCTGTGACCTTTTTCGTTATGCGGCACAGGTCGCATTATGTCGCCCCGATCCCGGCTAGCATGACGGGATGCAATGCATAATTGACCAAACTGCGCGCGAGGTCCGCGCATGATCGACACGCTCGATTTTCTCGTGCGGCCCCTCCTCGGCATAGCCGCAGTCGCGTATCTTGGGCTCGCTGTTCGCGTTACGCGATCGTCGCCACAACAGGCAAACAGCGTCATCGCATTCATATTCTTCCTGGTTGGTGCGCTGGTCGCAGGCAGCGCATTTTCCTACGGGACCACCGACCCGAATATCTATGGCATCGGTCGAATTCTGGCGTTCTTCGCATCCGGATTCTTACCGGTCGCGTTCTACGTTATTTACCGTGAATACACTGTCGGATCGCCCAGCGCCTTTTTCATTGCATTGTTGTCCGTCGTGCCCATTGCGACGACACTGCTCGCTCTGACGAATTCCATGCACAACATAATCTGGGCCGTCGTCGAGACAGAGGCAGGCATTCGTTTCACGGACATCACCGAACACTACTGGTTCAAACGTGTGCATGCGCCATTCATGTATGGTTTGATCGGCTTCACGATAGCTGCTCTTGCGGCGCGGTTACCGACAATTGCGCTGGCACATCGTCGCACCGTGCTGATGCTGTTAGGCTGCACGCTGCTACCTTTTGCCGTAAATGTCGTGAACCGCGTGGTTGGGATCGGCGCGCCCGATTTTCCATTTACATCGCTGACGCTCGTCCTGCTGCTGCCACTGTTTGCGTACGTCTCAGTGTCGATGCGCTTTTATGAATTCAGTCCGGTCGGCTATCAAACCTTGTTCAATCATGTGCGCGACGCGATTATTGTGCTCGATCACGATGAGCGAATCGTCTGTGCCAACAAGAGCGCAGAAGAGCTTCTCGGTGGCACGGAAAAAGAGATGATCGGTCAAAGTTTGTGGGAAGACTTCCCGGAAGCAAAAGCAATCCTCAAGCAAGCGAACGAACTGGACCTGACGCAGACACTCAAATTCAACAAGGATCACATCTACGAACTCAGCGTCGCCCCGCTCAAAGGGCCGAAGGGCCAAAATCTCGGCATGGTGGTCGCTTGTCGGAACGTTACAGAACGGCGCAAGGCGCAACATCAGCTTGCCGACAGTGAACACCTTATTCGTACCTTGATCGAAACGTCGTCGAACGGGATCCTGCGGTTTGCGCGTGACCGCAGCGAAAAGGGGCTGCGATTTCGCTGCGTGTTCGCCAATCGTGCGGCTGAAACTTATTTGGGCTCTGTTACGGGAACGCTGGTTGGAATGCCGCTACACAAATTGTCACAACTCGATCCCGAAAGATTGATTACTCACTTCGGCAACGAGGCAGGCGAAATTTCGACTCTGAGTTTCGAAACGCCGTCGGAGCAAGGTGATGATGAGAGTTGGCTGCGTATCGTTTGTGAGCCGGTCGGTGACGACTTTTCGGTAACCCTGGTCGATATTACGCAGCGCAAGCGAAATGAGGACAAAATGCTGGCGGATGCGTTGCGCGACCCGCTAACGAATGTACTGAATCGCCGCGGATTCGAGAAAGAAGGCGCCGCCTGCGTGCGCGCGAACGAGACAGGCGCCGTGTTGTATCTCGATCTCAATCACTTCAAGACCATCAATGATCGTTTTGGTCACCACGCCGGCGATGCTCTGCTCAAAGCATTTGGCCACCGCCTGGAGTTTTGCCTAAGGCCGGAGGACATACTGGGGCGGCTCGGCGGCGACGAATTTGCGATCGTCTTGCCGGATGTTAGCGTCACAGATGCCAAGCATGTTGCCGAGCGTGTCGTGAAGACGGCATCGGAGGCCTACATCATTCAAGGCCAGGAAATTCAATGCACGGCAAGTGTCGGTATTGCCTTGATGCCGAAGCATGGCGAAGAACTCTGGCATCTGGTCAGCATTGCCGACCAAGCGATGTACAACGCCAAGTCGCTGTCGCAGAACGATGACGCAGCCAACGATCCCGCTGCCTACATCGAGGCCGCCACGGCATCGTAGGCGCGAAATCGC
>Ga0224512_10003560_pt1 | contig 13636 bp, 15 predicted proteins | sample SF_May12_sed_USG_4_FD_169103 | JGI IMG/M metagenome (GOLD analysis project Ga0224512, IMG submission 169103) | Sediment microbial communities from San Francisco Bay, California, United States - SF_May12_sed_USGS_13 | ecosystem: Environmental > Aquatic > Marine > Sediment | place: USA...
ATCAGGAGATCATCTGATGAAAGCCATGGACCAGAACGGCTGGGACCGGGCCCTTCCCGCAAGCGATCCTGGTCTCTGTGCCGTCGGCGCTGGATTCGCCACGGCCACCGCAATTGGCGACGGCACCGACACCGAGGAACCGCCCGTCTGGCCGAGACGTGGCCGCTCTCCGGCTTCCCTCGAAGAACTGCTGCTCTCCCATCCCTCGGTTGTAGAGGTGGCGGTGGTTGGCCTGCCCGACCACAAGTACGGCGAGGTCGTCGATACGGTCGTCCGCCCCGCCGCCGGCGCGAGGATCGACGAGTCCGAGCTTTCGCCTTCGCCCGCGAGCGGCTCGCCCAACACAAAACGCCCAAGCACTGGGTCACCGTTGACGCGTTCTCCCTCACAGGCTCGGGCAAGATCCAGAAGTACCTCCTCCGTCAGCGGTGGGAGAACGCCACCCAGTAGCCGTCCCGTCAGGCCGCCACAGGAATCGACACCCACCCATCAAGCTTGGCGAGGCTCTTGGGGTGAGCCGCCAGTCGGCGTGGGAGTATTTCACCCGGCGAGTGAGCAACGAGATCGCGGACAACGTTGCTGAGGCGGATCTGTCTGAGGACGACGCTATGGAGCTGGCCGTCGAGGAGAGCCAGGCGGCACGGCGTTCTCGCAGCCACTGACGCATTCGAGTGAGGCGCTGACTTCGAGCCTGTACGACGGCCATCGCGGGACTGGGACTGGTGCATTTCGCCGCCTCATAGCTTGCTGCTTGGCGATGGCGTGAAGCGCTGTTGTTGATTTGACCGAGGAGGGAAATGCCGACGACGACCACATCTTGATTCCTGATTTCTTCGGCTGACGGCGCGTCGAGTTGATCCGTGGGTTTCGGCGGTGGTACCGACGACTCTAGTTCTGCTCGTCGGTGCTCGCTCCGGCGACCCTGAGCGATGAGCGGACAAGGAAGTTACAGCGCTTGTTCGTCCGATCGCACAGTGGTACCTTGCCCGCTTGACGGACGGATGTCCGCAAACGAGCACAGGGGGATCGATGCTCCATGTCCTGTTCAGCGGACCCGATGGCTGGAAGCTGCCGTTCGGCATTCTGTTGTGGCACCTCATCTATGGAGGGGTCTTGGGACCGCTGTATGATCCTGAGGCGGCCGACTAGAGAATCTGTTCGACGCAGGTCGCGAGCTGACGAAGGTTCCGCACCTCGAAGACCTCGTGACAATGGTCGGCGTAGGTGCTCATGACCGAGTCACCGTCGTCCCATTCGTCACGGGGTTCGGGATTGAGCCAGTAGACCCGTTTGGCACGTGCGGCGATCTCGGCGAGGATGCCGACCTCGGTGTCGCGGTAGTTGTTGCGGGCGTCACCGGTGATGATCACGGTCGATGACGATCGGAGTTCGGTGCGTCCGGTTTCGTCCCACCATTGTTTGAACACCGCGCCGTAGTCGGAGTGCCCGTCGGCGCCGATGACGTTGGTGTTGCGCATGATCTGCCAGGGTTCGATGCCGTGATCGGTGGCGTCGAGCAGTTGGGTGATGTCGTCAATGGCGTCGACGAAGACGAACGACCGGGTTCGCTGCACCTCGGCCGACAGGGCCGACATCAGGCTGAGCGTGAAGAGGGAGAACTCGGCGACCGAGCCGCTGATGTCGCAGAGCACCCACAGGTTTGGCCGGTGGGCCCGCGGCCGGTTGGTCGCCACGTCGATCGGCACACCACCGGTGGCAAGGGACTTCCGGGCTGTTCGTCGGAGGTTCACCCGCCCGGAGTTTCGGGCTTGGCGCCGTCGTGCGAAACGCGATGCCAGCCTCCGAGCGAGCGGTTTGATGGCGGCTCGGATCTCCTCGAGTTCGTTTCGGGACGCTTCGAGAAAGTCGACGTCCTCGATGTCGCCGATGATGTCAGTCGGGTCGGTTTCGCCGATCTGGCCGCGTATGTCGGCTGCGATCAACCGCTTCAACTCCTCGAGGCGGCGCCTGAGTTCGTCAACCGGGAGATTCGGGTCGAGTTTGCGGGCCTCGGACATGAGACGGGCGAGGTCGGCCGCCCGGTACACCCGGTGCATGTGGTGGCGTTCACCGCGGAGCTCGCCGTCGAGGCCGGCATGGTCGTCGACAAGGTCGGCGGCGAGTCCGGCGAGATCGGTGCCGTCGACGAGACGACCGACGGGATCGGCGGCCGGCTCATCCGTTGTGGAACCTCCACCCATGTCGGCTCGCCGTGACGGGAACAGCCGGTCGAAGGCGGCGTCGAAGGCCTCGACATGGAGGGGGTCTTTGATCATGGTTGCTTTGAGTGCGGTGCGGAGTTCGCTGCGGGATCCGAGGTCGATCAGCGTCGCCGCCCGGCTGGCGTCGATCACCTCGGACAGGGCGACGTCGATTCCCCGCAGCTGGAGCGCGCGTCCGAGCCGAACGATCCGGTCGGCCAGCGCATCTCCAACTTGGGCGTCGGCCGGCCGACCGGTCATCGCAGGGCGAGTGCCGCCGTGATGTCGCCGACGGTGTCGAGGAGGCGGGGGAGGAAGTGGTCGAGCACCTCGTCGAGATCGGTTCGCCCGGCGTGGGTGGACACGTTCATGGACGCAACGGCCGCGCCGTCGACGTTGCGTATCGGCGCCGACAGGGATCGTACGCCGATCTCGAGTTCCTGGTCGACCAGGGCCCAACCCTGATCCCGCACGGCCTTCAGCTCGGCCAGCAACGCCGTGCTCGAGGTGACGGTGCGGTCGGTGGCCAGGGAGTGATCGCTGCGATCGTAGATGTCGACGATGTCGTCGTTGTCGAGTTCGGCCAGCAGTACCCGTCCGAGCGACGTCTGGTACGCCGGGAATCGGGAGCCCAGGCCGATGGCGACGGTCATGATACGCTTGGCCGGCACGCGGGCGACGTAGACGATCTCGGTGTCGTCCAGCACGGCGATCGAGGAGGCCTCGTGAACCTCCTCACAGAATCGCTCCATGTAGGGCTGGGCGATCTCGGTGAGGTTCAGGGACGCGATGTAGGAGTGGGCGATGTCGAGGACTCGTGGCGTCAGCTCGAAGAACTTCTCGTCGGTCCGCACGTAGCCGAGCTGGGAGAGCGTGAGGAGCAGCCGGCGGGCCGTGGCCCGGGTGAGCCCCGTCGTCCGGGCGACATCGGAGAGTGTCTGCCGGGGTCGGTCGGGCGAGAACGAACGCATGACGGCCAGGCCCCGTTCGAGCGATTGCACGAAGTCCTTGTCAGACATCACGAATCACCGTCTGCGGGGCACCCGGCGACGTCTGAGATCCGGCCCTCATCGCGCCTTGACCTCGATTTGACGTTCGGATAGGGTGTTCTCTATCCGAACTTTGTGTTCGCATATCGCACATTGTGCGCATATCGTACACATCGTCGGGATCGAAATGCAAGGGGGAATCCGAGCGCCCTCTCTGGAACGCCAGCAAGGAGCACACGATGAGCGAGTACAAGACGGTCTTCGGGTCGCTTGACAACTACGAGAAGGGACGGGTCGAACCGATCAGCGACGACCCCAAGGCCTACGCCTTCTCGAACATGTTCGAAGTCGCAGCCAATTCGGCGCCCTATGAGAAGGTCGCCGTGGGGAAGAACATGGAGTACGTCCTCGAGACGATCAGAGCGGAGGGAACGGGGGAGTGGCGGGCAACGCCGCACGATGAGTTCGCCCTCTGCATGGACGGCGAGCTCCGGATCGAGCTCGTCGATCCCGACGAGCAGCTGGTCGACCCCGAGGCCTGGGGGTCGATCGGCCTCGACGCCGAACCCGCCGGTACGAAGATGGGCACGATCCACGCCGGGCGAGGCCACATGGCGCTGTTGCCGGCCGGCAAGGCCTACCGCTTCCACAGCGACGGCGTGGCCGTCGTGTTGCTTCAGACCATCGAGGGGCCGGACACGGTCTTCAAGTGGAACGAAATCTGCCAGACCGTTTGAGCGAGCCGAGAGAGAGAGCCGACCATGACCATGACCGAAACCGCACCAAACGCCTCCGGCTACAAGAGCTTCAGCATCGGAGGTTTCACCTTCAGCCGCGACGAGTACTTCGCCACCATCGAATGGCCGACCGGCAGCCATCAGATGGCCGTCGACAGTTTCCTCCGCTGCGTGCAACGCGACGTCGCCTGGGGATTCTTCTACGGCATCGTCAACTTCGACGAGGTGTTCGGCACGATGAACCACTACGGCAACGTCGACATGTTCGCCGGCCGGTTCAACGACGCCTACCGCAAAGCGGAGATGGACTACAACGAGAACTTCGGCCACGACGAGCTCATCGGCTGCTTCACCGCCATGCTGTCGGACTGGACCAACGAGGGCTACGACCCGTTCGCCGCTCCGATGGAAACCGGGAGCGCCTACGGTCCGGCCAATGGCTCGAACGAGGCGGCGATCACCCGTCATCGGGTGGTGGCCAGTCGGATGGTCGGCGTGCCCGGCGACGAGCAGATCCGCTCCGACGAGAGCGGCTATCCCATCAACCGCGCCTTCCACGACGTTCCCCAGGACGAGCCGGTGGTCGAAGCCGAGAACGGCTACGAGAACGAGGTCTGCGCGTTCAACCTGTTCGCCTACCTGTCCCGCTCCGACGTCACCTGGAATCCGTCTGTCGTCTCGGCGTGCAAGGAGAGCCTGTACTGCCCGACGACCGAGGAGTTCATCCTTCCGGTGATCCACGGCAACGACCGGGTCGAATGGTTCGTGCAACTCTCCGACGAGATCCAGTGGGACGTCGAGGATCGCGACTCCGGGGCCAAGCGGTCACGGGTGACGATGAGGGCGGGCGACGTGGCCGCCATGCCGGCCGACATCCGTCACCAGGGCTACGCCCCCAAACGCTCGATGCTGCTGGTGTGGGAGAACGGCTCCAACCGGATCCCGGATCTGATTGCATCCGGTCAGATACCGGTGAACCCGGTCGACTTCTGATCTCCACGACTTGCCTCGAGACGAACAACCGGTTCAACAGTGAGCGAACTCCTGGCCCTTGGTGACGCCGTCGCCCGACATGTGCGCGACGGCGACATCGTGGCCCTCGAGGGTTTCACCCACTTGATCCCGTTCGCCGCCGGACATGAGATCATCCGACAGGAGCGACGCGACCTCACCCTGGTGCGGATGACCCCTGACGTCATCTACGACCAGATGATCGGCGCCGGTTGTGCCCGCAAGCTGATCTTCTCCTGGGGCGGGAACCCGGGCGTCGGCTCGCTGCACCGCATGCGGGATGCCATGGAGAACCAGTGGCCCCGGCCGCTCGAGTTGGAGGAGCACAGCCACGCCGGTATGGCCGCCCGCTGGCAGGCCGGAGCCTCCGGCCTCCCGTTCGGCGTGCTGCGGGGCTATGTCGGTACGAGCCTGGTCGATCACACGAAGACGATCTCCACCGTCACCTGCCCGTTCACCGGTGAGGAGCTCACGGCGGTGCCCGCGCTCCGCCCCGACGTCGGCATCATCCACGCCCAGCAGGCCGATCGACGGGGCAACGTGATGCTGTGGGGGATCACCGGCGTGCAGAAGGAATGTGTGCTGGCCAGCCGGCGCGCCATCGTCACCGTCGAGGAGGTTGTCGAGTCGTTCGAGCCGCGGGTGAACGGTGTCGTGCTGCCCGCCTGGGTCGTCGATGCCGTGTGTGTCGTCCCTGGTGGAGCCCATCCCTCCTACGCCTCCGGATACACGGAACGCGACAACGAGCACTACGCGGCGTGGGATGCCGTGAGCCGCGATCGTGAGACGTTCGGTGACTGGTTGACGGCTCTGCGGGCCGACGTGGCCGTCGGGAAGGGCGGTTTGACGTGAACGGCTACTCGTCCGATGAGATGATGACGATCGCCGCGGCTCGGGCGCTCGAGGATCGGACGGTTTGCTTCGTCGGCATCGGCCTGCCCAGTACGGCTGCCAACCTGGCCCGGCGTATGCACGCACCCGATGCGGTGCTCATCTACGAGTCGGGGTGCATCGGTTCGAAGCCCACCCGGCTGCCGGCCTCAATCGGCGACGGTGTGCTGTCCGACGGGGCCGACGCCGTCGTCAGCGTGCCCGAGATCTTCGCCTACTGGCTGCAGGCCGGGCGGATCGACGTCGGCTTCCTCGGCGCCGCCCAGCTCGATCGGTTCGCCAACATCAACACCACGGTCATTGGCGACTACGAACACCCGACCGTGCGCCTCCCGGGTGCCGGTGGCGCCCCGGAGATCGCCGCGAACTGCGGTGAGGTGATCATCACGTTGCGCCATTCCCGACGGGCTTTCGTCGAGAAGCTCGACTTCGTCACCTCGGTCGGCCACGGCCACGGTGCCGGTCACCGGGAGGCGCTCGGACTGCGGGGGCGCGGTCCGTCGATCGTCATCACCGATCTTGGTGAGCTCCGTCCCGATCCGGTCACCAAGGAATTGACCCTGGTGAGCGTGCACCCCGGTGTGACCGTCGATCAGGTCCGTGAGGCGACCGGCTGGACGTTGAAGGTGGCGACGGATGTGGCGACGAGTGCCGCGCCGACCGAGCGGGAGCTCCAGCAGCTGCGGACCCTGGAGGCGGCGTAGAGCGTGGCGACCCCCTTCACCTACGACGCCATTCCGGGCCGGGTCGTCTTCGGCGCCGGCAGCCGCCACCAGCTGCCGGACGAACTCGACCGCCTTGGCGCCGGACGGGTGCTCATCGTGGCCGGCGAACAGGAGGACGCAATCGCCGCTGAGATCGGTGCCGGTATCGGAGACCGGGTCGTCGGGCGGTTCAGCGGCGTCGTGCAGCACGTCCCGGTCGAGGCAGCCGCTGAAGCGGTCGACCTGGTCCGGTCGAGCGCGGCCGACGCCGTCCTCACCATCGGCGGCGGTTCGGCCACCGGATTCGGGAAGGCCATTGCGCTCGAGGTCGATGTTCCGATCGTCGCCGTGCCCACCACCTACGCCGGATCGGAGATGACGACGATCTGGGGCATGACCAGCGGCGATCACAAGCAGACGGGCAGGGACCCGACAGTGAAGCCGGTCGTCGTCGTCTACGATCCCGAGCTCACGGTCAGCCTTCCTCCTGCGATCGCCGGGCCGTCCGGAATGAACGCCCTGGCCCACTCCGTCGAGGCGCTGTACGGTCCCGGCGCCAATCCGGTCATCTCCGTGGTGGCGTTGGAATCGATTCGTTCGCTCGTGGCCGCTCTGCCCGCCGTCTGCCGGCGCCCGGACGATCTCGACGCCCGGTCCGATGCCCTCTATGGCGCCTATCTGGCCGGCGTCGCCCTCGCCACCGGCGGTACGGCCCTGCACCACAAGACCTGTCATGTGCTCGGCGGGATGTTCAACCTCAACCACGGCGACATGAACGCGGTGGTGCTCGGCCACGCTGTCGCCTACAACGCGCCCGCGATACCCGAGTTGCTGGAACGAATCGGACGGGTGCTGGGAATCGGCGGCGACGAGGTCCCCGGCGCTCTGTTCGATCTGGCAGCGTCGATCGGCGCGCCGACAAGTCTCGAAGCCATCGGCATGCCCGCCGATGGCCTGGAGGAGGCGGTTCGAAGGGTCGTCGTCGAAGCGGCTGCCAACGTGCGACCGCCGGAGCAGGACGGGATTCGACAGATGTTGGATGACGCCTTTCACGGAAAGAGGCCGGCGTAACGCCGTTCAAACCAAGGGAGAAACGAAATGACCGAAAACGATCCGCTGGACCCGACAGTGACCAGCCGGCGCCGATTCCTCGGCCTGGCGGCGGCTGTTGCCGTTGCCGCCGGCGGCGGTGGCATCCTGGCCGCCTGTGGGAGTGACGGCGAGACGAGCAGCACGGGCGACACCACCGGTGACACGACGGGCGACACGACCGCTGACACCACGGCCGAAACCACCGCGGAGACGACCGACACGACCACAGCCGCAGCCTCGGGTGACGGCGTACCGCCGATCAAGATCGGTTATGTGACCCCACGCACCGGACCGCTTGCGCCGTTCGGGGAGGCCGACGACTTCGTGCTGGCCGCCATGGCGGCTGCGCTGGGAGCCAATGTCGAGATCATCGGCAAGGACGCCGAGTCGGACTCTGCCCGGGCCGGCGAGGTGACCCAGGAACTCATCAGCGAGGGTGCGAACATCATTCTCGCGGCCGGTACGCCCGACATCTCGGTGCCCGTTGCCGCCGCCTGCGATCTTGGCGAGGTGCCGTGCATCACGAGCATCGCGCCGTGGCAGGCCCACTATCTGGGTGTTGGCGGCGACCTCGCAGCGTCCCCACCGCCGGTGGCCTCGGCCTGGAACTACCACTTCTTCTGGGGCCTCGAAGATGTGATCGCCAACTTCATCGAGTTGTGGGAGCAGTCCGGTGTCGAGAAGATCGTCGGCGCCATGTGGCCCAACGATCCCGACGGCAACGCCTGGGGCGATCCGAACGTCGGTTTCCCACCTCAGCTCGAAGCGGCCGGCTTCACCGTGATCGACGCCGGCCGATTCGACCTCAGCACCCAGGATTACAGTGCCATCATCAGCCAGTTCAAGGACGCCGGGGTCCAGATCGTGTCCGGTGTCGTTCCCCCTCCGGTGTTCGCCACCTTTCAGTCCCAGGCCCTCCAGCAGGACTTCAACCCGCCGGTCATCACCATGGCGAAGGCGCTCCTCTTCCCCTCCGCCGTCGAGTCGTTCCCCAAGGGTGAAGGCCTCAGCTCCGAGGTGTGGTGGACCAACCGCCATCCGTTCAGCTCCAGCCTCACCGGCCAGTCGGCCGCCGAGCTGGCGACCGCGTTCGAGTCCGAAACCGGTCAGCAGTGGACCCAGCCGCTTGGCTTCGCCCATGCGCTGTTCGAGGTGGCCGTCGACGCAGCCACCCGTGCGGGCTCGACCGACAAGCAGGCATTGATCGACGCCATCGCCGCCACGAACCTCGACACCGTAGTCGGCAACGTCAACTTCGGCGCCGGCCCGGTGGCCGGCGTGGCGAAGACGCCGCTGGTGGCCGGCCAGTGGGTCGCCGGCGGGACCTACCCGCTGGAGCTGGCGATCAATGTCAACACGGGGCTGCCCGACCTGCCCGTGGACGCCGACATCGTCCCGATCACCTACTAGATCGACAGGACGGATGACACCGCTCCTCGAAGTGACGGGGCTGTCGAAGTCCTTCGGTGTGAAGGTGATCGACGACCTCTCCGTCTCCGTCGCGGCCGGCGATGCGCTTGGCATCGTCGGCCCGAACGGCGCGGGGAAGACGACGATGCTGAACCTCGTCGCCGGTGACCTCGCGCCCGACCAGGGCACGGTTCGGTATCGAGGTCACGACATCACCGAGCACAGCCCGGAACGGCGATGTCGGGCCGGGATCTCGCGCACGGCGCAGATCCCCAGACCCTTCGAGCGGATGACCGTGTTCGAGAACGTGTTGATCGGAGCCTGCTTCGGTGGTCGACACCTCCTGAGCGAGGCCAATGCCGTGCCGCTGGTGACCGAGGCGCTGGCCCGAACCGGCCTCATCGACGATGCCAATGTGGCCGCCGGTTCGCTGCCGCTGCTGCAGCGGAAGCGGCTCGAGCTCGCTCGGGCCCTGGCCACCCAACCCGACATACTCCTGCTTGACGAGATCGCCGGCGGGTTGACCGAGGCGGAGGTCCACGAGCTGGTGGCGACCATCAAGGCGATCCACGCCGACGGTGTCACGCTGGTCTGGATCGAGCACATTGTGCACGCCCTCCTCGCCGTCGTCGACCGGATCATGGCCATGAGCTTCGGTCGCAAAATCGCCGAGGGAGATCCCGCCGAGGTGATGAACAGCCGGGAGGTCCAGGAGGTCTATCTGGGGATGGAGCCGGGGTGACGGCGCTGCTCGAGATCGAGAATCTGTCGTCCGGCTACGGCGATTTCCAGGCCCTGTTCGACGTCGACGTCACGGTCGACGAAGGAGAGACCCTGGCCATCATCGGCGCCAATGGGGCGGGAAAGACGACGTTGCTCCGGACGATTTCGGGGCTTGTCCCGGCCTGGTCGGGCACGATCCGGTTCGACGGTCGCGACCTGCTTCGCGTCGCCGCCCACAAACGGGTGGGGGAGGGGATCGCCATGGTTCCCGAGGGACGTTTACTGTTTCCCAGCCTCAACGTTCGTGAGAACCTGCTGGTCGGCGCCTACGGGCGTCGGCCCGGGACCTGGACCATCGAGCGAGTGGTGGAAACCTTCCCCCTACTCGAACCATTGCTCGATCGGCCGTCGTCGGTGCTGTCGGGGGGTGAACGCCAGGCCGTCGCCATAGGCCGTGCGCTGATGGCGAATCCCCGCCTCATCCTTCTCGACGAGTTGTCACTCGGTCTGGCGCCGATCGTGGTGAAACAGGTCTACGCTGCGCTGCCGGCGGTGACAGGTGCCGGTACGACGGCGCTGGTGGTGGAGCAGGACATCGGGCTGGCGATGGAGGTGGCCGACCGGGTCACGTGTTTCCTGGAGGGCAGGGTGTCGCTCCAGGGCACGCCGGAGACGTTGGGTCGGCATCAGATCACCGCCGCCTACTTCGGTCTGGAGCAGGAGGCGACCGAGTCGACGCAGGAGTCGGTGAACCGATGAGCTGGGTGAACGCCATCGTGCAGGGTGTCCTCCTCGGCGGTCTGTTCGCCCTGTTCGCCACCGGACTCTCGCTCGCGTTCGGTGTGATGCGGTTCGTGAACCTGGCCCACGGAGATCTGGCCATCCTCGGTGCCTTCCTCGCCGTCTCGACCACAGCGACGCTCGACATCAATCCCTTCCTCAGCCTGTTCGTCGTGGTGCCGGTGATGGCGGCAGCCGGGTACTGCCTCCAGCGCTTCGCTTTCAATCGCACGATCGGCGAGGATCCGCTGCCGTCGATCCTGGTCACGTTCGGGCTCGGCGTCGTGATCCAGAACGCCCTGCTCGAACGCTACACCGCCGACTCCCAGGGACTCGACGCCGGCGAGATCGAGACCAGGAGCCTGCAACTGGCCGGCGACATCGCCGTCGGCTGGTTCCCGGTGATCGTCCTTGCGGTCGCCGTCGTGGTGCTCATCGGGCTGCAACTCCTCCTGTCCCGGACGCGGATCGGCCGAGCCTTCCGGGCCACATCCGACGATCCGGCGACCGCCCGCCTCATGGGTATCAACGATCGCAACATCTACGCCGTGGTGATGGCCATCGCGTTCGGCACGGTCGCCGTGGCCGGGGTGTTCCTCGGTATCCGGCAGACGTTTGGCCCCAACGACGGCCCGGCGCAACTGATCTTCGGCTTCGAGGCCGTGGTCATCGGGGGACTCGGCTCGCTGTGGGGAACGCTGCTCGGCGGGGTGATACTCGGCGTGGCCCAGACGGTCGGCAACCAGATCGATGTCGAATACGACTTCCTGTCCGGCCCCCTGTTCGGCCACCTGATCTTCTTGGCCGTTCTCGCTTTCCGCCCGACCGGCCTGCTCGGAGCAAGGTCGAGCAAATGACAGGGAAGAGCAAGTGAGCGACGACACGCCGCCGAACGGCTACCGGATCAGCCGCACCACACCGGAATCGACAGCGGGTCTCATCGGGTTCGGGCTCCTGGTTCTCGTGCTGATCACGCTGCCGTTGTGGGACTCGGACGGCAGCCTCCAGACCCCTCTCGTCGTCATCCTGTACTACCTGGCGCTGGCCCAGATGTGGAACCTGCTCGCCGGATTTGCCGGCCTCATCTCCGTCGGCCAACAGATGTTCGTCGGCATCGGCATCTACTCGCTGTTGCAGCTGGCCGAAGTCGTCGGCGTCGACCCGTTCCTGTCGGTCCTGTTCGCCGGGGTGGTCGCCGCCGCGGTGTCGGTGCCGGTGGCCCTGTTCGCCTTCCGGCTCGAGGGCGGCTACTTCGCCATCGGAAGCTGGGTTGTGGCCGAGGTGTTCCGCCTTCTGACCACCGAGAGCAGTGATCTACGAGGCGGCGACGTCCGTTCGCTGACCAGGGAGTCACTCGGCGGGTACTCACTGGAGACCCGTACGAACCTCAACTACTGGCTGTCGCTCGGACTGGCCGTCGGGAGCACCCTCATCGTGGTGTTCGTCCTGCGTAGCCGCATGGGGTTGGCGCTGCGGGCGCTTCGTGACAATCCCGCGGGAGCCCGGGCGCTCGGTGTCGAGGTCACGAAGACCAGGCTGAAGATCTGGATCCTGACCGCGTTCTGGACCGGGGCGACCGGCGCGGTCATCCTGTTGAACACCACGTCCACCACGGCAAACTCCGGATTCAGCGTGTTGCGCTGGACGGCGCTGGTCATCTTCATCGTCGTCATTGGCGGGGTCGGCTCCACCACGGGACCGATTCTCGGGGTCCTGGTGTTCTGGCTGATCGACAAGCAGCTGGCCGACGCCGAGAACTGGCGTTTCATCATCCTCGGTGCGGTCGCCGCCGTCATGGCCATCACCGCCCCCAAGGGCCTCTACGGTCTTCTGCAGCGGTGGCGCCCACTTCAGTTCTTCCCCGTGCGACGGCGTCTCGTCGCCACTACCGACGGTCGCTCGACCGGATGAACACACGCCCGACCTCGTCCCACCCGAAGGAGTCGTTCATGGCCAACATCACCCCCGCTCAGCACCTCGAGGAGGTCCTGGACCGGTACCGGGACTCGCCCAACCCGAGGCTGGCCGAGATCACGACCGCCGCGATACGCCATTTGCACGCGTTCGTGGAGGAGGTCTCCCTGACCCGTGAGGAGTGGTTCACCGGCATCAAGACGCTCACCGCAATCGGCCAGCTCTGCGACGAGAAGCGCCAGGAGTTCATCCTGCTCTCGGACACCCTCGGTGTTTCGATGCTGGTGGAGATGATCAACCAGGCCGGCGCAGAAGGCACGACCGAACCGACAGTGTTCGGGCCGTTCCACGTCGACGACGCCCCACGCTGCGCGATGGGGGAGTCGATCGTCATCGATCCGAGCGACGCCGACCGGCCCCTGGTGCTCACCGGTCGTATCCTCGATCTCGACGGCCAACCGATCGGCGGCGCTGAGCTCGACGTCTGGCAGACGGCCTCCGACGGCACCTACGACGTGCAGAGCGACGACCAGACCCCGATGAACATGCGGGGCGTCTTCACCACCGGACTAGATGGTCGCTACGAGATCCACTCGGTCCGTCCGGTGGCCTACCCGATCCCCGGCGACGGCCCGGCCGGGGCCCTGCTGTTCGCCAACGGCCGGCACAACTGGCGCCCGGGTCACGTGCACTTCGTTGTCTCGGCCCCCGGCTACAAGTCGGTGATCACCCATTTGTTCGACGCCGAGAGCGAGTACCTCGACTCCGACGCCGTCTTCGGCGTCCGCGAGTCGCTGATCATCGACATGTCCGACGGGACCTGCGACTTCGACTTCGTCCTCGAGCCCGAAACCTGATCCACGGGGGAGTGGGCGGGCCGGTCGAGATGACGCCGAAGCACCCGATTCCACTTGTTGGCCGGAAGGTGCGGATTGGCGGCGGCGAGGCCGGTGCAGTACTTGCTGATCGTCGCCGGCCTGTGACCGGCCCGCCAGAGGACCCGGTCGAAGGCGCACGGCTTGCCCGACGTCTTCGTCTCGATCAGCACCAGCGGACCGAGGTCGAGTTCCCGGTCCCCGCCCGTTCGCCAGATCAGGTCGGTGTCGACGGTGATGCGAGCGGGTTCGCTTCCGTCGAGTTCGCTGCCGCCGAGCAGGATCGTGGCCCGCTCGTAGGTCGTCGTC
>Ga0224512_10003561_pt1 | contig 13636 bp, 17 predicted proteins | sample SF_May12_sed_USG_4_FD_169103 | JGI IMG/M metagenome (GOLD analysis project Ga0224512, IMG submission 169103) | Sediment microbial communities from San Francisco Bay, California, United States - SF_May12_sed_USGS_13 | ecosystem: Environmental > Aquatic > Marine > Sediment | place: USA...
ATCCGGGTGATCACCGCGGCAGGAGCCAGAAAGATCAAGGGGCTGAGGGCGGCCAGGTAGTACCAGCCGGACACCCGCCACCGGACAAGGCCACTTCTCAGATGGTCGGTGGCTCCCGGCGAACGTCGGGCGATCACCAGGGCGGCCACCATGGGACCGAGCGCCCCCACGGCATGCCCTCCCGTTCCGATCTCGGAAGTGATCCATCCCTGGTAGGAGGCGACGATCGGGGCTGTCGCCAGGAACGTGACCCCAAAGGCCAGCCACAAGAAGAGGCGGAGGTCCGACGATGGTTCCGCGATCGCGGTTCTCGGGCCGGCTCGCTCGATGGTGCGAAGGGTCATCGTGCCACCGGCACGGGGTCGGCAGTCGAACCAGCGATAGTGCGGTTCCGGCGGCCTAGCAGGGCGCCAATCGTGAGACCGGCGGCGCTCTCCTCGATCAGGTGCCAGCCGATGTCGGCTGCCAGCACCTCACCGACGAGGATGTCGGTGGTCCCGAAGTAGTAGAAACCCGCAGGGACGATGTATACCAGGGCGCTCATCACGCCCAGCCCCAAACCCCGCGCCCACCACGTCCGACCGAACGAGACATGCGGGAAGGCGATCGTCATGAGCGTCGCCAGGGTCACGAACGACAACACGATGAAGAGCATCGACGGATTCTCTCTGGCAACGGCTCCCCACGAACCGGTGTCCCGGTCGTAGAAGCCCTTCATAAGGACGGCGTACCACAGCGAGTTGAGGCTCAGCATCACCGCAGAGGTCACGATCACCACGCCAAGACGGCGAACGGGACTCGTCCCGCTGAGACGTCTGTCCGATTCGATCATTGGGGGACTCCTTCGACTTGAGCCTGTTCAACATATGGTCAAGCGGCCCCGCCGTCATCGGGGCACCCCCGGGTTCGAGCTGGGTGTGCTCCCTTCGAGGGAACCAGTGCGCACCGCGTGCTCCGTTCCGTGCTGCCACGGACGTCAAGCCCGCGGGTTCTTCGCGAAGATGAGGCGATGCAGGAGACGAGTCGGATGCGCTTCTGGCTGGCGTTGGCGATCGTGGCCGGGATCGCAGCCGTGTCGGCGACGTTCTGGATCGGTCGTGGTCAGAAGACCATCCCGGTCACGGATCTCGCCCGTCTCGAAACGTCGATCGACGCCTCATCCTCACCCGTCCACGCAGCCCTGGCGTGGACCTTCGAGATCATCGGTGGTCGGCGAGTGCTCACAGACCCTGACCTCGACCGCCGCCTCGCCGAGGGCTACCGGAGTGCCGACACGGCCGCAGATCTGCAGGCCGAGTTCGACCACATGATGGAGGAGTTGACCGGCCCCGTTGGTCTTGTTCGCCTCGACGAGATCGACGATGTGCGGGGCACGGCGGTCGGAGTCGGTGCAAAGGGCATGGTGGTCCTCGTCGAGGTCGCTGTCGACCAAGAAGGGCGGATATCGCTTTGGCAGGTCGCCGAGCCGGCATCGGGACCCCGGATTCCACCGTGGCAGACGGGGTTGATCATCGCTGCCGGTTGGGCGTTCGTCGGTGCCGGGATGCTCGCCCGTCAGTCGGGTCGGGGTCGGACGGTCACCGGGCTTTCAGCGGGAGCCGTTGTGGTGTTCTCTCAGGTGCTCGTCCTCAGCGATACACCCACCCTGTACGCGATTGGACGGTTCGCTCCGGCCCTGGTCCCTCCGTTGGCGCTATGGCTGCTCGTGGACACGTGCCCCGTGCCCGGCGCCCGGTGGCTGCTCACCGCCAGCGCCCTGGCTGCCGTCGGGGGAGCGTCGGCTGTCCTCTTGGTGGATCCGGTCCAGCTGGGTCACCCCGCCATTCCAGGGGTCACGGACTCGCCCGGTCTGTACCGGGGGATGCTGGCGTGCACGGCGGGGTTGAGCGCGGCGACGATGGCTGCCCTCACGGCACTGGTGTGGCATCGACGCCCTGTGTGGCGGTCGCAAGGTGATCCGGCTCCGTGGGTAGTCCTCGCCGTTGCCGGTCTCTGGGCCTTGATGGCGGGCGCAGGCGCCATGGATCTCGGGTTCGGCGACGCCGTCCTCAGCGGCGACGTCGTCCCCGGCGCCACCTTGGTGTTTCTCGCGCTCGTGCCGGTGGCTTCGGCGCTGACCAGTGTGTATGGATTGTGGGGAAGGGCCGAGCTCGCGGACCTGGTGGTCGACATCGAGCGCGGCCACGTGGATCTCCAGTCCGCCATGGCCAAGGCACTCGGCGACGACTCGGTCGCCCTGCTTCGTTGGTCGGATGAAGCGGATGCTCTCGTCGACGAAGATCGGCGACCGGTGGCCGCGGACGCGGAGGACGGGAGACGCCGCACCCATCTCATGTCGGCCGGCAGAGTCGTGGGAGCCCTGGATCACAACGCTTCACTGTTGCGTCGCCCCGACCGTCTTCAGGCGATGGCAGCCGTGGCGGGAATGGCGCTCCAGGTCGAACGTCTCAACGCCCAGGTCACCGCTCGGCTCGAGGATGTCCGTTCCTCCCGCGCTCGGATCGTATCGGCCGGGGATGTTGCCAGGAAGAAGGTCGAGCGTGACCTCCACGACGGAGCGCAGCAGCGCCTCGTGGCCCTCGGCCTGCTCCTCCAACGCGGTCGACGCCTGGCCGATGGTCGCGTTTGTCACGAGGTGAGTGCGCTCCTGGATCGGGCGTCCGCAGAAGTGCGGGAAGCCCTGACCGAGCTCCGAGAGGTGTCGCGAGGGATGAACCCGGCCCTCCTCAACGAGCGCGGGCTGGCAGCGGCCATCGAAGGTCTGGCCGAGCGACTGCCGATCTCGGTCCAGGCCAACGTCGTGGACGGTCGACTGTTGCCGGACACGGAGCTGACCTCGTACTACGTGGTGGCCGAGTCTCTCACCAACGTGATCAAACACTCCGGTGCGGTCGAGGCCGAAGTGACTGTCGAACACGAGAAGGATGGTCACCTGCGCATCGTCGTCCACGACGACGGGTGCGGTGGAGCAACCGCCAAGGCGGGGTCCGGGCTGGAAGGGCTGTCCGACAGAGTCTCGGCGGTCGGCGGCGAGCTGCATGTCGTCAGCCCGATCGGTCGAGGCACCACCGTCGAGGCGGTCATTCCATGCGGGTGATCATCGCCGACGACTCCGCCCTCATCCGTGACGGACTCGCCCACCTGCTCACCGAGGAGGGGATCGACGTCATCGACTCCTTCGGCGACGCCGATGGATTGGTCGACTTCGTGTGCGAGAAGGCACCCGACGTGCTCATCGTCGACATTCGAATGCCTCCCACCTTCACCACCGAGGGTCTGGAGGCGGCATTTGAGGTGCGGCGCCGATCCCCCCAGATCGGAGTCCTGGTCCTTTCGCAGCACATCGAAACGGTATACGCCGTGGACCTGCTGACCGACAACGCAGCCGGCGTCGGCTACCTGCTCAAAGACAGGGTGACCGCAATCGACGACTTCCTCGAATCGCTCCGTCGGGTGGCGGCGGGTGGCAGTGCCATCGATCCCGAGGTGGTGGCGCGGCTTCTCCGGCGGTCACGCCGGTCCCGGCCCCTCGATCGCCTCACCGACCGTGAGCGGAGTGTTCTGGCCCTGATGGCCGAGGGGCACTCCAACACCGCGATCGGAGAGCGGCTGTCGGTCAACCAGCGAACCGTGGAAACCCACGTCGGCAGCATCCTCACGAAGCTCGATCTGCTCCCCGAGCCGGCGATCGATCGGCGTGTCCGAGCGGTGATTCTCTGGCTGGAGGCAGACGAAGAACACACATGACATGCGAGATGCTCCACCCGGACGGTCGGCGGGGCGAACCCCACCCGAGGAGAACATGACCGCGACCCCTACATCGTCGAGTACAGCGACAAGACTGCTGTGGGTCGACAACCTGAGGATCCTGCTCACGATCCTCGTGATCCTGTTGCACCTGTCCATCGCCTACGGAGCGCCCGGCGACTGGTACTACAACGAGGAAGGCTCCGTTTCGACTGTCTCGGAGATCCTGCTCACGCTGTTCGTGGCGATCAATCAGGCCTTCTTCATGGGGCTCTTTTTCATGATCTCGAGCTACTTCATACCGACCTCACTCGACCGCAAAGGCCTCGGACCATACGTGCGTGATAGGTTCCGACGGCTCGGCATCCCGATCGTCGCCTACGCCTTCGTGCTGAACCCCCTCCTCTTGGCCTTCTTGATCGCCGAGGATGCCGCAGGCGGATACTGGTCGGTGCTGGGGGGCAGCTATGTCGACCTGATCGGGGTGGGTCCCACCTGGTTCCTCGAAGCCCTGTTGCTGTTCTCGCTCGTGTTCGTGGTGTGGCGGACGCTCAAGGGACCTGCACCTGAGTGCGCACAGCCGACGGCGCCGAAGGACACCGTCATCGGAGTATTCGCCGTCGCTCTGGCGGTCGCCACGTTCGTGGTTCGAGTCTGGCTCCCGGTGGGCTGGTGGCTCGAACCCATTCACTTCCAGATCGCTCACTTTCCCCAATACGTCGCCCTCTTCGCCCTCGGCGTCATCGCCTATCGGTGTAGCTGGTTCGAGGGGCTCACCGAGCCCCAGGGGCGCGTCTGGTTCCGGGTAGCAGTTACCCTCGTTGCCGTCTTCCCGGTCCTGTTCGTGGTCGGAGGTGGGTTGAACGGCGATGTCGAGCCGTTCATCGGCGGACTGCACTGGCAGCAGCTGGCGTTCGCGGCGTGGGAGCAGACGATGTGCGTGGCTATCGTCGTGACGCTCCTCGTCTCGTTCCGTAAACACGTAGTCGGACAGGCGAAACTGAGCAGCACGATGTCCACTGCTGCCTACGCAACGTATGTGGTGCATGCCCCGGTCATCACCGTCCTCGTTGTGGGTCTCGGCGGCCTCGAGATCGACCTCGGCGTCAAGTTCGTGCTCGTGGCGCCCCTCGCCGTGGCGGCATCCTTCCTGGTGGGATTCCTCGTGAAACGGGCGCCGCTCGTACGCGACATCCTGTGATGCCGGATCCTTGTCGATCTCCGGATGGCCGAGCGCCGGGGATGCGGCGGGAGTGGTAGCCGTGGCGGTCCGGCGGCCACAGGAACGGTCGCCACCTCAGCACTCGCTCCTCGTCATCCGCCGCCGCGTGCCAAGGTGCTCGTTCCGTCTTCACAATGCAGAAGACCTCTGGAATTGAGGGACGGCAACTTCGCAAGGCCTCGTGGGGGATTCACCAGGGTGAAAGTGGGTCCGGCCCAGGATGGCGTCTCGGCTGGACGCTTGGCGGACTGGGAGTCGGGTTCGCCGAAATCGCCACCGAGTCTCGTCGACGGTCTGGAGGCTCAAGAGGTCATCCGCGCCGGCCATACCTCGCCGACTGTCCGGATCGGAGGCGGATGCGTCTCTCCCCGGATGCGTCTGTCGGCAGTTCACCGCCCCCGGAGGGATGATCGTCGGCGGACGGACCCGACCGCGAGCTGAGGGTGATTGGCCGCCTCCGTCTGGCTCCTTGGCCTGGTAGGGATCGACATGTCGAAGCCCATCTCAGCCGCGCCGGTGAAGATGATGCCGATCTCGTGAAACGGCTGCTCCAACCGCATGATCCCGCCACCGAGCCAGGCGTCGGTTGCGAGAACGAGGTGCCGCAGGGTCTGGGTCAGCGACCACTCGTCGTCGACGTGGGCGTCCCTGAGCTCGGGTGGCGTGTCTGTCACCGTTGTCTCCCACGCGGCCTGTACTGCGACCCAACCTTCGCGCAGACCCTCGGGTGTCTCTGCTTTCTGCAGTTCGCGGCCTGGGAACTGGCGGTTGAGTTCGGCGTCGACGAGCGGCACCACGTCGACGCCGTTGACGATGAGGCTGCCGAAGAACAGGTCATGGCTGTCGATGTCGAGTCCGTCGAGATCGACGCCGCGCATGGTCAGTCCGCTGACGTCGGAGAATCTGATGGTGGCGCCTTTGAAGCTCGTCCTGATGAACGTCGCGCCCTCGAACTCCCCGTTGCCGGAATAGGCGGTCATCGATGAATCTACTCGCTCGACGATGACAGCTAGTACTGCGCAGGTCGGCGGCTATCCGGCACGACCGAGCGATGCGCACTCCGGAGTGGCTTGAGCTGGGCGGCGTTCTCCGGTTCGGAATGGTGGGGGTGGTAGCGTGCCTTCGGTTCGCAACTACCTCGACAGGAATAGCGATCGTGCGGGTTCGCACTGATCTCAACATTTCGCTCGACGGCTACGCCGCGCCACCTCCCGGCACCGGCACGCCCGAGAACCCGCTCGGAGAGGACTGGTCGCGCCTCGTCGCCCCGTACGTCGCCACCCGCACGTTCCAGGCGAACGTGCTCGGCAACCACGACACCGGCACGACCGGCGTCAACGACCGCTACGCGACCGAGTACTTCGAAGGCACCGGCGCCGAGATCATGGGCGCCGGCAAGTTCGGTCTGCACATGTTCGGCGACGACCCGGATTGGCGAGGCTGGTGGGGTGACAACCCTCCCTTCCACCACCCGGTCTTCGTGCTCACCCACACCACCCCTCGCCCGAGCATCGAGATGGAGGGCGGCACCGTGTTCCACTTCGTCTCGGCGCCACCGGCCGAGGTGCTCGCCATGGCTGTGGACGCGGCCGATGGCGCCGACGTCCGGGTCGGTGGTGGCCCAACGATCGTGCGCGACTACCTCCGTGCCGGGCTGATCGATGTGCTCCACCTCGCGGTGACACCGATCATCCTCGGCCGGGGCGAGAACCTGTGGGAGAACCTGCGCAGTATCGACCTCCACTACATCGCCGCCAGCGAGGCCGGCGAAGACGGCGTCAGCCACATCACCTTCACCCGGCGAGACCTCGCAGACCGAGCATCAAGGAACAGAGGATGACCAAGTACCTGATCTCGTTTCCCAGTCGGGCGATGGACGTCGCCGACGACGAATGGGAGCAGGTCGGCCGCGACGCACACGAGGTGCTCCGAGACGCCAAGGAAGCCGGGGTCTGGGTGTTCGGCGGCGGGATCGACGAGAGCGTCGCTCCGGTTCGTGTGGCCGGCGACGGGACTATCACCGACGGCGCCTACCCCGAGAACGAAGAGCTCTCGGGCGGATTCGCGATCCTCGAGCTGCCGTCACGCGACGCCGCCGAGGAATGGGCAGCGCGCTTCGCTGTCGCGTGCCGTTGCCCTCAGGAGCTTCGCGAATTCAGGTACGATCCCGAGTCCTAAACCGAACCCAAGTTCCGCCGTTGACCGAATGCGGTCCGCGACGAGAGGTGTCCGTCAGACAACCGAACACCATCACATAGGAGCAGAATCGGCGAGAGCCGAAATCCGTTGATCTAGCCGGGAATTCCGCCGATTCGCCAGTCGTGGCAAGGCTCCTTCCGCGATCACATAGCCGGGTTATTGGTTCGATACTGGTGCTGTCCACACGAAGGCGACCTTTGGACGAGCCCCCACGCCATGACCGCCAAACTGGCGGCTCGTGTGCGGTGAGTAGCGTCCGGGTTGGAGGTCTGGCATGTCGGAACAGGGATGGAAGGTGTTCCTCGCCGCAGAGGACGTTGATGACTGGGTGGTTCTGCACGGCGGTGCCACGGCGGTGTTCAGAGTTGGGTCGTCGGTCGAGTCGGCGCAGTTGGCGGAAGCGGTGGCGGGTGTCGAAGGAGGGGGGTCGGGCATGCTCATGACGGTGGCGTCCGATCGCCTCACGGTGCGGCTCACCCGTGACGTTTGGCAGCTCGAGCCACGCCATGTCGAGATTGCCCGAGCCGTGTCGGAGATCGCACGAACGTTCGGCGCTCGTTCTGACCGCGGCGCCGTCCAGGAGGTGCAGCTGGCGGTTGCGGCTCGACCAGAGCAGCTCGACGTGGGCTTCTGGCGGGCAGTGCTCGGTTTTGTCGCGGCGGCGGACGACAACGCCGTTGATCCGCTTGGTCACGGGTCCACGGTATGGATGCAGGAGCTGGATCCCGGCAAGTCGCTCCGCCACGCCATGCACGTCGACGTGTCGGTCGCCCGAGAGGAGGCCGGGCGACGCCTTGCGGCGGCACTGGCGGCGGGTGGGCGAATCGTCGACGACTCCGAGGCGCCGCGTTGGTGGACCTTGGCCGACCGCGCCGGGAATCGTGTCTGTATCGCAGCCTGGCCCGACGGCGCCGTACTTGACCTGGAAGCGGGCTCATGACCGTCTACGTCGTCGATGCGTATGCGGCGATCGATCTCGTTCGGCGAGGCTACGACGGAGGGTCGGAGTGGGAGCTGTTCGCCCCCACGCTCTTGCGATCTCAGGTGTTGGCGATCCTCCATGCCGAGCTGGTTGCGGGCCGTGGCGAAGCCCGCCAGGTGCTCGACCTTGCCGAACAGGCATGTCGCTTGCCACGCAGGCTGCTGGGAGACGCCGTGCTGCGGCAGACCGCCTGGGCGATTGCCACCGAGCAAGGCTGGGCCGAGACATGTGACGCCGAGTACATCGCGTTGACACGACTCCACGGAGAAGCGCTCATCGCCGGAGGCGACAAGCTGCGAGAGAGGGCTGCCGGCCTGGTCCGAACAGAGACGGTAGGCGACCTGCTCGGTCGGGCGTGACACACGAGCTTCGCTGACGGCAGTGTGTCGGGGATCCGGCAGCGAGGTACGGTCCGACCGCCCTCGGTGTAGCGTCTCGGTATGAGAATCAGATTCCAGGTGGTGGTCTTCGACGCCTCAGATCTCGAGGAAGAGAGTGCGTTCTGGGCGGGAGTACTCGGAGGCGATGTCGATCGGGACGGTGATTGGCACATGGTCGTCGTCGACGGCGAACCGCGAGTCGGAGTTCAACATGCACCTGACCACGTTCCACCCGATTGGCCCCACGGTTCCCCACCGCAGCAGGTGCACCTCGACCTGTGGGTCGATGACTTCCCCGCTGCCCATGAACGGGTGATGGCTCTGGGTGCCCGGGTGCTGCAACCCGCCGGTGGCGCTACCCAGGGCGACGACTTCCAGGTCTACGCCGACCCGGCCGGCCACCCGTTCTGCCTCTGTTTCATGGCCGGAGGCGCGGCCCTCCCCGACCAACTCACCGCCACGTGAACCACAGTCCGCTGCAACCAACCACCGTCCCGCCGTCGATGGGACAGTCGGATTCATGACAACGTCCCGGTACACGATCAGACCACTCGACGAATCGACCTGGGATGCGTTCGCCGCGCTCGTGGAGGCCAACGGAGGGATCTTCGGCGGCTGCTGGTGCATGGGCTTCCACCCCGACGAAGACACCCACCTCGAAGCTCCCGAACCCAACCGGGAACGCAAACGCGACCGGGTCCGGGCCGGCACCGCCCATGCCGCGTTGGTCTTCGACGGTGACGAGTGTGTCGGCTGGTGCCAGTTCGGTGCACCCGACGAGGTGCCTCGCGTCAAGAACCGCCGAGAGTACGAGCAGGAACTGATCGACCTGCCGGACTGGCGGATCGCCTTCAACTTCGTCGGGAAGGGACATCGCCGTCAAGGCGTCGCCACGGCTGCCCTGGCGGGAGCCCTCGAGTTGATCGCCGAGCTCGGTGGGGGCCGGGTCGAGGGATACCCCGAACCCGCAGACGCAGTCCCCGCCGGGTTCCTCTTCCACGGAGCTCTCTCCACGTTCGAGAAGGCAGGGTTCACCAAGGACCGCATGATCGGCAAACACCGCTGGGTCGTCACCCGAACCGTCGCACCGAGCCTCTAGGTTGATTCGGGCTCTGGTCGAGAGCGGGGCCTGCGGGCGGGTCGGGAGGGCCTTCGAATCCCCCTTGAGCGTGCTCACACTATCGGCGCGAACCAAGGCAGGTAGAGCCGAGTAGCGTGCCGGAACATGACACGGATCCTGCTGACCGGCATGTCGGGTACCGGCAAGTCCTCGCTGGTGCGGGAGTTCGCTTCGCTCGGGTACCGAGCGGTCGACACCGATGCGGGAGGCTGGTCGGTGCCGCCCGACGGTGGGGCACGGTCCGGTCCGGTGCAACCCGATTGGATCTGGGACGAGCAGAAGATGCAAGAACTCCTGTCGTCCGAACGCGGGGACGTGCTGTTCGTTGCTGGATGTGTCGAGAACCAGGGCGCGTTCTACTCGAGTTTCGACGAGATCATCCTGCTCACCGCGCCTCCCGAGACGATCATCGAACGGCTGGCGACGCGCACCTCCAATCCGTTCGGGAGGAGCGCTGCCGAACGAGCCAAAGTGCTCGATGATCAGCGACAGTTCGAGCCGGTCCTGCGCGGCGGAGCGACCATGGTGATCGACACCAACCCGCCGCTCGACCAGGTCGTCCTGGCCATCCTCGACCGCGTCGGCTGTTGCTTCGCAGCGGATGCGTAGCACTTCGCCGAGCACCACCGCAAGGAGGAAGTGTCGGCGCACGGACCGATGTGTTAATCTACAACCATATGGTTGTAGAGCAGTTGTCGGATGCCGAAGTCGACCAGCTCTTCCACGCGCTGGCGGATGCGACACGTCGCGACATCCTGACCCGGGCGGCGGCCGGCGACTTGTCGGTCTCGGGGTTGGCCCGCTTCTATCCGATCAGCGTGACGGCCATCCAGAAGCACGTCGGCGTCTTGGAATCGGCCGGTCTGGTCCGCAAGAACCGACACGGGCGCGAGCAGATCGTCACCACCGTTCCGGCCGCACTGGCAGCAGCCCATCAGACGCTCGACCGCCTCGAAGTCATGTGGCGTGAGCGGCTCGACCGATTCGGAGAGGTGCTCTCCGAAACCCAGCATGGAGAAGACAGATGACCGTCACCACCGTGACCAAGAACCTCGAACAGGCCACCATGACCATCGTCGCCGAGTATTCAGCATCCCCGGCACGGGTGTGGCAGTTGTGGGCCGATCCCCGTCAGTTGGAGCGGTGGTGGGGGCCACCGACGCATCCGGCCACCGTGACCGAGCATGATCTGGCACCGGAGGGGATCGTGCGGTATTACATGACCGGTCCCGACGGTGAGCGCTATCACGGTGGATGGCGGATGATCAGCGTCGAGGAGCCCTCCCGGTTGGAGTTCGAGGACTTCTTCGCAGACGACGAAGGGGGCGAGAATCCCGACTTGCCGCGCACGAGGACCGTCGTGTCGATCGACGAGCAGGGATCCGGCGAGACTCGTATGACAATCGCGAGCTTCTTCCCCTCGCCGGAAGCGATGGCCCAGGTGCTCGAGATGGGAATGGAAGAAGGCATCACGCAGGCACTGAGCCAGACCGACGCCATCCTCGCCGAACACCACAGCTGAATCGGTCGGAACGGAGGTCTAGCAGGATGACAGTCGACGAATACCTGGACGCCACGCCCGAACCACAGCGCAGCACGCTGACCCGACTGAGGGCCATTCTGGCGTCGATCCTCCCCGAGGCAGAAGAAGGCATCTCCTACGGTGTTCCGGCCTTCATGGTCGGTGGGAAGGCCGTGGCGGGCTACGCCGCCGCGAAAAGACACTGCAGCTACTTCCCCCATTCCGGCTCGGTCATCTCACGAGTCGAGCCAGAACTGCTGGAAGGCTACGACTGGGCCAAGGGCACCCTCCGGTTCCCAGTCGACGAGGTCCCCAAGGAGGCCCTCATCCGCCGTCTCGTCGAGATCCGCCTCACCATGCTCGAGCAATAGCGGTGACCGAGACCGTGTAGCGACGGGTATCGAACCCGATCCACGACCACCATGGTTTCCTACAGTGGCCACGATGACACGTCGTCGAGTACCGAGAAGGCGAAGCAGTGAACTGGACATTGGAAGTTGTCGTCGTTCCCGTCTCAGACATCGACCGGGCCAAGGACTTCTATCACCATCAGCTGGGATTCTCCGTCGATCACGACACCACCATCAGCGATGACGCTCGGGTAGTACAGCTCACCCCACCCGGATCGGGATGCTCCATCGTCATCGGCAAAGGGGTCGTTGCCCAAATGCCCGCCGGGTCCCTCAAGGGCCTGCAACTCGTAGTTCCCGACATCAGACGCGCGCATGAGGAACTGGTGGCACGGGGCGTTCCGGTCAGTGACGTACGGATCCTCGGTGAGAACCCCGGAGCGGTGCCCGATCCACTCGACAACGTCGGGTTCGTCTTCTTCGAGGACCCCGACGGCAACAGCTGGGCGATACAGCAGATCTCGACCCGCCCCTGACACCACCAATCTGGTCGAGGCGGTCTTCGCTGCTGACACCCTCGGGGCTCCTTGAACGAGGCGATGTCGCCACGTGGAGCGGTACGATCACCTGCCAGCAAGAGGATCACGGAGCCATGCCCACGCCGTCTGTGACGTTTCACACCACTCTGTCGTCGTTCGGCAACAACACCGGAATAGAGGTACCCCCTGAGCTGATCGAGCAACGCGACAGCGGGAAGCGTCCGGCCGTGGTGGTGAATCTGAACGGTCATGAATACCGCAACACGGTCGGTGTGATGGATGGCAAGTTCCTGGTGAGTGTCAGTGCTGCGGTTCGTAAGGCGACGGGTTTGAAGGGTGGTGATCCCATCGACGTCACGCTGACCCTTGCTGAGGGACCTCGACCGGTCGACATGCCCGAGGACTTCAAAGCAGCCTTGGGTCGTGAACTGGACGCAGCTGCCTTCTTTGACGGGCTGTCCAACAGCCTTCAGCGGTACCACGTCGATCTCGTTGAAGGCGCAAAGACACAGGAAACGCGGGATCGCCGAATCGCCAAGGCTGTGGACCTCTTCGTAGCCGGCAAGAAGCGCTGAGCACAACCTGGGCCAACCGATCGGACATCCGACTGCTCTGACGCTGAGTGCGACACACGATTGCGGCGCAACACCGACTGAGCGCTGACGGCCACACGCCGATTCTTCTATGTCAGCGATGCCGGACGTGCCGCTCGGGTGTCCGTCCAGGTGTCCGTCAGACAACCCAAAACGACCATGGACGAGGCCAAGCGACGACAGGCGAAATCCGTTGATTCAGCTCGGGATTCCGCCGATTCGGCCGTCTTTGCAGGGTCCTCGTTCCGCCTTCACACAGCATGAGTCATGGGTTCGTTCCCAGTAGCGCCCGTCTGTTTCTGAAAGGGCATTACCCGGTGACGATTTTTGCGGCGCGATCGGCGTCCTCGTCGGTGTTGTACAAGTAGAACGACAGGCGGACGCGGTTTGCGCGGTGGGCCACCGAGAACCCAGCGGCGGCGAGGTCGTGGCCCGTTGTGTTATCAAGGCTCACGATTGCGCTGTTCGACGGCTCGAGCCCAACCGACTCGCGAAAGCGATTTGCCAGGCCGACGCTGTACTCGCCAACCGACTCCGGTCCCAGATCTGCGAGAAGCTCGAGCGCCTCCGCTGCGCCGGAGTACGAGAACCAGGCTGGTGACACGTCTAACCGGCGGGCGTCGCGTGCAAGGCGAAGCGGCGGTCCGTAGATCGACGTCCATGGGTCTTCACCGGCATACCAGCCGGCATTCACTGGCTTCAACCACTCTCTCGACCGCTCCGAGACCGTGAGGAAGCCGGCTCCCCTCGGCGAGCAGAGCCACTTGTACCCGTGGCATGCCGTGACGTCGAAACGGCCGGCCTCCAACGGGAGCCATCCCGCGGCTTGCGTGGCGTCGACGAAGGTGCGCACGTCGTGGTGTCGGGCGACTTCGGCCAACCGGTCGAGATCGATGACTCGCCCGTCACTCGACTGCACGGCGCTGACCGCCACCAGGTCGATCTCTTCGGTGACCGAATCGAGCAGTCGGTCGAGGGGGAC
>Ga0224512_10003562_pt1 | contig 13633 bp, 11 predicted proteins | sample SF_May12_sed_USG_4_FD_169103 | JGI IMG/M metagenome (GOLD analysis project Ga0224512, IMG submission 169103) | Sediment microbial communities from San Francisco Bay, California, United States - SF_May12_sed_USGS_13 | ecosystem: Environmental > Aquatic > Marine > Sediment | place: USA...
TCGTCGCCGATTCGCGCGAGGCGGCCGTCGCCACGCTGCGCCGGCAGCAGGTGCGGGTCACCTCGCTGCGCGAGAAGGGCCGCGAGATCCCGTTCATGCCCCGGCTCCCGAGCCGCATCGGCATCAAGGCCGTCGCGGTCTTCACGCGGCAGTTCTCGGTGATGCTCGACGCCGGCCTGCCGCTCGTGCAGTGCCTCGAGATCCTCGGCGACCAGCAGGACAATCGCAAGTTCCGGGAGGTGATCCACGCCGTGCGCGGAGACGTCGAGAGCGGCCAGAGCCTCGCCGACGCCATGGCCAAGCACCCGGCCGCGTTCGACAACCTCTACACCAGCATGGTCGCGGCGGGCGAGGCCGGCGGTATCCTCGACATCATCCTGCAGCGCCTCTCGACCTACCTCGAGAAGCTCTACAAGCTCCGCAGCCAGATCCGCTCGGCGATGATCTACCCGACGACGGTCATCGCCATCGCCGCCGTCGTCGTGTGGATCATCCTCTGGAAGGTCATTCCCGTGTTCACCCAGCTGTTCGCGGGCCTGGGCGGCGAGCTCCCCTGGCTCACCCGGACGGTCGTCCAGGCGAGCAACATCGTCGGCCGGTTCTGGTGGCTGCTGCCGTTGCTAGCCGTGGGCGTGGCGCTCACCGTGCGCGGCTACTACCGCACCCACCGCGGCCGGCGGGTCATCGACGGGTTCCTCCTGCGCCTGCCCGTCCTGGGAATGCTGATCCGCAAGATCGCCGTCGCCAGGTTCTGCCGCACGCTCGGTACCCTGACCTCCTCCGGCGTGCCCATTCTCGACGGCCTGGAGATCACCGCCAAGACCTCCGGCAACTCGATCGTCGAGGACGCCGTCATGGCGGTCCGCAAGAGCGTCGAGGAGGGCAAGACGCTCAGCGGGCCGCTGTCCGAGACCAAGGTCTTCCCGCCGATGGTGGTGCAGATGGTCAACGTCGGCGAGCAGACCGGCGCTCTCGACCAGATGCTGAGCAAGATCGCCGACTTCTTCGAGGACGAGGTCGACACGGCGGTCGAGGGCCTGATCAAGCTGCTCGAACCGGTGATGATCGTCTTCCTCGGCGGCATCATCGGCGTGATCGTCACGGCGATGTACCTGCCGCTCTACACGATCCTCGGCCGGATCTCCTAGCGAAGAGATCAGGCGGTTCGTGAAGCGCGACTCCGGCAGCCCGGAACCGGCGACGGGAATCGCCCACCTGGACGGCGCGCGGCTCGCGGCGCACCTGCGGCGGCTGGTCGTCGCGCGGCTCGTGGCGATCACGAGCTTCCTCGGGTCGTTCTTCCTGGTGCGCATCTTCCTGGCGGAGCCCCGGACCGACGTGCTCGTCGGCGATTGGATCGTCGCCCACTCGATCGACCGCGTCGTCTACACCGTCCTCATCCTGGCGCTGGCGCTCAACCTCGGGTTCCTCGTGCAGCTGCGCCGCGGCCGCACGCCGCTGCGCGTGCAGGCTCTGCTCCAGTTCTCGAGCGATCTGCTGCTGACGAGCGCTCTCGTCCACGCGTTCGGCGGCGCCGGCAGTCCGTTCTCGAGCATCTTCTTCGTCGTCATCATCCTGGCCGCCGCGCTACTGGGGCGGCGCGCGGGCCTGGGGACCGCCGTGGCCGCCTGGTTCCTCTACGCCCTGGCGGCGCTGGCCCACGAGTACGGCTGGTTCTGGGGAGTGGCGCTCGGCGAGGACTCGGCCGCCGAGCTCGCCTACCGGCTCGGCGTCCACCTGCTGGGCTTCCTGCTGGTCGCCGTCTTGGCGTCGCGCCTGGCCCGCGAGCTGTCCCGGGCCGAGAGCGATCTCGCCAGCCTGCGCGTCGTCCATCGCGACATCGTGGAGTCCATCCCCAGCGGTCTGATCACGTTCGACACCCAGGGCAACATCCTCACCGTGAACGCGGCCGCGCCGCGGATCCTCGGCGTGCCGCGAGAGTCCCTCGTCGGCCACACGATCGAGGCGACGGGGTTCTTCCGCGAGACCGCCTGGAGCGAGTTCGTGGAGTACGGGGACGCGGCCCGGGCGCGGCTCGAGACCTCCTACGAGCGCGACGGCGAGACGCGGCCGATCGGCTTCTCCCTGACCGAGCTCACCACCCCCCAGGGCCGCCGGGCCGGCTTCGTGCTGATCTTCCAGGACCTCTACAACTGGCGCAAGCTCCAGGACGAGGTCCAGCTCAAGGAGCGGATGGCGGCGGTCGGCGAGATGGCCGCGGGGATCGCGCACGAGATCGGCAACCCCCTGGCGGCCCTTTCGGGATCGGCCCAGATGCTCCGGACGAGCCTCTCCGAAGGCTCGTCGCAGCGGACCCTGCTCGACATCATCCTCCGCGAGAGCCGCCGCCTGGACCGCACGATCAAGAGCTTCCTGCAGTTCTCGCGGCCCCGCGAGCGATCGAGCGTCCACTTCGACGTCGCCGAGCTGCTGCGCACCAACACCGAGCTGCTGCGCAACAGCGAAGAGGTGCTGCCGGGACACCGCATCCACCTCGACCTCGACGCCGAGAGCGCCCGGATCATCGCCGACGCCGACCAGATCAGCCAGATCTTCTGGAACCTGGCGCGCAACGCGCTGCGGGCGATGGACGGGGGCGGCGACCTCTGGGTGCAAGGTACACTGGGCGACGAGGTCTACAGAATCGTCTTCCGGGACACGGGACGAGGAATGAGCGCGAGCGAGCGCACGCAGCTCTTCTACCCCTTCCACACGTCGTTCAGCGGAGGCACCGGAATCGGCATGGCCATCGTCTACCGGATCGTCGAGGAGCACGGCGGGCGCTTGAGCGTCGACAGCCAGCCCGGAGAGGGCACCGCGATCACGGTCGAGCTGCCGCTGGCCAGCACCGCCGTCGCCGCCGGCGCATGAGCGGTTCGATCCCATGAGCACGCGAGTCCTGGTCGTCGACGACGAGCCGAGCATGCTCGAGTTTCTCGACGTGCTGCTGACCGAGGAAGGCTACCGGGTGACCACGGCGCGCTCCCTGGCCGAAGGGCGCGCCCGCTGGTCCGAGCGCGAGTTCGGGCTCGTGATCTGCGATTTGATGATGCCCGACGGCAGCGGGCTCGAGCTTCTCGAGGCGATCCGAGGCGAGAAGTCGAACGTGTCGGTCATCATGATGACGGCCTACACGTCGACCCGGTCCGCGATCGAGGCGATGAAGCTCGGCGCCTACGACTACCTCTCGAAGCCGTTCGACGTCGACGAGATCAAGCTCACCATCCGCAAGGCGATCGAGAAGACCGAGCTGGCCGACGAGAACGTCTACCTGCGGCGCGAGCTCGAGGGCAAGTACAAGTTCTCGAACATCATCGGCCGCGGTCGCCGGATGCAGGAGATCTTCGCGCTGGTCGAGCGCGTCGCCCGCACCAGCTCGACCATCCTGCTCGAGGGGGAGAGCGGCACGGGCAAGGAGCTCATCGCCCGGGCCATCCACTACGCCGGCCCGCGCAGCAAGCAGCGCTTCCTGTCCGTGAACTGCGGCGCCATGCCCGAGAACCTCCTCGAGAGCGAGCTCTTCGGGCACAAGCGCGGCGCGTTCACGGGCGCCGTCACCGACAAGAAGGGGCTCTTCCAGGCGGCGCATCAGGGCACCCTGCTGCTCGACGAGATCGGCGAGATGACCCCGCCGATGCAGGTCAAGCTGCTGCGCGCGCTCCAGGAGAAGCGGGTCCGGCGGGTCGGCGGCAACACCGAGGAGCCCGTGGACGCGAGGATCGTGGCGGCGACGAACCAGGACCTGCGCGAGCTCATCCGGACCGGGGCCTTCCGCGAGGATCTCTACTACCGGATCAACGTCATCCCCATCCGCGTCCCGCCCCTGCGCGAGCGCCGCGAGGACATCCCGCTGCTCGTCGACTTCTTCATCCAGAAGTACAGCAAGGAGCTGCAGATCGAGCCGCCGCGGATCGCCGTCGAGGCGCTGAAACTGCTCGAGAACTACCGCTGGCCGGGCAATGTCCGCGAGCTCGAGAACGTCATCGAGCGCGCGCTGGCGCTGATCACGGGCGATACCCTGACCGGAGACGACATTCCGACCCACCTGCTGCATCAAGGCGCCGGCCTGCGGCCCGCCGTCGACCTGCCGCAGGAGGGACTCGATCTCGAGGCCCATCTGGACGACGTCCGCAGAGAGCTGATGATGCAGGCCCTCGATCGCTGCGACGGCGTCCAGACCCGCGCCGCGGAGCTGCTGTCGATGAGCTTCCGGTCGTTCCGCTACTACGCGAAGAAGGCCGGGCTCACGAAGGACGCCCTCGAGCAGGCCGTCGAGAGCTGAATCAGCGAGGACTCAGCCGCGGCGCCAGCGGCTGGTCGCCCGCCTCGGGCTCCGCCAGCCGCAGCAGGTTCGACCACAGCAGCCCGTAGCCCGCCGTGGCGAGATGCAGGCGGCTGTCCCGCAGCACGCTCGCGGCCACGTCGCGAGCCGGCACCGGCAGCCGCAGCCGGGCCTGCTCGCGGCCGCGCGCGTCGTAGAGCGACGCGCTGCCGCCCTGCCACAAGCCGAGAGCGGGCAGCTCCTCGTCGCCGGTCGGCAGGACCCGCGGCGCGGTGACCGCCCAGGCGGACCACTCGCCGCCCCGGCGCCGGAAGCGTCCGGCGGCCGTCTCGACGACCAGAGTGTCGCCGTAGACCCCCACCGCCGACACCGCTCCGGGTGCCGGGATCCTGGCGCGCCCCTCGAGATCCCAGCGCCACAGCTCGCCGCCGTCCACGGCCCAGAGGCCGCCGGACCACAGGGCCAGACCGTGCCCGGGCTCGGACACGGGCAAGCGCTCGACCGCGCCGTGGCGCCAGGAGACGATCTCGTGCCGTGATCCCGCGGCGACCCAGCCCGGCGCCGCGGCGACCGCCTCGACCCGCCCGGCGCCCAGCTCCTCGATCCGGCGCCAGGCGCCCGCCGCGCCCTGCCAGACGCCCTCCTCCGTCGCGGCGTAGACGGACTCACCGTCGGTCGCCAGGTCGAGAACCGTGGGCAGCGCCGCCCCGCCGTCCACGCTGAGGGCCTTCCCGGCCAGCCGGTGAACGCCGTCGTTGCCCTCCGCATGCCGCACGGAGAGCGTCAGATCCCCGCCGGCGGCGACGAGGTCGGTGACCCGCAGCCCGGTGAGGCCGTCCGCCGAGGCCGTGAAGGTCGATCCGCCGTCGGTCGAGCGCCAGACGCCCGACCCCTCGCTGCCGAAGAGCACGAGATCGGGGCGCCCGGGATGGGCGGCGATGACGTTGACGGCCACCTCGGGACTGCGCCTGCTCCAGCTCGCTCCGCGATCGTCGGAGGAGTAGACGCCCGCCACGGTACCGGCGAGCAGACGGCCGTTGGCCAGGGCCTCGAAGCTGGGGGTCCGGCGCTCCGGCAAGCCGTTGCTGTAGCGCTGCCAACGGCCCCCGCGGTCGCGGCTGCGGTAGACCCAGCCGCAGGTCGACGCCCACAGCTCCCCCTCGCCGCCGGGGCCGGGCACCAGGCTGAAGACCTCGGAGTCGAGAGCCATGCCGTCGAAGATGCCGCGCCAGGAGACGCCGCGGTCGTCGCTGCGATAGGGCCGGCGCCAGGATCCGGCATAGAGGATGTCCGGGTTCCAGGGATCGACGAGGAGACTCGTGATCTTGCCCATGCCGGGGTGCGCGGCGGTCAGCGGCCGCCAGCTCGCGCCGGCGTCGCGGCTGCCCCAGACGCCGTCGCGGGTGGCGGCGAACAGCTCGCCGGCCCTGTCCGCGGCCAATGCCAGGGCGTACACCTGGCGGGCGGGCAGCCCGGCGCCGCGCCCCAGCCACGTGCGCCCCCCGTCCTCCGACACGGCGACCGTCCCGTCGGCGCCCCAGAGCGCCCAGAGAGCGGCCCACACCCGCCCCTCGTGATGGGGATCGAACTGCAGGTCGCTGACCACCCAGCCGGGGAGCGCCACCCGCTCCCCGGCCGCGCGCCAGGTGGTGCCGCCATCGAGCGACTCGTAGACCTGGCCCGCCGAGGTGCCCGCCAGCACCCGGCCCGCGACGGCCGGATCGAAGGCGAGGCTGCGCACGTCGGCGCCGAAGAGCGGCACCGCGCGCCAGCCGTCGGCGACGGCCGGGCCCGCCGCGAGGCCCATCGCGAGGGCCCAGACGGCCGCCCTTCCCCACGCGCGCGACATGACGGGTCCGCCGCTCAGGCCAGGCGCACCGCGCCCCGCGGCGCGGCCTCGCCGGCCTCGGCGCCGCTTCGTTCCCGGATGAGCTCGGCGACGATGGAGACGGCGATCTCCGCCGGAGTTGCACCGCCGATCGCGAGCCCGATCGGGGCCCGCCAGGGCGCCGTGGCGACGTCGAGCGAGAGCGCCGCCAGCTCGCTCGTCACCCGCGCCACCTTGCGCTGGCTCCCCATCAGCCCGAGGTAGCGCAGCCCCTCGGGCCGGCTCCGGAGCACGGCGGCGGTAGCCGCGAGATCGGTCTCCCAGCAGCGCGACACGACCGCGACGTAGAGCTCGCGATGCCGCCAGCCGGCGAGGAAGTCCCCGGCGTAGTCGCGGCTCACCGCGAGGCAGTGGGTGCCGGGCGGAAAGAGCTCCGGCCGGCGAAAGTCCTCGCGGTCGTCGGCGACGGCCACCTCGAAGTCGCAGAAGGCGGCCTGCCGCGCCAGCGCCTGCCCGACCGGACCGCCGCCGCAGATCGCCAGCAACGGCTTCGCCGTCAGCAGCTCCAGCAGGACCTCGATCATGCCGCCGCACACCATCCCGGTCGGCTGGCCCTTCACCGCCTCCTCGGTCAGGTAATAGCGCTCGACCCGCGAGGCGCCCGCGCTCTCGAGCAGGTCGCAGGCGTCACGGCGGACCATGGCCTCGAAAGCGCCGCCGCCCAGGTTGCCGAACGTCGCGCCGCCGGGGCGCACGAGCATCTTCCAGCCGGCCCGGGCCGGCGTCGAGCCCTGCACGCGGACGATCTGGCACAGCGCCACCCGGGCGCACTCCTCGAGCGCCCGCGGGATCTCGGCCAGGACGTCGGCTACGGACGGCGTCGCCATTCGCAAGAACCCCCTCCTCGAGAGCCGGGGGACTCAGCCCTCCTTGGGGGCCGCGCCCGACCCGGCGGCGACCGCTTTCCCGCCTGCTTTCGAGCCCTCTGCGCTCGCCTTCCCGCCCGCGGGTCTCTCGCCCGCGGCCTTCTCGCCGCCCTTCTTCTCGCCGTCCTTCTTCTCGCCGTCCTTCTTCTCGCCGTCCTTCTTTTCGGCCGCCCGGTCGTCGCGCTCCGCGGCCGGCTTGGCGTCGCCCGAGTCGCCGTCGCCGGCTGGCTTGCGGCCGGCGTAGTCGGTGACGTACCAGCCGCTGCCCTTGAACTGGAACGCGGGTGCCGACACCAGGCGCTGCATCGTGCCTCCGCACTCGCAGTCCTCGGGCGGCGGGTCGTCGCGGCGTTGCAGCCGCTCGAGGCGCCGGCCGCAGTCGGCGCATTGGTACTCGTAGATGGGCATGGCGGCGTCTTCTCGATTCTCGATGGCGGGGCCGACCCGGCGGGCCAGGCTGCCGGGCCCTCCGCGACCCCGAATTCTAGCGCATTCCGACCGCGGCGAGCGGCCGTCGCGGGCCGCCCTCAGGAGACGGCGCCTTCGGAGCGCCGAAGGCCGTGGATGGGCACCGGCGAGTCCGCCAGCTGGTCGCGATCGCTGGCGCGGCGAACCCGGCCGAGGACGAACATCGCGTAGAGGAACTTGGCGTTGTCCTTGCCGGACCGGGGCCCCGCGGCGCACAGCTCGTAGAGCGTCCGGCGGCCGTCGACCATGTTGAGGAGCCGGTAGTCCTCGCGCTCGAGGCCCATCGCGACGGCGTGCTCGACCGTGAAGGCCGGCTCGAGGATCGTGTCGCGGCCGCCGATGCGCGCGATGAGCTGCCGGGCGTCTGACTCCTGCCGGATGCCGTCGAGGATCACCCGGACGAGCGGCAGCCGGATGCCCATCAGGTCGATGGGATCCCACTCGCCGAGCTTGAAGGCGATGCTGCCGTGCCACCAGGAAAAGAGGCTCCAGACGATGGCCTCCGTCTGGCGGAGAATCGCCTCGTGCACTTCGTCCGGCGACATCAGATCGCCCTCGACGAGCAGCACGCCCAGCCGCTCCGTCGTCTGGCCGCGTTCCCGCATGACCCGCCGGAACTGGTCCTGGGACAGCCTGCCGATGCGCCGCAGGTAGACCCCGAGGCTCGTCCCGATGTCCGAGGACCGGGCATGGACGATGCTGCCGTCGCGCACGTAGATCTGCGTCGTCACGTCCTCGTTGACCGCCTCGAGCACCCCGGGCACCCTGAAGTGGGCGACGCGTGCGAGGACCTCGGGCAGCGGAGTCTTGGCGAGATCGCCGCGGTACTCGAAGTGCTTGGCCGTCGTCTGTGAGCGGTAGGACATGGCTGGAGGCTGCGCCATAATTTCGGTTTACTATAGCACACTCTTTGTCAATCCCCAAGCGCACGGGTTGTGAGAAAGTCTCGGGTGTTGAGCACGACCGCCGATCCGATCCGCCCGGAAGAGGCCTGGCGTCGGCTGGAGCCCTTTCTGGCGCCCCTGCCGGGCGAGGTCGTGGCCCGGCGGCGCTCGTGGCGCCGGGTGCTCGCCGCGCCTCTCGACGCCCGGACCGACGTGCCGGCGCACGACGTCGCGGCGATGGACGGCTACGCCGTCGGTCCCGCTCCCCAGCCGACCCTGCCCGTCGCGGCGACGATCGCCGCCGGCGACGCCCCCGGCTTCGAGCTCCATCCGCGCACCGCCGTCCGCATCATGACGGGGGCGCCCGTCCCCGAGGGCGCCGATCGCGTCGTCCCGGTCGAGCTCACCGACGGCGGCACCGAGCGGGTCGTCTTGCGCGACGGCACGCCGAGCGGTGCCCACATCCGGCGCCGCGGCGAGGTCGTGAGGGCGGGGCAGCCCCTCCTCGCCACCGGCACCGTGGTCACCCCCGGCGCCCTCGCCACCCTTGCCACCCACGGGATCCCGATGGTGCTCGTCCATCGCCAGCCCACGGTCGCCGTCGTGACGACGGGCAACGAGGTCGTGCCGCCGGGGGTCGAGCCGCGGTCCGGCCAGCTGCGCGATTCGCACACCGACTTCCTGCTCGCCGCCGGCCGGGGCCTGGGACTCGAGTTCGACTCGCTCGGCATCAGCGCGGACGACCCGGCGGTGCTCGCGGAACGGATCTCGAGCGGCATGCGCTCGGACGTCCTGATCGTGGGCGGCGGGGTGTCGATGGGGGCCTTCGATTGGGTCGCGTCCGTGCTCGAGCGCACCGGCTGCGAGCTGCTGTTCCACAACGTCGCCATGCAGCCGGGCAAGCCGCTGCTGGCGGCCCGGCACGCGGGGGGCCTCGTCTTCGGCCTGCCGGGCAATCCCAACTCCGTGATGGCCACCTTCTCGCTCTTCGTGCGCCCGGCCTTGCGCCGGCTGCTCGGCTACGACGACGGCTTCTGGCGCTGCGCGACCCAAGGCGTGCTCGCGGGCGCGCTCCCGGGAGCCGCGGCCCGCGACCGGTTCCTCCCGGCCCGCCTGGTCGCCGGCGACGGCCCGGCCCGCCTCGCGCCGATCGCCGTTCGCGGATCGCACGACATGAACGCGTTCGCCGCCGCCCAGGCCCTCATCCGGATCCCGGCCGGCTCGGCTCCGAAGGCCGCGGGCGACCCCTGCTCCTGGCAGCTGCTCGAGCCGTGACCTGCGTCCCCGCCGAGGGCACCACGATCGAGGTCAAGGGCTCCGTCAAGGGGACGATCGAGGGCAAGGCCTTCGCCGACGCGCTGTTTGCCTGCTGGCTCGGCCCCAAGCCCCCGAGCCCGGGGCTCAAGGAGGGGCTGCTGGGCGGCTGACGGCCTCCGCGGAGGGGCCACCGCGGAGGCCGTCAGTCGATGTAGCCGAGGGCCCGGAGGTCGTCGAGGATCTCCTCGTCGGCCGCCGAGGCCAGCGCCTCGCCCGCGCCCGTCACGCCCCACGACGCGATCGTGCGCAGCGGCCGCGCCTGGCGGTACTCGGCGCTGTAGAGGTCGAGCCACGGCTTCCCCGCGAAGTCCTCGGCGACGGGCAGGCCCAGCCCGTAGAGGACCGTGGGGGCGACGTCGTGGACGTGGATCCCCTCGAGGCGGGCGTCGCGGTTCACGTCGGGGCCGGCGGCGAAGATGAGGCCGCTGGTGTGCTTGCCGTGGGAGCCGGAGAGGAAGCTGATCTCCTGGATGGCGTCGGGCCACCGCTCGCCCCGGTAGACGAGGTCGCGGCTCGCCCCCGGAATGGCGACCTCGACGACGAACTCGGCTCCCGTGCGCCGTTCGTACCTGCCCGGATCGCGCACCGAGAAGGCCGGCTCGCCGCCCTCGTACGTGACCTGCGCGAGGGTCGCGGCCAGCCGCTCGCGCAGCGCCGCCTTGTCGGCCTCCGCGACGCTCGGCGCGTAGCGAATGCGTTTGATGAGCCGGAACTTGGCGGAGGCGAAGGTGTAGAGCTCGGTGCCGTCCCAGTCGATCTTCCCGCCCGCGCGCTTCTGGAAGCCCAGCCGCGCCAGCACCTGGTCGAAGTCGAGCAGGATCCTCACCTCTTCGCGGTCGAGGGCGTGGAAGCCGTGATCGGAGAGCACCATGACGTTGGTCTCCGGGCCGGCCTCCGCCACCAGCCGGCCGATGGCCGCGTCGGTCGCCGCGTAGGTCGAGGGGACGAGCGAGCCGAGCTCCTCGAGCTCCGCGGGTCCGACCTCGGGAAAGCGCAGGGGCTCCCAGTACTTCCAGTAGCGGTGGCTCGCGATGTCGACGCCGCGGAAGTAGACGAGCACGAGGTCGAAGTCGACGTCGAGGAGCTGGCGGGCGACGAACTGGGTGAGGTGGTCGCGCTCGGCGGTCGAGACGCGGGGGTCGAAGAGGTTCGTCTCGCGCCGCGCCCGGCGCTGCCACTTCGCGAACCGCGCGCCGAGCTCGGGCGGCGAGACCACGTCCTCGAGGTCGGGGTGGACGCGGTCGGAGACGACGACCCCGGCGATGCGCTCCGCCGGCCAGCTCGCCCACCAGCTCACCACCGCCGTCCGCCGCCCGGCGGTGGTGAGCATGTTCCACAGCGCCGGCACCTTGCGGACCTTGGACGACACCGGAACGTCGCCGTCCGGCGTCGGGATCGCAAAGCCGGTGATGCCGTGCACCTCGGGCACGACGCCCGTCGCCACGGTCGTCCAGATCACCGGCGAAGCACCGTACGAGGTCCGCAGCACCCCGGCCACGCCGCGCTCGGCAAGCGCTTTGAGATGCGGCAGCTCGCCCCGCTCCCAGAGCGCGTTGACGACCCCCCAATCCGCCCCGTCGACGCCGATGACGAGCCACACCGGCCCCGCACCGTCGACCTCGGGCCCGCCGCCGCAGCCCGCCGTCCAGACGGCGAGCAGGAGCGCAAGGGCCGCGGCACGGATCGGCTTCACCACTCCCCCGCGTAGGCGGGCGAGTGGCTCCCGGCGAGGCGGCGGACGTAGCCGTAGGCGAGCCCCGCCGCCTGGCGCAGGTGGAGGGCGTCGTGGGCGACCCAGGAGGCGAGGAGGTCGCCGGCCGTGATCTCGCCGAGCGTCGGATGCGCGTGCGCCGCGTCCCAGTCGGGGCGCGCGAGGCCGCGCAGCCAGGCGACGGAGGCGGCGCGCTCCGCGACGAAGGCACCGGCGGTCGCCGCCAGGTCGCGCTCGGCGTAGGCGCGCGACGTCACCCAGCCCGGAGGGTCGATGGGCGGCCACTCGCGGCGCGGGTCGTCGAGCACGAGCTCGAGCCGGCGCCGGAAGTCCTCGCGCTCCTCGTCGAGCAGGTGCGCCGCCACCTCGAGCAGCGACCACTTGCCGGGCGCCGGGCGCCAGGCCGCCTGCTGCGGGTCGACGCCGGCGAAGAGGGCCGCAAAGAGCGGCCCTCCCGCCGCCAGCCGGTCGATCAGCCGCCCGGCGTCCATCCGCGGCCCTCCGTCGCGCGCCCTCTCCCGTGAGGGGCTCGCCGCCGCGGCCTCACTCGGCCCGCGTCAGCTCGAAGCGCATCACCCCGACCTCCTCGCCGCCGCCCCAGGCGCTCCAGTCGGCGACCACGGTGCCGTCGTCCTTCCAGTCGAGGGTGGCCGCGTGGATGTGATGGTCGGCCTCGGCCTCGAGATTGGTTCCGCCGGTGAAGGCGAAGTGGGTCTTGCCCTGGGCCAGCATCTCGCGGTCGAGCTTCATCGTCGGCTGGTTGCCGCCGGCGCAGTAGTGGGTCAGGACGAGGTCGTCGCCGTCCATGTGGAACATGTTGATCATCTCGTGGTCGGTGCCGGCGCCCATCACCTCCATGACCACGGTGCCGCCGGCCGACAGCCGGAACTCGTGAACCGCCTCGAGGGGGCCGCCCTCGCCTTCCGGCTCGCCGGCCACCTGCTCCGCCGTCACGTTCCACGTGCCCGCCATGGACTGCAGCCGGTCGAAGACGTCGGCCGGCGACGCGCCCTCGGCGGCCAGCGCCGGAACGGAAACCACCAGGACCGCCGCCGCGATGGCGGCACTCGCACGAATCCTTCTCATGAGCCCTTCCTCCTTGGATGACGATTGCGTAGGGTGCGGCGCATTCTACCCCCTTCTCCCGCGGGCGCCAGGCTACTCCGGGATGACCAGCCGCTCGCCGGGGTAGATCGTGCTGCGCAGGCTCAGGCCGTTGGCCCGGGCGAGGCGGTCGAGGGAGACCCGGTTCTGGCTGGCGATCCGGCCCAGGGTGTCGCCGCGGCGGACGATGTAGGTGCGGCTGCCCGAGCCCTGCGCGAGCGAGAGCCGCTGGCCGGGTCTCAGGGTGTCGCTGCGCAGGCCGTTGTCGCGCCGGATCCGGTCGACCGAGGTGCCGAAGCGGCGGGCGATGTTCCACAGGCTGTCTCCGCGCTTCACGGTGTAGGAGCTGGGCGTCGTCGCAGGCGCGCTGCCGTCGACCGTGAGCGTCTGCCCCGGCGAGATGCGGTTGGGGTCGCGCAGGCCGTTGAGCCGCATGAGCGTCGCGACCGACGTGCCGTAGCGCCGCGCGATGCCGGAGAGGCTTTCGCCGCGGCGCACGTGATGCACCGTGGTCACGGCCGCGCGCGGCGCCGTGGCCGGCTGCGCGGCGATCGACGCCAGCACCTGCCGGGTCCGGCCGGTCGGCACGAGGAGCTCGTAGGGCATGTCCGGCGTGGCCTTGTTGCGCAGCTCCGGATTCAGCTCGGCGAGCGTCCCCGGCGGCAGCGCCAGCTGCTCGTCGAGGCTCGCGAGAGCGACCCACCGCGTCGTCGTGATCCTCTCGACCTCGATCGGCGGCAGCGGCGCGGGGAGGTCGTGGAACCCGTAGCGTGCCGGATCGCCCAGGATGAGCACCGTGGCGATGAAGCGGGGCACGTAGCGCCGCGTCTCGCGCGGCAGCTGCTCGTAGAGATCCCAGAACTGATCGAAGTAGCCGGCGCTCTGCTGCTCGAGGAGGCGCTGCACCCGCGCCTCGCCGCAGTTGTAGGCGGCGACGGCCGTCAGCCAGTCTCCGAAGAGCTCGTGGAGCTCGCCGAGGTAGGCGAGCGCGGCGCGGGTCGACTTGTCGGGGTCCATCCGCTCGTCGGCCCATTCGGTGCGCTTGAGGCCGTACCGGTAGCCGGTCGACGAGATGAACTGCCACATCCCCAAGGCCCGAGCCCGGGAGAGGGC
>Ga0224512_10003563_pt1 | contig 13625 bp, 9 predicted proteins | sample SF_May12_sed_USG_4_FD_169103 | JGI IMG/M metagenome (GOLD analysis project Ga0224512, IMG submission 169103) | Sediment microbial communities from San Francisco Bay, California, United States - SF_May12_sed_USGS_13 | ecosystem: Environmental > Aquatic > Marine > Sediment | place: USA: California...
GCGACAATGGGTACTGAAGCGAGTTCAGGTCCACTTCCTGAGGGATCACGTTGATGATGTGGCCGGCATCGGAGAGTGAGAACAGCCGGGTGCGAGCCTCGGGATGCTTGACATACGAGTTCGTTTCCGAGTCGAAGACGAACGAATAACCCTGGGCTCTGAAGAGCGGGCCGGCAACGGCGGAAACCGCGCCGACGAAGTGTGGGTGAACGTCGTCCGCGAAGAGCCGTCGAGTCATGACGTGAAGCTTGTCGCCGACAGCCAGGACAGAGTCGGCCACGCGTTTCTCCTTGATTTGCCTGCCGCTAACAGGGTCTTGAGCCGCGACCTATGGGTTCATCCTGCAGTCTAATCCGCGCCGGATCAAGCGAGCTAGGCTGCGGGGTGGGGTCGCTGGTCACAGAGTCGGCCGCCCTCTGGAGCGATTGGGCTGCGCCCGCTCGCAGCGTTTGCGACCGTCGAAACGTGGCGCGACACGAACCCGACGTCAAGGCCTGCCCGGAGCGAACTTGCTCGACGCCCTCCCCTGTTCCGAGCCACGCCCCTTCTTCCCGCCGTTTGTGGGATGAGACGGCGACACCTGTCCCTCGCCAAAACTCGTTCTTCGCAAGAACACTCAGTTTTCGGGTGTGGACGCCAGGGCCGGCCGGTACGACCGAGCTGCATCGCGCCTGGAAACGGGAACCGCCCCAGGCCAGGATGCCCGTCCAGGAGAGCCCTGAACCGGGTGCTGACCACCCTGTTCCAGAGCGTTCGAGCTGCGTGCTCACGGTGTGCTCCAGCCACCGAGTGTGGCACCTGGACTCGGCGATTTCGCGCATCGACAGCGGGTGGACCCGCCGCACCGCCGCCACGGGGCTAGCGCCGCTCCGAGCGGACTGCCCTGGCGCGGTCATGCGGTGTCGCCGCCGGCCTCGTCGCCGGCCGCGGCGCCGAGCGGTGCCGTCTGGGTGGGCACCCGCTCACGCGTCTCGACGGCGTGGGGCGCGCGCACGAACGACAGCACGCCCACCGCGACCAGGCCGAGGCCCAGCGCCTGCTGCGGCGACGGCACCTCGCCGACGATCGCGAAGGCCGTCGCCATCGTCAGCAGCGGGATCGAGGGGACGACGACGGCGGTGGCGCGCGCGAGGTCGAGCCGCGCGATGGCCTGGTACCAGAGCATCGTGCCGCCGTAGGAGAGCAAGACGCCCTGGAGCGCGAGCACGGGAAGCTGCGCCTCCGCGAGGCGGTCCGGCAGGAGCGGACGGTCGGCCGCGGTCGCGAAGAGGGCCGCCGCCAGCCCCAGCCACAGCCCCCCCCACAGGTAGCGCGCGCCCGTCAGCAGCTCCGGCTGTGCCTCGCTCAGCCGGCGGAGCACCAGCAGGGGCGAGAGCTGCCAGGCGAGCGGCGTGGCGAGCAGCATGCCGATGCCGACCGGATCGGCGGCGGACTCGCCGGTGACCGCGCAGGCGATCCCGGTGAGCAGCAGCCCGGCCGAGAGCGCCCGCCGCAGCGTGAGCCGGTGGCCCAGCACGAGCCACGCCAGGACCAGCGAATAGGCCGGCTCCACCTGCAGGCAGAGCACGGCGTCGAGGGCGGACGTGCGCGAGGTGCCCAGGAAGAAGAGCAGATTCGGGATCATGGTGCCGAGTGCGCCGAGCCCCGCCAGCGTGAGCGCCTTCCCACCCCGCACCAGCACGCCCAGCTGGCCGCGCGCGGCCAGCACCACGGCCGCGGCCAGGCCGGCGATCAGCGTCGTCGCGGCCGCCACGAAGAGCGGGTCGCCTCGCTCGGTGGTGAGGTGCGCGACGGGCACGACGAAGGCTCCGTTCAGCGCGCAGAGCCCGGCGAAGCCGAGCCCGGCGCGCTCGCGGTGGGCGCTCACTCCGTCCAGGCGAAGCGGAGGCCGTCCGGCCCGGGCTGCGCCGCCAGCGCGCCCAGCTCGAGCACCCGCAGCAGCTCCCGCGCCACGAGCATCGGATCGTGACCGGTGTACTCGGTGACGGCGACCTCGAGCTCCGCCACGGGGTCGGCGGAGCGGAACGGCGCGAACGTCTCGACGGCGTCGTCGAGCAAGAGCTTCCACAAGAGCTCCTGGCGCCGGCGCCGCAGGTAGGTCTGGAGCTCGTAGCCCGACAGGCTGCCCTGGCGGAACAGGTGGTCCTGATAGCGGTAGTAGTCGCGGATCGTCTTCTCGTAGGCGTCGGACACGGACTGGAGCGCCCCGATGTCGGCGCCGCCGGTGCGCGACACCACGTGGTTGGCGTCGTACTGCGTCCAGTCGCTGGTGAGGATCTCGAGTCCGTAGTCGGAGGCGCGGTCGCGCAGCTCCGTGCCCGGGAAGGGCGCCAGGATGTGGAAGCCGTAGAAGCAGCCGAACTCCTGCCTCAGCGACTCGGCGAACTCGACGGTCCGGCGCAGCGTCTCCTCGGTCTCGCCCGGCAGCCCGATGATGAACGAAGCCAGCGCCGAGATCCCCGCCTCCTGGGTCATGCGCATGGCCTCCCGCACCTTGGCCAGACTCGACTTCTTCTTGACGAGGTCGAGCACCTCCTGGTCGCCGCTCTCGACGCCGAAGCAGATCGCCTGGCAGCCCGCCCGGGCCATGGTCTCGACGACCTCTGGCGTGATGGTGTCGACGCGGGAGAAGGCGTTCCAGCGGATGCCGGTACCGCGCCGCTCGAGCTCGCCGCACACGCCCAGGAAGTGCTTGCGGTGGAGGGTGAAGAGGTCGTCCTCGATGGTGATCTCGCGGAAGCCGAGAGCCGCGAGATCCTCGATCTCGTCCGCGCACAGGACCGGGTCGCGGTAGCGGACCTTGCGGCCCGTCCAGGCCGGCGCCGAGCAGAAGATGCATTCGTAGGGGCATCCGCGGGAGGTGACGACGCTGGCGTGGCTGTCGAAGGCCAGATAGCGCGCCAGCGGCACGAGGTCGCGCGCGGGCGGCGCAAGCCGGTCGAGATCGTCCTCGAGCGGCCGCGCACGGGTGCGCTCGATGCGCCCTGTCGCGCGGTCGCGGAGCGCCAGGCCGCAAACGTCGCGCAGGTCCATGCGGCCCTCGAGAGCGCGGGCGAGCTCGGTCATGGTGTGCTCGCCTTCCCCGATCCCGATGTAGTCGAGGGCGGGGAGGTCGCGGAAGGATCCCTCGATCTCGAAGGAGACGTGGGGACCGCCCATGACGATCGGGACCTCGGCGTCGCACTTGCGCACCACCTCGCCGATGCCGTTGGCGATGTGGTGGTTGAGCGTGACGGACGTGATCCCCACGAGCTGCGGCCGGAAGCTCTGCATGCGCCGCTCGATCTTCTCGGGCGTGGTGCGAGCGAGCAGCAGATCGAGGATCTCCACCTCGTGCCCGTCGGCACGCAGCGCTGCGGCCACGTAGGGCAGGGTCACGAGGAGGCGAGGGAACTCCTCGAACGGGTAGGAGGGGTTCACGAGCAGGATGCGCACGACGACTCCAGGGCGGGTTCCCGCTGAGCCCGTCGCGGGAGCCGTAAGGCGCACGCACCCGGGAGTCGGGGTGCCCTATTCTACGCTGCGCGCCCGTCCTCCCGCCATCGTGTATCGCGAGGGGCGTCGAGCTGAAGAATGGGGACCCGGGGGGACCCTATCCCCGCCGTGCCCACACGGCGAAAACGGGAGCGATTCCGGGATGGACGAATAGGATGAACGGACAAGCGGCAGATGAGGTCTGAGAAGAGACTGGTGGAGGTTGCCTTCCGGGGCTTCGGACCATGAGCCGCTTCGAGGGACAGCGGGTTCTCATCACCGGCGGCGCCCAGGGCATCGGCCTTTGCACCGCGCGGGAGTTCGCCGGCGCCGGCGCCGAGCTGGTGCTCACCGACGTGGATGAGGAGGCGCTCGCGCAGGCCCGCGACACGCTGGCCGAGCTCGGTGCCACGGTGCACACGCGGGTCGTCGACGTGACGGAGCGGGAGCGGGTGGAGGAGCTGGCCCGCTGGGTCGTGGACGAGCTGGGCGGGCTGGATGTGCTGATCAACAACGCCGGCGTGGGCCACATGGGGGAGCTGACCGAGACGACCCTCGCCACCTGGGACAAGCTGATCGAGGTGAACCTGCTCGGGCCGCTCTACCACGTCTACGCCTTCCTGCCCCACTTTCGGGAGAAGCGCTCCGGGCACATCGTCAACATCTCCTCCGGTCAGGCGTTCTTCCGGCTGCCCACGTGGGGCGCCTACGCCGCCATCAAGGCGGCGCTGGCCTCGTTCTCCGAGGTCCTGCACTACGAGCTCAAGAAGCACCGGATCCAGGTCACCACGGTCTACCCCTTCATGGTGAGCACCGGCTTCTACGACGGGATCGAGGGGAAGACCTGGGGCAGCCGCATGGCCATGAAGCTGGTGCCCTACTACTCGATGCGCCCGGAGAAGGTGGGGCGGATCGTCTTCAAGGCCGTCCAGCGCGGCAAGCGGGTGGAGACGGTCAGCGTGATCAACGACCTGGGCTTCTACGCCCAGTTCATCCCGTTCGCCAGCCGGCTCATCGCCCGCTCCAGCAATCGGCTGCTGGCCCCACGCGCAGAGACGGACGCGACGCGCCCCGGAGTGAGCGAGATCCTCCGCAAGGTCCGACGCGGCGACTGGGGCTTCCGGATCACGGAGGTGATGACCGGGGAGCACGAGTTCGAGCCCGCCTTTGGCGACGCCGGCAAGCGGCCCATGGAGTTCTGCGTGCGCTGGGGCACGAACGAGGTGCGCCACTGGTCCGACTCCCACGGCGGCCGCTTCCTCGTCAACGCTCTCGAGGGATCGGTGACCATCGACGGCCTGTGCCGCGACGCCCCCTGCGAAGGCTCGCTCGAGCTGCGCTACTTCGAGGACCGCACGATCCGCTACGCTTTTGCCTTCGAATCGGACGGCGTGGCCTATCAGTACGTGGGCCAGAAGGTGGACATCCGGCCCTGGAACCTGCCGTGGTCGCACACCCGGTGCTTGGGACGCCTGACCCGGGCCGATACCGGCGAGCTGGTCTCCACGTCCCTGACCCGCTTCCGCCTGCGCAGTGCCCCGCGCTTCCTGGCGAGCCTGCGGTTCCAAGGAGATGGGAAATGACCCTCGACATCGTCGTGGCGTTTCTGCTCGGTGCCTTCACCTGGACCTTCATGGAGTACGTCCTCCACCGCTGGCTCGGCCACGACCCGCGCTTCCGGCCGAATCTCTTTGCGGCCGAGCACGTGCGCCACCACGGCGAGGGCAACTACTTCGCCCCGAGCTGGAAGAAGGCCTGCGCCGCGGCCGTCGCCACGGCCGTCCTCGCGGGGCCGGCCGCGGCGATCGCCGGCTGGGCGACGGGGCTCGGCTACGTCGTGGGCTTCGTCGGTATGTACCTCGGCTACGAGGTCATGCACCGGCGCGAGCACACCCATCCCGGCTTCGGTCCCTACGCGCGCTGGGCCCGCCGCCACCACTTCCATCACCACTTCACCAGTCCCCGCGTCAACCACGGCGTGACCACGCCGATCTGGGACTGGGTCTTCGGCACCTACCGGCCGGCGGGGTACATCCGCGTGCCCGCGAAGCTCCAGATGGCCTGGCTCGCCGATACCGGGACGGGCCGGGTACGCGCCGCCTACGCGGAGCACTACGAACTCGTCGACTGACGGTCCAGCGGTCCGCGGCCGGCATCGGCCTCGGCCCGCCGTCTCGGAGGCTTCGCCATGGGAGACTCCCGACGCTACCTGCCCTCCGCGGGGCACGACTGGCTCCTGCCGTTCTACGACCCGGTCCTGAAGCTGCTGGGTGAGGAGCGCGTCAAGGGAGAGCTGATCGTCCAGGCGGGAATCCGGGCGCGGCATCGCGTGCTGGACATCGGTTGTGGCACCGGGACGCTCGCGATCCTGGTGAAGCGACGGCACCCGGGGGCGGAGGTGGTCGGGCTCGACCCGGATCCCAAGGCCCTGGCCCGGGCGCGGCGGAAGGCCGAGGCGGCAGGCGTCGCGATCCGCTTCGATGAGGGATTCGCGAACGAGCTGCCCCATCCGGACGCGTCGTTCGATCGAGTCTTCTCGTCGCTGATGTTCCACCACCTGGAGCGGGACGCGAAGCTCGCCACGCTGCGCGAGCTGCGGCGGGTGATCGCGCCGGGCGGGTCGCTGCACCTTCTCGACTTCGGGCCGCCGCGGAGCCGTCTGGACCGCGCGCTGGCTCACGTCTTCCACGGCGGCGACGAGCTGCGCGACAACGTGGAAGGGAAGATCCCCGTCTTCCTGACCGACGCCGGGTTCGAGGGCGCCAACGAGGTGGGGCACCGGACCACGATCTTCGGGGGCCTCTCCTACTGGCGGGCCTCGCAGCCAGCCGGCGGCGGGTGCGCGTCGCCGACGCGCGGCGCCGGGCCGGCCTGATCGTCGAGGTGGGACACCGCTGAGAAGCGAGCGAGGGCCAGCGGAGCCGTGAACCCATTCGGCGACACGCAAATCGTGCGCAACTCCGCCCTTCCGCGACGGATTCCACTCCCGTGGAAAATCCCGTCGTTCAAATTCAGTGTTACACCAATATTTGCCGATGTGATCCGCAGTACACGGTAGTTTCCCTCCAGCATTTGTCTGATTTTCCGAATAGTTGAATGGACCAGACGACCGCGCCCCCCATCGGTCGGCGTGTTGAGTTGCGTGCGCTCTTGCCTGGAGTCTCCTGAGCTCTTGACGCCCCGTCCCGAGGTAGAGCTGCTCCCTGTGCCCCGCCCGTTGCGCGCGACTCTTCTCGCGGCGTGCCTCGTCCTCTTCGGCGGCGCGGAGATCGCCGTTGCCGGGACGCCCGTCTCGCTCTTCCAGAGCTTCGCCGGCAACCTCCAGTTCACCGGAACCGCGGGCACCTTCCGCTCGCAGTCGAACGCGGGCAACGCCTGCGCGCTGAACGCGACGGCGCCGGCCACGCTCTCGGGGCTTCCGGCCGGGGCCAGCGTCCAAGCGGCCTACCTCTACTGGGCCGGTTCGATGCTGAACGCGACCGACGTCGACACGACGGTCACCTTCCAGACGCCGGCGGCTACCAGCAACCTCACCGCGGATCGCACCTTTACCGAAACCTTCACCCTCGGGGGCACCAACTACCGGTTCTTCAGTGGCTTCGAGGACGTTACGGCCCTGGTGGGCGCGGCGGGCAACGGCGCCTACACGCTCTCGAATCTCACGGTGCACACGGGTTCCCCTCATTGCGGCTCGCAGGCCGTCGTGGCGGGCTGGAGTCTGGTCGTGGTCTACGGGCGGGCGGCGGAGCCGCTTCGGGTCATCAACGTCTTCGACGGCTTCGAGTTCTTTCGCGGCAGCGCCATCAACCTCACCCCGAGCAACTTCATGACGCCGCCCTCGCCCGACGGCCGCATCGGTCACATCAGCTGGGAGGGTGACATCGAGAACTCCAGCGACCTCGGGGGCTTCAGCGAAGCACTGCGCTTCGAGGGCAACACCCTCACCGATGGCCAGAACCCGTCCAACAACCAGTTCAACTCGACCGTCAACCTGACCGGAAGCAACGGAGTCTACGGCGTCGACTTCGACGTCTACGATGTCACCTCGCTCATGGATCCCGCCGGTGGGGAGACCAGCTACAGCTCGACCTACAGCAGCGGCGCCGACCTGGTGTTGCTGACCGCGGAAGTCATCAGCGTCACCAACACGCCGGTCGCCGATCTCGCGATCTCGAAGACCCACAGCGGGGACTTCGGGATCGGGGTGCAGGGCACCTACACGATCCTGATCAGCAACAACGGCCCGGGCGCCGAGCCGGGGCCGATTACGGTCACCGATACCCTGCCGGCGGGCCTCGCCTTCGTGGCCGCGTCGGGCAGCGGCTGGACCTGTGGCGAATCGGCGGGAACGGTCACCTGTACCCACCCGGGACCCCTGGCAGAGAGCGCGACCCTTCCGGCGATCTCGCTCGACGTCCTGCCGGACGCGAGCGCCGCCCCGAGTGTCGTCAACACCGCGGCAGTCTCGGGCACGCTTTACGACCACGTCGCGGGAAACGACTCGTCGAGCGACACGACCGCAGTGGTGGGTGTCCCGGACGTCCTGGTGATGAAGAGCGTGGTCGTGCTCTCGGACCCGGTCCTCGGCACGAGCCAACCCAAGGCGATCCCCGGTGCCACGGTCGAGTACACCGTCTCCGTGTTCAACGCCGGGACCGCCACCGCCGCCGCGCCCGACGTCGTCGTCACCGACAGCCTGGCCGGCGAGATCGGTGCCGGCACCCTCCTCTTCGACCCGGACGCCTACGGGAGCGGCCTGGGAATCCGGGTCACCGCACCCAGCATCGGCGGCGGCGCCCCCACCGCGCTCACCAACGCCACGGACGGCGACACCGGCGATTTCAGCGCCGACACCGTGACGGTAAGCGGCATCGCTCTCGCCCCGGGCGAGTCCGCGACGGTCACCTTCCGGGCGGTGCTCCAATGATGCGCGCCGCCGCCCTCCTCGCCGCCGCGCTCTGGCTCGCCGCCTCGCCGGCATGGGCCGCGGGAACCCCCGCCGGCACCGCAATCGTCAATCGCGCCGAAGTCGTCGCGATGATCGTGGGATCACCGGTCCACGTCGTGAGTCTCGACGACACGGTCGTCGTGCAGGAGATCGTCGACGTCGACGTCACGTTGCAGAGCGCCGGTAACGTGTTCGTCGCGGCCGGCGGCATCGATGCGGTGCTCACCTTCCGGGTGACCAACCTCGGAAACGGGATCGACACGCTCTCCCTCGTGGGGGCCAGCGCCGGGATCGCCGGCGACGACTTCGATCCGACCTTCAAGAAGTTGGTCCTCGACGACGGCGACGGTCTCTACGAGCCGGGGATCGATCCCGACTACGTGCCGGGCACCAACGACCCCATCCTCGACGCCAACGACCCGGCGAATGACTCGATCGTCGTCTTCGTGTTGAACGACATCCCCGGAGCCGCGCTCGACGGACAGCTCGGGCGCAGCGAGCTGCGGGCCGACTCGAGCCCGGGCCCCGCGGCGCCAGGCACCACCATCGCGGGTGCCGGCGACGGTGGAGTCGACGCCGTGATCGGACTCTCGGGTGGGTCCGACACCGAGCTCGGAACCTACGAGGTCAGCACGCTGGCGGTGGCGATTTCGAAGTCGTCCACCGTGCTCGACTCACTCGGGGGGGACAGACCGGAACCCGGCGCGACGATCACCTACGAGCTCGTCGTCACCTCGAGCGGTGGCAGCACGGCGAGCGGGTTGGTCGTCACCGATCCGATGCCCGCCAACACGAGCTACGTCCCGGGTTCGATCTCCCTGAACGGAGTCACCCAGACCGACGCCGACGATCCGTCGACGGATGGGAGCAATTTCAGTGTGACCAACGCGAACGCGGTAACGGTCACGCTCGGAGACCTGCCGGGCGGTAGTCCGGCACAGACGATCACCTTCCAGGTGACGATCGATTAGGAGGAACCAGCATGCGAACGATACGAGGCGGGATTCTGCTCGCCGCCCTGCTCACGGGTGCGCTCGCCACGGCGGCGAGTGCAGAGGATCCCACCATCGAGCTCAAGACCACGGCGGAGAAGCAGCTTCAGGTGAAGCGCTCCGATGGCAGCGTCGAGACCGTGCTGGTTCCGGCTGCCATCGTCGTGCCCGGCGACGTCGTCGCGTACACGATCGAAGCCCGAAACATCGGGGTGGAGAACGCCGAGAGCGTGGTCATTACCGATCCCATCCCCGAACACACGGTCTATGTGCCGGGGTCGGCCGAAGGCGATGCGCGCATCCTCTTCTCGGTCGACGACGGCATTCGTTTCGAGGCGCCCGAGGCGCTCGTTGTCGCCGCCGCTGACGGTTCGAGCCGCGCGGCGATTCCGGCGGATTACACCCACATCCGCTGGATCTTTTCCGAACCCCTCGCCCCGTCGGCGAAGCGCTCCGTGCACTTCCTGACGGAGCTGCAGTAGCGGCGTGGCGAGATCGCAACCCTAGAGGAGGAAACCAACCATGATGCTTTCACAATGGAGTACGCGCCTGATCGCGATCGGCGGAATGCTCGCCGTATTCGCGCTGGCACAGGATGCCCGGGCCGTCGGCACTGCCGCCGGCGAGGACATCGTCAACCGGGCGAGCGTCAGCTTCACCGTGCTCGGCAGCGGCCAGACGGTGGAGAGCTCGCCCACGGGGAACAGCACCCCCGGAGCCGGTGCCGGTACGGACACCCTGTTCATGGTCGACCGCCGGGTCGACCTCACGGTGTCGGAGCTGTCGAGCGGCTACACCACGGTGCTCGCGGGCCAGACCCAGCAGGTTCTGGGCTTCCGGGTCACGAACACCGGCAACGACACGTTCGACATCGATCTGTCGACCTTCGATCAGTCGGGCGGTGCCGGGCCCTTCGGCGGCACCGACAACTTCGACGCCATCGTGAGCGGCGCCGAGATCTACCTCGACGACGGGTCGACGGCGGGTGTCTTCGACGCCGGCGATACCGCGGCGACCGCGATCGACGATCTCGTGGCCGACGACGGCAGCGGGACCGTGGGAACCGCGATCGTCTGGGTCGTGAGGAACATCCCGTCGACGGGTCCCGGCTCGAACCTGGGCGACCTCTCGGTGATCCACCTGGTTGCCGAGGCGAGGGACGCCACGACGGGTGGAGCGCTGCCCGACAACACCGGGGACAACGACGACCCGGCGCTGGTGCAGAACGTCTTCGCGGACGGCGCGGGGACGGCACCCAGCGATGCCCCGAGCGACGCGCGCCACTCGGGTGACGACGGCTATCTGCTCGAGGTCGCCGAGCTGAGCATCACGAAGTCGTCGCAGGTGGTGAGTGATCCGACCGGCGCCGTTGCCCCGCTCGCCAAGGCGATCCCGGGCGCGGTGATCGAGTACACGATCACCATCGACAACACCGGCTCGGCCCAGGCCACCAACGTTACGCTGACTGACGATCTCACCCTGGAGATCGCGACCAACGGGACGGTGGCGTTCGATGCGGACGCCTACGGTATCGGTCAGGGCGTCCAGCTCGAGGTGAACGGCGGCGGAGCCACTCCGCTCACGAACGCGGCGGACGTCGACGCGGGTCAGTTCGTCGGGAACGTGGTGACGGTCGGCGGCGTCACGCTGGATGCGGGCCAGAACGCCGTGGTGAACTTCCGGGTGGTGATCCAGTAGCACCACCATGGAGTTGGTTCTCCAGGGGGTTGCGTGCGGGGCACTCGGGTCCCGTCCCGGCGCTGTGCCGGGACGGGCCGGGTGTACCCGCGCGTTGCTTTGGCGGGCGGCGCGGCACCTCGGCGTGCCGCTGCTGGCTCTCCTGTGCGCTGGGGTCGCGCCGCCCGCGTCCGCGATGACGGCGGCCGGTACCGTGATCGACAACACGGCGCAGGCGAGTTATGTCGATCCCCTGGGCGCCGCGACCTCGGTGGACTCCAATACCGACACGATCACGACGGTACCCAGCCGAACGCCTTCACAGATCAGCTTCCTGCACTACGCCCCGGGCAGCCCCGGGGCGGTCGCCACCGATGTTACTCCCGCGCTCTGCAGCAGCAGCGGGACGACAGGCGGCCCCTTTGGCCCGGCTCCGCCGGTCACCGATCTGGGCGGCTCTCCGATCGACTTCGGCAGCCCCGTGGATCTGGTCGTCGGCGGTGCCTTCCACGCGGGCGAACCGCTCTTCGTTCGCCTGATCGATCCCGATCAGAATCTGGACGCGGCAGCACAGGACGCTGTGGTCCTCCGACTGGAGAGCACGTCGCTCGGCGATCCGGAGGCGCTCACCCTCTTCGAGACCAGCCTCGATACCGGCGAATTCGTCGGTGCGCTGATGTCGGGTCCGCCGCCACCGGCGGTGGGCGACTGTGTCCTTTCGGTCGGGATCGGCGGCAGGCTCGCCGGCGCCTACGTCGACCCGATGGATCCAGGAGACACCTCGAGCACCGAGGTCCTGGTGGACCCCTTCGGCCGGGTCTTCGACAGCGTGACCGGGGCACTGGTGGACGGCGCGACGATCACCCTGATCGATTCGCTCTCGGGAACGCCAGCCACCGTCCTGGGCGACGACGGGGTGAGCAGCTTCCCGTCGACGATCACGAGCGGCGGCAGCGTCAGCGATGGCGGCGGTACGGTCTACAACTTCCCGGCCGGTGGCTTCCGCTTCCCGCTGGTCTCCGCCGGGCAATACGAACTCCAGGTCACTCCGCCTCCGGGGTACAGCCATCCCGCGGCTGTCCCGGACGTCGCCCTGCAGACTCTTCCCGGTGCGCCGTGGGCCCTGAGCCCCGGCTCCCGCGGTCAGCCCTTCAGCGTGCCGGTGGGCCCGGCGCTCGAAGTCGATATCCCGCTCGATCCGGTGGCGGGCGGGGGCCTGCTGCTCACCAAGACCGCCAACAAGGCGGCCGTCCAGATCGGCGAGTTCGTCCAGTACGCGCTCACGCTCTCGAACGGGGCGACGGCAGCGAGCACCGGGCCACTCACGCTGCGCGACGTCCTTCCGCCGGGCTTCCGCTATCAAGGCGGCTCGCTGCGCATCGCCGACGCCGGGGTCCCGGATCCGCCGGTGAGCGGCGATGGCCGGACCCTCCAGATCCCGCTCGCGGGCCTCGGTCCGAGCGGCGAGGTGCGCGTGCGCTACGTAGCCCGGGTCGGTCCGGGAGCCAGGTCGGGCCTGGCGGTGAATCGCGCGGTGGCTCAGGGCGCCAGCGTCACCTCCAACGAGGCAAAGGCCCCGGTCGACGTTCGCGAGGAGATCCTCTCGGAGCGCGCCTTCCTCGTCGGCCGCGTGATGGTCGGCGCGTGCGGGGATCCGGTGAACGACCCGCACCAGGGCGTCGCCGGAGTTCGGCTCTTCCTCGAGACCGGCAGCTACGTGGTCACCGACAGCGAGGGCCGCTTCCACTTCGCGGCGGTCTCCTCGGACACCCACGTCGTGCAGCTCGACGTCGATACCCTGCCTCAGGGATACCGGCCCCGGCAGTGCCCGGGGAACCGCTTCTCGGGTCGCTCCTTCTCGCAATTCGTCGAGCCTCAGAGCGGATCGCTCTGGCGGGCCGACTTCTTCGTGGAGAAGGTCGGGCCGCCCACGGCGTCGCTGCACCAGCAGCTCTTCGCGACTCGCAACGGAGACGGCGTCGACTTCCGCATGGAGCTCGCGGCGGGGGAGGTGGGAACCCGACGCACCTCGGCGACCGCGATCCTTCCGGAAGGCCTGAGCTTCGTCGAGGGATCGGCTACGATCGATGGCGAGCCCCTGAACGCGGACGCCGCCGACGGCGTCGTCACCTTCCGCATCGGAGACCTCGAGCCCGAGGAGGAAGCCACGATCCGCTTCGAGGCAGTGGCCCGACGCGACGACCAGGCACTGCTGGTCACCCAGACTCTGCTGCGCGGCTACACCGAGAACGGGGTCACCCTGCAGACGCCGCCCGCCCAGACGACGCTCCCGGACGCCGGCGCCGCCAGCGCCGAGAGTCCGGTGCAGCGCGTCGAGGCGCTCGAAGAGGATGCGGGCGCTGCCGAGCCCGAGGCGCTCGACGAAGCCCTGGACGCTGCCAAAACCGAAGCGAGCGCCGAGGCGTCACCCCTCCGCGACGTCTACGGCGACACCTGGCTGGAGTCGGCGCAGCCGGGCAACGCGTGGCTCTACCCCGCGCCGGGCGCCATGCCGCCAATCCCCTCGGTGCACG
>Ga0224512_10003564_pt1 | contig 13624 bp, 11 predicted proteins | sample SF_May12_sed_USG_4_FD_169103 | JGI IMG/M metagenome (GOLD analysis project Ga0224512, IMG submission 169103) | Sediment microbial communities from San Francisco Bay, California, United States - SF_May12_sed_USGS_13 | ecosystem: Environmental > Aquatic > Marine > Sediment | place: USA...
TCGTCTATGCTGCGTATGTGACGGATCGAATGCGACCTGGCGTTGTGAGTGCCTATTCGGCCTCTGCCGAATACCGGCCGGTCGGTGAGCCGGGCAACTCGACTGATCTGGGTGGGTGCACCAATATGCTAACGTCCAGTAAACCTATAACAAAGCAGACCAGTAGCATGGCGCCGAATACAGCGTTGGTCCAAATTGAAAAATGGACCGGAGCTGATAGCTGGCAATGCTCGGAGGCAGTGTGATGGCCAGGAAATGGAACATGATCGTCGATATTTCCCGCTGTGAGAACTGCCGTAGCTGTTTTCTGGCTGTCAAGGATGAGCATATCGGTAACGACTTCCCGGGTTATGCAGCGCCGCAACCCGCCCATGGGCATAACTGGGTCGACATTGAGATAAAGGAGCGCGGCCGCTTGCCTATTGTCGAGGCGAACTTTATGCCGGTGATGTGTAATCACTGCGATGATGCGCCGTGCATGAAAGCTGCAATAGATGGCGCCGTCAGCAAGCGCGCGGATGGCATCGTCATCATCGATCCGAAGAAATCCAAAGGGCAGAAACAGATCGTAGATGCCTGTCCGTATGGTGCGGTGTACTGGAACGAGGCAGAGCAGATCCCACAGGCGTGGATTTTCGATGCGCATCTGCTGGACCAGGGCTGGACGAAACCCCGGGTAGAGGCAAGTTGTCCGACGGGCGTGTTCAGATCGATCAAAGTCGAAGATCAGGCAATGCAGCGGCTAACAGAGCAAGAGGGTCTGGAAGTCTTGCAGCCGGAATGCGGGACAAAGCCCCGCGTGTATTACAAAAACCTGCATTTAATGACCCAATGTTTTGTTGCCGGATCAGTGGTGGTCAACGTGGCGGGCATCGAAGAGTGCGCCGAAGATGCTGAAGTAATCCTGAAACAGAATGACAGCGAGGTCGCGCGGGCGACAACGGATATTTTTGGCGAATTCAAAATCGACAAAGTTAAGAAGAACAGCGGTCAATATGAATTGGAAGTCAGTTCAGATTCATCGGGCAGCGTCTCGATGCAGTTCGATCTCGGCGACGAAAGTCTCTATCTTGGCACCATGACCCTCGCGCTTGAGGTGCACGGCACGCATTAGCGTTCGAGCCGGCGCTTACGGCCAGGAGCTGCCCCTTGCGACGCAGCTCAAACACGCGACAAGTGCAGCGCGCCAACCTTGTTGTCCGCTATTCGTGCGCAACCAGTCGTAAGAGTGACGATTTTTGACTTTTCGGATTAAGCGCCCGCTTCTAAGGACCTGCCGTTAATCCCGAGATTTTCAATTTTTCACCTTGGGTGGCCGCTTCTACGCCAACAAAAGACGTCGTATTTCATTGAATTTGGCGCTGCCGCTAGGCAGAAATCGACCACCGGCGGTCATTTCAGAACTTGAAATGACGAGACTAAGGGCGCGCATTTGGCGGCACTGTCGCAGGACAGCATTGCTCGTATGGAACGACGCCAACACGACGCTCATACCAGTCTCTCGACCGATTGACGACCTTAACAGCCGCCAGCATCACCGGAACTTCAATTAGCACGCCCACCACAGTTGCCAACGCAGCACCGGACTCGAAACCGAATAGTGCGATTGCGGTGGCCACTGCCAATTCAAAAAAGTTACTGGCTCCGATAAGCGCGGAAGGCCCTGCCACACAATGCGGCGACCGAAACTGGCGATTAAGTAGATAAGCCAGACCCGAATTGAAAAAAACCTGAATCAGGATGGGTACCGCCAGCAACGCAATGATTAGCGGCTCGGCGATAATTTGTTTTCCCTGAAAACCAAACAGCAATATCAGTGTAGCTAGCAAAGCGCCAAGTGAAAATGGGCCGAGGCGAGAGATAACCTGCTCGAGTTGCACTTGCCCGTTCTCGCGGTTCAATAGATATTGGCGCCACAGGCTTGCGATGATCAGGGGTACCACGATATAGAGCAGTACCGACAATAACAGTGTGTTCCAAGGTACGGTGATCGCAGACAGTCCCAGCAACAGCGCGACTATCGGCGCAAACGCGAACACCATAATCACGTCATTTAATGCCACTTGCGACAGTGTGAAGTGAGGTTCACCACGCATTAGATGGCTCCAGACAAACACCATCGCGGTACAAGGCGCTGCTGCCAGTATTATCAACCCGGCGATATATGAATCGATTTGTCCGGCTGGCAGGTAGTCGCGGAACAGATGACCGATGAATAACCAACCGAGCAGCGCCATGGAAAAAGGCTTTACACCCCAATTAACAAACAAGGTGACGCCAACGCCTCGCCAATGTTGCCTGACTCCCTTAAGTTGCTTCAGATCGATCTTGATCAACATCGGAATGATCATCAGCCAGACGAGCACGGCAACCGGCAGGTTGATGTGAGCCGCCTCTATACGGCCGACAATCTGAAAAACGCTCGGAAAAAGTTTCCCAAGCCCGATGCCTGTCACGATACAAAGCGCCACCCAAATCGTCAGATAGCGTTCAAAGATATTCATCTCGCCGCTGCTGGTATTTTTGTCATTCATTGCGCACTTACCCGCTATCTTTTTTTAATCGTCCACTCAAATCTTTAACTCTTGGTATGCAAAAAGAAACCCGCCGCGAAGCGAGTTTCTGATTCAGCCTAAACCATCACAGACCAAACGTCCGTATCAGAAACACCGCCATTTGATCTCTGTTCGCCGGTGCATCAGGACAGTAGTTGTCATTCCCGCAACCCGCGGTGATGCCGCCGTCTGCCAGTGTCTCAATGAAGGAAAATGCCCAATGATCTGGCGTTACATCATTGAACTGCGTGGCGACAGGAATAGGTGATGTGGGCGCCCCCGCTTCGGAGGTAATCATGAGATGGTAACCGCGCGCATTCGAAACACGCGCGATGGTATCGATATTAATGAAATTTGTTCCACTCTGACCCGCATCAAAGGCAGTGCCGTTGATCCACCCGCTCATAAGAGCATCGATCCCGAGGACACCCCCTACGGTGACATCTACTAACAGGTCCCACCACTCCTCATGGATTTCAAAAGCCTGGGGCGGGTTAAGTCCGCCAGTATCGAAATCCACGAGTGCCGGCAAATTTACCGTGCCCGGACCTGCTCTCGACTGGAAAGCGTATTGCCTCCCACCACTCGGCCGGCCTTGCTGCTGGATCTCACCGTCCAGACGCACCTGCAGCAGCACCTGCGCTGACTCACCGACTTCCAGAACACCATCGGGGCCAACGCCCGGCCCGATATCGAACTCATCGATAACGCGATTGTTGATGGACTGGATAAATGCACTAAGCCTCGCTGATGGGGTGGCCGGGGCCACAACGATCGAACTCGATATGTTGAAAGCCAGCCGACCGTTCTCAGCAGACGCGATAGTCCAGCTCGATATCGAGCGCGTTCCGCCAATGTCCAGAACATCACTTCCGGTTTTAGGTTCGTCCGGAGCACCTATTTGTGCCGTGCCAACATCCGAACCGCCGACCGTCTCGGTAGTAGGATCGTATAGTTCCCCATGCAAATTGACTTGGGAAAAAGTGGCTGCGGCGACAACGTTTGGTAAGCAATGCGAACCCAAGAGGATGATCAGAGCGCATGCTATGCAGGTAGCTCTCATTCTCGATTCCCCGATATAACTCTGCTATAGAGAAAGCCTATGACGTTATCGGATAGGTCCAAAGTCTAAAATATCAGTCAGGCTCGCAGGGGGAACTAAGTAGAAACCGAAGCAGCGTACTTGTGCGAAAGATTTAGAGAGCGTGACTAAACGGTCAAATAACCGACATTCAGACCAATCAATTGTGCTTCCTCCTCGTCTTCCCGGATTTCCATCGAAGCAACTCCACCCTTGATCTTTGTCTTCTTCACTTTAGAGAAAGGGTGCGTGTAGTCCAGATTCGCGCGGACTTAAATATTCGCTCGGCGAAGGCACTGCAAGGAGATGATCCGCTCAACGGTCAGCTCGGCTCAGCTCGGGGTCGGACCAGCGTAATCGTTTGATCCATAGTTCAATGCTCGCGGAATGCTGCGGAAATCGGACACTAATTGGGACATTTTGCTGTCGAAATTGAGGTTTACGGCCGGCCCGATTTCACGCGAGACATACGCGATCATTTTTGGGGTAAAAATTGGGTAATTAAGGGCAAATTTTCGCCAGCCTCGCGCAATTTTCCCATTGAGTACCCCTTACTTGCGGAGGTCCGACCCCTACCCCTCGCTTTAAGTACCCCTTACTTGCGGAGGTCCGACCCCTACCCCTCGCTACCCCTCTCAGTCAAACTGTTACTTCCGGAGGCCCGACCCCTCAGTGACCGACTGAACCTGAACAAATGCTCGGGGATGGGTCACAATAGATGTGTCCGGGTCTGAACCATTCCCGAATCGATTCCTCCATTCAGGCCCAGGTCTATCCACTGATTAGTGCGGGCGTGCTCTATGACCACCATTGAAACCACTGACAACAGGGCGAATGGCGCAGGCGACTCCAAACTGCGGCAAGACATTCGCGAACTCGGGAAGCTGCTTGGCAATGTGATCCAGGAGCAGTGGGGCGAGGAGTTTTTTGAGCTTGTCGAGGATGTGAGACTTGGCTCTCGCTCTATTCGCTCCGCCGGCACGGAATCAGACAGCGAGTCGATTCTCAGCAGATTGGACCAGGCTTCTACGTGGGAGATCGTGCGGCTGGTGCGCGCATTCACTATCTATTTTCATATTGCAAACACCGCCGAGCAGCACTACCGGGTTCCGCCTGGTCTAACCGAACCCGAATACCAGGTTGGCGCCGTTATTGAGCGGGCGCTCAAATCAGGAGTGACTCCTGCACAGATCTCTGATGGTGCCCGCGGCACGCACATTCGACCTGTGTTCACGGCCCACCCGACCGAGTCGGCGCGCCGGTCCATCCTGAGCAAACTGCGAGCAATGGACAGTCAACTTTCACGACCTTTGAGAGCAAAAGGCCGTGATGCTGCATGGCGAGGTCGCATGCTGGAATTGATTGAGGGCGTTGTTCAGACGGACGAGCTTCGCCAGAACCGGCCGGGGCCTTTGGATGAGGCCCGCAATGTTCTTTACTACCTCGAGCAGCTTGCGACTGGAACGACTGCGGAATCGGTCCAGAAATTTTTCAACGCGCTGGAAGAAAACGGTGTCGACACGTCTGGCGTTGCAAGCCCTTTGCGTTTTGGCACGTGGGTTGGTGGAGACCGGGACGGCAATCCTAATGTGACCGCAGTAATAACTCGCCAGGCGCTTGGGCTGCACAACCAGCGTGCATTGAGAGTGCTGAGTGAAACCATCCGGACCCTGGCGACAGAGCTCAGTCAGTCGACGCGCATCATCAAGATTTCCAGTGAACTCCGTGATTCGCTGCAGCGCGAACGTGCTGAGATGCCGGATGTCTTTGAGGAATATTCCCGTCTCGACGAGGAGGAACCATATCGTCTCAAGTGCGCCTACATATTCCGCAGGTTAGTGAACCAGCTCGAAGTTGCCGTCGAGTGGAAGACACCGGCCGGATCGTTCTATCACAGTGCAGGCGAGCTTCTTGCCGACCTGCAGATCATGCAGCGATCCCTGGTGCAGAATGGCAGCAAGCATGTCGCGCATGGTCCGTTGCGCCGTGTCATCACCACTGTGCAGACCTTCGGGTTCACGATGGCGCAGATGGATGTTCGTGAGGATTCGGCAGAGACGAATTCAGCAATCACCGAACTGATGAATCTATCTAGTGCGAGCACAGACGATTTCGCAGAGCTCTCGTTGGAGGAGAGATCTGTTGCACTTTCGAAAGAGCTGACAGGTCGGCGGCTGTTGCTGAGCTCTGCATCAAGGCCGTCTGACCGCACGCAAGAAGTGCTCGATGTGATGGAGGTGATACGTGATGCGCAGGACCGGCTGGGCAACGATACTATCGACACCTGGATCATCTCTATGACGCGCACTGCTGCCGATATGAAAGCGGTGTTTGTGCTGTCGCGAGAGGCTGGATTGACTCTGGCCGCAGAAGGCGTGGCACGGCTTAAAGTTGCGCCGTTGTTCGAGACGATCGAGGATCTGCGCAACGCTGCGCAGGTCATGGACGAATACTGGTCAGACCCCGAAGTCCGGAAGATCATCTCTTTGCAAGGCGATTCAGCAGAGGTGATGGTCGGCTATTCAGACTCCAACAAAGATGGCGGCATCACGACGTCGCAGTGGGAGCTGTACAAAGCACAACTTGAGCTTCGTGAATGCGCAGCGCGTCACGATATCAACCTATTTCTGTTCCACGGGCGAGGCGGTTCGGTGGGTCGCGGTGGCGGTCCGACAAGAGAAGCAATACTCGCCCAGCCTTCCGGAACGGTGAACGGCGTCATCAAGATCACGGAACAGGGCGAGGTGATATCTGACCACTTTGGCAACCGACGTATTGCAGAGTCGCAACTTGACCTGATCATATCGTCTGTAACGGAAGCGTCTTTGCTGCATACCGAGCCGCGGCATTCGCAGGTTGAACTCGACCGCTGGACATCGGCGATGGACTCGATCTCAGGTGACGCATACCGAGCCTATCGCGACCTGGTCGAGACAGATGGCTTTGTTGAATACTTCACATCCAGCACACCTGTTGAAGAGCTGGGTTCGATGAATATCGGCTCTCGTCCCGCGAGGCGCGGAGGAAAGATCGCAGGCCTGTCGAGTCTGCGAGCCATTCCATGGGTTTTCGGCTGGACGCAGTCTCGCCAGATCGTGCCGGGCTGGTTCGGTGTGGGCTCTTCGCTGGAGCAGGCACGCGAAAAGGGCAACGCCGACCTGGTCGACGACATGTATACGAACTGGAGCTTCTTCCAGACGCTTATCTCTAATGTCGAGATGGCGCTTGTAAAAACGGACATCGCGATAGCGGAACGTTACGTGAAGGCACTGGTGAATCCGGCGTTGCATCACATTTTCGAGTCCGTTCGCTCCGAGTACGAGCGGACTTTGCAACAGGTGTTACAGGTGACAGGGCAGGAGCGGCTGCTTGATCGCAGTCCTGTTTTGCAGCGCACGTTGAACGTTCGCGCGCCGTATATCGACCCGCTTAACTATCTTCAGATCTCCCTGCTCGCGCGTCACAGGAGCAAAGAACAGACAGACCAGCTGCACGAGCGTGCTTTGCTGCTATCGATCAACGGCATTGCGGCAGGTCTGAAGAACACGGGTTAGGATCAATTCTCGGGGGCGTCCCGCGCACTCACGTCGACCGCTCACAGAAAATTGCCATGCACGAATAAGCAGATTCGCTTCAGGGTGGCAGATGGGCCATTTTGAGGCCCCATCGGGGTCGGGTCAGCGTAATCGTTTGATCCATACTTAAATGCTCGCAGGACGCTGCGGGAATCGGGCGCGAATTGAGCCATGTTGGTGTCGAAATTGAGGTTTACGGCCGGCCGGATTTCACGCAAGAAATACACGATCATTTTTGGGGTAAAAATTGGGTAATTAACGGTCGAATTTGGCCAGCCTCGCGCAAATTTCCCATTAAGTAACTGTTACTTGCGGAGGTCCGACCCCTCAGTCCTGCCCCATCGCTCATGGCCGAGATCGGCCAGAAGCGGTCATGCGCAGAGAGGCCGAGGGCCCGCAGGCGACTAGTTAAGGCTATCTCCCCCATGATTCTTATGTAGAAAATCACACCTCTTATGTCAGATTTGAGATAGCCTGTATTAGATTAGAAAAACTAATGATAAAGGCCCTGTCACCGGCACTGCTAAATTGACCCCCTGACGGCAACATAAAATTGCCCCCCCTGTAAGGTATGCACTTCGTTTCTGATGAGGTGCGCGATGATAGGACAGGAGGGCTATGTGGAGATTCAGGTAATGCATCGGCAGGGGGTGAGCATCAAGGCAATCAGCCGGGAGCTCGGTATCAGCCGCAACACAGTACGCCGGTATCTGCGGTCGGCTCGCGTGCCGGTCGCGAAGCGTCGTTCAGCGAAGCCGACCAAACTGGATGGTTATCGGGATTATTTGTTCGCACGCGTGGCGGCGGCTCGACCGGACTGGATTCCGGCAACAGTGCTGCATGCCGAGATTGTCGCGCTGGGTTACAGCGGCTGCGTCAGGACTGTGCGCAACTATCTGGCTACCTTGAAGCCGAAGCGCAAGGAAGACCCGCTGGTACGATTCGAGACGGAGCCAGGACAACAGATGCAGGTTGACTGGGGTGCCTTCAAGCTGGACGGACAGCGGATTTCCCTGTTTCTTTCCACCCTCGGCTGGAGCCGCTTCAGCTTCGGCGTATTTGTCGAGAATGAGCAGTTCGATACCTTGCAGAACTGTCACGAGCAGGCCTTCGACGCTTTCGGCGGCGTGCCGCAGGAGGTGCTGTATGACAACATGCGCACGGTCGTGCAACAGCGCAATGCCTATGGCCGTGGTTTGCACCGTTTCCACCCGCGCCTGGCCGATTTCGCTCACCACTACACGTTCCTGCCGAGGCTTTGCCGGCCGTATCGTGCTAAAACCAAGGGCAAGGTGGAACGCGCCATCGGCTATATCCGCCGGAGCTTTTTCGTGCCGCTGGTCAGCCGCTATCGACAACTCGGCGAAGCACTGGATATCGACACGTTGAACCTGGAGTTCGCCCGCTGGCTGGCGATCACCGCCAACGCCCGCGTTCATGCGACCACCGGCGAAGTGCCGCAGGTGCGGTTGGCGCTGGAAACAGCGGCGCTGCAGACCTTGCCGCCGACCTTCTGCGATGGCCAGCCACGCTGTTGCCAGATTGATCGACCGTTGATGACCGATTTTCCGCTCGAGATCCTGCAACATCCCCTGTCGGTGTATGCCGATCTGCTGGAGGCCGTATGAACCTGCAGGATGAACGTATCCAGGCGGCTTGTCACTCCGCTGACCCTCGCTGCGATTGCTGAACACTATCCCGCACTGGCCCAGGAAGCGGTCGACGGCGATGCCAGTTATACCGAGTTCCTGGAGTGTTGCCTGAAAGCGGAACAGCAAGAGCGGCGCCGCCGCTCGCAGGCCATGCTGACCAAGTTCGCCGGCTTTCCGGCCATCAAGCTGATCGACGACTACGACTTCAAGTTCGCCGCCGGCGCACCGAAAAAGACGATTCAGACGCTGCAGTCCATGGCGTTTGTCGAGCGCAAGGAAAATGTCATTCTGCTCGGCCCCAGCGGCGTCGGCAAAACCCATCTCGCGATCGGTCTCGGCTACCTGGCCACACAATCCGGCACCAAGGTATGCTTCGTCACGGCAGCCGATCTGGTTATGCAGCTCGAGAAAGCGCAGCAACGGGGTCAGATCGACGCATTTATGCGTCGTTCGTTATTGGGTCCCAGCATCCTGATCATTGACGAGGTCGGCTACCTGCCATTGCAAGGCAACCAGGCCAACCTGTTCTTTCAGGTCATCGCCAAGCGTTACGAGCACGGTTCAATCATCCTGACTTCCAATCTGTCATTCGGCGAGTGGGACAGCACCTTTGCCGGTAACTCAGCACTCACCGCTGCGATGCTGGACCGACTGCTGCACCATGCTCATGTCGTCCAGATCAAAGGCGACAGTTACCGACTGAAAGAAAAAAAGAAGGCGGGTGTGCTGATGCCAGCCAGTGGCAGCAGGACTGACTGATGAAACAACAGTCAGACGTCGAATATCAACAGAACCAAAGCAGAGGGGTCAATTTTATCTTGCCGTTTCGGCACTAAAGGGGGTCAGTTTTATGTTGCCGTTGACAGCCCTCACGATGAACAGAACTCTGGGACAAGTATTCGGCAGTTTCTTTCTAATATTCATTCTGGCTGTTCACCCGGCCTTTGCTCAAATTGGTCAGGAGCTATCGTCTTACGAACGGCTCGAGGACGGCGAGGAGTACTCAATCTCCCTGAGGGAGCTCATTCGCCGGGGAAAGGCAGCGTTTCAATCAGAGTGGACGCCACAGCAAGGTGGCGGTCGTCCCTTGAGCAACGGTGTCGGCGCGCCGCTATCAGACTTGGGCGACCCATTGGGTTTCCCGCGCAACTTCAACCGCGTCTCCGCCAGAGATGCTAACGGATGCGCCGGTTGCCACAACGCACCGTTCGGGATTACGGGCGGTGGCGGTGACTTCGTGACGGGCGTATTCGTTGCGGCTCAACGATTCGACTTTGCAACATTCGATCACAGCGATTTCACCACAACGAAAGGCGCGATCGACGAATCCGGAGCGTTCGCTCTACTACAGACCATGGGGAACTATCGCGCGACGCTCGGCATGTTTGGGTCCGGGTTCATCGAGATGCTGGCCAGGCAGATGACGACCGATCTTCAGGCCATTCGCGATGCGACGGCGGCGGGAGCTTCAAGTGCTCTGATGAGCAAGGGCGTGTCTTTCGGCACGATCAGCCGCGATGGCGACGGGGGCTGGGATGTATCGCTCGTCGAAGGCTTGCCGGCCCAGAGCTTGACGACGACAGGTCCGGGTAACCCGCCGAGCTTGATCATTCATCCCTTCCACCAGTCGGGCAGCGTGGTATCGATCAGGCAGTTCACGAACAACGCATACAACCACCACCATGGCATGCAATCGGCTGAGCGATTTGGCTATGAAGTCGATGCCGACGGCGACGGCTTCGCCAATGAGCTCACGCGAGCCGACATCACGGCTGTGGCCGTGTTTCAAGCGACGCTGCCACCCCCGGGCCAAGTGATTCCGCACGATCGTCAAATCGCCGCCGCCATCGAGGACGGTAGAAAATTGTTCAGCCAGATCGGTTGTGGGAACTGCCATATGCCGGCGCTGCCTCTCGACGACGAGGGTTGGATCTACACGGAGCCGAATCCCTTCAATCCGGTAGGGAACCTGCAGGTGGGTGAAGCCGAGACGTTGCGTGTCGATCTGACGAGGAGCGACCTACCAGGCAAGCGGCTTATGCCGCGCCGCGGCGTAGTGTGGGTGCCGGCATTCACCGACTTGAAGCTGCACGACATCACAAGCGGCCCCGGTGATGCCAATGAAGAGGCCATCGACATCAACCAGCCCGGCGGTTCCCCGGCTTTTCTGGGTGGAAACCGTGCGTTCTTGACCAAGAAACTGTGGGGCGCTGCCAATGAGCGGCCCTACTTCCACCATGGGCTCTTTACGACACTTCGCGACGCGACGCTGGCCCACGACGGCGAAGCGCTCGCCGCGCGCATGGACTTCGAAGCCCTATCAGACGATGAGCAAAACCGCGTGATTGAGTTTCTCAAATCGCTCCAAGTGCTCCCGCTCGACGCGCACGATCGACGAGGCGAGGCGCCACCGTGAACGTCCGCTTTTATTCGCTATTCTGTTGAAAAACTCGGAATTTTCTACACGCTGTTTTTCTGCCGAATAGCCATCTAATGGAAAATCCGGTGTATATCTCGTGCCTGGCTGTAATAGAAACTCCGCAGTGAATTTTCGACTCTTAGAGGTCTCCCCCCATAGCAAAAAAACTTTAAGCCGTTAGACGAGCTAAATTTTATTCGGCGGTCTCGAAATCAGAGTTTTTCAACAGAATAATTCGCCAAAGCAGCCGTTAAGGAATACCCAATTAGACAGAGTCTCTATGGCTGCGTCGGCCACTTTGGGTCGTTTTTTGCCTAACGCCACACAACAAGGCGAGCGTCGGCTATTGAGATCCTGCCCCGGTTTGGTGGACACCTTAAAATGTGCGCGATAATGCGCTGGGAGGTGTCAGATGACAAAGAAGAAGCAATACCGACGCTACAGTCCGGAGTTCAAGCGGCACGCCTTGAAGCGGGCCAGCGAAGATGGCGTAACCGACATCGAGGTCTGTGAAGATCTTGGGATCAGCCAACGGCAGCTGCGTCGCTGGCGGGATCAGTACCGGCTGTTGGGTGACGAGGCCTTTCCGGGCCAGGGCATGAAGCGCGATGAGGAGCTGGCGGCTCTTAAGCGCAAGCTTGCCAAGGCTGAACAGGAACGGGATTTTTTAAGAGATGCGGCGGTTTTCTTTGCCAAGGAGTCGAAATAAGATACCGATGTATCGATCGACGCCGCAATTAATATCCGGTGCGGATGATGTGCCGGTTGCTCGAAGTCTCGCGGAGTGGTTACTACGCCTGGCGGGTCAGACCTGAGAGTCAACGGGCCAAGACGGACCGGGAACTGACGGGCGTGATTCGACGCCTGCATGCCGAAAGCCGCGGCGTTTATGGCAGCCCGAAGATGCGCGATGAGTTGCGTGACGAGGGCTACCGTTGCGGCCGGCACAAGGTGGCCCGATTGATGCGCAAAGCGGGACTTAAAGGTTGCCCGAAGCGGCGCTTTCGGGTCACAACGCAGCGTGACCCGAGTCATGCGGTAGCAGACAACCTGCTCGAACAAGACTTCACGGCTGAGGGTCCGAACCAGCGTTGGGCATCAGATATCACGTATATCTCCACACAGCAGGGCTGGTTGTTTCTCGCCGTGGTGATGGATCTTTACTCACGTCGCATCGTTGGCTGGTCGATGAGTCGTTGGATGAGCCGCCACCTGGTGATTGATGCGCTGAATATGGCAATCGATCAGCGCCAACCTGACGGTGTACTGATCCATCATTCCGACCGCGGTGCCCAGTACACGAGCGACGACTTTCGTGCTGAGCTGGAAAAACATGGCATCCAATGCAGTATGAGTGCGCGTGGTAACTGCTATAACAATGCGGTTGTTGAGAGTTTCTTTGGGCTATTGAAACGCGAGCGCATTAATCGCACGCGCTACTTAACTCGAGACGAAGCGCGAGCCGATGTGTTCGATTACATCGAGTGTTTTTACAACCGCAAGCGCCGACATGGCCGCCTTGGTAATATCAGTCCGGTGGCTTTCGAGCAGCGAGCCAAAGGACAATATGAACCGGTCCATTAATCCGGGGCAAAACCAATTGAGTGGGAAGCAGACCAGTTATCGCCTCGAAGATCGCGTTGGTATCAGGCAGAAAGCGGCCAGAAGGAGACATTCGACAGGCCAGCTTATTGGCTATATTTTCGCCTGCCTAATCTGATCAATATAAGAATCTGGGAAACCCAATCTGCTCGCCACCTTCAATAGCGATTCTGCATAGTCTTTGTTGGTCCCAGTGACTTTGGCGCTGGGCAAGTTGTAGCAAGTTGCCTCAACTTCCGTGCCGTCCATGAGTTCGACAGTTACAGGCTCGGGCAGGTAGTCCGAGACGCTATCCTCTGCATACAATTCTGTTGCCTCATCAGGAGCGATATCCATCATGGCTCCGTAGGCGCGGCCATCAGGACGGCGTACCAATGTTGCCCGCTCGCCGATGTGCAGTCCGTAGCCGTTTACGAAGCCTAAACTTACGTTCGTAGGTTTTATTCCCTTCGTCGCGAGCAATCTCTCGTCCATAAAGAGGCCATAGAAGAAAACTCTCACTACGTAATCTCCATGAGTGAGTTGAAATTTCGGATACTAATTCTAACCCTCTTGCGAAAGGCCCCTTAGGGTCAGCCGTCATTGTAGCTCAAACTGCCTGGTCGTCTGCTTCCGGACAGAAGCAGCCATACAGACAGCAGCCCGATCTCACGTCTCCTTGAGAAAATCGACCTCCGCTTGATCCAAAGCGAGGCGGGCCAACACAATTCGTTCATAGAGCGACCGTATCTTGTCTGCGT
>Ga0224512_10003565_pt1 | contig 13624 bp, 11 predicted proteins | sample SF_May12_sed_USG_4_FD_169103 | JGI IMG/M metagenome (GOLD analysis project Ga0224512, IMG submission 169103) | Sediment microbial communities from San Francisco Bay, California, United States - SF_May12_sed_USGS_13 | ecosystem: Environmental > Aquatic > Marine > Sediment | place: USA...
TTCAATACTTTTCGCCTTCTGAACACTCCAGGAAGGAATTACTGACGCCACGCCAACAACAGATCGTTTCTGGTTTGGTAGAAGGCCTGAGTTATAAAATGATAGCTGACAAGTATCTTATCTCGATAGAGACCGTGAGAGATCACATCAAGAAGATCTATAAGAAGCTGCAAATCAATAGCAAAGCAGAACTAATAAGGTTGTCAATAGACGGAGAGATCTAGTTCGATCAGCCCCCATCAATATGGGGTTTCGATGGGGGTAAAGAATAGGTACATTTACATTGTCAAAATTGTGATCCCTTTTTAATATTGACACGTTAAGTTAAATGAGGCTTTAACACAACATGCTCAAGACCTGAACTCCGAAGTTTGAAGATTTCGGAGTTTTTTTTATGCTCAAATCTGTGAAAACGCCTCAAAAACAGATTCCTAAGGGCACCCCATCAATATGGGGTTTCGATGGGGGTGAAGAGTAAGTACATTTACATTATCAAAATTGTGATCCCTTTTGATTTTGATACTTTAAGTTAAATGAGGCTTTAACGTAACATACTCAAACCAAGGCTCCGAAATTTACGATTTCGGAGCCTTTTTTTTGTGCCCATTTAAGAGAGGTACATGATTATTTAGATAAGACAGAGAGGTACATGATTATTTAGATAAGACCTGCATCTCCTGCTCCAGTTCAATCTCGTCACCTGGCAGGTACCCTGAATGTGAGTACACAATCTTTCCATTGCGATCCAGTAAAATAGTATGGGGGACGGTTTGAAAATTTAGTGCTCGCATCAGATTCTGGTTTGGATCAATGAAAATCTGGTAGGGCCAACCTTTCTCCACTACCATTGGCTTTACCCGGGCCATTGCACGGGCATTGTCGACAGAGATAGCAATCAATTCAACGTTGTATTCTTCTTGCCACTCAGTATAAACATCGGCGATGGCATCCAACTCTTTTTTACAAGGTGAACACCAGGTAGCCCAGAAACTGAGAATGGTAAGTTGATTAGATTTGACCACCTCAGTCAGAGTCACCTTTTTATTCTCAAGGTTTCGTAGCTCCACATCTGGGAGAGATACCTGCCCAAATATCAGCGAGTATGGAAGGGCTAAAAAACCCAGAACTATGATTCGGACAAGAACTATCATTTTTTCGCGTTTCTTATACATTAAATTTCAACATAAACTGTTTTAGAAGGTATTTGGGTGCAATTTTTGCTAAAAATACTGGCAAAAGGTGTAATGCAGGTATGTGGGCCGGCCTTTTAACGCCTTAATAACGAATGTATTCATGTCCATAGTTTCTCGAGTCATTGCTGCTCTCGCAATCTGGATGTTTCTTGCCTCACCATCCCTCACACAAGAGGAATCTGAGCTGTCAGGTTCCCTGCAACTTACAGGTAATGTTTTTCTCGAGGACACCAGGATTGGGGCTACGGGGACGCCACAGTATGATCACCAGTTATTTGGAGCAGAGTCATGGTTGGATCTGAGCTATCGCATCAAAGGATTTGATATCGGGGTGAGATTTGATCTGTTTGAAAACAGTAATCTTCTCAATCCCAATGATTCGTATTCGGCTCAAGGCATTGGCAGATGGTATGTGACTAAGACCATCGGTAGTTTGGCCCTTAGTGCTGGATATCTTTACGATCAAATAGGTAGCGGGATTATCTTCAGGGCTTATGAGGAAAGACCATTGTTGATCGATAATGCTTTATACGGTCTCTCGACCAAGTACGATTTCAATGAAAATTGGAGCATAAAAGGACTGATAGGGAAACAAAAGAATTTGTTTGGTTCATATGACAGTGGCATCAAAGCCATACAAGTCGAGGGATATCTTACAATAGGGAAAAATGGGCTATCTTCTATGGTGCCAGGGATCGGCCTGGTGAATAGGACCTGGTCTGATGATCAAGTAAATCAATTGATCAACACAGTACGTTTATATACTCCCCAAGATAGTATTGGTCTGTTTTACAATAGCTGGGCTTTTACGGTTTACAATACATTGTCGCTCGGTCCCGCGTCTCTCTATACAGAGGCTGCCTTCAAGCAGAATGATGTCTACTTTGATCCAGAGAGCCAGAGAACACTTTATAGTGGAGGCACTACACTGGGGCGGTTTCGAAATGATCCGGGATCGGTCTTCTATGGTTCATTGAGTGTTGGAACCCGTGGTCTGGGTATTACGCTTGAGTATAAGCGTACCGAAGATTTCGATTTTAGAGCGGACCCCTTTGCTGCATTGAATAGAGGCCTAATAAATTATTTACCGCCGATGGCGCGGCTCAATACATTTCGCCTGAAAGGAAGATATACTCCAAGTACCCAGAGTATTTCGGAACGGGCAATTGAAATGGAGATTAGATATGGGCTTTCCAAGAAGTGGAAACTGGTACAGTATTTTTCTGACATACGGACGTTACAGGGAGATTTACTTTATCGTGAATTTGACAACGAGATAACCTTTCGCCGATCGTCGGCTTTACAGGTCATCTTTGGCATTCAAGCTCAGCAATATAACCAGAGCATATTTGAAGGTAAGGCGGGAGTGCCCGTGGTCGAAACAGTGGTTCCTTATATTGAGTGGTTCAGTCGTATTTCGAGAAGTAAGTCAATACGAGTAGAGTTTCAGTATATGAGTTCACAGCAAGATTTTGGTGGTTGGATGTTTGGCTTGTTGGAGTATAGTATTGCTCCCAAATGGTCTTTTGCACTCTCAGATATGTATAATATCAGTCCGGAGAAAACGGATGATCTACATTATCCCAGAATAGATGTGGTCTTTAGTCGCCGGGCAAACAGATATAGCTTCAGCTACGTTAAACAAGTGGAAGGAGTGATCTGTGCAGGAGGTATTTGCCGACTGGAACCTGCCTTCAGCGGCTTTAAATTATCATTGTCATCAATTTTTTAGAATGAGACATATTTTATGGGGGTTATTATTGGTGACCGGACTGACATCATGTGATGAAAATCAGCCCATCTATACCCTGGCACGTCCGGAACCCGGAGAAAAGAACGTCTTAGTGGAAGAGTTCTCAGGAGCTCGCTGCCCCAATTGTCCCCAAGGCACCGAAGCCCTTGAAGAGTTGAGGTCAATATATGGTTCGAACCTCATCATTATGACCGTTCACGCTGGTGATTTCGCATTTCCATATGAAGACAGCAAGTTCGATTTTGCGACTCAACACGGGGATGACCTGATTACACTACTAGGTAATCCGATCGGATATCCATCGGCAGTGGTGGACAGGAGAAAGCCCGAAGGGGCCAATGTTTTTCAGCAATTTTCTTCAAAATGGTCAAGTTCAATTGTCGACGCCCTGAACGAACCGCTCATTGTGGATCTGGATCAATCTATCGAATTTGATCCCGATACCCGTGAGCTTTCAGTTCAGATTAGTTTGCTCCCCCTTGAAGATATTGATGAACCACTAAACCTTTGCATAGCACTGTTGGAGGACAATATCGTTGACCCCCAGGCCGATCGAGCAGCGCCCACTGGGGTGGTGAAAGATTATCTTCATAAAAATGTTTTGCGAACCTATCTGACACCTGTTGATGGAGATGAAATAGCGACATCTTTTGATGCTTTTAAGGGGATGCTTCGCAACTACAAATTTACCCTGCCACTGGAAGATGGCTGGTGGAAGGCCCGTGATTGCAAGGTCGTATCTTTCATAAGCCGTGGATCAACGTCTGGAGGTGATTTACGAGTCCTACAATGTGTCGAATCGGAGATCGGACTGTGATTCTTTTACCTTGTGTCTTCCGAAATTTTCAACACTGAGGATTCTTATCTTTGCTGGCTCATTAGATTCTATTTGTGAATGAAGATTTCATTGGACTGGTTGTCTCAATACATCACTGATTTGCCAGATGTGAGTCAACTTACAGATATTCTGACGGAGATAGGTCTTGAAGTAGAGGGCGTCGAAAAGATTGCATCTATTCCTGGTGGGCTAAAGGGAGTGGTGATAGGTCAAGTGAAGGAGACGGCTAAACATCCCAACGCAGATCGTCTTTCGGTGAATAAAGTTGATATTGGAGAAGAGGAACTCTTGAATATCGTTTGTGGTGCTCCCAACGTAGCAGCAGGTCAAAAGGTGCTGGTCGCCCCTGTCGGCACTACTCTCTACGATGCAGAGGGCAAGTCCTGGACAATTAAGAAGAGCAAGATCCGAGGCGAGGTTTCGGAAGGGATGATTTGTGCTGAGGATGAAGTAGGGATAGGCTCTGACCATTCTGGTATCATGGTCCTTCCAGACTCCGCTCAAATCGGTATGTTGGCGAGTGATCATTTTCAAGTAACAGAAGATGTTGTATTTGACATTGGTTTGACACCGAACCGGTCCGATGCTACATCACATTTTGGTGTGGCTAGTGATCTTTCAGCGGCATTATCCATTAATCACGGGCATAATGGGAAGGTATCGCCACCGTCAGTCGATGCATTTTACGATTCCAATCCTCAAATTGACATTTCTGTAGTGGTATTGAACCATGAGGCTTGCCCCCGATATGCCGGAGTGGTGATCAAGGACCTTCATATCAAGGAATCACCACGATGGATGAAAGATCGGTTGGAAGCCGTGGGAGTAAGATCGATTAACAATGTGGTCGATATTACAAATTACGTTTTGCATGAACTTGGACAGCCACTTCATGCCTTCGATCTTGAGAAGATAGGTGGTAACAAAATTATTGTCCGAACACTTCCGGAGGGTACCAAATTCACAACCTTAGATGAGCAAGAAAGATCTCTTGGTGAGGAGGATCTGATGATATGCGATGGTGAGTCTTCGGGGATGTGCATTGGTGGGGTTTTTGGGGGAAGACGATCCGGGGTTACTGAGGGTACAACCGCAATCTTTCTCGAGTCGGCTCATTTCTCGCCGAAATGGATCAGAAGGACTGCCAGTCGACATGGATTAAACACTGACGCATCCAGGACATTTGAAAAGGGCAGCGATCCTAATGTGTGTGTTGTCGCTTTAAAGCGTGCGGCGATGCTGTTGGAGAAGTACGCAGAGGGTAAGGTCGCCTCAAAAATCATCGACGTTTATCCGCAACCTATCGAACCGATTGCGGTTCGACTGAGATACGAAAGACTGAATCGGTTGGTTGGCTCTCAAATCCCTCCCGGGGCTGTCAAGCAGATCTTGTCGGCACTTAAAATGTCAATCACTATAGAAGATGAAGCCAGTATTACCGTAGCAGTGCCCACCAACAAGGCAGATGTCACGCGTGAGGCAGACCTTATCGAAGAGGTCTTACGGATACATGGATTCAATAGAGTTCCGCTGCCAAATAAAATGAGCATAAGTGCTGCTACGACAAAAAGACCAGATCCCATCCACCTAAGGAACCAGGTTGCAGACTACCTGGTTGCTATGGGGTTTCATGAAATGATGGGCATGTCTATGGTAGACAATCGGTACTTCGAAGGGATTGTTGAGATACCGGAGGAAGATCTGGTCCGGATCAACAACACGAGTAATGTCCAGGTGGAAGTGATGCGTCCTACGATGTTGCTAAGCGCACTGGAGACGATTCTTCATAATCAGAACAGACAACAAACAAACTTGCGATTATTTGAATTTGGTCATACGTACCGCAAGAGAGCCTCTGAATACGTCGAAAAGCATCACTTGACAATCACTTGCACCGGATGGGGGGCTGAATCATGGTTAAATGCCCCGGATGAAGACCCCAATCACCCTTATTTTGCGCTGAAGTCGATCGTGGAAAATGTATTGCAGATTGCAGGCCTGATGCATCTGACTCCTCTCGAGGTTTCGAGCGATTCTATGCAATTTGGATTGCAATATCAGTCGTCTGGTGGGGAACCATTCGTGACCATGGGCAGAGTATCAAAGGATCTTTGTCAAAGGATTGATGTCCGCGGAGCTGTGTTTCACGCTGATTTTAATTGGCAGCTACTGGTAGACAGGAACAAAGTAGACCAAATCATCATGGAACAAGTGAGTAAATACCCGACGCTGCGGAGAGACCTGGCACTGGTAGTGGATCAAGGCATGACTTTTGAGGCCATCAAATCCCTCATACTGAGGGAGCAACAATTGGTGAAAGATGTGAATTTGTTTGATGTTTATATTGATGACAAAGTGATCGGATCCGGCAAAAAATCCTATGCTGTAAGTCTCATTCTAGGTGATGAAAATAAGACCCTATCGGACAAGGAAGTTGATGAAGCCATGAATTCTTTGTTGTCTACATTGGAGAAAGAATTGAGCGCTAAGCTGCGCTAGAATTTATTTTTAAATTGAAGGCCAAACTGACTATATTTGAAGCTATGCAAGACATGCTACTCAAACTCTCCGGCCTTGAAGAAAAGGTGTTGCAATTAGTGGAGAAGGTGGAGTACCTCAAGAAGGAGAATCTTATGTTGATTGAGGAGAATGTCAGCTTAAAACAAGAAGTTGAAAAATACAGAGTGGGAACGGCTGGAGTTCGGGAAAACTTTAAGGATAGAAGGGATGGAACAGTGATTCATATGCAGACTCAGTCGGAGCATTTGAGGAGAGAATTGGATAAATATATCGTCGAAATCGACAAGTGCATTGAGTTGATCAATAATATGTAATGGGAGACGATCTCAAAAGCATGCAAGTTTTCATATCGGGTAGATCCTACCCGTTAAAAGTCAAGGATGGAGAACAGGCCGTGATCCAAAATGTAGTGGACGAACTGGCCGAGAAGATCCGCGATTTTCAACTCACATATGTCAATAAAGACAAGCAGGATTGTCTAGCAATGGCCCTGCTGACTTACGCCGTCGACAATCATCGGCTTCGCCAAAGTGCATCCTCTCTCCAGGTCTTGTCAGAGAAAGTAGACAAGATCGATTTGTTGCTAAATGAAGCGCTAGTCTAGCATTTCGGAAACCAGACTTCCCACCTGGATCATTCATTTGCCGAGAGCGGATGAATATTTATTAATTATAAACTTAGACATTATGGAATGGCTATTAAATGGTGCAATTGGTATTGTTGGTGGTGTAATATTAGGTTTTTTGACTGTCGGCTTGATGTTTAGACGATCGAATCAGAAAAAAATTGAGGAGATTAATAAGAAATCCGACCTCGTTGTCCAGGAGGCTCGATTGACAGCTAAGCGTATGGTGGATGAAGCTGAAACCAAAGCTGAGAAGATTGTCAGCAAAGCAGATAGCAGGAACGAAAAAATCAAGCAAAGAAAGATCCAGGAAGCAAAGGAAAAGTTCAATAACCTGAAAGCTCAATACGAGGAGATCAAGACACAGCATAAACTTGAGCTGAAGGACCGGGAGATGGATGTGTTAAACAAAGAGAAGGAGATAGGAAAACAGCTAGAGGATTTTAATTCCAGGGTAGAAGCTATGGAACAGCAGGAAGTGGAGAATAAGACAATTCGTGAAAATCTGGAAAAGCAGTTGAAGATCGTGGCGAGGCGGAAAGAGGAGTTGGCAGAGGCCAATGAGAAGCAGATACAGGAATTGGAGAATATTGCCCGAATGAGCGAATCAGATGCAAAGGAAAAGCTAATCGAGGCAGTAAAGGCAAAGTCAGAAACAGAGGCAATGGCTGTGGTCAAGAAGACTTTGGAGCAAGCTAAGGCTAATGCAAACAAGGAAGCAAAGAAGATCGTGATCCAGTCGATTCAGAGGATGTGTGCTGAATATACCATTGAAAACACGGTCACTGTGTTTAATCTCGATTCTGATGATATCAAAGGTCAGATTATTGGACGTGAAGGTCGAAACATCAGAGCTCTGGAAGCAGCTACTGGAGCAGAGATTGTAGTAGATGATACCCCGGAAGCAATTGTGATATCCAGTTTTGATCCAATAAGGCGAGAACTTTGCCGCCTGGCATTGAAAAGACTGGTGGCAGACGGAAGAATTCACCCCGCCAGAATTGAAGAGATTGTCACAAAGACACGAAAGCAACTGGAAGAGCAGATTATCGAAATCGGTGAGCGCACTGTCATTGAGTTGGACATCCATGGTTTAGATCCCAGTTTGGTTCGGATGGTGGGCAGAATGCGATTTCGATCCTCGTATGGCCAAAATTTGCTGAAGCACTCGATTGAGACTGCTAATCTCTGCGCTATCATGGCTGCAGAACTTGGTCTCAGTAAGAAGCAAGCAAAGTTGGCCAAACGCGCTGGGATGTTACACGATATTGGAAAAGTGGCAGAGGAGGAGACAGAATTGTCACATGCCATTTTGGGGATGCAAATGTGTGAGAAACTGCGTGAGCACCCGGCCGTGTGTAATGCAGTAGGTGCACATCATGATGAAATCGAAATGAACAACATTATTTCTCCAATAGTTCAAGCATGTGATGCAATTTCAGGTGCTCGTCCTGGTGCCCGAAGGGAGATTCTGGAAAGTTATATGAAAAGGATCGGAGAGCTGGAAGAATTAGCCATGAGCTATGATGGGGTTCAGAAGGCATTTGCCATGCAGGCTGGCCGTGAACTGAGAGTCATCGTCGAAAGTGAGAAGGTCTCAGATGAATATGCAGATGATCTCAGCTTTATGATTTCGCAGAAGATTCAGGATGAGATGCAGTATCCCGGACAGATAAAAGTGACCGTGATTCGGGAAAAGAGAGCAGTCAGTGTGGCCAAGTAGACCAGATTAGATCTCGCTTGTCACCAGATCAATGAATTGCTCGGGAGTTGAGGATCCCTGATCCCCTTCACCTTGCCTCCGCACAGAAACGGATCCACTTTCTTGTTCCTTTTCCCCGACGATCAACATGTATGGTACTTTGGACAATTCAGTGTCTCTGATTTTCTTGCCAACTGATTCGGTACGGTCATCTATGTAACCTCTAAGGCCGGCCATTTCGAGTTGCTTTAATACACTCTGGGCAAAGGGTATGTACTGATCACTTATTGGCAAGATGGCAAACTGATTTGGCGTGATCCACAAAGGAAATTTACCACCTGTGTGTTCAATAAGCACGCCTACAAACCTTTCCATGGAGCCGAAAGGTGCACGATGAATCATAATAGGCCGGTGCGATGCATTGTCGGATCCGATATATTCCAGTTCAAATCGTTCGGGCAAATTATAGTCTACCTGAATTGTTCCCAACTGCCAGCTTCTGCCTAGTGCATCCTTGACCATGAAATCCAGCTTGGGTCCATAAAATGCAGCTTCACCAAGTTCAACTACCGTTTCAAGCCCTACCTCATCAGCAGCCTCCTGAATCATCTTTTCTGCTCTGTCCCAGTTTTCATCTGATCCGATGTATTTCTCTTTTTGTTCAGGATCTCGCAAGGAAACCTGTGCAGTGAAATTCTCAAAGCTCAATTTTTTGAGAACGTGCATGGTCAGGTCCAGCACGTCGAGAAACTCATTCTTCAATTGGTCTGGGGTACAGAAGATGTGGGCATCGTCAACTGTGAAGCTTCTTACTCGTGTGAGTCCATGCAATTCACCACTTTGCTCATAACGGTATACAGTCCCAAATTCGGCAATTCTCACTGGCAACTCCCGGTACGATCTGGGTCGATGCCCATAGATCTCGCAGTGATGGGGGCAGTTCATAGGCTTGAGAAAGAACTCTTCCGATTCGCGCGGAGTCTGTATTGGTTGAAAACTGTCCTGGCCATACTTGTCATAATGACCGGAAGTGATATACAATTCTTTCTTTCCAATATGTGGGGTAATCACAGGAGTGTAGTTTCTCTTGAGCTGCTCTTCTTTCAAAAAATCTTCAAGTCTAGATCGAAGAGCTGTTCCCTTGGGCAGCCAAATCGGCAAACCGGCACCCACCTTTTCGGAAAACATAAATAGTTCCAGTTCGGCACCGAGTTTACGATGATCACGTTTTCGAGCTTCCTCCATGAGCTCGAGATACTCTTGCAGCTCTTTTTGTTTTGGGAAGGAAACTCCGTAAATCCTGGTAAGCATCTTACGCTTTTCATCGCCGCGCCAGTAGGCTCCGGCAACATTTGTCAGTTTGATTGCTTTTATCTTGGAGGTATCCACTAAATGTGGCCCCTTGCAGAGATCAACGAAATCCCCCTGTTGATAGAAAGTAATCTGGCCATCCTCTAATTCTTCAATCAGTTCAAGTTTGTACTCGTCACCTTTTGCTTCGAAGAATGATAAGGCCTCTGTTTTACTGACCTCTTTGCGTTCATAATTGCTCTTTCTTTGAGCAAGCTCCTTCATCTTTTCCTCAATAGCCGGAAGATCTTCGAGGGAAATTTGACGATCGCCCAGATCTATGTCATAGTAAAAACCCGTTTCAATTGAGGGACCAATCCCAAACTTTACTCCTGGATACAACACTTCAAGTGCTTCAGCAAGGAGGTGTGCCGACGAGTGCCAGAAGGTGGATTTGCCCCCCTTGTCATTCCAGGTAAGTAGTTGCAGACTAATATCTTTTTCGATTGGTCGGGTTGCATCGATAACTTCTCCGTTTACTTTTGCAGCCAGGACATTTCTTGCTAACCCTTCACTTATTGAAGCTGCAATGTCCAGGGCGGAGACACCTTTTTCATAGGATCGTACATTGCCGTCAGGGAATGTTACTTTTATCATTTCGTGAAGCACTTTCAGTTTAAAGTGCCTCAAAAGTAATGTTTATTTGATAAGGCTAGCGATCGAGATTAGAGGTCGTCCAGAGCAGATTTTATCTCTTCCAAAGTGACGTTGACAAACTCAAGATTGACGTGATAATCACTACCGATTTCGGTTTCCTTGAGTGCCATCTCATATTCGTCCTTTGCCAATTGTCTCACGCCCATAAATATCACCCGCGCCCCTACTGGAAGATGTCGAAGGCAATATTTTCGATCATCTGTCGGCGACATGCTCAGGATGGATAGTTCATCAACCAGAACGGCAAAAACGACAGTATTTCGATGAGTGCTGAGAGAATCCATTGATACACAAACAGGATTTGCTTCACCGCTGTCCGCCAGTTTGTCAATATTGATCCAGGCAAGCCTGTCGGTAATGCAGTCGTATCCGATAAAAAAGGTGGAATCAGATTGTCGTTCCACAACTTGGACAGAAGCCATTGTGCCGGCTTGTTGGTCTGCTTGTACCCAGGTAAATCCTTCTTGGAGTTCCTCGCCATAGAAAAGTTCCATCTCGAAATCAGGACGATCGGAGGGCAGAGAAAATACCAGCGTCTTGCCTGCTTTCAACTTTAGTGGCTGAAAGCCATTGAAGGCAGCAATGTGAAAGGCCCCAGCAGATATCAGTCGATGATGTCCTGAGGCAGTTGGCTTTTGATGAACGAGGTAATCCCTCTTGGTTTTCAGTTCAATGATTTCCAATCGGATTGACTCACATATACAATCACTTCCATCCAGATACTCGAAGATGCCTGGAATAAAGTGGAACTGCCTTCCAGCTGGCGTATGAATCCGTTGTTCAACTAAACCGCTAATGGAAAAATGTGCAGTATCATCAATTGAAGAAGTGAGTGCAGAAAAATCCAGCGTGAAAGCCTCTTCTTCGAGTGGTATGAACCGATCTACTTCTTTTTGGCAGCTCAACAGTGCCAGAATACACGCAGCAATAGCTGCGACGATAACGGGATTTCTATATTTCATTTTCAGTCTTCTTCGCTAAAAGTTTTGTTTCCAGGCTAAGCCGAGGCTTACCTGTTTGTAACGCTGGTCAATGGGATAGTTGTCCAAGGTTAAATCTTGCAGCGGATATCTGAAGTTAGCACGGAGCTGTATGGATTGATTGGTATTGATTCCTAGTTCGTAACTCACGGATCCGAGGACATCTATTCCGGTCGAAGTCTTGAACAGACGATGTCGATTTGGATCATTGGAGCTGATCGACACTATCTCCTGATCGGATGACAGCAGATCACCACGTTGCCAAAACTTCATATTCATGGACACTCCGGCATGAAACCAGAATCGATGTTGTTTAACATCAAATCGATAGCCAGCTATCAGGGGAATATCAACGAATGTGTAATTATTATTTGACAACTTGATGCGTTGCCCGTATTCAGTGATGATTGAGGTATCGGTGCGGATCACGGGAGTCCCATTATTATAAATAGTGTCTGTTATAATGCTGGTAATAGTTCTACTGGCGTTCGGGTCTGTGAAATCGAAAACCTCATGGAGTCTCCTCAGCCCAAGGCCAGTTTTAAGTTCTATTCTGTCTCGAAATCGAAATCCGACCATGGCCTCAGCCGCCAACATTGTTTTGATTCGCTCTGAATCACGGCGCAAATCACGATAGGCTCCAAGCTCCGGGTCTTTCAATGTCATACTTCGAATTGGATATCCTGCATGGATATTGAACTCGGCAAAGGGCTTGAGCGATCCAGCTGCTCCGAATGAAGGACATGCCTGAATCTTGGGTTCCTTGTCCAAAGCTGGCAATGGCGATACAAGTTCAAAGCTTCTTTGGTCAATTTGCTGTGCAGGGGTTATGTCCACCTTCTCTTGCGTTAGCATCGCGACTAAATCTTTACTTCGCTGTTCATCATGCTGCTTCTCAGCATAAATCGATGGCACCATTTCTTGAGGGGGCGTAAGGCGAATTTCGGACAATGCCCTTTCAGTCTTTGCTGGGAAAGCCGCTTCCTCAATATTCTCAGATCCAAGCTGGGCATCCAACTTATCATTCATAGTCTGAATAGACAGTTGAATGTTTGTTTCTGCAGTTGCAGCATGAAGGTCTGTGTGAGGGTCGGCGGATGGTTCATTTGTAGCGAGCGAAGTGGTCACCATCGCATCATACTCCGAAGAAAGTGATTTCGAACCAGGAAGGAGTTGGGTCAAACCAAGAACAGCGATGCCGGCACCGAAGAACCAAAATATGAAAGGTCTCCTTTTCCGACGTGGGGTGAGTTCTGATGCTATATTTGACCACATCTCAGTGGGTACATCCGTTTCCAGATGGTAGATCTTACTTCTGATATGTCGGTCAAATTCATTCATGAAGCGATACGTTCGGCTTTTTGAATTCTTTTTTGCAAGTGCTTTCGTGCTTTCAATAGTTGACTCCTGGAGGTTGCCTCTGTGCATCCAAGCATTTCGGCAATTTCCTTGTGCGAATAACCCTCGATAGCATACATGTTAAAAACAATGCGGTAACCTTCAGGTAGTTCTCCAATCCATTCCAAAATCTCATCGGCACTTAATGATGCCACTACTCCAGGATCACATGGCGCTTCCACGATATCTTCAATACCCGTGCGCTCTTTTTCAAAACGCTTATTGCGGTACTTCTTCAAAGCGGTGTTGATAAATATTTTCCTCATCCACCCTTCAAAAGAACCTTCGAATTTGTACTGATGGATATTCCTGAAGAGACGTACGAATCCATCTTGCAGAATATCTTCTGCATCACTACGAGTTCTTGAATATCGGATACAAACTGTCATCATTCTCTTACTGTACTGAACAAACAATTGCTTTTGACAGGACTCATCCTGCCTCATACATCCCTTGATAATCTGTTCGTTGTTCAATCAGATGAGGGTTTACACTTAAGTTTACCTAAAGAAGATCCCAGTTATGAAGGTTTCGTTGCCTAGCCTACTAAACAAAAGCTAAAAATGGGCCAAATATTTCCCGGCAGGGTCTGTATTTACATTGCTAGC
>Ga0224512_10003566_pt1 | contig 13617 bp, 11 predicted proteins | sample SF_May12_sed_USG_4_FD_169103 | JGI IMG/M metagenome (GOLD analysis project Ga0224512, IMG submission 169103) | Sediment microbial communities from San Francisco Bay, California, United States - SF_May12_sed_USGS_13 | ecosystem: Environmental > Aquatic > Marine > Sediment | place: USA...
GGCGGCGGATTGTTCCGGGCGTTGTCGAGGGTGAAGTACCGGCCCGCGAAGGTCGTGACCTCCTGGGTCAACAGGCCGACGATCACCGCCAACGCCTCGTCGAACCGGTCGAACCGCTCGGTCAGTGTGCCGAGTTCGATCCCGTAGGCGTCGCACTCCTCCTCGTTCCAGCCGGCGCCGAGCCCGAGCTCCAACCGCCCGTTCGACACGATGTCGAGCGCGCAGGTCATGTTGGCCAGCACTGCCGGGTGGCGGTAGACGATGCCGTTGACCATGCAGCCGATTCGGATCCGCGAGGTGGCCTGGGCCAGCGCGGTGAGCACCACCCACGATTCCATGCACGGCCCGGTCGTGTCGGGGACGTTGATGGGGTAGAAGTGATCGAACACCCAGGCCGACTCGAACAGATCGATCTGGTCGGCCTCGGTCCAGGTGGCCAGGAGATCGGACCAGGTCGTGTACTGGGGCGAGGTCTTGATGGCGTACCGCATACCCCGACCGTAGCGGTTGGAGGCTGACCGTGTCCCGTCCGTCGCCGCCCCTCGCCCGCCCACCGAAGCCATGGCTGATCACTGCGGTGTGCACCGCCGCCATCGGCGTCGGTGCCGCACTCGGGTTCGTTCCCGGCTACGTCTCGGTGGCGCTGCAGGACTCGCTGGATCTGTCGAAGGCCCAGGTCGGACTGCTGGTGTCGCTCTACTTCGGCTCGACCGGTCTGGCGTCGGTCGGGGGTGGGCGGCTGGCCGCCCGGTTCGGTGCCCGAACGGTGGTGGTGGCTGACATGGTGGTCGTCGCCGCCTGCGCTGCGGTGGGGGCGCTCACCGAGCGCTACTGGGTGCTGCTCGCTTCGGCGGTGGTCGCCGGTGCCGGGTACGCCTGGGCCAACGCCGGTACCAACGATGCGCTGGCCCGCACCGTTCCGTCCCGGCATCGGACGGTTGCGCTGTCGGTCAAGACCGCCGGCGTCCCGACGATGGCCGCCACGACCGCCGCACTCGGCGCGCCGGCCGCCGCCCGATGGTCGTGGACGGTGGTGTGGTCGGCGGTGGCGGTCGCGGCCGTCGTGGTGGCGGTCGCCGTTGCGCTGGTCCTCGACCCCTCCGTTCCGGCCGCCGTCGACCACCAGAGAAGCACCCGCCGGCGGCCGGAATCGTTGGACGGGGCGGCGCCGCTGGCGAGCAGCGTCGATCTCCGGTCGTTCCACTGGTTCTCGCTGGCCAGCTTCCTGTTCGTCGGCGGTTCGCAACCGATCTTCTCGTGGGTCGTGCCGTACCTCCAGGACCGGCTCGACACCTCGGCCGGGTTGGCCGGGGCGCTGGCCTCGGCGGCGGCCGGACTCGGGGTCGTGGCCATGATCGGCAACGGTCGCCTGGCCGACCGCATCGGCCCCGACCGCCGTATCGGCCGGCTCCTGCTTCTCGTCATGGTGGCCACGGTGGGGATGGCCGCCATTCTGGCCGGCCCGGCGCTCGGTGCGGGTCGGGGTTTGCTGGTCGTCGGCGCCGGCATGATCGTCGGCACCGGTGTACAACTGGCCACCATCGGCACGATGCACGCCGCATTGGTCGACCGGGCGGGCCTGGCGGTGGCCCAGGCAACGGGGATCACGATGACCGGCTACTACCTTGGCGCGCTCTTGTCACCGGTCGGGTTCGGCTGGCTGGTCGACGTCACAGGCCGGTACTGGCCCAGCTGGCTGGTGATGGTCGTCCTGACGGCGGCTTCGCTGCCGGTGTGGCGCCGAGCCGGCCGTATCCCCGTGGTCGGCGCAACCGCGGCGGCGACACCGTCTGCGTCCCCCTGACGGACCCAACTCATCCGGCCACACACGAATCTGCCAAATCCGGAAGGCGCGGGGTGGACAGACAGGGACGGGCGGGCTGGGCGGGGGATCGGTCGGAGCTATGCCCGGTCGTCGGGCTCCCGGCGGGGCCACCAGTACCAGCTCGTCCCCTCGAACCCCTCGACGATGCTGATCTCCACCCGGCGCCGGTCGAGCAACCACGCGCCGTCGACTCGGGCCAGCTCGTCGACGTAGCGGAGCGCCAGGAGCTCTCGCTCACCGGACCACCGTTCGTGCCAGGTCATGGCCGCGGTGAGGGCCGAGGCCCGACCCGGGTCGCCGGCGTCGAAGGTGACCGTGCCGTGGCCGAGTTGATGGTGGGTGCGACGGAACGCAGCCTGTCCGGCGCGGATCCGTTCGGCGATGGCCGCTCGTGAGACGATCTCACCCCCTCGACCGGGGCCGTAGTCGGCTCGGGCGTCGGCAGTGAAACAGGCGGCGACGCCATCGATGTCATAGGCGTCGAGCCGGTCGCAGTACCGGGCCAGCAGATCGCCGATGGCGATCCGGTCGTCGTGGCGGAGGTTGTCGGCTGTCATGGGTTCCCGGGTCGGGGTTGCGCCGGGGCCGGATCGGGTGGCGAGTCCCGATCCGGCCCCGGCGAGCGGGGATCGCCGTCTCAGTCCTGGGGCTGGAGGAAGTCGGTGATGAACACCCAGTCACCGCCCGTGTACTGCGCGATTCGGGCACCGGTCGTGCCGCTGTGACCACCGGGAACCGGCCCGAAGGTCACCGGGGCGACCAGCCCCGTCTCGAAATTGTCGAGCGACTCGAGCGAAGCGTGGAGGGCGTCCCAACACAGGTCGTCACCCAGTGACTCGAGCACGCTGTAGAACACGATCGAGTGGGCGTAGGCCTGCAGGCCGAAGGCGTTGTCGGCCACATCGCTGTGCCCGGCGGCGTCCATGGCCGCCCGATAGGCCTGGACCTCGGGCGCGTCCGAGGTTGTGAAGGCCAGGATGGCCGAACCGTAGAAGCCCTCGGCCGCCTCCGGAGCCGCCGCGCCGACGGTACCCACGGCGCCCGGACCGGCGGTCGACGAGTTACCGATGATGATTGGCTCCCATCCCAGGTCATAGGCCTGATCGAGCAGGAGCGCCGTTTGGGTGTTGTCGGCCCCAGAGATGACCGCATCCGGGTCCGCATCGCGGATGTTCAGAACCTGAGCCGAGACGTCGGTGCTCTGCGGCTCGACCACCTCCTCGGCCACGATCTCGATGTTGTGCTTGGGCGCCTGCGCTTCCAGGCCGGCCTTGAACGCGGCGCCGAGGTCGTTGTCCTGGCGCAGCAAACCGATCGAGGTGACTCCCTGCTCGGCCAGCCAGTCGACGATGAGCCGGACCTGGTCCGAGTGCCCGGTGCCGATCAGGTACACCTCCTGCTGATCCGGGTCGGGCGGCAGGACGGGGGCGAACATCGGCAGACCCTTCTGGGACAGGTACTCGTAGCTGCCGGGCAGGTTGGCCGATCCGGCCGGGCTCAGCACGGCGAAGACCTCCTCCTCGTCGCCGAGCCGCCGGACGTTGGCCACCGAGCGGGCGGCCTCGAAGCCGTCGTCGAGAATGGTCAGCTCGATCATGCGTCCGTTGATCCCGCCGGCGTCGTTGCGCTCCTGCGCAGCGGCCTCGAGACCGGCGGCGAAGGCCTCACCGGCTGTTGCCGCCCCGCCCGAGAGCGGTTGGGTCGACCCGATCTTGATGGTGGCGTCGGTGATGCCCTGACCGGGTTCGGTGCAGACGGCGGCGCTGTCGTCAGCCGCCTCGGTGGTGTCGGTCTCCTCGGCCATCGTGGTGTCGGTCGCTTCGTCCTCGGCCGCCGACTCCTCCTCGGCCGTCGTGGTGTCGCTCGTTGAGCTGTCGGACGTGTCGTCGGAACCACAGCCGGCAGCGAACAGGCCAATGGCGAGCAGCAGGGCCAGCCAGAACCGGCCGGACCGCCCTCTCGATGATGACAGTGCGTTTGATGGTGTGTGCATTGGTAGTCTCCCCCTTCGGGTGCGTCAGTCTTGGTCGGTCTCGATTGGTGTGGCGGCGGCGGTGATGTCGGCGTCGTGGTCTCCCAGATAGGAGCGGACGAGCTGGTCGGTGTCGACCTTGTCGGCGGCCGATTCGAGGATCGTCCGACCGCCCGACACCACGTAGATCCGGTCGGAGATGGCGACGGCGCCGGCGTGTTGCTCCACGAGCAGGAACGTGGTGCCCTCGTCCCGCAGGCTCCTGATCATGGCGAACATCTCCTTGACGAGGAGGGGCGCCAGGCCGAACGAGAGTTCGTCGATCATCAGAAGACGGGGCCGTCCGATCAGTGCACGGCCGACGGCCAGCATCTGTTGTTGACCGCCCGAGAGCCGCGACGCCGGTTCGTCGAGCCGTCCGGCCAGCGGCTCGAACAGGGTGAGGACCCGGTCGAGGTCGGCCTTGACCGCCTTCGGTCCGTCACGGCGGAGGGTGGCGCCCAGCTCCAGGTTCTGGCCGACGGTCAGCGTGGTCAGGATGCCGCGGCCCTCGGGGACGTGGCCGATGCCGTGGGCGGCTCGTTTCTCCGGGACCTCGTCGGAGAAGGTCACACCGTCGAAGGTGATCGATCCCCGCCAGGCCGGGATGATGCCCGAGATCGCCCGCAGGGTTGTCGTCTTGCCGACCCCGTTGGCGCCGAGGATCGAGACGACCTCGCCCTCGTCGACGTGAAGGTCGATCCCCCGGAGCACCTGGACCCGGCCATAGCCGGCTTCGAGCTCGCTGATCTTAAGCATTGACGCCCCCGGCTCCCTTACCGATGGCTCCGCCTTTGTCGCCGTCGGCGCCGCCTCTGTCGCTGATGCCGACGTAGGCCTCCACCACCTGCGGGTCGCTCATGCAGTGGGCGGGTGTACCTCGGGCGATGATATGGCCGAGGTGGAGCACGGCGACGTCGTCGCAGAGGTCTGTGACCAGCTCGAGGTCGTGTTCGATGATGATCACCGTCGTGCCGTGTCCGGCCGCCCACCGTTTGAGCGGTTCGACGAGGCGTTCCACGTCGTCTCGGCCGAGGCCTGCCGCCGGTTCGTCGAGCAGCAGCAGCGACGGCTCCGAGACCAGGGCCCGACACACCTCGACGATCTTCTGACTGCCCAGGGGCAGGGAGCCGGCGTCGAGATTGGCCGAATCGGCCAGTGAGAAGGTGTCGATGACCGACAGCGCCCGATCGATGTTGGCCTGACCCCGACCCCGCAGGCTGACCGCTTGGCGGACCTGGTCGAGGAGCGACGACCGCCCGTCGATACCCAGCAGCACGTTCTCCAGCACCGACAGGTCGCCGATGAGTTTCGGCGTCTGGAACGTTCGGGCGACCCCGCTGCGGCCGACCAGGGTCTGGGGCGCCCCGGTGATGTCGGCGCCGTCCAGCTTGACCGTGCCCCGACTGGCGGTGACGTAGCCTGACACCACGTTGAACAGTGTGGTCTTGCCCGCCCCGTTCGGGCCGATCAACCCGGTGAAGGGATGGGTGACGTCGAGGTCGACGCCGGTGAGCACATGGTTACCGCCGAACGACACTCGGAGGTCCGAAACGCTGAGGGCCGGCCCCGCTCGACCGGCTGACCGGCTCACGCCTCCGGTCATGACCCCGCTCATGAGAGGGCCTCCTGCGGCTGCCGATCGAGCCGGCGCATCTCCCGGAGGCGGGGCAGCAACGAGGTCAGGCCGCCGGGGAGGAAGCGAACGGCCAGAACCAGCGAGAGTCCGAAGACAAGGCGCTGCCAGTCGCCGACGTCCTGGAACAACTCGCGCGAAACCACCACGAAGATGGCGCCGATCACCGCCCCCGAAAGGCGGTTGACTCCGCCGACGAACACAACGACCAGGAACTGGATGAGCAGCGCCGTGTGGAAGGTGTCGGGCGAGACGTAGGTCAGGAGCTGGCCGAACAGGCCGCCGGCCAGGGCGGCGATGAAACCGGAGAGACCGAAGGCCAACAGCTTGTAGCGCGTGGCCGAGATCCCGAGCGATCCGGTGGCGACTTCGGCGTCGCGGACCATGCGCAGGCAGCGACCGAAGGCGGTGCGACCGAGGCGGTCGGTGGCCGTGAACACCACCACGGCCAGCAGGAGGGCGATGTACCACTGGCTGCGGTCGGGGTCCAGTCCGAACAGCTGGATGATCTCGATCGGCTTGCCGGCTATGCCGCCGGTGATCGTGTCGGCCTCGACGAAGAACCGGACGATCAGCTCGGCGAAGGCCAGCGTGGCGATGGCCAGGTAGAACCCGCGGAGGCGGGCCGCCGGGAAGCCAATGAGCACACCGACCACGGCGGCCGCCAGCGCCGAAAGCAGGAGTGAGAGAAGCCACGGAACGCCGAGGTCGCTGAACAACCAGTTGGTGCCGTAGGCCCCGATTCCCATGAACGCCACATGGGCCAGCGCGATCTGGCCCGTCCACCCCATGATCACGACGAGACCGACACCGGCCGTGGCGAACACCACGATGAGGGTCGCGAGGAACAGCCGGTAGGCGTTGACGAAATCGGGCAGGACGATGGCGACCGCCGCCAGGGCGACCGCCAGTACCGCCGTTGCCAGTCGTCGGTTCAAGCTCAGACCTCCCGGGGCCGGGCCTTGGAGAACAACCCTTCCGGCTTGGCCATGAGAATCAGGACGACGAAGATCATGGCCACGGCGGCCCGGCTACCGGTGCCGATGTAGAAGCCGGCCAGATTCTCGATCACGCCGAGGGCCAGCCCGCCGAGGAACGCACCGATGATCGATCCGAAGCCGCCCATAGTGGCCGCCACGAACGCCTTCAGGATCAGCGGGGCGCCGGCGGTGTCGGTCAGAACCGTCGACTGGGTGTGCAGGGTCATGGCCACGGTGGCGATGGCGGCGGCCAGTGCCCACGAGATCGAGAACACCCGGTCGACCCGCACACCGAGCAGCCGGGGGGTGACCCGGTCCTCGGCGATCGCCTGCATTCTCACCCCCCACGGCGATTTGAAGAACCACAACAGCGCGGCGGTGATGAGCGCGCCGAGGCCGATGGTGGCCAACTGGTCGTAGGTGACGAAGTTGCCGGCGACCTCGAAGTTGCCGCTGAAGGGGGCGTCGATCCGTCGGGGCTCGGAACCCCAGATGAGCTGGATGACCGCGCTCAACACCACGAACACGCCGATCGTCATGAGCACGGTGGCGAAATGCGACTCGGCCAGGATCGGCCGGATGGCGATCCGCTCGATCACCAGCGCCAGCACCATGCCGAACAGAATGGCGGCCGGTATCGCCAACCAGTAGGTCAGGTCGAAGGAGTCCATGAGCTGCCAGCCGACGAACGTCGGTACCAGGCCCATGTCGGCGGTGGCGAAGTTGGGTACGTCGGTGGCTTTCAGAATCAGCACCACGGCGAGGGCCAGCATGGCGTAGGTACTTCCCGCTTGCAGCCCCGCGATCACCTGTTGAATCACGTCTCCCCCTTCGACGTTGCGCTCCCCGCCGCCGATTTCACATTGCGGCGTCGTTAGTAACCTCGCAACTAGTGTGGTCGAGCTTAGCCCGCGGCTCGACCGGTGTCGAGACGGGCCGGTCAGACGGCGTTGGCGGCCCAACCACCGTCGGCGTACACGATCTCCCCCGACACATAGGAGGCCCGGTCCGAGAGGAGGAACTCGGCCAGCTCACCGATCTCGGATGGTTCGCCGATTCGACCGAGCGGGACCCGCCCGGTCAACCAGGCGACCTGGGCCGGCTCCTGCAGGCGTTCGGACGCCATCGGCGTGCGGATCGGCCCCGGGGCGATGGCGTTGACCCGAACGCCGAGCGGTGCCCCCTCGAGTGCGGCGGCCCTGGTCAGCGCGGCGATGCCGCCTTTGCTGGCGACGTAATGGGCCTGATCGGGAACGGCGATGGTGGCGTTGACCGAGGCGATGGTCACGATCGCCCGGGAGTGTGGCGGTGGTCCCTGCTCGAACGTGCCATCGACCTGATCGGCGGCGGCCGCACGGAGGAACGCCCGAATGGCCAGCCAGGTGCCGGTGAGATTGACTCGAAGATGCCGCTCCCATTCGTCGAGCGACGTCTCGACGATGGCGCTCCGAGTCCGGATCCCGGCGCTCGTGACGAGCCCGTCGACCGGGCCGATATCAGCCATCAGCGTCTCCCAGCCCGCTTCGTCGGTCACGTCGAGGTGGCGGACTCCGGCAGCCGGCCCGAGGTCGACGCCGATGACCTCCCAGCCATGGTCGGTCAACACCTCGCAGCACGCGGCGCCGATACCCGATGCCGCCCCCGTCACCAGTATCCGTCGCATGATCGGCCATCCCTTCATCCATCGGACCCGCCGCCGATCGTAGACAGGTGGCGGGCGCCGACCTGGAACGTCAACTCCTGCGTCGCTAGACTACTGACGACGCCTGCATCTCGACAAGCAGGGCTCCGACGTGTGGAAAGGCAGCCATGACCTCGGCACTTCACATCCGCAACGGCTCGCTGATCGACGGCACCGGCTCGGATCCGGTCCCCGGTACCGACGTGGTGATCCGGGGCGACGAGATCATCGCCGTCGGCACGACCGGCACCATCGACGACTCCGTGCCGGACGGCGCCACGGTGATCGACGCCGAGGGCGCGACGATCATGCCCGGCCTCATCGACGCCCACTGCCACATCACGTTCGACGACGTGCAGTCGAACGACGAGCTCTTCTACCATCGACCCCCGACGACGGCGGCGATGATCACCCTTTTCAACCTGCCGAAGCTGCTGCTGGCCGGCGTCACCTCCTTCATGGATCCCGACACGGTCATGGGTATCGGTCCCGAGATACGTGATGTCGTCGACAGCGGTGCGTTTCCCGGTCCCCGCATGAAGACGGGCGTCCAGGCGCTGCTCACGGCGGTCGGCGGTACCGCCGGGAGGCTGATCCCGGACCAGGGTGAGGTCGGCTACGCCGCGGTCGTGCAGACGGTCGACGAGATGATCGTCGAGACCCGACGCCAGATCAAGATGGGAGCCGACTGGATCAAGATCCACGCCACCGGTTCCATCCCCACCCGGAAAGGCGAGCTCCAGGTGTGGACCCTCGAGGAGATGAAGGCGGTGTGCGACACCGCCCACGCCCTCGGTGTGCCGGTCACCGCCCACTGCCGCAACGCCACCTCCACCCGCGATGCGGCGCTGGCCGGCGTCGACCTCATCCTCCACGCCTCCTACATGGATGACGACGGTCTTGAGGCCATCATCGACAACGGTTCGGCCGTCTGCCCGACCTTCACGTTCCTGGCCAACCTCGCCGACTACGGCGAAGCGGTCGGTGCCGGCATCGGCATGCAGGACGTCTTCCGCGGTGAGATCAAGGCAACCGCGGCCATGGTGCGAAAGGCCTATGACGAGGGCGTGCCGATCCTGTGCGGATCCGAGAGCGGCTTCGCCCTCACCCCCTACGGTCACTGGCACGCCCGGGAGATGGAGGTGTTCGTCAACGAACTCGGATTGTCGCCGGTCGAGGCGATCAAATGCGCCACGATGAGCAACGCCACCGCCATGAAGGCCCCCGACGAACTCGGCGTGGTCGGACCGGGTAGGTGGGCCGACGTCCTGGTGATCGAGGGCAACCCGGCGGCCGACGTCACGATCCTGCAGGACCGGTCGAACCTCAAAGCCGTGATCAGCCGCGGCCAACCGATCGACCTGACGACACCGTGGCCGGACCGCCGGGCCATCGCCGGCGAGAAGGTGGCCAACTGGGCGGCCCAGATCCTCACCTACGATCGGGCGCCGCTGCCCTGACGTCCGCCCCACTTTTGGGGCCGAAGCGGTCGGTCGACTATGGTCGCAGGGCGGGTGGTCGTTGCTGAGGAGCACCACCATGAAACTCGTACGCACACTGGCCATCGTCGTGAGCCTGATCACCGCTGCCGTGATGACCGCGACCGCAGCGGCCGCCGACCCCGATCCCGACACCTTCGCCCAACCGAACGGGCCCTGGATCACACCACAGCAGACGGTGAGCCTCGAGGCCTTCACCGAGTACGAGCAGCTGTCGGAAACCCTCATGGGTATCGACCGGCGCTCCGACGTGGTCGAGGTCGAGTCGATCGGTACGACGACCCACGGGCGCGACATCTGGCTGGCCAAGATCGGCAACCCGTCGAAAACCCCAGTCATGGTCATCACCCAGCAGCACGGCGATGAACCGCACGGCACCGAGGCTGCCCTCCATGTCATCCAGTGGCTGGGCACCAACTCTGCGGCCGCCCGGGCAATTCTCGACGAGCTGTACGTGCTCATCGTGCCCCGGGTCAACCCCGACGGCTCCACCATCCCCGAGCGGGGCAACACCGACTTCACCGCCCCCGAGGCAGACACCCGAGGCTGTTTCAACGCCGACGGAACCGTCAACCCGGCTCGCCTGAATCGGGGCCGTGGCGTCTACACCACCGATCTGATCACGGCCGACGGCGACCGATTGTGGAGCTACGACATCAACCGATACCACTGGATGGACTGGACCGAGAGCTGGCAGATCCAGTGCAACCCCGATGTCGGCGGTGTGCACTTCGATCCGAACCAGAATCCGGTTCCCGAGGCTGTTGCCGTGGTGGACGCCTACGAAATCCACCAGCCGATCTGGGTGATCGACGTCCACAACCAGGACATCGACCGGATCGCTTTCGATGCCGATCCGGACGGGCCGAACCGCCCCGGCCGTCGTCACACCTCCTCGGTGTTGTGGCCGACGAACACCGACGTCCACCCCGACGCCGTCGACTTCTCCAAGCAGCTCGCGTTGACCATGAAACTGGCATCGATGGAGAAGGGGTTCTCGGAGATGGACCGCTACAACGGCGGCTCGTTCCCCGGCATCGCCCGCAACGCCTACGGCCTGATGGCCGGCGATCGGATCGCCGCCGGTGAGGTCGGTGTGGGCGGCAGCGTGCTGGTCGAGATCAGTGGCCAGACCGAGGGCACCGGCGACTCACTGATCGGTCAGAAGGCCATCGGCATGCTCAACAACGAGGCCCGGCTGATCATCTCCGCCGCCCTCGAGGCCACGGCCGACGGCTCGATCTACGACCTCGATCCGAACCTGGTCGACGACCTGATCCTCGACGTCGACGAGGACCTCGACAATCCCCGTACCGAATAGAACTCCACTGGATCGCCGTCCCCGCCGTCGCTAGACTGCTGACGACGCTGGGCGCCCCGGGGATGAGCGGGTGGCGCGTCGAGACCGATACCGAGGTATGACGCAAAAGGAGTGGCGATGATTCCTGCCGGATTCGCCTACACGAGAGCGGCCAGTGCGGCTGAGGCGTTGTCGCTGCTGGCCGAGCACGGTGACGAGGCCAAGCTCCTGGCCGGAGGCCACAGCCTCCTGCCGTTGATGAAACTGCGGCTGGCCCAACCCGAGCGGCTGATCGACATCGGGGAGGTGGCCGATCTGTCGTACATCAACGACGGCGGCGATCACGTCGCCGTCGGCGCCCTGACCCGCCATCGCGACGTCGAACACTCGGACCTGCTGGCCAAGCACCTGCCGCTCCTGGCTCACGTGGCGGCCCACGTCGGCGACCCCCAGGTACGGAACCGGGGAACGATCGGCGGGTCGCTGGTCCACGGCGACCCGGCCTCCGATCTTCCGTCGGTGGCGCTGACCACGGGAGCCACCATGGTCATCACCGGCCCGTCGGGAGAACGGACGGTGGCCGCCGCCGACTTCTTCCAGGGATTCCTCGAGACCGCGGTCGGGGCCGACGAACTCCTGACCGAGATCCGCTTCCCCAAGCACACCGGTGCCGGCTGGGGTTTCCAGAAGTTCAATCGCCGGGCCCAGGACTGGGCCATCGTCGGCTGCTCGGTTCAAGCGGCCGCCGATGGCAACGGGGGCGGCGTCGCTCTCGTGAACATGGGCTCGACGCCGATGCTGGCATCGTCGGCCACCGACGCCCTGCGCTCGGGGTCCTCCGCCGCCGACATCGGTTCGGTCGCCGCCGAGGGCACGGAACCGCCGTCGGATCTGCACGCCCAGGCCGCCTACCGGCAGCACCTGGCCCGGGTACTCGTCGAGCGAGCCGCCACCGCGGCCGGACTCTAGATCGAAGGGAGCACAATCATGCCAACGATGGTCGGAGCCCGGGTCATCCGTAAGGAGGATCCCAACCTCATCACCGGTCGAGGGAACTATGTCGACGACGTCCAACTGGTCGGCACCCTGCACGTTGCCTTTGCCCGAAGCGTCGAGGCCCACGCCGACATCACCTCGGTCGACACCGGCGCCGCCGCCGCGGTCGAGGGCGTGCACGGCGTCTACACGATCGACGACTTCGAGGGCTACGGCAACGTGCCCGGCGTGCCCGGCATGGACCGGCCGATCCTGGCCCGGGGCCGGGTGCGATTCGTCGGTGAACCGGTGGCCATCGTCGTGGCCGACACCGCCGCCATCGCCGCCGATGCCGCCGAACAGGTGGTCATCGACTACAGCCCGCTGCCGGTGGTGACCACGCCGGCCTCGGCCATGGCCGAGGGCGCGCCCGTGCTCCACGAGGCCATCGGCGGCAACGTCCTGCTCGACACCCCGTTCGCCGACGACCTCAGCGAGGTGTTCGACTCGGCGCCCAACACGGCGTCGCTGAAGCTCTACAACAACCGGGTGCACCCGGTGCCGCTGGAGACCAGCGTGGTCCTGGCCGACTGGGGCCGCGACAAGCTCACGGTCTGGGCCTCCACCCAGGTGCCCCACGCGCTCCGCAACACGCTGTCGAGTTACCTCGGGCTGTCGCAGAGCCAGCTTCGGGTGATCCAGCCCGATGTCGGCGGCGGGTTCGGGGCCAAGGTGCAGTGGTATCCCGAGCTGTTGATGGTGCCGGTGCTGTCGAAGTGGCTTGGCCATCCGGTGAAGTACGTGCAGACTCGCAGCGAGTGTTTCCTCCTCATGTACTCGGGCCGTGATCAGCACCACGAGATCGACGTGGCATTCGACGACGACGGCAAGATCCTCGGGCTCCGGTCGATGGTAATCGGCGATGTCGGGGCCTACCCCGACGTGCCGGTGGCGCTCGGCATGCCGACGCTCACCAACTGGATGGCCAGCGGCTGCTACGCCATCCCGGCCATTGCCGCCGGGCACAAGGTGGTGGCCACCAACAAGTCGCCCCTCTCCTCCTACCGGGGGGCCGGTCGACCCGAGGCCACCTACATGGTCGAGCGGGTCGTCGACCTGGTGGCCGACGAAACCGGGGTCGATCCGGCCGAGGTGCGGATGCGGAACTTCATCGCCGCCGACGCTTTCCCCTACAAGACGCCCCACGCCGAGGTCTACTACGACTCGGGCAACTACCAGGCCACGCTGCGCACCGCCCTGGAGCTGTGCGACTACGAGGCGCTCAAGGCGGAGCGGGATCGTCGCAACGCCGATCCGTCCGAGAAGCTGATGGGCATCGGCCTGTCGACCTGGGTGGAGATCGCCGCCTTCGGCCCCCGGGGGGCGCTGGAGGGCTTCGGCCACATCGGCTCCTACGAGACCGCCCAGGTGAAGATCCAACCCGACGGTACCGCCATCATCGCCACCGGCGCCGCACCCCACGGGCAGGGCACGGTGACGATCCTGGCCCAGATCGCGGCCGACGAGCTGCAGATGGACATCGACAACATCAGCGTCCGCTACGGCGACACCGACAGCGTTCCCCAGGGTGTCGGCACGATGGGCTCCCGGATCGCCGCCATCGCCGGTATGGCCACCCAGCAGGCCTCGGCCAAGGTGGCGGCCACGGCCAAGCTGATCGCCGCCCACAAGTTGGAGGCCAACGCTGAC
>Ga0224512_10003567_pt1 | contig 13615 bp, 14 predicted proteins | sample SF_May12_sed_USG_4_FD_169103 | JGI IMG/M metagenome (GOLD analysis project Ga0224512, IMG submission 169103) | Sediment microbial communities from San Francisco Bay, California, United States - SF_May12_sed_USGS_13 | ecosystem: Environmental > Aquatic > Marine > Sediment | place: USA...
TCTTCTCGCTGCTCCTGGTCTACCCCATCGCCGAGCGGGCGGAAAACCGCTGGGTCAAGACCTACGCGAGCGGTTTCTACATCGTGCTGCTACCATCGATCGTCATGCTGTGGCTCGCAATCTGGAAGCGCATCGACCAGTACGGCGTGACCGAGCGACGGTACTTCTTGGCGGTCCTCTCGATTTGGCTGGCGGCCGTTGCCGTGTACTACGTGGTCCGGCGTTCGCGCGACATCCGCGTCATCCCGTGGTCGCTCTGCCTCGTCGGCGTGATCACGTTCCTGGGACCGTGGGGCGCCTACGCGGTCTCGGAAGCCAGTCAGGTCAACCGCCTCCGTGCGATACTCGAGCGGAACGAGATCTACCGGGGTGGCGACATCGCGACGGCAAACCGGGATCTGACGTTCGAGGACCGGCGGGAGGTGAGCGAGATCCTGCGCTATCTCGTCAGCACGCACGGCACATCGAAGGTCGCCCCCTGGTTTGGCGGGCGCCTGGCAGAGGCTGACACCCTCGGCGACGGCACCGAGCACTCACCGAGATCGGAGGTGGACACGCGCTCGGAACTCATCGCCGGGCTCATGGGGGTACCGTATGTTGGCCGGTGGCAGTCGGACCGGCCGGGCCGGTTCGACTTTACCGTGCAGTGGGACCAAACCCCGATTCCAATTGGGGGATTCGCCAACGCCGTCCGCATTGACGCGCTCGACCGCGACTCGGCGCAGGTTGACGGACTCACGGTCCGGTACGACTCCGCCGCGTTCGCGATCCGGTTCCTCGAGAATGGCGAGCTAGTCGCGGAAATCCCGCTCCAAACGGTGGTCGATCGGGCGGCAGAGAGCGAAAGAGAGGGCGCGGAGAGCCGCGGCCTTCCGCCGGCGGTCATGCGCGTGGATGTCGAGGGCGCTCGGATCAGGCTCGCAGCCTACATCTCACGAATTGCGGGGGATCGGAGCGACGACGGCCTGAATCTCTGGGATCTCGATCTCCAACTCTATTACACGTTGCGCTAGCAAGCCGCGCACCCCGCCTGGATTCACTCGCTCTCGGGCGTGAGCTTGAACACTTGGTCGTGCGGGCGTGCCCGGGCAACCACCTTGATCGCCACCTCATCGCCCTTCTTGGCCTGATCGACCTTCTTGTGGTCGACCTCCATCGAGCCAATCCGTTCGGTGAAGTCGCTCGTGTGACCTTTGAAGCGCACCTCGTCACCCACAGCGATCTGTCCATCGGTCACCGACACGACTGCCACGCTCGGGCCTTTGAAGAAGTGGGTGACCGTCCCAATGAGTTGTTCCGACATGCTCCCTCCCCGCCCGTCGCGAACGGACTCAGTCTCCAGCCAGCGTCGGACCTGCGGCACTGTCGAACCCCGCACGGCCCCGCAACCCGTCAGCGAGAAGGTATGCCTCGCCTCGGTGGGGCGCCAGAATCTCGATAGGCCAGTCGTCCACGCCTTTCCATTTTGAGCCTCACCCGTTACCCCTCCCATAGGGAGACGGTCGGCACCCTCTGGGCGCCAGCCAAATCGCCCAATACACCTGAGAGCGACGATGGCGCTGACTCTGTACCACCGCACGTCCATAGGCGAGGCACGCACGTTCGTGCAACGTGGATTCGTGGACACCGATTGGGATTTCGGATTGCAGGACGCCCGCACCGGCGAGGACACCGTGGTGACTGGCGTCTGGATCGCCGATCGACCGTTGGGGCAGGCGGAGGGCATCCAGGGAGATGCGGTGCTCGAGATCGTTCTCGATGCCGGCCTCGACGACCTGCGGGAGTACGAGCTCGAGGGCATGCTGTGGGACACGCGGGTCTGGGTCGTTCCCGCCGACATGCTCAACGCGCAAGCCAAGTCGCGCATTCTCGCGATCGACCCGAACTCGTCCTGGTTTCACAAAGCCTGGAACGGCGACTCCGACCCCGCCCCCGACCCCGACCCTGAATCGTGAGCGCCACCATCGAGCACGACCAGCGGGGCCACAGGTTCGTTGCCGCCGTTGAGGGCCGGGAAGCCTACCTCGACTATACCGTGAAGGACGACCACACCCTGGACTTCCGCCGTACCTACGTTCCGCCGGCACTCAGGGGCGGGCAGCTTGCCCGGCAGTTGGTCGCCGCCGGGTTCGCGTATGCCAAAGAGCACGGACTGCGAGTGATCCCGAGCTGCTCGTATGTGCAGCGCCAAGTCGAGCGTTCCACAGAGTACCAGGCGTTGGTCGCAGAGTAGGCTCTCAACACGGCGACGGAGCCCGACGACTGAGACGACGGCGGACGACTAGGACGCCTGCAGCCAGGTGTGGCAGTCGTCTGAGTCGTCTTCGTCGTCGCAGTCGTCTGCCCTGCCGCCGCTTTTCTGCCCCTCTGCCCCCTCCGCCCCATCCACCCCCCTCTCCTTGGCTTGGGCCGTCGGACTAAGTAGTTTCTAGGGTTCTTATGGCGGAACTCTCGTTTTCCAGCAGCAAAATGCTCCTTATGTCCGGCACGGCGAACCGGCCGCTGGCAGAGGAGATCGCCGAGGAATTGAACCAACCGCTGTGCCGTGTCACGATCCGGCGCTTCGCGGACGGGGAGATCTTCGTCAAGATCGACGAAAACGTGCGTGGGCAGGACGTGTTCATCATTCAGCCCACGAATCCGCCGGCCGAGACCTTGCTCGAGCTGTTGCTCCTGATCGACGCGGCAAAGCGGGCGAGCGCGGCGCGCGTCACTGCGGTCATCCCGTACTTCGGGTACGCACGACAGGACCGCAAGGATCAGCCGCGGGTGGCCATCAGCGCCAAGCTAATGGCGAATCTGGTCACCACGGCGGGCGCGGACCGGGTGTTGGGCATCGACTTTCACCAGCACCAGTTGCAGGGGTTCTTCGATATTCCGGTGGACCATCTGTACGCCGCCCCAGCGCTCGTGCAGCATTATCGGCAGAAGACGTTGGACAAGCCCGTCGTGGTCGCCCCTGATGTCGGCGGTGCCAAGATCGCGCGTGGGTTTGCCAAGCGACTCGATGCATCGCTCGCGATCATCGACAAGCGACGCCCATCGGCGAACATCGCCGAGGTCGTCAACGTCGTTGGGGAGGTCGATGACCGCGATTGCATCATGGTCGACGACTTGATCGACACCGCGGGGACGATGGCTGAAGGGGTGATGGCGCTCAAGCGTTTGGGTGCGAAGAACGTGTACTGTTGTGCATCGCATGCACTTCTGTCGGGGCCCGCCGCAGACCGGTTGGCGGCCTCGGAAGCCAACGAAATTGCCATCACGAACACGATCCGCATCCCCGAGGAGCGGCGGTTCAAAAAACTGAAAGTGTTGTCAGTCGCCCCATTGCTGGCGCGGGCGATACGTTTCACGCACAGTGATCAGTCCGTGAGCTCGTTGTTCGATTGAGCTGCTGGACGATCGACGAAGGAAGCCGAGAACCATGACAGAGTTGAATCTCAGCGCGGAAAAGCGGGAGGCGACGGGCAAGGGCGCAGCGCGGAAGATCCGTCAGGGCGGGAGGATCCCGGCCATCATCTACGGGCATGGTCGCGAACCGCTCGCCCTGACCATCTCGTCGACCGAACTGGAGAAGGTGTTGTCGCAGACCCACGGGGGCTCCGTGTTGGTCCAACTGACCATCAACGGGTCCACGGTGCGTACCCTCATGCGCGAGATCCAGCGGCACCCGACCAGGCGAACGCCGATTCACATCGACTTTCTGGAGGTGCACGCAGGTGAACGGCTTCGCGTCGATGTCCCGCTCGTCCTCCACGGCTCTCCCGACGGCGTCCGGAACGCCGGCGGGGTCCTCGAGCAGTTCCTGCGGGAGCTGGAAATCGAGGTCTTGCCGCGTGATATCCCCGAGCGCATCGAAATCGATGTGACGAACATGAAGGTGGGTAACTCGCTGCACGTCGAAGACGTTACCGTCGAGAATGCGAAGATCCTGACCGACCGGGACGTCACCATCTGCTCGGTCGTGCCGCCTCGCGTTGAGGAGGAGCCAGAACCGGAAGAGGTGGAGGAAGGGGCCGAGGAGCCGGAGCTTATTCGGAAGCCGAAGGCCGAAGGCGAAGAACCGGAAGGCGAATCAACCGAGGAGTAGGCACTGCGGGCCGTCGTCGCGCTGGGCAATCCGGGTCCGAAGTATGCGATCACCCGGCACAACGCCGGCTTCTTGCTGGCGGATGTCCTGGCAGAGCAATGGGCGTTGCCGACGTTTCGCCGGTCAGGTCGGGCGCTCGTAAGTCAGAAATCCCTCGGCGGCCAACAAGTCGTCCTGATGAAACCGCAAACCTACATGAACCTGAGCGGGGACGCGGTGGCCTCACTGCTGCGGTCGACCAACGTAGAGCCCTCCTCCGAACTCCTGGTGCTCGTCGACGATCTGGCGCTTCCGCTTGGAACGTTTCGTCTGCGGGCGCGTGGCTCCGCCGGCGGCCACAACGGACTGGAGAGCGTGGAAGAGGCCATTGGATCACCGGAATACGCCAGGATGCGTATCGGCGTCGGGCCCCTGCCCGATGACGTGGACGACCAGTCTGAGTTCGTGCTGGCACCGTTCGAACCGCAAGAGCTTTCAACCCTGGCTGATCTGCTGCCGACGCTGGCCGACGCCGTCGAGTGTTGGCTCGATGACGGCATCGTGGTCGCCATGAACCGTTTCAACCGACGAGGAACTTCAGAGTGAGTGAATTTGCACAGCTACCGATGTCCGCCATCGTCGCTGGCCTCGCGGGATTGATCATCGCGTGGATCACCTACGTCTACGTACGGCGGCAACCTGCCGGCAACGAGAAGATGCGGGAGATCCAGGATCTCGTGCACACGGGTGCGATGACGTTCCTGCGACGCGAATACATGTACCTGCTGCCGTTCCTGGCCATCGTCGCCGTCCTCCTGGGACTGGTGATCGGGTGGTCCACGGCAATCGCGTATCTGAGCGGTGGGTTCTGCTCGCTGTTGGCCGGGTTGTCGGGGATGAGATCCGCGACCTCCGCCAACGCCCGTACAAGTGAAGCCGCGCGCGACAGCGGGCAAGCCAAGGCCCTCAGGGTCGCCTTCAATGGCGGCGCTGTCATGGGGCTCGCCGTGGCGAGCCTCGGACTCTTGGGCATTGGGTTGGTCCTGCAGTTCTTCCTTGGCTCGCCCGAGACCACGGAGGCGTGGAAGTCGTTCAGTGAGATCATCACCGGGTTCGCCATGGGTGCGTCCTCCATTGCGCTCTTCGCGCGTGTCGGAGGCGGCATTTATACCAAGGCCGCCGACGTGGGCGCCGACCTGGTCGGCAAAGTCGAGGCCGGCATCCCGGAAGACGATCCGCGAAACCCCGCCACCATTGCCGACAACGTCGGTGACAACGTCGGTGACGTGGCAGGGATGGGCGCGGATATCTTCGAGAGCTATGTGGGCGCGGTGATCGCGACGATCGCGATCGCCGCGACGAGCCCAGCAATCTCGAATCAGTACGCGGCCGTCGCCTTGCCGATGTTGTTCATCATGGCCGGGTTGGCCGCGAGCGTCATTGCCATCGGGCTGTTTCGCATTCTGGAGAACTTCAGTCCGGCTGGCGCGCTGCGCTGGGCAACCTTCATCGCGGCGGGCCTGTTCCTCGCGGCTGCCTACTTCATCACGCAGCGAGTCGACATCGGGCTCACGCTGCAGAACGGCGATACCAACCCGATGGGGCCCTTCTGGGCCGTGGTGGTCGGCACGGCTGCGGGCATCTTGATCGGCCTCGCCACCGAGTACTACACGGCAAGCAAGCCCATTCGGAAGATCGCCGAGGCGTCACTCACTGGGCCGGCGACAAACATCATTTCCGGGCTTGCGATCGGCATGCACTCCACGGCAATCCCAGTCCTCGTCATCTGCGGCGCAATCTTCGTCGCCTACAGCTCGGCCGACCTCTACGGCATCGGCATTGCGGCGGTCGGTATGCTCGCGACCGTGGGAGTCACGATGTCGGTCGACGCCTATGGACCGATCGCCGACAACGCCGGGGGGATCTCCGAGATGAGCGGCCTCGGGCCCGAGGTTCGCAAGATCACCGACACGCTCGATTCGCTGGGGAACACCACTGCAGCCATGGGGAAGGGGTTCGCCATCGGCTCGGCGGCGCTCACGGCGCTTGCCCTCTTCTCGGCCTATACCAACGCGGTGACACCGCCTGGCGAGCCGCCAATCACGCTCAACGTCGCCAATCCCGAGGTGGTGATCGGCATCTTCCTGGGAGGGATCCTGCCATTCTTCATCGCCGCCGCCACAATGACGGCGGTCGGGAGAGCGGCCGAGGGCATGGTGCAGGAGGTGCGCCGTCAGTTCAGGGAAATCGCCGGCCTCATGGAGGGCAAGGCGAAACCTGACAGCAAGCGCTGCGTCGACATCTCAACCCGAGCGGCGCTGCGGGAGATGATTCTCCCGGGGGTTGCTGCCGTGATTGCGCCGGTCATCGTCGGGAAGTTCCTGGGCGTCGAGACGCTGGGAGGCATGCTTGCAGGAGCGACCCTCACCGGCGTGATGCTCGCGCTCTTCATGGCCAACTCCGGCGGCGCGTGGGACAACGCGAAGAAATACATCGAGAGCGGCGCACACGGCGGGAAGGGATCCGACCCCCACAAGGCCGCAGTCGTGGGTGATACCGTCGGCGATCCGTTCAAGGATACCAGCGGACCATCGCTCAACATCCTCATCAAGTTGATGTCGGTCGTGAGCCTCGTGCTCGCACCATGGTTCTTGGTATAGGGGAGTAGAGGCAGAGGGGGCGGAACAGGTGGAGGGGCAACGCCCCCTCTGCCCCCTCTGCCCCCTTTGCCCCTACTCATCGCCCCATGCTCCGGCTCGGCATCATCGGCCTTCCCAACGTCGGCAAGTCCACGCTCTTCAACGCGCTGACCAAGGCGGGCGCGGCCGCCTCCAATTACCCGTTCTGCACCGTCGAGCCCAACGTGGGGGTGGTGCCCGTGCCCGACGATCGGCTCGATCGGCTTGCCGCGGCCGCCAGTCAGACCAACGTGATCCCCACCACCGTCGAGTTCGTCGACATCGCCGGCCTGGTAGAAGGTGCGAGCACCGGTGAAGGGTTGGGAAACCAGTTCCTCTCCCACATCCGCACGGTGGATGCGATGGTGCACGTCGTGCGCTGCTTCGCCGACCCTGACGTCGTGCACGTCATGGGGGATTCGGATCCTGAGCGCGACCACGATGTGATCACCAGCGAATTGGCACTCGCAGATCTCGCCACCGTCGAGCGCCGGAAGGAAAAGGCTGCCAAGCTCGCCCGATCCGGTGACAAGGACGCGCAAAGAGAAGAGGCACTCCTGACACGCGTGATGGCAGAACTCAACGCCGGCCGTGGCGCCCGCGACGCCGTCCAGTCCCCAGACGACCATCGCTACTTGCGACAGATCGGGTTGCTCACGCTCAAACCGATCCTGTATGCGGCCAACGTGGACGAGGCGGACCTTGGCAACGACGCCCTCCCCGCCCTCCTCGAACTCCGTGCCACCGCACAGGTCCATCATGAGGACGCCGAGATCCTCGCCTTCTCAGCCAAGTTCGAAGCCGAGTTGGCAGAGCTGAATGGAGAAGCACGCGATGAGTTCCTCCACGCGGCCGGCGTCGCCGAGCCGGGTCTCGACCGGCTGATTCATGCGTGTTATCGGTTGCTCGGGCTCGAGACGTTCTTCACCGTTGGTGACCGTGAGGTCCGTGCCTGGACGATTCCGGTCGAGTCCACGGCGTTCGATGCGGCGGGCGAGATCCACTCCGACTTTCAGCGCGGATTCATTCGCGCCGAGACCATCCACGTGGAGGAGTTCATTCAGGCGGGATCCTACCGCGCGGCCCGCGAGCGGGGACTGCTCCGGTCCGAAGGACGGGACTACCCCGTGCAAGACGGCGACGTCCTGCTCTTTCGGTTCAACGTGTAACGCCCTTACGCCCCTATCCACAGCGATCGTCTCCCGCTATCTTACGCCGCTCAAATCACCTACTCCATCCAGCACCGGGTGGGGTCGTCGAGTCCAAAGGAGGGTGCCGTGACACGCGAGTACGAGCTGGTCTACATCTTTGACAGCACGCTCGAAGAAGCTCAGATCAACGAGCGGCTCGAGCGCTTCCACGAATTCCTCAAGAGCCCGGAAGCCCCGAACCCCGTATCGGCGGCGAACCATTGGGGCAAACGCACCCTCGCCTATCCCGTCGACGGACGCGAGGTGGGGTACTACGTCGTCGTGCAGTTCGAGACCCAGCCTGAGCGGCTGGTCGAGCTCGAGCGGGCACTGAAGTTGGACGACGCGGTGCTACGCTACCTGGTGGTGCTCAACGAGGGACTTCCCGCAGCAGCCATCGCCGAGGATGCGCCGAGCACCGACGGGTCCGACAACGAGAGCACCGGCGCGGATGTCCAGGAGGAGAAATAATGCCACGCGGTCGTAAGAGCTGTCCGGTGTGCGAGATGAGCGTCCGTGTCATCGATTACAAGGATGAGCGCCTGTTGTCGCGGTTCCTGACCGAGCGGGGCAAGATCATTCCCAGTCGGCTGTCAGGCATGTGTGCCCGACACCAGCGGCAGCTCTCGCGCGCGATCAAGCGCGCTCGCCAGATAGCACTGCTCCCGTTCATCCGCGGCTACGCGCGGTAACATGGTGCCGGCGTCCGAGGGGACGCGGCAGGGTGGAGTGTGGCGGCTCACGGTCGCTGCGCTGCTGTTCGCCACCCTGGCACCTGTTGCCTCGGCAGCGGTTCCGCTGGCGGGATTGTTAGTAGTGTCCCGTCCCCGACGGACGGCGGAACTCGTGGTGGGGGCCGTGTCGGCCGGGTTCGGCATGTGGTGGCTCCTGCAACCCGGACAACTCCCCGAACAGCTGCTCCGCGCCGCGGTGCTGTTCACGACGATCATCTTTGTGATCGTGACCCTTCGTGCGCCACTCGCCCTGACCAGTCGCGCCCTGATCGCGGTCATCGGGGCCCTGGCCGGCGTGGCGGCGCTCCTCGCGGTACTCGGATCGTCGTGGGGAGAGCTCCGGTGGTGGGTCGAGCACCAGGCCGGGCTGGAAGCCCGCGTGATGATCGCGTGGCTCGGACTGCTGGGCGGAGCCGGTCCGAACGGCCCTTCTGGCATCGCCGATCAGATGGCCGACTGGTTCGCGGCGAGCGTCGCCATGACTGCAGACTACTTCCCGGCGGTGACGGCGCTGCAACTGCTGGTCGGACTGGCCCTCGCAGCCGCGGTGTACTACCGGGTCGCCCGCAATCCCGTTGGGCGACCTCCCGCCACATTTCGGCTGTTTCGCTTCACCGAACACCTGGGATGGGCTGCCGTGGTCCCGCTGGCATTGGTGCTGATCCCCAAGCTCGCGGCGCTGAAGCTCACCGCCATGAACGTGTTGATCGTCGCAGCGGCGCTCTACGCGCTCCGAGGAGTCGCCGTGGCCACATTCGGACTCGCGACGGTCGGGGCGGGTGGGTTCCTCCTGTGGGCCTTGCTGACGGTGGTTTTTATTCTGATTTTGCCTGTCGTGGTTGGCGGTGCCATTGTATTAGGGGTGCTGGACGCAGGCGTGGACTTTAGACGGCGGTGGATGACACCGCGAGTGGGGCGGTAGATGGAAGTCATTCTCAGGCAAAGCGTTCCGGCACTTGGCCGCGCCGGAGAAATCGTGAAGGTCAAAGCCGGGTATGCCCGTAATTTCCTCATCCCGCACGGCCTCGCGTACAAGATGACCGCAGGGAACAAGCGGCGGATCGAGTCGGAGAAGAAGAGTCAGCTCGCCCAGATGGCGGCGCACCAAGCCGACGCTGCAACGCTTGCCACAGCCCTGGAGTCGGTCGAACTGCACTTCAAAGCGAAGGCGGGTGAGGGCGACAAGCTCTTCGGGTCGATTACCTCGGCAGACATCGCAGGACAACTCGGCGATCTCGGATATCCCGTGGACAAGCGCTCGATTGAGCTGGAGGAACCTCTCAAGATGATCGGCATCTACAAGGTTCCAATCCGGCTCCACCAGGACGTCCGCACCGAAATCCGCGTGTGGGTCGTGAAGGAAGATGTGATCGGTTAGCAATGGGAATCGCCTACCTCGACGGCCCACGCCTCAGACGGTCGCTGCTTGCGGCGGCGGACTGGGTCGATGCGGGTCGCGAGGAGCTGAACCGGATCAATGTGTTTCCCGTCCCAGACGGTGATACCGGCACCAACTTCGCGATGACCCTGCGTGCCGCTGCCGAAGGCGTCCGCTCCCTTCATGAGGCCGAGCTGCCTACGGTCGCCAAGGCGATGGCCGAATCGTGCGTCCTTGGGGCCCGCGGCAACTCCGGCATGCTGCTCTCCCATTTCTTGTTGGGGTTCCGGGAGGCGCTGGGCGACCTCCGCACCGCTAGGGCGGTCGACGTGGCCCGCGCCATTCGGAAGGGTGCGGACAACCTGTATCGATCGCTGGACGAACCCGTCGAAGGCACCATTCTCACGGTGTCACGCGAAGCCGCGGTGGCAGCGGAGGCCGCCGCGCAGCAGACCGGAAACCTGCGCGAGCTGATGCGGCGCATTCACGATCGCGCCGAAATCGCACTCAAGCGCACCCCCGAGCTCCTTGCGGCTCTGCGCGAGGCGGGGGTCGTGGATGCGGGCGGCAAGGCATTTGTACGGGTGATCGAAGGCATCGTGCGGTTGATGGAGGGCGATCCAATCATGCCCGCCACGGTCACGATGGAGTTCGCCGTCCCCGACGTGGCCTCAATGACCGTCGTCGATCCCGATCGGGACTTCGCGTTCTGCACGGAGGCGCTCGTGCGCGGGGAGCAGCTGCCGACTAGCATCGATGCGCGGTCGCGACTGCGGGAATTCGGCGGCTCGATCGTGGTGCTCGCCACGGAAGACCTGTTGAAGCTGCACATTCACACCGACACGCCCGACGAGGTCTTTGCCCTCGCAGCAAGCTGGGGCACGCTCGAGACCACCAAGGCCGACGACATGCGAAAACAGCATCAAGACGGCCAGCATGGGGTGCGTCAGCGTGTCGCGATTGCCATGGATTCTTCGTGTGACCTGCCCGATCGCGTGTTGGACGCGCACGGCATGGTCGTGATCCCCCTGCAAGTCATCTCGGGCGAGCAGGCCTACCTGGACCGGGTGAATATCCGAGCGGCGGACGTGTACCAGCGAATGCGCGAGACCGGAGAGATCTTCACCACCTCGCAGCCCACGCCGGCGGCCATCATCCAGGGTCTGCAGGATGCCAAGGCCAACGCCGACCACGTCATAGGGCTCTTCGTGGGCGGTGCGCTGTCGGGCACGTTCAAGTCGGCGCAGGCCGTGGCCCGCGCTGACGCGTTCAAGGACGTCGTGACAATCGTCGACTCCCGTTCAGCGTCTTTGGGGCTCGGGATGCTGGCCCTTCGGGCGGTCGAACTCGCCGAAGCCGGATGGAAGCCCGATGCCATTGCGCAAGAGCTCACGGCGGTACGGGATCGGTCGGGAGGATTCTTTACGGTCGACACGTTCGAAAATCTGCTGCGCTCTGGGCGCGTGAGCCGCGGCCGGGCTTGGCTTGGTGGCCTGCTGGACATCAAACCGATTCTCGAAGTAGACCTCGAAGGTCGCGTGATCCCGCTCGATCGGGTCCGTGGCCGTGATGCGCTGGTGCCGCGTGTCCTGGAGCATCTGGAGCGCCGACTTGCCCCTCGCCCCTCGTCATTCCGTCTCGCCATTGCACACGCTGGCGTGCCCGACTTCGCGAAATCACTCAAGCAAGACCTCGTGCAGCGGTTTCGACCACGTGACTGTTTCGTCAACGACGTCACGGCTGCGCTTGGGGTCCACACAGGCCCCGGGGCGTGGGGCGTGTTTTATCAAATCGAAGACCCGACGCCCGCGGACAACTGGCGCCAGACATCGACGAATCCCGGGTAGGCGGGATACGCGTTGCGACGCACCGTGACCTGCGTCTCACGGTGCACGCGCTCGACGAGCACAAAGCCGTCGACGTGTTGGTGCTCGACCTGCGGACCCTGAGCGACGCTGCGGACTTCTTCATCATCGCGTCCGGCACCTCGGATACCCACGTGCGCGCTTTGGCCGAGCAGGTGCTCCAAGCAGTGAAAGCCGAGGGAACACGGCCGCACCACGTTGAAGGGATCACCGCTGGCCGTTGGGCACTGCTCGATTTCGTCGATATCGTCGTGCATGTGTTCCATCCCACGCTACGGGAGTATTATCAGTTAGAGCGGCTGTGGGCCGACGCCCCCGCGCTCTCGTCCGAACTCGTCGAGTAGTCCCGATGCGCCGATTGACCCTCACCGCGTTCTTGCTAAGCGGTCTGCTCCCCATTTCCCAAGCCGAGGCGCAGTACTTCGGTCGGAATCAGGTGCAGTATCGCCATCTGCATTTTCGCGTGATCGAGACCGAGCACTTCGACGTCTACTACTACGAGCGCGAGCGCGAAGCGGCTCTCGATGCGGCACGGATGGCAGAACGGGCCTATGCGAGGCTCTCGCGGATCCTGAGTCACAAATACCGCGAACGACAGCCCATCATCCTCTTCGCGTCTCACGCGGAGTTCCAACAGAACAACATCGGTCAGGTCGATGAGGCCACCGGTGGATTCACCGAGTGGTACCGTCACCGGATCCTCCTGCCGTTCACGGGGTCGTACGCCGATTTCGAGCACGTGCTCGAGCACGAGTTGGTCCACCAGTTCCAGATGGACATCTTCGCCCGGGGACGGGTCGGTGCGGGGATTCAGCGCCTCATGGCAGTCGATCCTCCGCTGTGGTTCATGGAAGGGATGGCCGAATACCTGTCCAGCGGCCCCATCACACCGCAGACGGCGGTCTGGCTGCGCGATGCAGCGCTCGATCGCGGCTTGCCAAGCCTCGTCCAACTGACGTGGGACCCGAGCTATACGCCATATCGATTTGGCCACGCGCTCTGGTCATACGTTGGAGAGCGGTGGGGAGACGAAACGATCGGAGAGCTGCTTCAGGCCGCCGGCGTTTCAGGCATCGACGGGGCATTCCGACGCGTCCTTGGCCTCGACCTCAAGGACATTCTGGCCGACTGGCACGATGCCATTCAACGCACGTACCTGCCGCAGCTCATTGACCACGAGCAGGCGCGACACTTCGCTCGCCCCGTGCTCACGCGGGAGCGCTCGAGCGGCCGGCTCCACATTGCGCCGTCACTCTCACCGGACGGCAGCCAAATCGCGTACCTGTCCGAGGGGAATTCGTTCTTCATCGATCTCTATCTGGCTGACGCTGCGAGTGGCCGAGTCAAACGACGCTTGATCAAGAGCGCCTTCAGCGCCGATTTCGAGAGCTTGCGATTCCTGAACTCCGTAGGGTCCTGGTCACCCGACGGCCGCTACTTCGCGTTCGTCGCGCATCGGAGTGGCCGGGACGACCTCGTCATCTTCGACGTGCAAGCCAATCGAGTGGCAAACCGAATCCGGGTCCCGCTCGACGGGCTGACCACGCCGTCCTGGTCTCCCGAGGGGACGCGCCTCGCATTCACCGGGTACGACGCTGGATTCTCCGACCTGTTTGTGATCGGCGTGGACGGCAAGGGCCTCGAGCGCCTCACCCACGACCGATTTGCGGACCTCCATCCCGCGTGGGCGCCGGACGG
>Ga0224512_10003568_pt1 | contig 13614 bp, 11 predicted proteins | sample SF_May12_sed_USG_4_FD_169103 | JGI IMG/M metagenome (GOLD analysis project Ga0224512, IMG submission 169103) | Sediment microbial communities from San Francisco Bay, California, United States - SF_May12_sed_USGS_13 | ecosystem: Environmental > Aquatic > Marine > Sediment | place: USA...
TCCTCGAGGCAAAAATCGTAAAAGAAGCGCCTCTGATCCGCCGACTGACGACCCATCATCGCAACGCCTTCCCGATGAAAACCAACGGATAGACAGAATCACGCCGCGAAGGCCGTCTCAAGCGACTTTATCAACAGTATCAGCCATTGCGCGATATTCGATCGCAACACGGATGCCATTAAATCGGCGTAGCAGACCAGGTCCATCATATGCAGAGGCAAGCATTTCCGGACCACGGAAGCGGTTGCCTTCGGCGCTGCGAGCGTGCCAGGTTTGGCGCATGAGCGAGCATGACGGGTTCATGGACATCGCCCTCGACGAAGCGCGCGCGGGGCTGGCCGCGGGCGAGCAGCCGTTCGGCGCGGTGATCGTCCGCAACGGGGACGTCGTCGTGCAATCGCGCAGCCTCAAAGTGTCGACCGGCGATTCGACCGCCCACGCCGAGCTGCTGGCGATCCGCCATGCCACCACCTCGCTCGGCACGCGGACCTTGCCGGACTGCACTTTCTACGGTACCTGCGAGCCCTGCCCGATGTGCCTCGGCGCCATGTTCAACGCGGGCATCGAGCGGCTGGTGCTGGGCGCGCGCTTGGCCGACCTGGGTGACCTCGCCTTCGCCTTCAAGGACTATTCGGTGGAGAGCTTCGCGGCCATGACCGGATGGCAGCTCGATCTGGTCGAGGGTGTCCGGTTCGACGAATGCACCGCGCTCTACGTCGATCCGACGGTCAAATTCTCGCGCTGACCGGCGATCAGAAAGCCGCGGCGTAGCCGTCCTTGCGGTGGTCCGAGCCGGCGACGTAGCCGGTCTCGCCGCGACAGATCAGCTGGGCGCCGCCGAAGGCCCAGGAAGCGTCGAGCGGCTCGTTGCTGATCTCGTGTCCCTTGGCCGCCAGCCCCTCGACCGTCTTCGGGCTCATACCCGCTTCCAATGCCACCCCGCCGCCCTGCATCACGCGCCAGCGCGGCGCGTCCGACGCGGCTTGCGGGTTCTGGCTGTGGACGAGCGTGCGCACCACCATCTGGACATGGCCCTGGGCCTGCATCGGGCCGCCCATGACGCCGAAGGACATCCAGGGCGCGCCGTCTTTCATGACGAAGCCGGGGATGATCGTGTTGAGCGGGCGCTTGCCCGGGCCGACCTCGTTGGGGTGGCCGGGCTCCAGCGTGAAGCCGGCGCCGCGATCCTGGAGGCTGATGCCAGTGCCCGGCACCACGACGCCCGAGCCGAAACCCTGGTAGTTCGACTGTATGAAGGAGACCATGCGGCCCTCGGCATCGGCCGCCGCTACGTAGACCGTGCCGCCTTCGCCCGGATCGCCGGGTCCGAAGTCGCCGGCCTTGCCGGGGTCGATGAGCGCGGCGCGTTCTTTCAAATACGTCTTGCCCAGCAAGGCCCGCGGCGAGGTCTTCATGGTCGCCGGGTCCGACACATGGGCCGCGAGATCGGCCAGAGCGAGCTTCATCGCCTCGATCTGCAGATGCAAGGTGTCGGCCCCGTCGGGGTCACCCGGATCCAGTTCATGGTGGCCCAGCAGACCGAGCGCGATCAGCGAGGCGATGCCCTGCCCGTTCGGGGGCAGCTCGTGAAGCGCCGCACCGGCAAAGGGCTGCGCGACGGTCTCACACCAATCGGCGCTATGGGCGGCCAGATCATCCACGGTCATGGCGCCGCCATGGGCCGCCGCATGATCGGCCAAAGCAATCGCCAGATCGCCGCGATAGAACGCATCGCCCTTGGTGGCGGCGATCGCGCGCAGGCTGTCCGCGGCGTCGGAAAACCGGAAGACATCGCCCGCAGCAGGCGTCCGCCCGCCCGGCATGAACGTCTGATCGAAACCGGGCTGGCCCTGGTAGTTCGGCGCGATGCGCGCCCATTGGCCGGCGATGATCGGGCTGACCGGAAAGCCGTTTTGCGCGTAGTCGATGGCCCGCTCGAACAGCGCCTCGAAGGGCAGCCGGCCGAAACGCTCGCTGAGCGCGACCCAGGCGGAGACGGCCCCCGGCACAGAGACGCTGTCCCAGCCGCGGTTCGGCATCGCCTCCAGCCCGGCGAAGCGTTCGGGCCTCCAGGCCTTGGGCGCGCGTCCCGAGGCGTTGAGCCCGTGCAGCGCCGTCCCATCCCAGACGATCGCGAAGGCGTCGCTGCCGAGACCGTTGCTGGTGGGCTCGACGACGACCAGCGTGATGGCGGCGGCCAACGCGGCGTCGATAGCGTTGCCGCCCTGGCGCAACGCGTCGATCCCGGCCTCGACGGCGAGCGGCTGCGAAGTCGCAACGACGTTGCGGCCGAGGACGGCGGACCGCCCCGAGCCGTAGGGCATGGCAAAGGAAAAGGACATTCCAGCTTTCCGGTAGAGGCCGACGGAACCGGTGCGCGTCAAAACCGGCCGGCGTTGGCTAGTTGTGGGGCGCGCCCGGATGGATCACGACGTTCTCCAGCTTCTCGACATAACGCAGGAAGTTGTACTTGTCCTCGATGCCGTCGGTCGGCTTGCGGTCTTCCCATTGCCAGGCGTGCTTCTTGAAGGGCTCGATCTTGGCGACGATATAGGCCATCGCCTCGCCTTCCCAGGCCGCCTTGAACGCCGCCTCGAAGTCGTCGAGCGTCCGCGCGGTGTTCGCATTGAGACACCCCGCACCGTCGGCCATCTTGGCCAGATCGGTGTTACGCGAGGTGTGGGTCGGCGGACCGCCGATATTCTCGTAGATGCCATTGTCCATCACGACGACGGTCATGTTGGGCGGCCGCTCGTTGCCGAGCGTGCACATCGCGCCCGTATTCATCAGCACCGAGCCGTCGCTTTCGAGCGCCAGGATGCGCCGATGCGGCAGCGCCGCCGCCATGCCCAGCGCGGTCGTGGTGACCGAACCCAGGATGCCGCTGAAGAACGTATTGTTCGCCGGCTTGTGGTTCCACCAGTCGTCCCAGGTCGCGCCGATCGAGGTGACGACCAGGTCATCTGGTGTCACATAGCCGGCGATGCGGCGGATGACGTCAATCCTTTCCATAATTCGGTAGCTCCACGCATTCGCCGGACATCACCAGGGCAACGGGCCACTGGCTGCTGTCGGCATGTTTGATGGCTTTCTTGATCGACGGCATGATGTCTTCGATCTTGCGCACGGCGCGCCAGGGGATACGCATCGCATCGAGCAGCGGCGCCATGGTCTGGGCATGATTGTGCCCCCACCAGTTCTCCTCGCCTAGGTCGCCGCGATAGCACATCACCATGACCATGGGCATGGCGTGGCAGTAAGCGAAGCGCGCGATCGGCTCCATCGCCTGGCGCAGCCCGGAGTTCTCCATGATCATCACGGCTTTCTTGCCGGCCAGATAGGCGCCGGCCGCGATACCCGGAAGCTCGGCCTCGTTGGTGACGGGGATGTAGCGGATATCGTCGTCCGCCTCGCAGGCGCGGTAGATGCTGGCAAGCAGCGACTCCGGCAGGGCGGCGACGATGCTGACCCCGGCATCCTTCAATCCCTCGACGAAGACCCGCGCGAATGGAGAGATCTTGACCGGCCCGCCGGTCGGACGGTTGCTGCCGGCGGCCTGCGGCTCGCTTGATGCCGGCACGGCCGGGCTCCTGTCGGCGGGGAGATCTTCCTTATCAGATGCGCGCGCCGCGGTCGGCAACGCCGTCACGGTCGCGTACTCCGATACCGCGGCCGCACCGACGGAGCGGGCGGATCCGCCGTCGTCGTTCAGCATCGCCGTCAACACCTTCTCCGGCGAAAGGGGAAGGCTGCGGAGCCGGATACCGGTGGCGTTACGAACCGCGTTCGCGATCGCCGGCGCCACGCCGACGAAACCAGGCTCGCCGATCCCGCGCGCGCCATATGGCCCGGTCGGTTCGGGGTTTTCCACGATGATCGGATGGATCTCGTACGGCACGTCATGGGCGCCGGGGATCTTGTAGTCCATGAAGGACGGGTTCACGAGCTGGCCGCCGTCCCAGACCAGCTCCTCATAGAGCGCATAGCCGACGCCCTGCACGAAACCGCCCTGGATCTGGCCCTCGACCGCGCCTGGATTGATCGCCTTGCCGACATCGTGGGCCAGCCAGGCGCGCTTGACGTCGGTCTTGCCCGTGACCTCGTCGACCTCGACCTCGACCGCCTGGGCGCCGAACAAGTAGACGCCCAGATTACCGAACGGGAAGCCCATCATCGCCGTCCGCTTGGGATCGAATGGCTCGCCGTCATAGAGGAACGTGCTTTGGCCGATGATCGGCCCGCCGACCCCGAACAGCGAGAACATCGAGACATCGAAAAAGCCGACACTGATATCGGTGCCCTTGACCTGGACCTTGCCGCCCGGCGCGAGCTCGAGGTCGGCCTTGTCGGCCTCGAGCATCATCGAGGCGGCGTTCAGGATCTTTTCGCGCACCTCGCTCGCCGCATCGCTGACGGCGCGTCCGACCATGTAGGTGATACGGCTGGCACCGGTGCCCCAGTTGTAAGGCGAGGTGTCGGAATCGGGCGCGACGAAATTGACCTGCGAGACATCGACCTGCAGCGCTTCGGCGCAGATCTGCGCCAAGGCGGTGTCCGACCCCTGGCCGTTATCGACGGCGCCGGTGGAGACCACCAGGCTGCCATCCTCCGCCAGCCGCACAATGGCGCCGGTCGACAGCAGGCCGCAGACATGGGAGAGGCAGGCAACCCCGATGCCGCTCGCAGTACCGTTCGATTTTCCAGCTTTGCGCCTGGTCGCCCAGTCCGACTGGTCGCGCACTTTTTCCAAGCAGTCGACCAGACCACAGACGTCGACTGTATGGCCACCGAACTGCTTGTCGCCGTTGCGCATGGCATTCTTGAGGCGCAGCTCGATCGGATCCATGCCCAGCGCATCGGCGAGCTCGTCCATCTGCGACTCGCCGGCGAAGGTCACTTGCGGATTGCCGAAGCCGCGGAAGCCGGCGGCGCGCAGCTTGTTGGTGTATACGCAGTGTCCCTCGCAGCGCACGTTCGGAATGTTGTAGGGCCCGCGCGCCATCAGCAATCCAAAGCCGAGCACCCCGGCGCTGTCGTCAGCGTAGGCGCCGGCGTCGTAGAAGAGTTCCGCCTCGCGGGCGAGGATCGTGCCGTCGCTCTTGGCGCCGGTCTTCATGCGGATGCGCGTACCATGGCGCGAGCGGATCATCTGGAAATCGTCTTCGCGCGAGAGCACGACCTTGACCGGCTTGCCGGTCTTCAGCGCCAGTGCGGCGACGATCGGTTGCACCGTCGCTTCCATCTTGCCGCCGAAGGCGCCGCCCACCCGCGGGGTCATCGCCCGGACCTTCGCCATCGACAGCCCGAGCGCCTCGGCCACATTGGCCTGCACCCGGCTGATCGACTGGTGCGAAGACCAGATCGTCACCTTGCCGGTATCGTCGACCTCGGCCAGCGCCGCGCAGGGCTCCATATAGGCGTGGGCCTGCTGCTGGGTCTCGTAGACCTTTTCGACGATGTGATCGCAGTCCGACCATGCGGCCTCTACATCGCCTTCGGTCAGCAGCTGATGGGAGAGGACGTTGCCGGCGAACTCGGCTTCGAAGATCTTGATGTAGTCGCCGAGCCCTTCATGGATGAGGGTCGCCCCGTCGGCCATCGCCGCGTCGATAGTCATGACTTCGGGCAGCGTCTCGTACTCGATATCTATCAGGCGCGCGGCCCTGCGAGCCGTCTCCGCATCGCGCGCGGCCACGGCCGCGACGGGCTGGCCGACGTAGCGGACCTTGTCCTTCGCCAGCAGCCGCTCGTCCTTGATCATACAGCCCATCGGTAGATCGGGGTAATCCGCACCCGTGATCACGGCTTTGACGCCGGGCACGGCCCGGGCCGCATCGACGTTGTAGGAGAGGATCCTGGCGTGGGCGCGGGGGCTGCCGAGCACCGCGCCATGCAGCATCCCGGTTCGCGAGAGATCGTCGGTGTATTCGGCCCGGCCGGTCAGCTTGGCGCGTGCTTCCAGGCGCGGCATGCTGGTGCCGACGACATTGCTGCTGGCGTCGTTCATGGTCTCAGCCTCCCGTCACGCTGCGCACGGCATCGATAACCTTCACGTAGCCCGAGCAGCGGCAGAGATTGCCGGAGATCGCTTCGCGGATCTCCTCCACGCCGGCCGTCGCGTTCGCCTGCACCAGCGCCTCGGCCGAGATCACCATGCCGGGCATGCAGAAGCCGCACTGGACGGCGCCCGTATCGAGGAACGCCTGCTGGACCGGGGAAAGCTCGCCGTCCCGCTCAAGCCCCTCGATCGTGGTGATCTCGCGCCCTTCCGCAGTGCCGGCGACAACGAGGCAGGCGCGTACCGCTTGTCCGTCGAGCAGGATGTTGCAGGCGCCGCAGACGCCCTGATTGCAGCCCCGCTTGGCCCCGTTCAGCTGCAATTGATCGCGCAGCACGTCGAGCAGGGTGGTCGCGCCGTCGGCGCGCACCTCGTGCTCTTCGCCGTTGATCGTCAGGTCAACCAGTTGCGCTGTCGCCATGTCAGTCTCCCGTCCGCGTCCGCGTAGCGGCCACGGCCTTTGCGATCAACCGCGGCACCAGCAAACGCCGGTAGTCGGTCGATCCACGGACATCGTCGAGCGGATCGCAGGCCGCCGCGATCTTGTCCGCCGCTTGCGCGACGGCGGCGGCGTCCAGATCGCCGCCCGCGAGCGCATCCTCCGCCTCCGCGACGCGTACCGGTGCGGGCCCGCATGCCCCGACCACGATGCGGATCCAGTCGACCTTGTCCGCCGCCGTCATGGCCAGCGCGACGGCAACGCTGACAGTGGCGTAGTCACCATCGGCGCGGGCGAATTTCTCGTAGTGACCGCGACCGCTATCGGGACTCTTGGGCAATGTCACGCCGGTCACCAGCTCGCCGTCCTTTAGGTCGGTGGTCAGATAATCCTGAAAGAACGCGGAAGCGGCGATCTCTCGTTCCCCGTCGCCGCCCCTGACCTGGAATGTCGCATCGGCGGCGACGAGCGCGGCCGGGAAGTCGGCGTTCGGGTCTCCGTGGCTGACCGCGCCACCGATGGTCCCGAGATTGCGGATCGCCGGGTGGGCGATCACCTGCGCGGCATCGCGGACGATGGCATGGACGCCTGTCAGGTCCTTGCTCTCGGCGATCTGGGCATGGCGCGTCATCGCGCCGATATGGACCGAGCCATCGCCGTTGATCCTGATCCCCTTGAGCGAAGCGATGCGATCGAGCGAGATCAGGGCCGCAGGCTCGATCAGCTCGGAATTCATCATGGCCACCAGCGTCTGACCGCCGGCGAGGAAGCGGGCGTCTACCTCTTGGCCCGCCAGACGCACCGCGTCCTCAACTGTCTCCGGCTGATGCAGCGCAACGCCCATGCCTAATCCCCTTCAAGGTTCGCTTTGACGGCGCCGGCGGTTTCGGCGCCCATCGACTGCGCCTTCTTCTTCATGATCCCGAAGCCGACCTTGCCCGGTTGCCCGACGACGTTGACGCCAGACTTGTAAGTCACCTGGGCCGCGCCGTTTCGGGATCGCAGACAAATGACCGGACGCAATCAATCGGCGCGTCGACCTCGAAGGCCTGTTCGATTAGCACCCGACCGTTTCCCCGCCTTCCCTTTGAGCTTATCCTTCGGATGCAATGTGATCCTGTCAAGCAACGGGTTGATCTTGGTTAATATTCCGGAGTCGGAATCGGGGGCCGCGTCGGGCGTTATCGCGCCGTTGGTGCTCGACCGATCCGACGTGACGGCGCTGCTGCCGCCGATGCCGGAATTGGTTGATCTGGTTACGGAAACCTATCGCCAGGCCGCAGCGGGCGCGGTCGATGTTCCGAGCAAAATTGGCGTGCACACTGACCGGCCGCACAGTTTTTTTCACGCCATGCCGGCTTGGTTGGGCGCGCGGCGCGAAGCCGGCATGAAGTGGGTGTCCTACTTTCCGGGCAGCCAGGCCGTCCCCGATTCCGACGCCACCGCCATCATGATCCTGAATGAACCGGAGGCCGGCCGTCCCGTGGCCATCATGGAGGCCATGCAGCTGACGAATGCGCGAACGGCCGCCTGCGGGATCTTTGCGGCGATGCATTTGGCGCCGGCGGAGGCGAAACATCTCGGCCTGATCGGTTGCGGCGCTCTGCCAAGCTGGACCGTGCCCGAACTGGCGCGGCGCTTTCCGTCGATGAGATCGGCTTCGGTTTTCTCGCGGCGCGAGCCTTCGCGCGCAGCATTCGCCAAGCGGATCTCGGCGGAGACGGGCCTGTCGGTCACGCCGGTGGATACCGCGCGCGCGGCGGTGGAAGGAGCGGATATCGTCCTCTCCGCAATCCCGCAGGGACCGCCGCCGATTGCCAGGGGCGCCTGGCTCGAACCCGGCGCCCTGGTCGTCGCCTTCGACATTCTGGGTACTTGGGGTGACGACGCCCTGGGCCGCTTCGGCCTGCTGGCGACCGACAGCTTGCCGAGGCTCCAGAGCATCATCGCCAGCCAACGGGCGCCGGCCCGGCTGCCCGATCGGATCGTGTCATTCGACGAGATCGCGGCCACCGGAAAGCTGCCCGGCGGCGCTGTGGAGGGTCCGGTGCTGGCGGTGCCCAGTGGTGTGGCGAGCCTCGATGTGGCGGTTGCCTGGGCCGTGTATCGCCGGGCGAAGGAAATCGGTCGAGGTCGGCCGGTTCGGTTGTTCTAGGCTTCGGCGCGGTGGTCGCGAGATCGGCGCCGATAATCGGGGCAGGGCGGGGGTATTGAATGTCGTGGGATCACATCATTGTCGGAGGCGGCTCCGCCGGCTGTGTGTTGGCCGGCCGGTTGTCCGAAGATCCGTCGCGCCGCGTACTGCTGATCGAGGCCGGACCGGACTTTCCGCCAGGGCGGGAGCCGGCGGATATCCGGGACACCTACTACCTGACCGTCTTTCGTCCGGATAATTTCTGGCCTCAGCTGCGGGCGTACTTTGCGCCGGTGCCCGACACGGATCCCGCCGGTGCGGTGCCGCGGCGCTACGAGCAGGCGCGCGTAATGGGGGGCGGTTCCAGCATCAATGCCATGATCGCGCTGCGCGGCATGCCGGGCGATTTTGAGGAATGGGTGGCGGCCGGCGCCGCCGGCTGGGGCTGGGATGACGTCTTGCCCTATTACCGCAAGCTGGAAAGCGATCTCGATTTCGACGGGCCGCTACACGGCAAGGACGGCGCGATCCCGGTCCGTCGGCACAGCCGCGATCAATGGCCCGGGTTCTGCCAAGCTGTCGTCGAGGCGGTCCAAGAGCTGCACGGCTATCAGCACGTCGCCGACATGAACGGCGAGGTGGCGAACGGCTATTGCTCGGTGCCGATCAGCAGCACGACCGAACAGCGCGTCAGCACCGCGATGGGCTACCTGACCGCCGAGGTCCGGCGCCGAGAGAATCTTCAGATTCTGGCGAATGCCGAGGTCGACCGCGTGGTCTTCGAAGCCGGGCGAGCGACCGGTGTGGAGGTGATCCGGCCTGGGCAGAGTGAGCGGCAGAGCGAACATCAGAGCGGCCGCGAGATCATCCTGTCGGCGGGAGCACTGCAGACGCCGGCGCTTTTGATCCGGTCGGGTGTGGGTCCAGCGGGCGATGTGAAAGCGCTCGGCCTGCCGGTCGTGGCGGACCTCCCCGGCGTCGGCCACAACCTCCAGGACCATCCGGCGGTCTCGATGGCGGCCTATCTGAAGCCCGCCGGCATGCAACCACGATCGCTGCGGGCGGCACCCAACGTGGCGCTGCGCTATTCCTCGGGAGTCGAGGGATGCCCGGTCTCCGACATGTATGTCTCGGTGACCAACAAATCCTCGTGGCATCCGCTGGGCCAACAGTTGGGCGGGCTCGTGTCGTGCATCTACAAGCCGATGTCGCGCGGGCGGGTCAGCGTCGCGACGCCGGAGCGGGGTGCGAGCCCGCGTATCGAGTTCAATCTGCTTTCCGATGCGCGCGACGTGGAGCGCATGAAGGCCGCGCTTCGGCTCACATATGGGATATGCAGACATCCGGCACTGTCGCGCGTTGTTCACGAGTTCTTCCCCGCGAGCTATTCAGAACGCGTCCGCGACCTAAACCGGTACGGCCCTGCAAGCTGGGCCCGGTCGTGGCTTGCCAATCTCATGCTCAATGGACCGGCGGCGCTGCGGCGCAAGCTGATCCGCGACGTGATCGCGCCCGGCGACGATGCCGAGGTGCTGATGGGCGATGAGGACGCGCTCGACAGTTGGGTCAGGGCTCGCGCCGTTCCGTTCTACCACCCGATTGGAACCTGCCGCATGGGAGACGCCAGCGACAGCGAGACGGTTGTCGACGCCAAATGCAAAGTGCGCGGCATCGAGGGCTTGCGCGTCATCGATGCCTCGATCATGCCGACGATCCCGCGCGCGAATACAAACCTCACCGTCATTATGATTGCCGAGAAAATGGCCACGGCGATGACGGCGCGAGGCTAGTCGAGCCCGGCCCAATAGCGCGAATTGGCAGTCAATTGCACAACCGGGCGGACTGAACATATGCTGCGCGCATGGGGGAGCGCGGCGCAGCCGTCGGGGGACGACGCTATGACCCTTGGCGCTAATGCCGCGAACGACACGGCGGGGGATCCTTGAGCTTTCTGCTAATCACCGAGCAGGTGCTGAACGGCGTCCAGTTCGGCATCATGCTGTTTCTGATGGCCGCGGGATTGACACTGATCTTCGGGATCATGGATTTCGTCAACCTGACCCACGGCTCGCTCTACATGCTGGGCGCGTTCTTCGGGGCGAAATCGCTGGAGTGGATGGCGGCGGCGACCGCCTGGAGCAGCCCCACCGCGCAGACAGCTCTGTTCGTCGTTGCGGTCATGGCCGGGGTGCTCGTGACGGTTTTGCTGAGCGCGATCATGGAACGCGGCATCTTCCGCCGGCTCTACGCGGGATCGCATCTCGATCACGTTCTCGCCACCTTCGGCCTGCTGTTGTTCTTCAACGAATTCGCCAAGATCCTGTTCGGCTCCGAGCCGATCAATGTGCCAAAGCCGCCCCTATTGTTAAAGCCGATCGAGATCATTCCGGGCATCAATTACTCATCTTACCGGCTGGCGATCACGGTGGTCGGCATCGCCGTTGTGATCGGTCTCTATGTGCTGATTTCGCGGACCCGGATCGGCATGCTGATCCGTGCCGGCGCGAGCAACCGGGAAATGGTCACCGGCCTCGGTATCAACATCAATCGGCTCTACACGCTCGTGTTCGCGCTGGGCGCCGCGCTCGCGGCGCTGGCCGGCATCATGACCACGCCGCTCACCAGCGTTCAGGTCGGCATCGGCGAGGAGATCATGATCCTGACCTTCGTGGTGATCGTGATCGGCGGCATCGGTTCGATCCGCGGCGCCTTCATCGCATCGATCGCGATCGGGATCATCGACACGATCGGGCGCTTCCTGCTGCCGAGCTGGCTCGGCTACACGGCGGGCCCGGCGATCGCCTCGATGGCGATCTACCTCGCCATGGCGGCGGTGCTGTTCTTCCGGCCGAGCGGGCTCTTCGCGCCGGGGCGGGGTTGATGGAGAAGTCCAATCCATTGCTGTTCGGCGCGCGCCGCTTCGATCTTCGCCACGGCGTCATGCTGGTCGGGCTCGCCGTCCTGTTGGTCGTGCCGATCGTGGGCGACGCCTATGTCATGCGCGTCGCCTCGCGCATCGTCATCCTGGCCATGATCGCCGTCAGCCTCGATATCCTGCTGGGATATGGCGGGCTGATCAGCTTCGGCCACGCGATGTTCCTGGGCTCGGGCGGCTATGTCGTCGGCGTGTTGGCGTATCTGGGCATCCATAACGGCTTCATCGCCTATCCGGCTGCGATCGGACTGTCGGTCTTGTTGGCGCTGGTCGTCGGCTACCTCGTTTTGCGAACCACTGGCGTCTATTTCATCATGATCACGCTCGCCTTCGCGCAGATGCTCTACTACGTCGCCAACGGCGTGCGCATCGGCGAGGATTACGGCGGCGACGAGGGTCTGCCGCTTCCCGGTCGGAGCCCGCTCTTCGGACTGCTCGATTTCAACCAGCCCGCAGTGCTTCACTATTTCTGCGTGGCCATTCTCGCGGCCGTGCTGTTTGCCAGCTACAAGCTGATCAACTCGCGTTTCGGTAGGGTGCTGCAGGCGGCCAAGGACAATGAGCGCCGCGTGCGCTCGCTCGGCTACAACACATTCCGGTATCGCCTCGTCGCCTTCATGATCTCAGGCGGCATCGCCGGGCTCGCCGGTGCTTTGCACATGAACCTGCAGAAGTTCGTCAGCCCCGACGAGCTGCATTGGGTGATATCGGGCGATCTGCTGATCATGGTGATCGTCGGCGGCGCCAAATCGCTGATTGGGCCGGTGCTCGGCACCGCCGTGTTCGTCTTTCTCGAGGAGGTCATCTCCGGCATCACCGAACACTGGATGATCGTGTTCGGTCCGCTGCTGATCCTGGTGGTCATGTTCGGGCGCGAGGGCATTTACGGGTTCATCCGACCGAAGGACGAAGGCGGATGAGCGAGCCGGTGCTGCAAATCGAGAACCTGACCAAACGGTTCGGTGCGTTGATTGCGAACGACGCGGTCAGCCTCGATGTGCTGCAAGGTGAACTGCATGCGGTGATCGGCCCGAACGGCGCCGGCAAGACGACACTCGTTTCGCAGCTCGGCGGCGAGCTTGCCCCGAACGAAGGGCGGATCGTCTTCAATGGCCGCGACATCACCCAGGCGCCGGTCCATGAACGCGCGCTCATGGGGTTGTCGCGGTCTTACCAGATCACCAGCGTCATCCCGTCTTTCACCGCGCTAGACAATGTGGCATTGGCCGCGCAGGCCATTGACGGGCACAGCTATCGGTTCTGGCGGCCGGCGCGGGCCGCACGACATCTGAACGACAAGTCGGCCGCAATCCTGGAGGAAATCGGGCTCGGCGCCCGGATGAGCGTCCTGGCGCGCAACATGTCGCATGGCGAGCACCGCCTGCTGGAGATCGCCATGGCGCTGGCGACCGATCCGACGCTGTTGCTTCTCGACGAGCCGACGGCGGGCATGGGGCCTGCGGCGACCGAAGAGATGATCGGCTTCCTGCGGACGCTGAAGACGCGTCATGCCATCCTGCTGGTCGAGCATGACATGGACGTCGTGTTCTCGCTGGCCGACCGGATCAGCGTGCTGGTCAATGGCGGCCGTATCGCTACCGATGTGCCGGAGAAGATCCGCGCGGACAAGCAGGTCCGCCGCGCTTATCTGGGCGACAAGGCCGACGCCCTGACGACCGGCGAGAAAAGCCGCTGACATGCTGAGCGTCGAGAACATCACAACCTTCTATGACGCGAGCCAGGTGCTGTTCGGCATGTCGCTCGAAGCGGGCGAGGGCGAAGTCGTCACGCTGATGGGCCGCAACGGCATGGGCAAGACCACCACCGTACGCTCGATCCTCTGCTTCACCCCGGCGCGTACGGGCCGCATCATGTTCGACGGGCAACGCACGGATAGCTGGCCGGCCTACCGTGTGGCGCAGGCGGGGATCGGGCTGGTGCCCGAGGGCCGGCAGATCTTCCCCAATCTTTCGGTGCACGAGAACCTGATCGCCACCGCCGCCAATCGCCGCAACGTCGCCGATCCCTGGACCATCGAGCGGGTCTAC
>Ga0224512_10003569_pt1 | contig 13611 bp, 12 predicted proteins | sample SF_May12_sed_USG_4_FD_169103 | JGI IMG/M metagenome (GOLD analysis project Ga0224512, IMG submission 169103) | Sediment microbial communities from San Francisco Bay, California, United States - SF_May12_sed_USGS_13 | ecosystem: Environmental > Aquatic > Marine > Sediment | place: USA...
AGCACCCCCGTTCCCCCCGACGGCCCCTTCTACGACGATCTCGAACCCGGCATGGAGCTGGAGGCCCAGCCGGCGGTCACGCTCGATCTCGGCCTGGCGGCCTGGTATCAGTCGGTCGTCGGCGAGGTCCTCCCGGTCTGTCTCGATCACCGTTTGGCCCGAGCCGTTACCGGCAACCACCAGCCGCTGGCCTCGCCGGGCCTGGTGGCCAACCTCTCGGTCGGTCAGTCGACCGTGGCCACCCGGCGAGCCATCGCCAACCTGTTCTATCGCAACCTGCGGGTGTCGCGACCGGTGCACATCGGCGAGACGGTGCACACACGAGTGCGGCTTCTCGCCATGGCCGACGCCACCCCCCGCCCCGATCGACCGAACCGGGGCAAGGTGCTGCTCGGTATGCAGACCACGGCCGACGACGAGGTCGTCATGGATTACCAGCGATGCGCCCTGCTGCCGGTACGCGGCGACGTGATGCCGGGCCACGACGGTGACACCGGTAGGGCCCCCGACGCAATCGACATCGGCGACTACGCCGATCTGGTGCCGGCCTGGAACGCCGATCCGCTGGAGGCCCCGACCACCTGGCATGACGACGAGGTCCGAGCCGACGTCACCCGGGACATTGTCGATCAGGCGACGGGCCTGGTTCGCCTCACCCACAACCGGGCCATCGTCCACCGAGACGTCGACGCCACCGCCTTCGACACCCGCCTGGTTTACGGTGGGCACGTGCAGGCGTTGGCCCAGGCGTCGCTCACCCGGATCGAACCTCGCCTGGCCACGATCGTGGCCTGGCATGCCTGTAGCCACGTGGGCCCGGCGTTCGAGGGCGACCTGCTGTCATTCGAGCATCGGCTGGTGGCCGAGCATGCCGGGTCCGGCGGCCTGACGTTGCGGGCCTACGAGACGATCGGCTACGCCAACCGACCGGCCGAGGGCACCACCGGGCCGGCCACCGAACGCAGCGAGATCCTGCGCTGGATCCCGGTCGCCGTGGCCCGATCCTGAGTCGAATCGACGCGAACCCGTGGAGCCCGCACTACCGATCGATGTCGCCGAGATCGAGGCCGCTGCGTCCCGAATCGCGCCCTACGTGCACCGAACGCCGCTGGTGACCAACGCGGCGCTGAACGCCCTGGCCGGCTGTGATCTCCTGCTGAAAGCGGAGAACCTGCAGAAGGTCGGGGCCTTCAAAGCACGAGGCGCCCACAACGCCGTGTTCGCCCTCTGTGAGGCCGAGGCGGCCGCCGGGGTCGTCACCCATTCCTCGGGCAATCACGCCGCTGCCGTGGCGCTGGCGGCCCGAAACCGGGGAACGACGGCACACGTGGTCATGCCGTCGAACGCACCGGGGGTGAAGAAGGCCGCGGTGGCAGGCTACGGGGCCGAGATCACCCTGTGCGAGCCGACCCTGCAGGCCAGGGAGGACGCCGTGGCGGAGATCCGGGAGCGCACCGGTGCCGTCCTCGTCCATCCCTACGACGACCCGCTCGTCATCGCCGGCCAGGGAACGACCGGGGTCGAGATCCTCGACCAGGTCGATGCCATGGGCCTTGGTCCACCGGATGCGGTGGTGGTTCCAGTGGGTGGCGGCGGTCTGCTGTCGGGAATCGCGGTTGCCGTCAAGGCCCGCTATCCCGACTGCGCCGTCATCGGAGCGGAGCCGACCGGCGCCGACGACGCCCACCGCAGCTTTCACAGCGGGACCCTCGTACCCCAGACCGCGCCCGACACGATCGCCGACGGCCTCCTCACCTCACTGGGAGAGAGGAACTTCGCCATCATCTCCCGCCTCGTCGATGACATTCTGCTCGTCGACGACCCGGGAATCGCAGATGCGATGGAGCTGATCTGGACCCGGGTGAAGCTCGTGGTGGAACCGTCGGGAGCGGTCGGCGTCGCCGCAATTCTGGCCCACCGGGCCCGTTTTGCCGGCCAACGGGTGGTGGCCGTCCTCACCGGCGGGAACGTGGATCTTCGTAACCTGCCGTGGTCGTGAACGCCGCTGATCGGTAACCGGTTGGGGCAGACGTGATGTGACCGAAATTGCTCCCTACCGACTGGTCGGTAGGGAGCGGTTCCCGACTAGAATGATCACGTGTTGGAGAGCGTGCGGAGCGCTACCCGAGTCAGGAGCACATATGACCACGACCGATTCGACGGCGGGGTTGGGAGGCTCCACCCCCGCAACCCCGACTGGCAAATCATCCACCGGTGACAAGCCAACCGGCCTGAAGCCGGTGCTCGATGTCATCCCCGAGCACTGCTACCAGCGATCGACGGCCCGGGGGCTGTTCCTGGTCGCCCGAGATCTCGTGATTTACGGCCTGGCGCTGTGGGGCCTGGCCTCGACCAACAACCCCCTCTTCCTGGTGCCGTTGTGGCTGCTGGCCGGACTGGCGGTTTCGGGGCTGTTCGTTCTGGGTCACGACGCGGCCCACGACGCTCTGTTCGACTCGAGGAGACTGAACGCCGTCATCGGCCGGCTCACCATGTTGCCGTCGTGGCATGCCACCGAACAGTGGATCTTCGGTCACAACCGGGTTCATCACGGCCACACGCTGCGGCAGGGCATGGACTTCGTCTGGCATCCCCTCACCGCCGACCAGTACCGGGAGCTGAGCACACCGGCCCGGCTCCGGCACAGGCTGGAATGGGGTCCGCTCGGTTCGGGGGCCTACTACCTGCGTGAGGTGTGGTGGAACAAGATGGTGCGGTTCAGCCCACCCGAACGCTGGGCCAAGGCGATGCACCGTGACCGGGCGCTCGTCGCCGGCTTCGTCGTGTTGACGCTGATCGGCAGTGTGGCCTTCGGCGGCCTCGGCACCGGGCTGTGGACGTGGGTCAAACTCTTCGCCGTTCCGTTTCTGTTGTTCTGCCAGTCGATCGGCTGGGTGGTCTACGTCCACCACATCGCCCCCGAGATCCGGTGGTGGCCCCGGCGGGAGTGGAACCGCTTCCGGGGTCAGGTCGAGGGCACCACGGTGCTGTGGGGACCACCGGGCTGGGACCTGTTCTACCACTGGATCATGGTTCACCTGCCGCACCACGTCGACATGCGCATCCCCTGCTACCGACTGCCGGAGGCGGCCCGAGCGATTCAGCAGGTGTTTCCCGACGATGTGAACGAACGCAAGATCTCGATCCGCGACTATCTGAGGGCCACGCGGGAGTGCAAGCTCCACGATTTCGAGACCGGGACCTGGAGTCGCTATCCGGCGGACTGAGCGCCCTGTCCCACATAGTGTGCCGACGGTCGCATGATCTTGTTGTCGGACGCCTGCTCCAGGATGTGGGCCGCCCACCCGACGACCCGGCTCACCACGAATGTTGCGGTGAACAGGTCCTGGGGCAGCCCGGCCAGGTGTAGGACGATGGCGGCGTAGTACTCGACGTTTGTGACGAACCGCCGACCCGATCGGCGCTCGGCGAGGACCGACAACAGGCGTTGTTCGATGTCGACCGCACGTTCGACGAGATCCCGGGCCCCCGGATCGGTGAACGACTCGGCGGTCCGGCGCAACGTCTCTGAGCGGGGGTCGTGGTGACGGTAGACCGCATGGCCGAACCCCATGAGTTTGCCCCCCGCATCGAGATGTCGTCGGGCCCAGTCGCCGGCCCGCTCCGGGTCGCCGATGGCGTTGATCATGTCGAGTACCCGGCTCGGCGCGCCTCCGTGCAGGGGACCGGACAGCGCGCCGATGGCGCCTCCCAGCGCAGCAGGAACCGATGCCCCGGTCGAAGTGATCACCCTGGCGGTGAACGTCGAGGCGTTGAACCCGTGCTCGGCCGTGAGGTTCAGGTAGGTTTCGACCGCCCGCACCGCCTCGGTCGTTGGTTCGACGCCGGTGGCCACGCGAAGATAGTCGGCGGCATGGCCCCGACCCGGATCGCCGACGATGGGATCGAGGCCGTTGAGCAGCCGGGCCGTCCCCGCCAGCAACACCGGGCTTATCGCTATGGCGGTCAGAGCGGCGTTGCGTCGGCCTTGCGGATCGAGGTCGACGGTCGGGGTGGTGTCGACGGCGGCCCACAACCCCGCCACCAGCGGCCCCAGCGGCATTGGGTCGTTGCCGAAACCGTCGGCCACGGCCCGGACGAACGGAGCCTCCACGGTCGCCCGCTGTCGGGCGAGGAACGGTCCGGGGTCGTCGATGTCGAGGAGCAGTTCCACAATCCGCTCGAACGGGCTGAGCGGCGCCAGTTCGGCGGCGTTGTGACCTCGATAGTGGTAGAACCCCTCATCGCCCTGGACCGACCCGATGGCGGTGTCGGCCACGATCAGGCCTTTCAACCCCTCGGGAGCGCGCCGGCGGGAGGCAGCCGTGGGCGTCGGTCCGGCGGCGAGCATGGCATTCGTGGGGCTCATGGTTCGACTGTGCCCGGTTCCGATGGCGCCGGACAAGCTTGATATCGTCAACATTGATCAATATCAACTCGAACCGGCAACTCGAACCCATGACAATCAGAGGCGATGCCTCCCGAACCGATATCGATGGCGCCCACGGCTGGATGACGGCGGCCCAGGTGGCCGATGCACTGGGCGTCAAACGGGCGACGGTGTACGCCTACGTCAGTCGGGGCATCCTGCATCGACGGATGGCACTCGACGGCCGCACCAGCCTGTTCGACCGGCAACAGGTTGAGGATCTGCGGCGAGGTGGCCGCGGAGCCAAGACCGGTGAGCTGCGAACGGTCCTGGCCACAGCCATCACGCGGGTCGCGGGGCGTTCCCTGGTCGTTCGGGGTCACGATCTGGTCCGGCTGGTCGAATCCGGATCGGGCTTCGAGGCCGTTGCCGACCTGATCTGGCAGGCCGACAACACGGATTCTTGGCGCGCCGCCTTTGCCGACGAGTCCGAGACCATGTTCGCCGCCACCCCTGCGATGCCGGTGCTCGACCGGCTTCGGATTGCCGTGGCCACGGCTGCAGCCGCCGATCCGCTACGCGACGACTTGAGCGAGGCCGTCGTGCGCCGGACAGCGCCCCGACTGGTTCGGGCCATGGTCCACAGCATGCCGGTCGTTGACGGATCCTCGGTCGCTGCGTCCGGTCCGCCGACGAGCCGACCGCCGGTGACCGTGGCTCGGAGCTTGTGGCCCCGGCTGACCGCTCAGGCCCCCGATGGCCCTCGACTCCGTGCGCTCGACGTCGCACTCGCACTCCTGGCCGATCACGGGCTGGCAACGTCGACCTTCGCCGTGCGGGTCGCCGCATCGGTCCGGGCCGGCCCCTACGCCGCCGTCGGAGCCGGACTCGGGGCGCTCGACGGTCCGTTCCACGGCGCGGCATCCGGCGGCGTCCACCGATCGCTCGCCACCGTGGCGGCCGGCGGAGACGCGACGGCGGACCTGGCTGACCGCGGCCCCTCGACGTCGTCGATCCCCGGGTTCGGCCACACCGTCTACCGGTCGGAGGATCCTCGATTCGGCGCTTTGCTCGCCGCCGTCGAGCGGGCATGGTCCGGTGATCCACGCCGTGTCGTCCTCGACGACTACCGGCGAGCAATCGGAACCCGGACCGAGTCGGCACCAAACGTCGATCTGGCCCTCGGCTACTTGACCTGGATGGCGGAGATGAACCCGGAAGCCGGCGAGGCGATCTTCGCCGTCTCCCGCTGCGCAGGCTGGTTGGGGCACGCGATGGAGGAATACCGGGAACGACCGCTGCGGCTCCGCCCCCGCGGCCACTATGTTGGTCCCCTGCCGCTCGACGAGCCGGGCGGTCGCTGACTGTCGGCCGCAACGGTTCGGACCGGGCGATTGGCCCCGATACGCCACGACATGACAGTCTGGCCCGGTCAGCGATCCTGTGAGGTGTCGATGCTGTCGTTCCAGCTCAGTTCCGAACTCGAAGCACTACAGGCCCGGGCCCGCGAGGTGGCGGCCGAGGGCGTGGCCGTCCATGGCCGTCACAACGACAGCTGGATCAACGGCTACTCGAAGGAGTTCGCCCGGACGATGGCCGAGGAGGGCTGGATCGGTATGGGCTGGCCGAAGGCCCATGGCGGCCGGGAGCGACCACCGATCGAGCGGGTCATCGTGGCCGAGGAGATGATCAGCGCCGGCGCCCCGATCGCCGCGATGTGGTTCGCCGATCGACAGTTCGGCCCGACCATCATCGCCTATGGCACCGACGATCAGAAGGCCCAGTACCTTCCGCAGATGCTGAGCGGCGAGACAACCTGGTGCATCGGGATGAGCGAACCCGACGCCGGATCCGACCTGGCGTCGCTCAAGACGTCGGCGGCCCGCGACGGCGACCACTGGATCGTCAACGGCCAGAAGATCTGGACCTCGTTCGGTGATCAGTCCGACTACTGCTACCTGATCTGCCGTACGTCGTCGGAGGGGCCGCCGCACCGTGGCATCTCGGAGGTCATCGTCCCCATGGATCTCGAGGGCATCGAGGTCCGTCCCATCACCGACATGACCACCAACCGTCACTTCTGCGAGATCTACTTCACCGACGTTCGGGTGCCGATCGAGAACCTGGTCGGGGTCGAGGGTGATGCGTTCAAGCAGACGATGGTGCAGCTCGAACACGAGCGCGGGGGGATCGATCGTCTGGTGTCGAACCGTCCGATCTTCGACGTGGCGGTCGCTGAAGCCGACACCACGGATCCGCTGGTCCGCCAGGAGATCGCCGAGCTGGAGATCGGTTATCGGGTCGGACGTCTGCTTGTCTACCGGGAGGTCCTGAAGCAGGCGCCGAAAGGATTCAGCGCCGCCACCAAGTGTTTCTGCACCGAACACGAGTGGCGGGTGGCCCAGTTCGTGGCCAAAACCCTCGGTCCCCGGGGTCAGCTCTTCGACGAGGTGACCAAGGGCGTGCTGTACGCCCCCGGCTACACGATCATGGGCGGCACGTCGAACATCATGCGCAACATCCTCGGTGAGCGGGTGCTGGGCCTGCCCCGGGAGCCTCGGCACGTAGGTCGAGCGGCGGATGGTGGATGATCCTGCCGACCATCCCGGCTAAAGAACAGGTTGTCTGCGACCGTTCATCAAACCGAGTGATTTCTTCGGTTCTGAGAGGGACGTTTTGCAGCACGACGATCTGGTGGAGAGTCTCAGAATAGGATTCGTGTCGGCCTTTCCGCCCGGCATGAACAGCCTGAACGAGTTCGGCTGGCACGCTGTGGTCAACCTGGCCGCAAAACCGGAGGTGTCGGAGGTCGTGCTCTTCGCCGACCGTTCCGACGAGGGGGCTCCCACGCCGATTCCCGGCGTGGACGCTCGAGTCGCATGGCGTTTCAACAGTGTGTTGAATCCGCTGCGGATCGCGTGGCAGGTGGCCAGGTCTCGCCCCGATGTCGTGATGTTCAATCTCCAGTTCGCCACGTTCGGCGACACGAGAATCGCCGGCGGTCTGGGACTCCTGACACCCTTCATCCTTCGGCTCATGGGGGTTCCAACGGTCGTGATCCTGCACAACCTGGTCGAGAACGTCGACATGCGGGATGCCGGATTCGCCCGGTCTCCGGTGATGGCCCGGCTCATGAGAACGGCCGGCACCATGCTGACGAAAGCGATCCTGCAGGCCGACCTCGTCGCCCTGACGATCCCTCGCTACGTCGAACAACTGCGCTCGAAGTACGGCGGCGACAACATCCTGCTCGCCCCCCACGGGGTCTTCGATGAGATCGACGAACCGGTGTGCGATCTCCCGGCTGGAAGACGTAAGGTTCTCGCCTTCGGCAAATGGGGAACCTACAAGACGGTCGAGATCCTCATCGACGCCTACCGTGAACTCCTGGAGAGGGGCTATGACGACGTCGAGATCGTGATAGCCGGCACCGACAGCCCGAACTCGCCTGGCTACCTGGCCGGTGTCCGGGCCGCCTGTGTCGACCTGGACAACGTGACCTTCACCGGCTACGTCGCCGAGGAGGACGTTCCCCGGGTCTTCACCGAAGCCGCCATCACGGTCTTTCCCTATACCTCCACAACCGGAAGTTCCGGTGTCCTACACCAAGCCGGCAGCTTCGGCCGTTGCGCGGTCCTGCCGGCAATCGGCGATTTCGTCGAGGTGATCGAGGAAGAGGGATTCGTCGGCGAGTACTTCGAGCCCGGGGATTCCCACAGCCTGGCCGATGCCCTGGCGAAGCTCCTCGACGACGACGAGCTTCGCCTGGAACAGGGACGCCGCAACTTTGCCGCGTCATCGGGCATACCCATGGCCGAAGTCCTGGACTGGCATCTGCTCCATATCCGCCGAATCCTCGACGGCCGGGCGAAGCGATGAGCGCGGCGGTGAACCGCCTCGACGGCGGCGATGTTCTGGCTGAGACGGCTCCTTCCTTTGACCTACCATCCCAACTGGATCAGCTCGAACGCTACCGGCACTGGGCCACGACACCGCTGAAGGTCGACCCTGTCCTGTCCGTTGTGATCCCGGCCTACAACGAAACCCAACGAATCCTTCCGACCATCGGAGCCGTCGTCTCCCACGTCTGCAGCCTGGAACCGTCCTGGGAGCTGATCATCAGTGACGACGGGAGCAGCGACGGAACCCGCCGTATTGTTCGCGAGCTCGGTCTGGTCAACCTGAAGGTGGTCGAGACACCAACCAACACCGGAAAGGGTGGAGCGGTACGACGTGGGGTGCAGGCGGCGCGTGGTGAGTTCATACTCTTCGCCGACGCCGATCAGGCGACACCGATCGAGCAGCTGGAGCTTCTCCTCGGCCCCGTGAAGACCGGCGAGGCCGACATCGCCGTCGGGTCTCGCCGGGCCGGAGGTGCGGACGTCCGGGGACGATCGCTCGGCCGTCGCATCCTGTCGGACGGCTTGCGTCGACTCGTGAAGCTTGGATTCGGTCTCTCCCACGGGGACACGCAGTGCGGCTTCAAACTGTTCAGCCGGGACGCGGCCGAACGGCTTTTCGCCGTTCAGCGAATCGACGGCTTCTCGTTCGACCTCGAGCTCCTGTACATCGCCAGTCGCGTCGGACTTCGAGTGGTCGATGTTCCGGTGAGGTGGTTCGACTCACCAGGGTCGACCGTCAACGGTGGACGTGACACCCTGCTCTTCCTTGTCGACCTGGGCCGGATTCGTCTGAACGAAGCGCTCGGTCGATATCGCGACCCAGGCCACGGCCGGAGAAACCAGGAAGGAACGTGACCATGCATCTCGAGATCCAGTCGGAACGGAACGGCAGCGGAGGCTCCGTGGTGCTTGCCGGACGGTTTGACGCCCACGAAGCGGAACCGGTGCTGACCTCTTTGACCGCGCTCCTCGCCGACGGAGTGTCAACCATAGGTCTCGATCTCAGCAGGGTCGACTTCATCGATTCGACCGGGCTGGCCGTGCTGACCCGGGTCATGAAGAGGGCTCGGGAGTCGGGAGGGGATCTGGTTCTCGTTGCCCCGTCCACACCGGTGCGGGTCATTCTGGAACTGACCGCGCTGGACAAGGCTTTTGTGGTCAGCGAGGTCGGCCCCGACATCGCCGTCGGCCACTGAGCCCGGGGATGCACGCCCAGCCGTCGGTTGCGGCAGGCGATCGGATGCCCGCCGCGTTCGAGCGGGTGCGGGAGGCTTTGGTGGAACTGTCGCGGGTCTGGATCGAGTCCGGGGCCGAGTCGGTGCTCATCGACGACGGCAAGGGCTGCCACACCGTAGCCGGTTCGGCAACGTCCGACTCGATCCGTCTCGAGGCCAGACTCGACGCATTCGATCCTCCTGCCCGACTGATCGTGGCCGGTATCGACTCGGAATACGCCCGATCTCGTCTCGAAGCCGACGCTCGACTCCTGGACGGACTCGCCGTCGCCCGAACCCAGCTGTCCAATACGACGGCGGCATTGGTCGAGGCGAACGACCAGGCTCTGGCCTTCTACCACTTGGCGACGGGCACGAGTTCCTCGCTCAGCGTCGCCGATATCGTCGACCACCTGGCCGAGGAGGCTCGAGGGTTGACGGGCGCGCCGGCGGTTGCGATCTGTGTTCCCTCGTTGCCCGACACGTTGTGCGGTGACCGCGAGTTCGCTCGAGTCCTGGTCGACCTGGTTCGCGATGGTGTGGGGACGGAATCCGGCATGGTCCGCCGGCACTCGAGCGGTTTGAACCACGACGTACTGATCGTACCCATCGGCCACGAGCAGCCGGGGCGGCTCATCCTGGCCGGCCCGGCCGGAGGCCGCATCCACACCCCGACCCAGAAACTGGCGGCTGCCATCGCCGGCCATCTTGGCGGGCTCTTGAAGCTGGCCAGGACCCATCAACGGGAACTGGCCGATGCAATGCTGCGCCACGACGTGGAGGCGGCGTCGATGCTGGCCGGCCAGGTTCTGCCTCGGAGATCACCCACGGTTCCCGGCCTCGACGTTCATGCTCGCAATCAGCCGGCCAGATTGGCCAGTGGCGACTACTTCACCTGGACGATGACCGAACGAGGGCTGATCTTCGCGGTTGGTGACGTGTCGGGCAAGGGCCTTCCGGCCGCTCTGGTCATGACGATGCTGGCAACCGCAACCACCGCCGCCGCCCACCGGGACCGGACCGGAAATCCGGCCCATATCCTGGCCGAAATCAATGCCGACGTGTACGAGTACCTGTCCGACTCGGGAGTGTTCGTCACGACCGCGGTCTGTTCGTGGGAACCTCGATCCGGCGTCGTATCGGTTGTCAACGCCGGTCATTCACCGGTCCTGACCGTCCGGCGAGGGCAGGTGGAACCGGTTCCTCCCCATGTACCCCCGCTCGGTGTGCTGCCGTGCGTCGACGCCGAGGTTGCTTCGTTCCGGCTCGAGGTGAACGACATGCTCCTGCTGGGTTCGGATGGATTGGTCGAGCAGGAGAATGCCGACGGAATGCAGTACGGACAGGATCGACTGGCCGAGGCCGTGGTCCGGAGCGGAACCACGACCGCCGTCGGGCTGGTCGACGAGCTGTTCGCTCTGCTCCAGTCCCACAGCGGAGACGAACCCCAGGATGACGACCGTACGCTTCTGGTGGTACGTCGAACGAGGGAGGCGCCATGACGTTCCACGGTCGAGACGAGCTGATCATTCCCGCCACCCCTGTGGCCACCCGCCTCATAAGGCCCTGGTTGAACGCCGTGTTGGACCTCGGGCATGAACCGGATCCGGCATCCGATCTGGCCTCGAGAGCGGAGCTGGCCCTGGTCGAGCACTGCAACAATGTCGCCCTCCACGGGTATGCCGGCGAGGAAAGCAGCATCAGGCTGGTGGCCCAAGTGGACGACGACGGCCTGACCGTCACCGTGATCGACTCCGGCGTGGAGTTCGATCCACGAAGTGTCGCCGACCCCGACGAGATCCAGGTTCATGGCTATGGCCTCATGATCATTCGAAAACTGACCGATGAGTTCGATATGAGCCGTGAAAACGATTCGAACCAGTGGCGGCTGAGATTCAATGCCCCGGCCGGGGCGGCGGGCGTCGACTGCGGCGGCAAGGTGAGGAACAACGGTGGAAATCCATAGCACCACCTCGACGGTCACAGTGGTCCGCCTGGTCGTCGATGGTCGCCTTGACGCCGAGGCCGCTCCGGCGCTGCGAGATGCCATCGCCGCGCACATCGAGCGCGGCGTGGTCAACCTGGTCGTCGACCTGACGTCCATCTCCTTTGTCGACTCCGCCGGTCTGGCGGCACTCGTGAGCGGGATGAAGAGGTCACGGCAAGCCGGCGGAGACCTCCAGCTGGTCCGGCCGACGTCGACCGCCGCATTCCGGGTGTTCGAGCTCACACAATTCGACCAGATCTTCCGATTCGTCGACCCGACCTAGGTGGTGATGGTGAACCCGGCCGACGTGTCGATTCTCATCGTTGACGACGATGATGTGGCCCGGCTGGTTCTCCGTCACCAGCTGGCGACGTTGGGCTACGAGGTCGTGGAGGCACAGAGCGCAGTGGAGGGAGTCGAGATCCTGTCGCAGCGAAGGGTTGATCTGATCATCAGTGACTTCGACATGCCGGGTATGAGCGGTGTCGAACTCCTACGGGATCTCGGTCCGGACCCGGAGATGCCATTCGTTCTGCTGACCGGATTCGCGACCATCGAGGAGTTCGGAGACGACTCCGACGCCGTCGGCAGGATGGCACAGTTCCTGACCAAACCGGTATCGAGTTCTGCTCTGGCCGACCTGCTCGATCGGTTGATGCCCGACCCCACTTGTGATGTCGATGACCGGTGAGGCGGCGGAGAACGTCCGGTGGGACGGCTGGACGGCCAGGCCGATCGCGTCGATCGGGATATCGCTGTTCGACCGGGCGCCGGTCGCCTACTCGATTCTCAGCCTGGACGGCGAGCAGATCGACGCCAACCGACGCTTCTGGGAGCTGTTCGGCTATCAACCGGACACCCGGAACCTCAACGCCCTGGTTCTCACCCATCCGGACGATCGGGATCTGACGACCGGCTACCTCGACGACCTCGTCAGCGGCCGGGTTCGACGAATTCGGTGCGAGAAGCGGTACCTGCGAGCCGACGGATCGGTCTTCTGGGGCGAACTGGTGGGGGAACGGGTCACCACCGACGTCGGGCGTACCGTTCTGCTCGGTGTCATCAACGATGTGACCAGACGTCACCAGCTGGAGGAGGAGCTTCGCAAACTGGCCGACGAGAGACTGACATTCGTCGGTCAGGTCAACCATGAGCTTCGCAACCCGCTGCACACCATCGCCGGCTTGGCCGAACTGTTGAGTTCGTCGGATCTCGATCCACTCCGGCGCGAGCAGGCCGAGACGATCTTCCAGGAAGCCCGGGAGACGATCAGGCTGGTCGGGGATCTGGTCGAGCTCAGCCGCCCTGATCGCTCACCGCTGTCGGTCGTCTCGGAGCCGTTCGCCATCCGAGCGGTTGTCGACCGGGTCATCCGCAATGCCTCCCGCATGCTGGAATCCCGCGATGGGGCGGTCACGCTGGAGATCTCCATTGCCGACGACGTTCACCGTCGCCTGATGGGCGACCCCCACCGCCTGGCTCAAATCCTGGACAATCTGGTCGGCAACGCCATCAAGTTCACGACCTGTGGAACGGTGCGTCTCGACATCACGATGGACGACGCCGCCCTACTGTCGTTTCGTGTGCTCGACACCGGGCCAGGCATACCGGTCGACCGGGTATCCGACATCTTCGAGCCGTTCAGCAGAGTACACCATTCCGTTCCCGGCACGGGCCTGGGTTTGGCGATCGCAGGCCGCCTCGCCAGGGCCATGGGTGGCTCGCTGGAGGTCGAATCGACGGGACCCGACGGGTCGACCTTCGTGCTCCGGTTGGCCCTGGACCCTGTCGCCGATGCGGACCGGTCGGAGTCCGCTCGCCCCGGAGAGATTGCGGGGCAAACGCCGAGACATCGTGTGCTCGTGGTCGAGGACAGCACCGAGTCCCAGCTCGTGGTCGCGGGACAGCTGGAGCGCTTGGGTTACGACTTCGAGATCGTCGGTGACGGCCTGTCGGCACTGGAGGCCCTGCAGCATTCGACCTTTTCGGTTGCTCTGGTCGACTGGCACCTTCCGGGCATGGACGGTCTCGAGGTGATCCGCCGCCTCCGAGCACTGGAGAGCGAACAGGGTTGGAACAGGACCCCTGTCGTCTCGGTGACGGCGCGCAGCATGCCCAGCGATATCGAAGCATGTCTGT
>Ga0224512_10003570_pt1 | contig 13609 bp, 15 predicted proteins | sample SF_May12_sed_USG_4_FD_169103 | JGI IMG/M metagenome (GOLD analysis project Ga0224512, IMG submission 169103) | Sediment microbial communities from San Francisco Bay, California, United States - SF_May12_sed_USGS_13 | ecosystem: Environmental > Aquatic > Marine > Sediment | place: USA...
TGCAAAAAAGAGGACCGAACGTGCCAAAATAAATCTTCAAAAAAAATTCTCAGGTGACAATGCCAAAATTGTTTGCAAGTTTATGGATAGACTACGATTGGATAACAAGTCATATGGAAGGATTGCAAACTATGCTGAATGTATTGGAAGAATTTTAGAAATCAAAGATGACAAAAATATCAAAGAATGGACTAGGGACGAAATTGAATTTATACACAAAACCATAGCTGATTCTGACTATGAAAACTCTGTCAAAAAAGATACTCTGACAGGATTAAAGCGAATATGCCATTTTGCAGTTCATGGTGAAATAGCTGACAAGGCAAAGGGGAAAGAATATGATCCGTTGGTGGCATGGATTACGCCAGGTTCATTCAAAGACAAATACCAGAAAGTGCAATCAAAAGACCTTCTCACTGACGATGAGATACTCCAGTTAATTCAGGCAACAAAAAGGATGGGAGGAAGATATGTCAAACGAAACATTGCAATCATCTTTGTTTTGCTAGAGGGTGCCTATAGGCCAGGCGAACTTCTTGACATCAGAATAAGCGGTATAGAATTTGAGAAAGACTTTGTACGGATTTACACAACAGGCAAAACAGGGCCAAAATCACTGACACTTGTTGCAAGTTTTGAGCCTATCAAGGAATGGCTTGCAGAGCACCCATACAGTGATGATCCTGACGCGTTTTTATTTTATCACGATAATGCAGATGGCTTGATACCTTATCACAGATTTTCAGAATTGATAAAAAGAACTAGAGACATTTCTGGAATCAAAAAGAGGATATGGCCATACTTGTTTAGACATACCGCCCTTACTGAATACAGCAAAAAATTAGGTAATGTTGCCAAAATTTATGGTAACTGGTCTAGGGGTTCCAACAAGCAACCCTATGTCAATGCCCCTGCAGTACTGGTATTCTGCATGGACCCCTCACGTGTCAAGCTAAAGTTTCCTCCATACATACTGGAAAAGTTTTCCATGCAGGATGCAACTCTTGCAGCTTCATACGCACAGATTGCAGCAGCAGGACTGGGTCTGAGCTCAATCTGGATTGGAATGATTGACGAGGAAAAGATAAAGTCGATTCTTGGGACTGACCTAAGACCCTCCTCAATTCTCTGCATCGGATACCTGACAAGAAAAGGCCTCCAAAGTCAAGACGAAAGCTAAAGGAACTGATTGAAGTCATAGAGTAGCTGTAACTTTAATTGTAAAAACTGCATATTCTGTTTTCCATTTGTTTTGTTTCTTATTTTGATATTTCAAGGGCGCACTTGGTTGAGCAAATTCTCCTGTTAAAGACATCATCATATTCCCTGCCGCAATGAACACATTTCCTAAACACCATGTTATTGACATTTCTCATTTCACAGATTTAAGCAGATCACCGATAATCAATAAAAAACCAATTTCTCATTTGCCATTATCACTGTTAGTTATAGCTCACTTTCATCTGATTTTTATGTAGCAGACAGTACAACATATCTTCATGAATGAGCTTATTGACGAGACTGCAGATTACGTCTTGGATCTTGCCAGCTCTCAGAGGCTGTCTATCCTGTTTAAACTGCTTGAAAAAAAAAATCAACGCCAACTGAACTTGCCAAGAATCTGGATTCCACAAAACAAGAAGTTCATCGAAATTTTACCAGGTTGATGGAAAGCGATCTGATAAAGAAAAACAATGACGGAAAATATTCCCTTACAACCTTTGGTGAGGTTGTGTGCACCCAGGTACCTACCCTGGTATTTTTGTCCCAAAATAGAAAATACTTCGAGGATCACAGTTTCGGAGAAATGCCTCACAAGTTCAAGATGAGATGTGGCCAGCTTGCAAGCGGACAGCACGTCAAGGGATTCTCAAAGGTCATGGAGAAATGGAAGTCAATTTACAAAAACTCTGATGAATACATTTACGAGATACTATCTGAGGTTCCACTTGATCTGATTGAACCGCTGGTCAAGCGAATCAAAAAAGGCGTGAAATTCAACTACATCTTCTCCGAATCTGCAGTGGTTCCAGAAGGTCGCAAGTCTCTGTTGAAGAAACTTGGGTTTGGCAAATTGGTAGAAGATGGACTAGTTGAACGCAAGATGGCAGACAATGTTCAGACAGTATTAGTCCTAAGTGAAAAGGAGGCATGCGTTTTGTTTCCAGACCAGAATGGGGAGTCAGACATCAGCGAAATGTTCTACAGTGATGATCCAATGTTTCATGAGTGGTGTCTTGACTATTTCAGGTATTGTTGGTATGGCTCGGATATCTTCAAGGAAAGCAAGCTAAAGGAATGATTCTCTTTAATTTTATGCATGATTTGAAAATAAAAAAAGAGAATCAATTCTAGCTAGTTAACTATAACCACACCTTTCATCCAAGGATGAAGTGTACAGTAGTAATTGTATTCGCCAGAATCATCAAAGGTATATTGCCACTCTGCTCCTGCCTGAATGAATCCAGAATCAAATGATTCAGATTCCTGCTCAGTTACTGTATGGACCACAGTGTCGTCATTGGTCCAGGTAACAATGGTGCCAGGGTCTACCTTTACTGCAATTGGCGCATAGGATTCTGTAATCTCTGGATTCCAAGAGTCTTTTACGATTGAGACCTTGTCTGCAGATACGGCATCGTGTGTTGAAATGCCCTCTCCTGCAGAACCCAAGTCATCATATGTGATGATCTGTGGATCCTCCAGTTGGTACAGTAGTTCTTCTTGCCATGGAATCATTGACTTGCTTCCCGGTATGTTGCTAGGTTGCTCTATTGATACCAATGTGGAATCATCTTCTAACACATCAAGCATTGCCATGGAACCACGCTCTTCTTGTATTCCGTGGACGTGAAATAGGTACCTTCCTGCTTCGGCCCAACTTGCCTCAATTATCGCAGTGTCTCCGTTTCCAATCAGGTGAGTCTGTGCATAGTGCGGTTCGTTCCAGAGTATTCCAGATGGCCAGACCTTGAAGATTGTACTGTGAACGTGGAACGGTGATTGCAGTACTCCTCCAATGCCCATAACATAGAATCGTGCAGTCTCACCTTGAACTACCTGTATTGGATTATCCATGTACTGGTTTGCATATCCATTAATTGGATAGAACCTCGTAAATGTCGCAAGCGGATCCTCTGGATCAAACTCACTTAACACAAAGAGATATTCTCGTGCAGGTTCCATGTCATGATGTACTGGATCAATTATCATTGCACCAAACATTCCCATTCTCACATGCTCTGTGGTTGGAAACGCATGACAGTGATACATAAAGAATCCGGCTTCCTGTGCCTTGAAGGAATAGGTAAACTCCTCACCCGGATTTATCATTGGGAATACTCCGTCATTTGCAGAGTTGTGCGTTCCATGAAAGTGGATGGTATGTGCATATGGGGTGTCATTTACGAATTTTACCTCAACCTCGTCACCCTCATCAAATCTTAGTGTGGGTGCAGGAACAGTACCATTATACGTCCATACCTTGGCCTTTACTCCCTGTGATACCTCGATTTCTGCATCCTGTGCAATTAACGTATAGCTTCTTTTTTGAGGATTGGGATTCTCTGCCCTTGGATAGATGTCATTAATGGTAATTCCGGCAGTCTTGATTATCTGGTTTTCTGCTTGAATAGTAATGTCGGAATCTGCCATCTCTATAAAATAGATTGTTGCAGACCCGACACCGATTATTACTCCAATTACAATAAGCCAGAGTGGTTTTATCGTGTTATTGTTAGCCATTGATTCTATTTTGTATTTCCCATGATAATAAGTGGTAAGCTATTCAGCTTACTAGATACCGTACTCTATGTGCATCTTTGATGTAATAGAGTCATGGAAACAATTCGAAGCCAAAGTACTGGGACAAAATGGTTCGTGCACTTCAAAATTGTCAAGTTTGATCTCATATGTATGGGACCTGGTATTGTGATGGGTATAGGAATAGGGACATTCCTAGCATCAAATTTCTAGGGATGTTTTTTTCATTTTTATTATACTCAGAAGGCATGATATGTTCATGATTTCAAATTTTCTGAAAAATCCTGACAGAAGGTTTGTCTTGTCATTGGAGTATTCTATTTTGTTTCTTGTAATTTTTTATTTTGTTGTGCTGTTCTTTTCTGAATACAAGACGCTTGGTTTGGAATCTCCAATAGTTGAGATTCCCCAGCAACTAAAGCAGATCAATGAAACAATACTGTATGTCATGCTCTCTTTACTCTCATTTGAGCTCTTGCTAAAATACATGAAGGTAAGAAACTGGAAGATATTTCTAAAAAAGTACTGGTTGGATGTTGCCATGGTGATTCTGATTCCTGTATTTTCAGGAATCAAAATACTCAAGGTACTAAAGATTGCAAAGAAAGTAAAGGTTGCAAAGTACGGGTTCAAGGCAGCAGACAAGACACAAAAGAAAATCAGAAAGAGGAACAAAAAAAATAATCATTCAGTGGGAAGACAGACATGACAAATTATACAAAAAAATGACTGAACTTCAACAAAAACCAGAACAAAAGCCGCACCATTCAGGCAGATACTATAAACCAGTTAAACTGGGAGGGAAAGACAATAGAACCAGGACAGAAAATAAGGTACATCCTCCATGATCATTTCAGAAAAAAATCAAAGCGTGTAATTCCAATGGAAATCATAACACCTGATGACTCGTATGACGCAAAGAGATATTCTGAACTGCTGGATAAATGTTGCAAGTCTGTGGTGGAACAATTTGAGTAATTTGTAAGTAAAAAAGGAAGTATGTTTGATTGTTTTTGTGAAATCTATTCAGAAAACTAGTGATTTTACCAAAATTCACAATATTAGGATTAGAATCTTTAGCACAGAATTAGGATTGTCAAAAAAAGATATTTTTGATAATGATGATAAAAACTTGGAACAATTTCTAATCATGAAGGATAATGTTCCTGTTGGTACCTTTAGACTTAGAGAGATAAATGATTCCTATAAAATTGAAAGAATGGGAATTCTGTCTGAATATCGTTTTCAAGGATTTGGCAAGTTTGCATTAGAGGAGATAAAATCCTGTGCAAAGAAAATAAAAAAATCAAAACTTATTCTTGACTCCATTTATGATGTAAGAGCATTTTATGCAAACTCTGGTTTTGTTGAAGTGGGTGATGTGTACGATAAGGTAGGAATACCCCATGTAAAAATGAATTTTAAATTAGAGTGAATCAGTGGCGAGTTTAATTTTAAATTTTTATTGGTAGTGAGGATCAAAATGACAGTAACAATTACACTTGGGTTCACATCTAATCCTTATGCAATCAAGGTTCTGGTTTTTGTAATGTCGTAGCATTGTACTATGACAAAAATTATTTGACGTTATTTTTTTTTATGAAACAGTCATTTTGGTATTGTATTGGCATTACCATTACACCTGAAAGTAGATTTCAAAATCATCTCTGGTTCTTGGGGCATATCCCGTGTATTATTGAGCATGAAATCATAAATTGTGTTTGTAAAACCCTTTAAGAATAAAAATCGGTTTGAAATTTACTTTATTGATGGATGAATGTTGGATTAAAGTTGACAATATCAAAGTCAGATATCTAGAATCTGGAAAAGGAAAAAACCAACATATTTTATTTATTCATGGACTGGGATCTGCAGCAGATAGATGGATGAATATTCCAGATTCATTGTCAAAATATTTTCATTGTATTGCACTAGACTTGCCTGGATTTGGCGAAAGCGACAAACCAGCAGATATAGATTATACAATTGACGATTTTAGAGAATTCATCATTTCTTTTTTAACAAAACTTTCGATTCATAATGAATCAATTTACCTTGTTGGACATTCCCTGGGAGGATACATTGCATCAGAAATCGCAATCCAAAATCAGAACTTTATTAAAAAATTAATTCTAATAGACTCTTCAGGGATGCTAGAAAAACCAACATCCATTCTTGAGGAATATCTTGCAGCAGCAATGAATCCGACAAAGGAGAATGTGAGAAAATCATTTGAACAAATGGTGGCTGACCCTTTGAGAATCCCTGTTCTGCTGGTGGACGGATTCATTAGACGAATAAATATGCCCCATGCCAAAATTGCATTCAAGCTAACTCTTGCTAATAGTGCAACAACTCAGATTGGATTGGACAGATTACGCCAAATACATGGCATCCCCACACTAATTCTTTGGGGAATGCATGATAAGGTAATCCCACTTGAGCATTCAGAATTTTTCAGAGATTGCATTGAGAATTCACAATTAAAAGTGATAGATGATGCAGGACATGCCCCATTTGCTGAAAAACCAACTCAAGTTTGCAACTTGCTCAGAGAATTTTTGTTGTGAAAAGCCTGTACATGACGAATCTATTCCGGTCCGCACATTTAGACATGTTTTAAAACAACAAAAACAATATCATAATTGTATACCGTAAATTGATTTAACTAATACCGCTAACGGTTCGCAGACGGTCGGGTCCGCTCCTTTCAATCTCTTTTAATACAAACAAAAAACAATAACTCGAATTCTTAAATTTAACTGAAAAAAATGAAATTCTTATTCTCCTAAAAGAGATTAATCAAAAACAAAAGGTTTCTAACCTGTAAATGCACTTGACAATTCATGGGTTTTCTAAAAAAACTAAAGGACACTGCCGAAAAAGGCGTTGAGAAAGGGGCTGATCTTGGCAAAAAAGGAATCGAGAAAGGTACTGAAGTAGGAACAAAGACATATGAGGGTACCAAAGATGCAGCCAAGAAGGGTCACGATAAGGCAAAAAATGATTAACTGATTTTTTGTGATTCTCAAGTTTTATTTTTGATTATTTTCAAACCAAAATTTATTGTGATTAATCTGTAGAATTGAATAATTTCAATAAAATCAAACATATTTCTTCTCTACAACAATTTTTGTAATCTAGATTAGGATTGTGAGTTTGTTGTTAATAGTAGAATAAGTGAATTTGCAAGAATGAAGATGTGGATTTACAATCTTTATTTGTACTTGATCGGATGGATTTGCCTATAACATGGGATAATTTGGAGCACATTTATTGTATCTGACCGGATTAAGGAAGTAAGTTGTCTCTAGAAAAGATCCAAATAATTGGAAAATTGTGATGATTGTATCTTGCACGCCAAGACGTGTTTGAAGAATATTGGTTAATCTTGTATGGATTAGCATTAAGAAAATAAAAAAGGTGCTTATTGTAAGTTTAATGGAATAGATGCACTACCAAAGAATTCAGCAATTCTAAAAAAATAGTTTTTTCCAGAATCATATTCAAATTCTGTTCCACCATATCCAATGTTTGGCCCAAAGAGAGTGCTAGTTTCAATCACTTTGGAGGATAATCTTGCAGCAGGGAAAAGACTCGTTAAAAAATTAAGGATCATAAAGACATTCCAATACTAATCGGAGGCCTTGCATTAAAATCTAATAAAAATCTAAAGTTTGAAGGAGACATTGTCTTGGATTGTGGACTAAGAAATACCTAAAATTCTCAGAAAAGTGTGATGTTTTAGCACTAGAATAAAGATGATTCATTTGTTCAAATAGCATGATTTCAAATTTTAATCAAAGTGAAGAATCATGGGTAGAACATGTAGAGGAATTTGTCAAATGCACAAGGCAAAACCAGTATCAAATAAAATCAGGTATGAAATTGGGCACAAACGATGCACCTTCTGTGGACTCTTCTTGTCAATTGATGATACCAGATGTATTTGCTGTAAGGCAGTTTTGAGAACAAAATCTAGGGGAAAAAAGGCAGTTAGATGAGAATTTGATATGTTTCTCCAGTTAAATTGTGTAAAAATTACTTATTATGAGAATATCGTGAACTGCATGCAATTTGAATGATGTAACTGAGAACAAAAAGGATATTCAAAACATTCTGAAACCGTTTGATGGATGGTAAATCTAGTATATTATATCTCAGACATGAGCAACCAGTAAAAGAAATGAAGCGTAGAGGATTAATCCCAAAAGTCATCTTGATAAAAAATACAATATGCAAGTCAAGATAAGATATTTTTGTAGTTAGTACATCAAAACAAATCCAAACTCAAAGTAAAAAGTTGTAGTTGTCAAGTAGGGTCTATGTTTGTCATACCAATAAAAATAATTGGCACGAAGAAAAAACATTTTTGCCTTATATGATCTAAAGTACAATATAGTATGAGGAGAAATACAACAAACAACACAAAAAACACCACAGCTAAAGTTTCTATTGATATTGGCTGCTGCAATTTCAGTAACACTGGTTTTTACAATAACTCCGTGGAGCATAGTTCCAACACTAGTTACTAAAGACGTAACTGTAATTGCTGTAACTGATTATGGCTGTGTTGGCGAGTCTATTTTAGGACGATCAGTTGTTGTTCCAAACTGTGTAGCAGAAGTTGACGATACAGTATCTGCAACATTTAACATTCCGGCAATGGAGGTAAATGGATACTTGGAGGAACTAGAAAATAGAATTCCTATGGTCAATGACTGGGATGCAAAGGTAAAAGGTACAGGAACAACACCATAATTTTTTTTATTTTTAGTACTTGCATGTATTGTTAACAGGCACATGGTCGTTTTGCAAATCAATCCGTCAAATGTCCATTGTATTTCAGTCTGAAACTCTTCATATTTCAATTACTCTCGATTGCAATCATTTTTTTACCTTGATTTAAAATTCACATATCATGATTTGCACTTTTTCATTACCTTGTGTGTCCAAAGATCTTACAATGAATGCGAACCCATCCTGATCCACACATTTAGACATATTTTAAAACAACAAGAATCCTATCTTAATCGTATCCTGCAAATCAATTAACCAAATACCACCAACGACACGTAGACGGTTGGGTTTGTCTAATTCTTATTTTTATTACGATAATTCATTTAAACAAAAATTATTTCAACATTAAATATTCAAACAAGTTTTTCGTTTTTTATACCTCATTCTCATGTTGTTCAGATTTTTTATGTGTTCTAAATATACAAAATCTATAGATCATAGTATACATTAGATGTTATTCTAACACAACCGTATTAACACAGGCATGTTTTTGATGCGATATCATAACCTAAAGTCATGTCACACAATAGTGGATGATAAAATTGACTTTAGATAACATGCATACTCTTAATATGACTGCAGGTGTATTATTCAAAAATCAAGCAAAAATGCAAACAAAAATTCTCAAAATTAATCCAAAAAAACCACAGATTTCAAAGATAAAACAGGCTGCCAAAATTATAAAATCTGGAAATCTTGTTGCATTTCCAACAGAAACAGTATATGGTCTTGGAGCAAATGCTCTTGATTCAAAATCAGTCAAAAAAATCTTTATTGCTAAAGGTAGACCGTCAGATAATCCGCTTATTATCCACATTTCAGATATTGCAGACCTTAAGATACTAGTGGACTCTATCCCAAATACAGCGCATGAATTAATTAACAAATTTTGGCCAGGACCACTCACATTAGTGTTAAAAAAATCAAAAATAGTTCCAAAAATTACTACAGGTGGAATCAATACAGTTGCAATAAGGATGCCAGAAAACAAGATTGCCCAAGCATTGATACGAGAAACTGGTGTGCCGATAGCAGCCCCATCTGCAAATGTTTCTGGAAGGCCAAGTCCTACCACATCTGAGCATGTATCTAATGATCTGGATGGTAAGATTAGCATGATAATTGATGGGGGTAAAACAAACATCGGAATAGAGTCCACAGTGATTGATCTTTCCAGAAAAACTCCATTGTTGTTGAGACCCGGAGGTGTGACATTAGAGCAACTACAATACATCATTGGTAAAATTACAATTCATCCAATCATACAAGAAAGAAAAACAAAATTAATCAATCGTTCACCCGGTATGAAATACAGACATTATTCTCCAAATGCCAAAATAATTTTAATTGATGGCCCAAATGATAAAGTACAAGACAAGATTTTACGTCTTTTGTCTCAATTCAAAAAACAGGGGAAAAAAGTTGGTATAATGACTACTGTAAATACAAGATACAAATCAGATATGACTGTATTTCTAGGTAATAATTTGGATGTGGTGGCTGCTAATTTATTCAAAACATTCAGAGAGTTTGATGCAAAAAAAATAGATGTGATACTTGTACAAGGTATTAGTCGTAAGGGGCTGGGACTTGGAATAATGAACAGAGTTGAAAAAGCTGCATACAAAAAGATCAAGATTTAAAATGGTTTTAAATCAGAGTAGAACAGCTCCCGTATTTTGATATCTAATAGGATATACATTTTTAAAAATCATACATGGGGCAAGTTTTTTTAAATTAGTACGCTGTGTACACGTGGAATTATTTTTTAATATCTACTAGATTTTTAGCTGTTCTTCGTTTTTTAATCAAAGCAAACATTATCATTCCTACATTTATGATGGAAATTATTTCGATCAAATCAACCCCGTACAAGAACCAATCGATCACTGGATGCACTCTTGACACAATTCCTGCTTCAAGCATAATGTCTGCATTCCATACCATGTGTGGAACCTGAATAAATTGAATAATCGCAATAAGGATAACACTTCCTAGTATTTTATTTTCATACCAATTCCAAAATTTATTCCATGCATTCATGTATTGAATTGTTTTTTAATTTTAATAAACAATAGGAAAATTAGATGCAACTAATTAGATTGGACTAATGATGACAGGCGTAGATTTTTTCAAAATTAGGTCGAGCTTTTAGTTTTCTTTTTTGATAAGAATTATTACAGGAATTTTAAATGTGTAGAATTCTGGGAGTTCTGATTTATTTTGACACATCTTTTCAGAAAAAACCATTAATTTCCAATTTGTATCTAAAACCTCTATTCAACGTCACAATTAATTTTGATTTATTTCTAATTTTCACCATTGATGATTTCTTTTTTTATCCAAATGGTTCTTCCTTTATGATCAATCAATTCAATATTTTTCTCATTAAGTTTGTCTCGAATTTTATCTGCATCTTCAAATCGTTTTTCTTTTCTAAATTGTTCTCGACTTGAAATCATGTCCTCAATTTCTTGTTTTTCATTTTTTGTCTTTTTTGGAATTTTTAAACCTAAAATTTCCATCATTCTCTGAAGTTCTTTTTTAATAATTTGCGCATCTTCTATTCCAAGTTTTTCCTCAGCTGCCAATCTGTTAGCTTCCTTTACCAATTGAAAAAATGCAGATAGTGCAAGATGTGTATTGAGATCATCATTTAATGCGTTATCAAAATCTACACTTATCTTTTTGATTATTGCATCAATTTTTTCGCTATTCTTATTATTTGAATGAATCAACTCATAATAGCATGTCTCTATCTGTCTCCATTTAGCAAGGTTTTCTTTGAGTAATTCTTCAGAATAATCAATTGCTTTTGAATAGTGTCCAGAAAGACAAAACAATCTGATGATGTTTGGACCCCAGTTCTCTAAAACATACCTTATTGATTTTATATTTCCAAGAGATTTTGACATTTTTTCGCCATTGATTGTAACCATTCCTACATGCATCCAAATTTTTGCAAATTGAGCACCAGTACATGACTCAGACTGTGCAATCTCGTTTTCATGATGTGGAAATATCAGATCTCTTCCTCCACCATGAATGTCAAAATTTTCTCCAAGATACTCTATACTCATAGCAGAGCATTCTATGTGCCATCCTGGGCGCCCCTTACCCCAAGGACTATTCCATACTGGTTCTCTGTCTGAGAATTTCCACACTGCAAAATCTAATGGATCTTTTTTAGCTTCGTCGATTTCTATTCTTGCCCCTGATTGAAGTTCTTCTATTTTTTTCTTTGATAATTTTCCATATTCTGGGAATTTTGATACTGAAAAATATATGCCATTTTTTGTAGTATATGCAATTTGTTTCTCAATTAGTTTCTCAATAAATTTTATAATATCTCCCATGTGATCTGTTGCTTTAGGGTACCTTGTTGCTCGCTTTACATTTAACCCATCAAAATCTTTAAAGTAATTTTCAATGTATTTTGTACTAATTTTTTCAGCGGTAGTGTTCTCTGAATTAGCACGATTAATGATTTTATCATCTACATCTGTAAAGTTTTGAATGAATTCTATTTCCACGTTTTTACTTTCTAAATATTTTCTTAGTACATCAAAAATAATTATGGTTCTTGCATGACCAATATGTGAATCGTCATAAACTGTTACACCACAAAGGTAAATTTTGACCTTTTTTGAAATGTCCAATTCTTGTTTAGAATTTAGTAATGTGTCTTGAATTTTCATCCCTTAAACTCTTTCTGGTTTTTGTGCAAGCAGTCTTTTATGTTCACTGTTTATGTTTTGCTGATGAATCTTCTCTACAACCATTTTATCAATTTGAGTTAATTCTGTTGTTTCTTCAATTGATAAATTTTTTTCAAATAAACAATACAATATAGAATCAATTTCTTCATATGTTGCCCCTAATTCTTCTTCTGCCTCGTGTTCTTTCCACAAATGAGGACTACTTTTTTTTGAAATGACATTTTCAGGAACTCCTAGATATTTTGCGATCTCTCTTACCTGTAGTTTGTAAAGTGAAATAATCGGTGTAATGTCTGATGCCCCATCACCGTATTTTGTAAAATATCCCAGCAAGTATTCACTTTTATCACTGGAGCCTAAAACTAGATAGTTTTTGGAATTTGCATAATAATACAAAATATTTGTTCTAATTCTTGCACGCAGATTCCCCTTTGCCCAATCATTTGGCTCTAGGTACATCGAATATTCATTTATGATTGGTTTTATGTCAATCAACTTGTATTCAATTCCTGTAAGTGAAATCATTTTGAGTGCATCCTCTGTTTCTGATTTTGGTGTGATTGATGTATCTGGCATAATTAGTGCGACTGTCTTTTCTTTGATTTGTCTTTTACAAAGATAAGCCAATACGGCAGAATCAATTCCTCCACTTAATCCTAGAATAACTCCCTTAGTGCGACTTTTTTCAATTTGATCTGATAAGAATTCCTCAAATATCTTTGTAATTGAGGCATAATCCTGATTTTTAATTTCATTAATAATATCTTGATTCAATAGCTAATTTTGGTGATTTTTGAGGATAAAAATTCTCCTTAATTTGCAGTAAAACTTGTATTTTTTCTAGATATCTACGTAGATGCCATCATCTCTAGTTTCAACTTTATACGTTTCCAGCTTGACATCTTTTAGGTAATCTGTTAGTTCTCCCGTTTTGATATTGTAATGCCAAAAATGTAAAGGGCATTCTACAATATCTCCATCTAATTTTCCCGGCGCAATTGAGCCATCCTGATGAACACATAAGTCGTCTATTGCATGATATCCATCTTGATTAAAGATTGCAATCTGTTTACCTTCAATTTTGAATGCTTTGCCTTTTCCTGTTGCTACTTCTCCTTTTTCGGCAATCTTTTTCCAAGTCAATGGTTTTCTAACATTTTTGTTATTTATTTAGATTCGCATGATAGAATTTTATAGTGTGCATTGATGGTTTGACTGTTGAGCAAAGTCAAGTCTAGTTCTAAATTGGTCAAAGATGGTAAATTATCCTATGAATGGGCTAAATCTCATATGCAAATTTTAGATAATACCATTAACAGATTTAAAAA
>Ga0224512_10003571_pt1 | contig 13608 bp, 12 predicted proteins | sample SF_May12_sed_USG_4_FD_169103 | JGI IMG/M metagenome (GOLD analysis project Ga0224512, IMG submission 169103) | Sediment microbial communities from San Francisco Bay, California, United States - SF_May12_sed_USGS_13 | ecosystem: Environmental > Aquatic > Marine > Sediment | place: USA...
TCTGGGGTTGGGCTTGGTGACGTTCCTGTACGATGACCCATCAACAATCACACGATCACGCCGGACGTAGCCGTGGCCACATCAGCAAGAACCGGCACTCTGGTGGCAGTAAGGACCGTTCACACGTTGATCTGGCTATCGGTTGAACTATCGGTCGCCTATCTGATCTTGGCAGGCGTGACCCAACGATCCGACCGGTCGGTGGCGGTGGCCGGAGCGGTGGTCTTGGGCGAGAGTGTCGTGTATCTCGTTAACGGTGCTCGCTGCCCCCTCTCCGGCCTAGCCGAATCCCTGGGAGCTGAGAGTGGGTCGGTCACCGACATCTACCTTCCTAGCTGGCTAGCCCGGAACCTGCCGGCGATACACGTGCCGCTGATCGTGCTGGTGATGTACCTTCATCGAAAGAGGCTGCTCTCGGCGCCGCAGTGAGAACTGTTCCGCATCTTTTTTTTTTCATGATTGAGTTGAAAGGGGAGTTCCGTGATTCGAGGCGCAGGCAGGTGTGTTGTGGCTGTCGCTGCTGTGGTGGCGGGGCTGGGCGGGTTGCAAAGGTTGTCCTGGCGGTCGGGTGTCACGAATGAGGAGGCGTTTGGCCCGCTTCCGGGTGATGATGTGATTCCTCATCCGATGCTGGAGTGGACCCGGGGCATCACGGTTGGGACGTCTCCAGCTCAGGTGTGGCCCTGGTTGGTGCAGATGGGCTACCACCGGGTAGGCTGGTACACCAACGAGTGGGTGGATCGGGTCATCTGGCGGGTCGATGCTCGGAACGCCGATCGCATCTTGGCGGAGTATCAGAGTCTGTCGGTAGGTGACGTCGTTCCGGACGGCCCTGACTATGCCGCCTACTTCCGCGTCCGGGAGGTCGAGCCTGAGCGGACGATCGTGTATTCCTCCATCCGCCATCCTTACCGTGGTCACCCCATCGACCCTGCCGACCCCGAAGATCTTCTCCGGCTCGAGAGAAGGCTGGTGGAAGGCGGCAAATACATCGATTTCAGTTGGACGTTTGTGCTCCAACCCCGAGGGCCACAGTCCACCCGGCTCCTCCTTCGCACCCGGGCCAATTACGCTCCCAAAGCAGTCCGAGCGGCCAGCATTCCCCTGGGCCTCTTCGATGTGTACTTCGCCCACGCCATCCTGAACGGCGTCAAACGAAGAGCCGAAGCAGACCACACATAGCCGGCTGGCAAGGATGATGTTGGCCCGAGCGATCCGGCTAATCGACGTTCCGAGGGCGACGTGAGGATATGGGCGGTTTTCGGATGTGTGCGTTATCGCCCGACATGCAGTGTTCTGTAATGCCTGGCTGACAAAAGGATTCCATTGCAGTCTCTCCTCCAGGCCTCTCTCGATGAACGTGAGGTTCGGCCGCGCGAGTGTCCGTGGATGTGTCCTGAAGACGACCGGCTCCCGCTCTCGATGGCGAGGTCGAGATTCTCCTCCGGAGCGTGGGACGAGGGGATGAAGACCAATGTAAGATCAACTTTGGATCGTTCGTCCGGCCGTGCAAACCGAACGATGGCGTAGGAGGGTGCACGTGGCGACGTCTGATCCGATCGCCGACCTCATCGGGGACTATCGAGCCTTCGCGGCGATGCAGCGCGACCGCCTTGCTGCCCGCGGTGTCGACATCGCGGCCTACCCGCTCAGCCACCTCGCTGTCCGCGTCGCCGATTGGCACTTGTACGTCCACCAGCGGACGCTTCTCGAGCGCCATGTGAACACGAACCGCGAGAACGTCTGGAACGGACGTCCGATCTCCTTGATCGTGCTCGCCGAGCCCCTCGAGGTCCTCGACGGGACTCCGGTCTCGCGTATCGAGCTCATTCCACCCGTTCACCAGCGCGTCTATCGAATGGGCCTCGAGCACCTCGGCGTCGTCGTGGGTGAGGAGTTCGACGAGTTCTCGCGAATCCATCGGGCAGCGCTGACTGGGCAGCAGTTCCAGAGTCCCAACGTCGAGCCGGTCTACGTGCTGTTCGAGGACTTCACCCACGTGAAGTTCTACCGGCGTTCCTTCTTCGACGTCGTCGAGGACGAGGGAGGGCGCTTCGAGGGCTTCAGCCACGTTGACGACTGGGTGCCCCAGCAGCTGGTCACCGCCACCGGCCCGAACCCACTCCCGCGTTGAAGTCAGCTGTGGCCGCGCGTCGCGTACCCCCGTGGATCTCGGCGCCCTCTGGCGAGCGGGGCGTCCGGTAGCGCATAACGAGCGCCACCCACTAGCTGGATGAAACGGTTTGACAGCGCGAGAACCGGCATTCTCGAGTGCCTCCGCCCAGCTATTCGAGTAGCCGACACAACGAGCACCGACGTGCCGATCTAGCGCTCGTTGGAATGCGTGTTCGTGTACCCGATTTGTTGCCCTGCTCGGGCGATTCGCTCACGAACAATCCCACTCCATGAAAGGCATCGAACTTCCACCGCTGACTGAGGACTTCACGGCAGATCCCGTTGAGCTGTTCTTCGACCTGGCCTATGTGTTCGCTTTCTCGCAGCTGGTTGCGCTGCTCATCGAGGAGCCGACGTGGGCGGGTGTGGGGAAGGCTGCCCTGCTGTTTGCCCTGCTTTGGCTGCCCTGGCAGCAGCTGACGTGGGCGGCCAATGCGATATCGGGCAACGGGCGGCCGGTGCGCGCCCTGTTCCTCATCGCCACGGTGGTAAGCATCCCCATGGCGGCGTCCACTTCCACTGCGTTCGCCGGGGGCGGACCCGTATTCGCCATCGCTCTCACCGGGATCATGCTCATCGGGTTCCTGATGCAGACGTTGGGCATCAACGAGGAGATCAGTTACCGCACTGCCGTTTACACCTGGATCGCTCCAAGTGTGGTCGCCATCACAGTGCTCGTCTTCGGATCGTTCTTTGATGGCACGGTCCGATTGGCCTTCTGGCTGGGCACGGTGGCGATTGTGCTGTGGGCCATGTTCAGAGCCTCCGACGGGCAGTGGATGGCGCGTTCGGGCCACTTTGCCGAGCGCCACGGGCTGATCATCATCATCGCTCTGGGCGAGGTGATCGTTGCGATCGGGATTCCCGTCGTCGCCGCTCTCGAGAAGGGCGGCAGCTTGCCCTTGGAAACCATCTCGGCGCTGCTGGCCTCAGGCGCATTCGCCGGTCTGCTGTGGTGGGCCTATTTCGATCGGCCCAGCCCTGGTCTCGAGTTCGCTGCCTCCAGGCTCGATGGCCAAGCAGTCGGCAGGTACGTCCGCGACGTCTATACCTGGGCTCATGCCCCCGTCGTCGCCGGCATCATCCTGTCGGCGGCTGCGCTCGAGGAGATTGCGCTGCACCCTCGCGACGCTATCCCGCTGGAGTTCCGGGCCATGATGGCCGGCGGCCTCTCCTTGTTCCTGGTCGGGGTATTCCTCGCGGTTTGGCGCGCCTTTCGAGCTCAGGCGCGGGAACGGCTGGTCGGCGCCATTGTCATTACGGCCATCGTCTTCGTCGGGGCCTCACTCGAGGGCCTCAATATGTTGACGCTCGTCGTCGTCGTGTTGTTCGTGGTGCTACTGATTGAGCACCGCCGCGTTGAGCGGCTTCGTATGCAATCCGAGCTCGAGGCCTGAAGTCCTGTCGTCGCAGTACGAAGGAGGTCTCAACCGGTGGCAAGGCTTGTGAAACGACACTCCCCAAGCTAGGAAGAGACCCAGAATCCATGCTCGGGTGGATGATCCGGGGTTCGACAATGTGCAGTGGCCTCACAGGACTCGAACCCGAGCGCGCCCACGGTCCCCGACGAGGGATCCAGCGCACAGATCGCCCACCAGCCGGCGCGATATCGCACACCCATGAGCATCCGCTAACCGGCAATCGGCGCTAGCCGGCGATACCTCAAGCCACTTCCGAACACTAGAGACCGGCAGCGTCGGCCTCGAGGGCCGACACCACCGGGCCACTGCCACAGACTCACAGCCAGATCAGAGGCACCCCCTTCGCGGCGAAATACAATCCGGGCCCCCAGACACACTGAACTGCCTACGTGACCCAGGCGGTCGTGTCAGTCAAGCCAACTTCACGATGATGAGACGAGTGGGATCAGGCTCTTGGAGCGGCTCGGGGCCGCACACGGCGTTGATCCGCTTGTCAAGTCCCGGTACCCGCACGACAGGTTGGCTCCGGTACCTACACGACACTTCCCCGCGGGTTAGGACGCGGCGTTGATCCGCTTGGCTCTGCCTCCGGGGTTGGCAAACGCACCGTGGGCTCGGTCAGGGTTGTGTTTGGCGGGGTGGGTGCGGATGAGCCGGCTACCGGCTGAGATCTCGACGGTATCACCGACGACCGTCACTTCGACCTGCTGACGGCGATAGGCGTTGCCCACCCGATAGCTGGTGCCGGCAAAGGAGATGTTCCCTGACGAGTCGACCTTGCGGATCACCCGCCGGCCCACCGTTGGGGGTCTGACCGGTCGAGCACGGGGCTGTTTACGCCACACCGCCGGCTCGGCCTCGACGGGATGTCTCCTCACATGTGAAGCGACCAGAACTCCCCGATGGGAGATCTCGATCAGCCCATCTTCCCGGATAGCCACCTCGACGGTCTCGCCGGCCAACCAGCGGCCCACGTGATACTTGTGGGTGGCCAGGCTGATCCGACCACCCTGACCAACCCGCCGGGTCACCACCCGACGTTCCTCCACCTCCATCTGAGGAGGGTCCGCTGTCTGGTCGTCTCCGGGGATCACCTCAAACGGTTCGGCAACAGCCAGCTCGAACCGGCGGATCGGTGGGACCATCCCGATCCCCTGATGAGGACGCTGGGTGTTGTACTCGACCACCCACTGGTCCAGCTGATATTGCGCGTCCTCGAGCGATTCGAACGTCTTACCGGCCAAGAAGTCCTTTTTGAGTGTCTTGTGGAACCGTTCCACCTTCCCCGTCGTGGTCGGCGACCGAGGAGCCGTCAACAAATGCCGGATCCCGTTCTCACGGCAGATCCGATCAAACAACACCTCACCACTTCCGGGTCCGAACCGCCCGGTGAACACCTTGCCATTGTCCGTCAGGATCTGATCCGGAACCCCGTGACGTCGCATCCCCTCCGCCAAAGCGTCACACACCGGTTTCGCGGTGGCCCGTCGCACCACCTTCGCCGACACACAGAACCTGGAGTGGTCATCGATCCCGGTCACCACCTTCAACTCCGAACCATCAACCAGAAAGACACCACCCATGATGTCCATCTGCCACAACTCCATCGCCCGGGCTCGTTCCCACCGCTTGTAATCCGAACGCCGCTTCCGCCTCTGCTGCGGATCGATCAGACGGTGACGGGTCAGAGTTCGGTAGATCGCCGACCGAGAGGGAACCGGAACCACTCCCGCCTGCTCCAAGTGATACCCGATCGTGCGGGGGCCCCACCCCGGATGCGCCCTGCGCATCTCCACGATCCGCGCCTCGATCTCAGCTGGCGTCTGATGCGGACACGACCCAGGCCTCGACGACCGGTCCACCAACCCGACCAGCCCATCGGACGCATACCGCCGCAACCAGGTGTGCACCGTCTGACGAACCACCCCAAACCGGCGAGCCACATCCGTCACCGACCCGCCAGTCAAAACCTCCAACACCGCCTGATACCGCTGCTCCACCAGCCCCAACTCCACCAACACGACGACCTCCTCGGATCAACCGAGAAGGATGGAACCAGAAGATGTCGTCCACGTACCGGAGCCACTGTCGCCCAGGAACCGGAACCGCGTCCACAAAGTGGAACCCACCTACCGGAGCCACCGCGTCCAGTATCTACCGGAGCCGCACAATCTCTCGCGAACCACACGCGGACCAAGAGCGGATCAGAGATCCTGGAGCTGATTGCCCGATAAGCGAGAAACCCCCTGTGTCACAGGGGGTTTCTCGTGGAGCTGGCGGAGGGAATCGAACCCACGACCTGCTGATTACAAATCAGCTGCTCTGCCAACTGAGCTACGCCAGCACGTTTTCCGGCTATTGCCGGACCAACAGTTTGAGGTCTCCGGCGCAAAGTCGCAAGTCCCAGCGGCGGACCATCACAGAGCCTTCCGAACCCTTGCCACCTCGAAGACCGCCAATGCCGCAGCCACGGAAGCATTGAGGCTCTCCGAACCGGCCGCCATCGGGATGCTGACTCGCAGGTCAACCCGCTCTTCCACGAGCCTGCCCAACCCGCGACCTTCCCCACCGACCACAATGGCCACTGCCTCGGTCAGAATGGGTAGGCCGAAAAGGCGCTCGCCGTTCCCGGCCGTCAACCCGAGCGTCCAGACTCCGAGGCGTTTGAGTTGCCGCACAACATCGGCGGTCGACGATTGAATCGAGACCCGCAGGTGCTCCAATGCCCCCGCTCCGGCCTTGAAAGCGGTGGGTCCGATCGGGGCGGCCCGACGAGCAGGCACAACGAGTCCCGTCGCGCCGGCCGCCACCGCCGAGCGAGCAATCGCGCCGACATTGTGGGGATCCTCCAGATGATCGAGCACCACCAACACACAGGGAGCAGGTTCGACCAGCGCATCGAGGGTATAGGTCCGCAAGGGCCGGGCCCGTCCGACCAGTCCCTGCGGGACCGAGGTGACGGCAAACGGCCGGACATCCTCGACCACCCTGATGCCGACTCCGGCACTCTTCGCTTGCTCGATCAGGGTCGCAACTTCAGGATGGGAGACTCGAGAGGCCTCGACGAGCAACTCCGTCAGCCGTCCGGCGTGCAACGCTGCCGCAACAACGTGCAGACCCTCGAGGTCAGCGCCGATGCCAGCGTGCGCCATGGGGCGTGTCCTCCACGACAACTCCAAGGGCGGCCAGGCCGTCTCGAACGGCATCCGCACGCTCCCAGACAGAACCGGACCTGGCTCGATCCCGCTCTCTCAACAGGCGGGCAACATTCTCTTCGGGCGTCGCCGCAGGGACCAGATCGAGCTCCTGGAGCAATTCGAGGATCCCGCCGGCTATCACGGAGAGCTCCGACGGTGGCGCCTCGAAACCTAGAACACCAACGATCTCGTCAAAGGCCCCCACCAAAGGAGCTGCGTCCTGACCCAGATCGAGGCGACGATTGCCCTCCCGAACGGTGTCGAAAAGGACGCCGATTGCAGCGGCAGTGTTGAAATCGTCGTCCATGGCCTCGACGAACGCTTCCATGACGGAGGGCTCTGGTGGGCCGGCAGTCTCGCAACGGCGGCGAAATGCCCAGAGGCGCTCGACGGCGGAACGGGCGTCGGCCAGCAAATCCTCGGAAAACTCCTGGGGTGTCCGGTAGTGAGCGCGAAGGTAGAACAATCGAACGGCCATCGGGGTGAAGCGACGAATGGCTTCCGCAAGATCGATGACGTGGCCGGTGGACTTGGACATCTTCTCGCCGCCGAGATTGAGCATCTCGTTGTGGAGCCAGTACCTGGCAAACGGTTCACCGGTGGCGCCTTCGGATTGAGCGATTTCGTTCTCGTGATGCGGGAAGATCAGATCGGTACCGCCGGCATGAATGTCAAAGCCACTGCCGAGGTAGTCGAGAGCCATGGCCGAACACTCAATGTGCCATCCGGGCCGGCCGCTCCCCCACGGAGAATCCCAGGCGGGTTCTCCCGGTTTGGCCGCTTTCCAGAGAGCGAAGTCGAGGGGGTCACGTTTCTGCTCGCCCGGAGCCACCCGGGCCCCGACCAACAGATCATCGAGGTTGCGACCCGATAGTCTGCCGTAACCCGGCAGTGATCGCACGGCGAAATACACGTCGCCGCCTGCCGGGTAGGCAAGATCCTTGTCGATCAGGGCCTCGACGAGTTTGACCATCTGCGGTATATGATCGGTGGCTCGTGGTTCGATGGTGGGAGCCTTGATAGCGAGCGCCGCGTAGGCGTCATCGAACTTGCCAGCCATGATCCTGGCCAGCTCCGCCACCGACATACCCTGTTCGGCAGCGGCAGCGATGATCTTGTCCTCAACGTCGGTGACGTTGCGCACGTATACAACGTCGTAGCCTTTCCATTCGAGGTACCGGCGGATCGCGTCGAAGGCAACGGCATATCGGCCGTGGCCAAGATGAGGGTCGGATTGCACGGTCGCCCCGCACACGTACATGGAGATCTCGCCGGGGTGGCGAGGAATCAATTCCTCCTTGCGGCGACCCAGCGTGTTGAAGACCAGCATGGGGCTTGATGTTAGGAGACTTGGCCCGCACCCGAGCAGGTCGCCACGGCCATGGCGGCGACGCCTTCATCGCGGCCGAGGAAACCCAATCCGTCGGTGGTGGTGGCTTTCACGGAGACCGCGCCGGGCTCCACCGCCAGCACTTCGGCAAGGGCCAAACGGACGGCTTCACGCACCGGATCCAACCGCACCGACTCGGCCACCAGAGTGACGTCGAGATGCGTTACCCGCAGGCCGGCGTCGTTGACCCGCTGCACGACGTTGCGGAGGAGTTCCATACTGTCGGCGCCTCGCCATTGGGGATCGGCAGAAGGGAAGAAGCTGCCCAGATCACCCAGTGCGGCCGCTCCCAGCAACGCATCGGCGACGGCATGGGCGACAACGTCGGCGTCGGACGTACCGAGCAGTCCCCGGGTCGGGTCGGCCGGGACTCCGGCCAACAGCACGGGTGGATCACCGCCGAATCGGTGAACGTCAAAGCCCCACCCGACTCTCATCTGATCATCGCTTCGAGAACGTGCAGGTCGGCGGGATATGTGACCTTGAGATTTCCGGGGTCGCCGACAACCCAGGCCACGGTCTCTCCGGACCGTTCCAGCAGACTTGCATCATCAGGCGCATCGTCACCATCGGTGGCGTGGGCGGCCCGGAGGGTTGCCGTCCAGAAGGCTTGCGGAGTCTGGACGCTGATGAGCGACTCCCGGTCGATGGTGTCCACAACGTTGCCATCGTCAACCCTTTTCAGGGTGTCACGCACCGGAACCCCCGGAACGACGCCCGCCACGTCGCCGACGGCCAGCCGTTCGAGCACCCGACCGACGAGGTCGGGACCCGCCAGGGGACGGGCCGCGTCGTGGACCACGACGGTTGAGATCGAGTCTGGGATCATGGCTAGACCGGCCGCCACCGAGTCCCTTCGCCGTTCGCCGCCCGGGACCCCACCGGGGACGGACCCGACGACGACAACCTCGCCGACGCCGCCTTCCAGCAGCGATCGGCGGGCCCAGTCCCAGAGCGGGCGGCCCGCCAGCTGCAGCTCATGCTTGGGTTTGCCAAAGCGGCTCCCGATCCCGGCGGCGACGACAATCCCCCAAACGGTCATGCGATCGGACGGGCGAACAGCATGCGCCCGATGGAGGTGCGGGTCACACTCACGATCTCGACTTCAATCGCAGTCCCGACCAGATCGGCTCCCTGCTCCACAACAATCATGGTTCCATCGTCGAGATAACCCACCCCCTGACCGGGTTCGGAACCCGCTTTGGTGATATCCACCTGGAGCCGGTCGCCGGCGGCAACGCCCGGCTTCAACGATTCGGCCAGCGAATGCGGATTCACAACCGAAATGCCCCGGGCTCCGGCAGCTTTGGCGAGATTGTGATCGGTAGTGATGAGGGTCGCGTCGGCACGCATGGCCAGTGACAGGAGTTTGGCATCAACATCTTCGAACTCCGGAACCGTTTCCTCGAGGATGTAGACATCCGATACTTCCGAGCCGCGCATGGCTTCAATGACCTCCAATCCGCGCCGCCCTCGCCGTCGCCGGGTCTTGTCGACCGCATCGGCAAGACCCTGCATCTCATCGAGGACGAACTCCGGGACCCATACGCGGCCGGGCAGAAGTCCAACTCGGGCCATCTCGAGGATCCGGCCGTCGATGGCCGCCGACGAATCGAGCAGGAAGGCCCGCTCCGGATGGTCCAGACTCCGACTCACGAGTGTCCCGCGACGCCGCAGGCCGGTAACGGCCAAGAGGTCGTCGGTACGCGACGCGAACAGGCGAGTACCGACGCTGGCAGAGATCAACACGACCAACGAAGCGAGCGGCCACGCCACGGCGGCGGGCATGAAGAAAACGATCGGAACCCCAAGGATGACGCCGACGATGAGGCCGACCACCATCCCGAAGGCGCCGGCGAACAGCTCCGGCCCGGACGATCTCTCGGCGACCCGCTCCGGCATGACATCCAGACTCTTGCGGAAACCGCGGCCCAGCACGCCGCCGAGCACATACCCGACGCCGGCGCCGAGCACCGCGCCGAGCACCGGCGCCGTATCCGCGTTGGGGACCTGCGAACCAAGCTGGAATCCCAAAGCGGTCAGGGCCAGCGTGATGAGCAACCGGACGGCTTCGACGATCACGGTCGGAGATTAGCCCCGTCCCGGCCGATTCCCGAGGAGCACACCTTTCTGGGCCAGACCCGAAGCTCAGCTTTCGTCGAGAGGTTCGACTTTGGGAAGCGCCCGATCCAATTTCCTGGTCGCTTCCTCCTCATCGACGTTGAGCGCGAATCGCAGCTCGCTCGTAAGGGTCAGGCGTGCCTTGGAGAGCATCCGCTTGAGCGCCGGTGAGATTCCCTTGGTCTGTTGGGAGTAGGTGAGATCGCGCACGACCTCGGCGACCTGATAGATGTCGCCCGACGTCATCTTCTCGTTCAATACCTTGTACCAGCGACTCCAGTTGCTGCCCGCCTCTTGGGGCGGTTCCTTGAAAGAGGCAAATACCTTGCGGGCCTGGTTCTTGGAGATCACCGGCCTAATCGTTTCCTCGATGTTGGCGACCGGCAACATCACGGTCAGCTGGTCGGTAGCGATTTCCAGTTGGTAGTAATCCTGCCGGTTGCCGGCCACGGTCTGTTTGACTTTCTTGACGATGATCGCCGCACCGTGATGGGGATGGACAACCTTGTCGCCAATGGAAAAAGCCGGGGCTTTGCGGGACCGTGCCGCCGGGGGGGCGGCTTCCGGAGCGGGACTCTTTTTGGCAGCCGGTTTGCGAGTAGTGGTGGTCGACTTGGCAGCGGCCGAAGCCTTGGCTGTTGCGGTACCAACCGATCTCTTGGCAGCAGGTTTGGCAGTCGTCTGGGCCGCTACGGTCTTCTTCGCTGCCGGTTTCTTGGCAGCCGGTTTGGTTGCCGCCGCCGTGGTCTGCTTCGCAGCGGCAGCCGGTTTCTTGGCGGCCGGTTTGCGGCCTGCCGCAGCCGGCTTCTTGGCGGCTGGTTTCTGCGCAGCCGCAGCCGGTTTCTTGGCGGCCGGTTGGCGCGCCGCCACGGCGGGTTTCTTGGCAGCAGTCGCCGGCTTCTTGGAGGGCGCGGCCTTGCTGGTGGTCGTGGTTTTCTTGGTCGCCATAGGTCCCTGCGTCGATCGGAGCGGCAATGGTAGTCAGTTATCAGTTATCGGTTGTCAGTTTCGAGTGGTTGGTCCTACGTCCGCCGGCCGAAACACTCAAAGTTCGACGGAGTGATCCCAGGCACGAATCGTTTCGAGCATGCGGTCGAAAAGGAGACGCAGTTGAGATGCCCGGGTCCGGCCGATTCCGGCAACTTCGTCGAGCTCGTCCACAGAGGCATTCAGCATCTTCTGAAAGTCCTTGAAATGCTTGACGATTTCATCCCGTACGGCGGTCGGAAGCCGCGGTACCTGCGAGAGGAGACGCACACCGAGGGGTCGAGTGTGGCTGTCAGGGTGATCGAATCCGAGGGCGGCTGCGACACCATCCGGGTCGCTCAGGTCGGCCGTGGGGAGCGCTTCCAGTTGCGTCAACGCTTGGTTGAGCCTTTTCGCCGTCACGGGACGAACGTAATCCCTGACAACCAGGTTCCGAATCTCGGTGGTGCCATAGAGGAGATCGGCCAGCTGCAGGCTGAAGAGGCCACCCTCTCCCCCCAGCCCCACGGCATCCTTCTCGATGTCCTGACCGATGCGTCGGACGAGTTCGGCTCGTTGGACGACCTGCACGACAGCCCGGAACGTCATGAGGTCGGCCACTTCTTCGCGGGTGAGCCTTTCCTCAGCCTCGTCCAATCTGCGGCGGAACCGTTCCAGGGTCAATAGCTCCTGATTGACCTCGGCCGCCAATATTGCGGGACTCTGTAGTTCGTGCTTCTCACCTCCAAGAAACAGCGTTGCAACTCTCCGATCCTCGCTGACGGCCACGACCGGAACCCCGGTCTGGCGGGCCACCCGCTCGGCAGTTCGGTAGCGAGCCCCAGTCTCCTGGGTCGCCACTGCCGGATCGGGGAGCAAGTGAACGTTGGCCAGGAGGATCTTGTGCCAGGGGTGATCGAGCACGATGGCTCCATCCATCTTGGCGAGTTCGGCCAACCGGGCCGGAGTGAAGTCTGAGTCGGTGAGCTCGAACCCACCGCTACACAGGCTGTCAACCTCGGGACCAAACCCGAGCACGATCAGAGCACCATTGCGGTGCTGAATAATCCTGCCCAGAGCGTCGCGCAGCGGCGTGCCCGGAGCTAAGCGTTGGAGGATTTCGAGAAGTCCCAAAGATGTCGAGGCCATCGGGAGGATCATAGTGTTCTCGTTCTTTGTACTTCGCAGTTCGCCCCTCTTCTTCGTTGTCGTTTGTTTCGTGTGCCCAAGCCGGCGAGCGGCTTGAGCGTGGAGCGGCTCCTCAGAAGGTCGAACGGCAGACTACAAAGCTCGGGCCCGCTTCTACCTGAGCTGCTCCCGCCAACCGGGGATGGCCAGGTCGAGTGCCTCACAAATACCGAGCCGGGTTCCCTTGTGTGGGGCGACGGTTGTGGGAATACCTAGACGGGCGGCCTCTTCCACCCGTCGGGTCTCGTGCGCCACGGCTCGCAGTTCACCGGTGAGTCCGACCTCACCCCAGGCCGCCACCGGCCCAAGTGGCCGGTCAAGACGTGATGACGCGAGCGCCAGAGCAACCGGCAGGTCGGTCGCCGGCTCGGTGAGTCTGAGCCCTCCAACCACATTGACGTAGACCTCCTGGCTGGCGAAGGAGAGCCCGGCGTGTCTATCGAGAATGGCCAGCATCTGGTGAACCCGCGAAGGTTCGACTCCTCGCACACTCCGGCGGGGTTGCGGCAACGTGGTCGGCGAAGCGAGCGCCTGCACCTCGACCAACACCGGACGACGACCCTCCACCGTCGGGAAGGCCAGGGTCCCGGGAACTGCGCCCCGCCAGTCGGCGAGGAAAGCTGCCGACGGATCCGCGACCTCAGCCAGACCTTCGTTAGCCATCTCGAAGAACCCCATCAGGTGGGTTGCGCCGAAACGGTTCTTGAAGCTGCGCAGCCCCCGTAAACCCGACTCGCTTTCACCTTCGAGGTATAGAACCACATCGACCATATGTTCCAGGGTCTTGGGTCCGGCGATTCCCCCGTCCTTCGTCACGTGACCGACCAGAATCGCGGCCGTCCCCGAGTCCTTGGCATAGCGCATGACGCGGGCAGCGCACTCACGCACCTGAGCGACCGAGCCGGCCGCGCTACCAATCTCTCCGGCCACAACGGTCTGAATCGAGTCGATCACCAGGAGATCCGGACGAAGCTGCTCGGTTGCCCCCACGATGTCGTCGATGTCGGACTCGGCGAGCAGGAACACCTCGCTATCCGCGACCTCGAGACGCTCGGCCCGCAGACCGACCTGCTCGGCAGACTCCTCCGCCGTGGCGATCAGCACCTTTGATCCACCTCCCGCCAACGCCCCGGCGACCTGGAGCACCAGC
>Ga0224512_10003573_pt1 | contig 13606 bp, 15 predicted proteins | sample SF_May12_sed_USG_4_FD_169103 | JGI IMG/M metagenome (GOLD analysis project Ga0224512, IMG submission 169103) | Sediment microbial communities from San Francisco Bay, California, United States - SF_May12_sed_USGS_13 | ecosystem: Environmental > Aquatic > Marine > Sediment | place: USA...
CCGTAGCCGGTCCGACTTGGTTTGCGATCTCTTTCTGAGACCCGCCGTAAACACGTCTCCCCTAGAGACGGGGACTTCCTGAGGTCCCATGTGGGCTTGGGGCCCGCGTCCCTGCGGGCCACAGTCTCAGCAAGAGATCGCAAACCAAGTCGTCTGGACAGCTTGTACGATTAAGTGGGACAGCAATGGGTTCGACCGCATTTTTACCCCATTTTTCGATGCTTATAGACCGCAAAATTGCTAACTGCGTCAACGTAATGGCCGCTCCGCTGGCTAGACTGCCGAAGTTGGGCTTAATGAAAATTCGGGTGGATCTGATGAGCAAGCGATTCTTTATCTTTGTTACGGCTTCGATTTTGGCTGCCTGCGGTGGCGGTGGCAGCGGCGGCGGGGGTACGACGGCGTCAGCGCCGACGGCGACTGCCGCTATCACCACCAACAATGCCGCGGAAATCTCGGGTGCGACCATTGACGCGGCGCTGGCCAGCACGGAGTTTGATCAACTGGCCGACCTCGGTGTTCTGGGTTCGCCGGCCACGGCTGCGGTAACGCTATCCGCCAGCGATGCGTCGGTTAGCTTGGCCAGAAAAACGGCACAGTTGCAGGCCGCGACCGCGGAGGTCTCCGTGGGGCCCGAGACGACCGAATGTCCGCTCGGCGGTTTCATGACGATTTCTGCCACTATCCAGAACCAGGAAACATTGAGCGCCGGCGACACCTTTTCGCTGAGCTACATGGACTGTAATTTTGGTGAGGGTATGGTCGCCAACGGCGGTGTCGGCTTCACCGTTACCAGCTTTCAGGGTGACCTGGTCGGCGAAGATTTTGAACTGGGCTTTGACCTGAATATCGACAACCTGCAAATGGCCGAAATCGTTGACAGCGTCGCGTTCGATGGTGATATCTCGATGTCACTGAGTATCACTTCGACAATGACCACCGTCACGGTATCCGGCAGTTCGCTGTCACTGACAAGCGGTACAGAGACGTTCTCGCTGAGCGACTATTCAACCACGGCGACAGTCGATCAGAGCGTTTTCCCGAATTCGTTTACGGTGCAATCGAGCGGTTACCTGATGAGCTCGAAATTCGACGGCGAGGTGCAATTCAGCACGACCATTGCGCTCGAGGGGAGTGGCGAAGGGAATCCCGTTGGCGGTGAGTTCGTGGTCACGGGCGCTGACGGTGCGACCGTCACGGTCATCCCGATGGATGAACAAAACGTGCGGCTTGAGCTGGATCTGGATGGTGATGACGCGGTCGATGAGAACGGCACCATGGATATGACCTGGCAGGAGTTGCTGGATACGTCCGCGGTCTAGGGCGAGATGGTAAAGGATCGGAACTAATATCCCGGACGGTGATCCGGGCCAGGCCCGGTCCTGGCATGAACCGGGGTCGCACCAGAGTTTTAGCCAGATCATGGTGAAACTCGGTGCGACCCCTTTTTTTTGGATTTTGATAAAGCTAACCAATGCGCCGCCGGGTCAGGCTTGGGCGACGGCACTACGAACGTCAAACAGGTATTGGGCTCCACTGCGGCGCCTGTCATGCGACGAATATGCGCCAGGTATCTATCGGTCGGTTCCGCATTTGCTTAAGTATATTCACGGATTTGACCGACCGGCGACCGGGTATACGTTTACGGTAGCGACATGATCTGGGCCTCGCTGATTCAGAGGTGTTTGTGCATTGAGGAGGGAATCGTGATGGCTACCGCGAAAAAATCGAAATCCAGTAAGAAGACCGCTAGCAAGAAGACTGCCAGCAAGAAGACTGCTAGGAAGAAGACGGCGAAGAAAACTGCTGCAAAGAAAAAGACAGCTGCGAAGCCGGCTGTATCGGTCGAATCCAAGGCGCCGGAAACTTCGGTCGAGTCTCAGCTGCTTGAGCCGCTCGCCGAAGTGGAAAAGATCCTCGGTCGATTGCGTGACCGCGACTGGATTGGGTCGGGCCTGTCTGGATGGCCGGACTTAGGTTCTTTGTTCGAAAGCCGGATGCCATCGTTGTTCGGCGGACGCATGCCGTCTTTGTTCGAAACTCGGATGCCATCTGTCGATGTCGTCGATCGCGACAAGGAAATCGTCGTCAAGGCCGAAATCCCGGGCATCGAAAAGGATGATCTGCAGGTTTCGGTCACCGATCGGACGCTGACGATCAAGGGTGAGAGCCGCCACGAGGAAGAGTCGGAGGAGGGCGATACGCACCGGCGCGAGATTCACCGCGGTTCGTTCCACCGCACCATGACGTTGCCGGCCGACGTCGACGGAGGGAAAGCCAAGGCCGAATTCAAGCACGGTATGCTGGAGCTGCATCTGCCCAAAGCACGCGGCGCGAAAAAGCACAGCGTCAAGCTGGGCTAGATCGCGCGCTACATAGGCGCGTAACGTTAATGTGCCTGTGCGCCGAACTTCGGCTGCGTTGGCGTGGTATCCCGACTCCGCGTTGCTGAAGGCGATCAGTTCTTCGTGGTTTCCGGCTTCGCACGATATTTCCGGATGCCCGCGTAGCGCCTGTTCGAAGATCCAGCCAATCTGGCAAGCGTCGCCCGATGTAGTGACGAAAAATTGCAGAGGCCCGATAGCATCGCGCCGCTGAACTGGGGTAAAGGAAGCGTATAACCTATTGCAGCTTTATCTCTGCGCGAGAGGACAACTTTGCATTCCAGGCTGCTTAGCTGGCAGTCAGGAATTCAAAGATCCGTGCGTTGGCTTCTTCAGGCTTGTCGTAGATTGCCGCGTGACCGGCACCTTTGATCACCGCATGCGTCATGCCCGGTATCAATCGATGCATTCTGCGGCAGACCTTATTGGGCGAATACAGCACTTCGTGCTCTCCGAACACGAGCAGTGCCGGTACGTTGAATTTACGTAAGACCTTTTTCGGTTCCGATAAAAAGAATTTACCAAGCACCCTGAGGCCCTTGACGAAATCGATTCGGCCGGTCTTCTCGTTGTATACACCGATCGAGCGGTCGACCCGGTAATGCCGCGTGCACAGTGCCATCAGCCTGGCGAGCTGGCGGTCGAACGTGCCGAAACTGCCGCCATGGGTCTTTGCCGCCACGTTCTTTGCCGTCAGATCCTTTTCGAGTGCGTCGGCGTCCTTGCGCTTGTTGAGAGCCCGGCCGAGCCAGATCTTCATCGGCAGCCTGGCGCGAGAAACGCCGGTCGGGCTCAGCATGACCGCCTTCAGCACTCGGTCGGGTGCGGAGATACCCATTCGCAGGACCATCCAGCCACCGGCGCTGGTGCCCGCAAAATGCGCCTTGTCGATGTCCAGACCGTCAAGCACATCGCAGAGCCAGTGGACGCACTGATCATCGAGAAGCGACAGGGGGATGGGATCACTGCGCCCGGGTTGGCCGACGATATCGAGCGCATAGACGCGGAAGTGTTTCGCGAACGGCCCGAGCTGACGACGCCATATCGGCGCGCAGCCGGCAATACCCGGTACCAAAATCAGTGGCTCAGCATCTTTCGGGCCTGCCGTGAGCATATGGGTCACGCCGAATCGGGTGCGAACGTAACGGGACTCAACCTCGACATCCAGTTTCTCCAGAACATCGTCGTACCATTGCATGATCGCGCGATAGCCCTCAGTGCTCTTATATAGACTGAAGCGCGGATCTACGAGTTTCGCCTCTGTCGCGCGGCGGGCAATGCCGGCATTGCCATTGGGTAATTCGCGGGCTTGGGCCGCCGTAGGACTGATCGTGTTCATACTTGACAACCCTTTTTCATATTCGTTGCCGCTTCTATGCCGGCGAACCAGGTTTTGTGTTTCCTAATGAATGATTCGTGAGACTGAGCCGTTTGGATTCATTCCTAATTGCCTAACTCGAACTTCCAGTAGAAGTTAAGTTCTATAGACCAGAGATCGGCCAGGTCGGTGTCGTAAATCACAAACGTGGGTTGAACCACGATGTTACCGATTGCTGAAGATACGCTGGCACTCAGATAAGCGCCGCTATCATCCTCTCCGCTACTACCCGATAGGTTGTCGTCAAAATCAAAATCGTAGAAACCGATACCGGCATTGACGGCAATTCTCTTGTTGATCGGGTATCCGGCACCCAGGCCCAGCGCATAGCCGTCTACATCTATATCGACCGAGGTCCCGGCGACAGTATCCTCAAATTCGCCGAGGTCCTTCCACTTCGCCACCACGCCGAAATAGTTCAGGAACTGATAACCGATTCCGAGGTTGTAGCCGAACGAGTCGTCGGCATAGTTAAGGCTTCCCGAACTGCTGTCTATATCTGACCAGCTGGCGCCACCCCCAAGCCATATACCGTTTTTAAAGATCGCGGTTTCGAGAGGATCGCTGGAGCTCTGCGCCAGTCCAATCTGTGACGTGAGCAGTAGAGCGAGCCCACACTGTCTGTCTGTCTGATCAGCCGATAACGCGCTCGATCGTCCAGTACGCTCCGGTCATGGCAATCACGAGTGATACGGGGATTACGATGCGCTGGCGATACCATGGCCGGTTTCTGAACCAATAACCGGCGGTCGCGAAGGCTGCCGTGATCACGGTGAGTTGCCCAAGTTCGACACCGACGTTGAAGGTGATCAATGCCGTCAGGAATTCGCTTCTCGGCAGACCGAGCTCGAGCAGAACGCCGGCAAAGCCCAGGCCATGCAACAAGCCGAATGCAAACACGACATAAACGCGCCAGGGTTTGAGTTCTCGAGTGAGCACATTCTCGATCGCCACATAACAGATCGATAATGCGATCAGGGGTTCAACGATCGACGGGGGTAATGACACGAAGCCATACAGGGACAGCCCGAGCGTAATCGAGTGCGCGATGGTAAACGCCGTAACCTGGTATAGCAGGGGTTTCCAATGGAGGCTCAGGAAGAAAATGCCGAGCACGAAAAGAATATGGTCGAGCCCCTTGGGCACGATGTGTTCGAATCCAAGGAGCAGATATTCGATGGCGACCTCTGCCGTGGTTTTTGCGACCAGCGTATCGTCCAGCGGAAAGGCTTCGCTGGTGGCGCCCCCGTCGACAAAGCTCGTGCGGATAATATTGTCCCTGGTTGGCCCAACGCGCACGGCACTCGCACCGAACTCCGGCGCATAGAACCACGTGAAAGCCCTGGCGCCCGCAGGCACGACGCCGCGCAAGCTCAGCGTAGACAGGCGTTGGCGGGCGACATCTCCGACCTCGGGAACTTCGGCACTGGTTAGCGTCAGAGCCGCGGCCTCGCCGTCGAACTCTATGCGTATACCGTTCAGATAGTCTTGTTCGAAGGCGCGAATTTTCTCCACCAGGGCATCGGGCTGCATGGCGCGAAGTTCATCATATTCAGGCGCATTCGGTGACTCGTTGGTGTCCTGGTGCGTGGGACTTACGCCGGCTAGTATGGCCTCGATATTCAGGCTGATTTCGACTTCAACGCTATTGGCCTGTGCAAAGCTTATCGTGACGATGGCAGGCCGCAGCCGGTGGGCCTGCGCTTCGATAGCAACGAAACACGAAATGACAATGACCAGTAGAAAGCCGGCCGTCTTATTGCTCATCGCCTGGCGCCATTTTTACCGTGGTTCTTATTCAGTCAACATCGCATACAATGCGCATGATCTATGAAACCGATCCAAAATTCACTCTTACTCGGCAGTTTGTCGTTATCTATCGCGATGCCGCTGGCTGCACACGATTTTTGGCTCGACCCGTCGACCTTTCATGCGCAGCCTGGTGAGTCAGTCAGTTTGACCCTGCGAGTCGGAGAAAACCTTCAGGGCGATACCCTGCCTTATATTAACGATTGGTTTTCTGATTACAGCGTGCTGAGCGATAGCGGTGCGCGATCCATTGAAGGCATTATGGGTGATGATCCGGCGGGACGATTTATCGCCGAGGCAAGCGGTATCCATTTGGTCGGCTATCGAAGCACCAACAGTTTTGTCGAACTGGAGAGTCAGAAGTTTCACGATTACCTGGCCAAAGAAGGCCTGGAGTCGGTTATCGACATTCGCAATGAACGCGGTGATGGCGACAGTGCAGGCCTTGAGTATTATTCTCGCTGCGCGAAGACACTGGTTTCTGTTGGCGATAAATGGTCTGGAAATATATTCAATAAGGCGCTCGGCTACACGCTTGAACTGATACCTGAACGAAATCCATACGGGATGTCGCCCGGGGAATCCTTGCCTATCCAACTGCTCTATTTGTCAGAGCCGATAAAAGATGTGCTGGTCGTCGCTTTCACGCAGGACGAGCCGGAGAAAAAAGTCTCGGCCCGCACGGATGAAAGCGGTCGCGTCGATTTGAAGCTCGATCTCTCAGGGGTCTGGCTGATCAAGGCGGTGCATATCATCGAGACGCCGGCAGATGAAAAAGACGCCGACTGGGAAAGTTTTTGGGCATCTTTGACCTTTAGATTGGGCGTATGACTTTTACTGTCGTGCCGCTCACCGCCGTTTTGAAGTCGGCGAGAATGATCGCTCGACAACGCGCAATGGAGGATTAGACCGCAACTTTGGCCACGTCTACAAGCCGCTGATGCTGATACCCACGAGAAATAATACCGAGACGAAGGTTCCGTATATGGCCAACTCCCGCAGTCGGCCAGTGCTATCTGGTTTTCCGGGCTGCTGATCAGCCATCCCGTGCGCTTGATCAGACGACAGTTGAGATAAGGCGATCGGGTACCCACAATTTATGCAAATGGGCGCTTTGTCTGACATAAGGGAATTGCATTCGACGCATTTTTTGAGTGCCATAGCCGCGGCTCCATGTTATTTAGTGTTTACGCGTTTGCCACAGTGTCCAGTCAGCTTTTCACTGCGGCGACTATTAACAGAGGCCCCGCCGATACGACAACCCCGCCAGGCTTTTCCCTGGTGACTGCAAAAGCGGCGGGCGACTTGACGTTCAACTTGGCATCTATTCGGATTATTGTTTCGCCATCGTTAGACGCAACATCGAATACCCCGCCGTCGACCGGGTTCGCATCCCGGTCGGGATCGACGATCCAGAGCTGGTATTGAGAGATCGTCGGGTCGTTTGCCGGCAGTCCGGCCAGGCGCAGGAAGCCCTGTTGCGTCGAATTACTCCAGACGACATCACCGTCTATGCCGGCGCCCTGAAAATCAGCCGTCTCCCGCCAGGGCACCTGAATGGCATCCCGGGTTTCATTAAGCAACTCGACGCGCTGCTGGGCGATAGAGGATGCCGGGGTCTCGAGAGTCCCTCGAAAATCCGACTGATTAACGACCAACGCGATAAGCAGCGCGGCGGCAACTGACCAGCCAATCCAGGTGTTGATATTGCTGCGGGGCGCCTGCTGTTGCGATTCGTTTAATTTCTTCGCTTCGTTCGCAGTTCTGAATTCGTTGAGTTCGACGACTTTTCCCGCATTGCTCTTGGCGAGCTGACGCGCAAAGAATTCATCGGCTTTGGTCAATATCTTTTCGCGCAGATGCTCTGGCATCTCCTGACAGGCCTGCGCGTCGATTTTCAAAAAGCTGAGTTGCGTCAAACCAGCAATCTTCATCATCTCGTCGCGCTCTGCCGGGCTTAAATCATCGGGAATGGACTTCAGCAGGTGTTCCTGGTCCGCGCCAAGCCCGAAGGCCGCCTCGTCGGCAAGAATCTCCAATAGCCGATCTACGCTATTTTCCTCGGTCTCGCTCATCTGAGCTCATCCTGCGCTAATTCATCGGTCAGCTGAAGTTGCTCACGAATCTGCATCAGGCCGCGCCGCACCCGGGTTTTAACCGTACCCAACGGCAGTTCCATGTGGCCGGCAATTTCACTATGGCTGTAGCCTTCATAAAGCGACATCGCCAGGATCTCTCTGTTGTCCGGCGGCATGGATTCGAGAACACGCGCGACCTTCGCGACCTCTGCGGACTCTTCTAAACGGCTGGCAACGGCCGGCTGTGGCTGCGCAGAGTCTTCGCTGTCCAGTGATTCAGTGGCCGGGCGCCGGCCCGTCTTTCTCAGGCGATCAATCAAGCGTCGCCGGGCGATCGTCGAAATGAAGGTGATTTCGCTTGCTATGGAAGCGTCGTATTGGCCGGCTGCCGACCAAATGGCAATAAAAATGTCCTGCACGGCATCTTCGGCGTCCGCTACATTACCGAGAAAACGTCGCGCCAGTGACCAAACCAGGGCGCCATAGGCATCAAGGCAGTCTTTGACCGCAGCCTTATCGCCACCTGAAATTCTTTCCAGTATCGATTGGTCGGTCACTCGAGATTCCTTTGAGAAATAGAAAGTCCTCTTCGGAGATAATACGCTGCTATTTGGGCGTTGGATCACCGCGGCGAGTGACGGGGGCTGCGCAAGCGGAATATGCACGGCGGTGTTCATTGGATTTTCAGGTTTGTCTGAGATCGCGCGCGGCCAGAACGCAAATATCGCGCTGGCCGCGCACTTTCCCGTTGTCCTCAGGTTTCTGACGGCGGAAGAATCACTGCATCTATGACATGAATGACCCCATTGCTGGCGGCCACGTCGGCAGAGATGACATTTGCTCCGTTGACGGTAACCCCGCTATTCGATGAGATGACATCGATCGTCGAGCCCTGCAGTGTCGTCGGCTGAGCCTCTGCACCAATGTCACTGGCCATTATTTTTCCGGACACCACGTGATATGTCAGGACGGCTTTCAGCTGATCGACGTTCTCAGGTTTCAGCAGGCTTTCGACCGTACCCTCCGGTAATTTGGCAAACGCATCATCGGTTGGCGCAAAAACGGTAAAGGGTCCATCGCCTTTAAGGGCTTCGACCAGGCCGGCTGCCTGCAGCGCTGCGGCCAGAGTATTAAACGATCCCGCACCTACCGCGGTATCCACGATATCCTTAGGGGCAGGCGCGCTGCTATGGGCGCCTGCACTGGCGGTCCCTGGCAGGCCAAAAGCGGCAAGCGCTACGATAAGAATCATGCATTGAAAAAAGAAGTTCCTGACTGGTATGTTCATGGTGTTCTCCGAGTGATAAATAAGATAATGAGTTGTCAAATCTAGATGTATTGCACTCTGTAGGATTCGCTCGCGGACTGCATACAGATTCAAACGTAATTGCCTTGAATCCGATAAGAGGTGCGAAGCGTATATAGATCATGTTGTTATATTAATTGCGGCGCGCAAGTGAAGGACTCGAAATGAACCAGCCCAATCCGTTCCTGACCGAGCTGTTGCAGCGTGGCGCGTCAGGGTTTGCCGGTTTTGCTGCCGGGCTTCTGATCGAAAGACTGCCGGATGCAGGGGGCAAATATCCACCGGATGCCTTCTCAAGCTGGAAAGTTCATTTGACGCAGCGGGTCATAGAGCTGGCCGCAGCCATTGGCGCTGGCGAACCCAAGCTTTTTCATGCGCGTATCGCATGGTCACGGAAGGCCTTTCTGGCCCATGATCGCAACGTCGATGATTTAAAGCTAAGCCTTGAAGTCCTGCGCGAAGTCTTGATGGAACGCTTACCCGAGCATGTCAGCGAGGATTGCAGCTTGTTCATCGACGAGGCTGTTGAGGCATTTGATGCCGACTCTGAAGGTCTGGATGAGTCGTTCCTCGATCCTGCAGTCCCGGCAGGCAAGATGGCGCTGCAATATCTTCAGCTGGTTCTGGAAGGCAATGTTTCAGATGCGATAGCGAAAGTAACGCGGGCAGCGCAGAACGGAATGGATGCCGCCGGCGTGTACACCGATGTTCTTATGCCGGCACAAAGAGAAATTGGCAGGCTCTGGCATTTGGGCGATGTGACGGTCGCTGAAGAGCATCTCGTGAGTTTCGCTACGCAGCGCGCTATGGCTATTCTGGCCAACTCGGCACCCGATGTTCCCGGCAATGGCAAGACGGTCATCACGGCGGCGGTGGCGGGTAATATTCACGACATTGGCCTCCGCGCGGTCGCCGATCTTTATCAAATCGCCGGCTGGCGCTCGATCTTCCTCGGTTCAGACGTGCCGATGCGTGACCTGCCGGCGATGTTGACTTTTTTTGAAGCCGATTTGTTTCTCTTGGGGGCCATGTTAAGCACCCATATACAGAAAGTTGCGGAGACGATTCAGGTTATCCGGGACCGATGCGAACGCGATGTCAAAATAATTGTCGGTGGTGCCGCATTCGATGAGGCTCCGCAACTCTGGCGGAGAAATAACAGCGATGGTTATGCCGATAGCATAGAGGGCGCGGTCGCGCTCGGTTCCAGTTTGCTCAAGCTCTAGCTGCAAGTGCAACCAGGTTTTTCGGTCCGGCGATAGCGTATGTGGCAATTTACCGGGAAGAATCGTCCGCCATTTGCCGAGGAACCGGGTCCCGGGCAGGAATCAGTATGGGATTATTCGCGACCGCCGGCGATCCGCGAAGACGACCGCCGCGTTATCGTCAAGTATCAAGATACCGTCATAGCTGATTCGATTCGTGCCGTGCGGATCCTTGAAACAGCCAGCCCGCCGACTTTTTACATACCTCCGGAAGACGTCGACATCGGCTGTCTTGCGCCTGCCGCGGGCAGTTCGTTCTGCGAATGGAAAGGCGAAGCACGCTACTGGTCGCTAGCCTCATCCATCGGAGATGTGCCGCACATCGGCTGGTCCTATCCAGAGCCGCGCCCGGCGTTCGGCAGCATAGCCGGATATTTCTCGTTTTATCCGGGCAAAGTCGAATGCTATGTGGATGGTGAGCGGGTGCGCCCGCAGCCGGGTGGTTTCTATGGTGGCTGGCTTACTGACGATATCGTCGGTCCGGTCAAAGGCCTGCGGGGAACCAGCCACTGGTAAATTTCTGCTCAGCGTATCCTGATTGACGTCGGCCAATCCAAATCGCCGTTTTGCGCGAATAACCCTTTATGAACAAGGGCTTTCTGGCCAAATAATGAGCAAAGCAAAGATCACCGTCGATCGGGAACCGTCGTCCATTGCAGTGCCTTACAAGGGTTGGTGGGGTTTGCTCGGCTGCGCCGGACTCATGGCAATCATTCTTCTCGCCGGCCCGTATAGTAATGACGTCGCGTTGGCGCCGGACCGCGGCGACTTCTGGTATTTCTGGCAATTGCAGGAACCGACATTCTGGACTCGCCTGTCTGCCTGGCTTCCCTATTGCCTGCACCAGATTGCGATCTGGTTTTTGATCGCTAAAGCACGCCAAGCAAGGCCTCGGTATATATTCGGTCTGCATTGGTTCAATGTGCTGGCTCTCGGTACAAACGCGTTCTTCGTCTGTGTGCACATCGTCCAGACCAGGCTCTTCTATGATGGACTTGCCCAGGACGTGCATGAGCTGACTTCTATGATGTCCGTCGTATTGATGCTGTTCCTCATTCTATTAATGGAAAACGGGCGCCGCGGACTGTTTTTCGGTAAACCTGTCAATGCACTGCGCAAAGTCGGAGATACGGTCAAACGTTACCATGGATACTATTTTTCCTGGGCGATCATTTATGTTTTCTGGTATCACCCGGTCGAATTAACATCCGGACATCTGGCAGGTTTCGCTTACATGATGTTATTGATGCTGCAAAGCAGTCTTTTCTTCACCAGGTTTCATGTCAACAGGTGGTGGACGATGGCTCTGGAGACAGTCTTTGTGATCCACGCCGCTCTGGTTGCTTATTTCATTATGAACGAGGGAGACAACGGTCCCTGGTCGATGTTCCTGTTTGGTGGCGTGGCCACGTTCCTGATTACCCAGCTGCATGGTCTGGGTCTTAACCTGCGTGGCAAGCTGCTCATCGCGATACCCTTGATCGGGGTCCTGGCCGTTTTTTATTCAATTTTTCCCGAAACCCTATCCGGATTGCCGCGCTTACCTGCCATCATGTATATCGGTACTTTTCTGATGTTCGGTATTGTCTGGCTGATGCTGAGACTGGTTCGTATTTTTGGCGCCTTGCCGGCGGCGCTCGCGTTGCCGGAGAAAATTGAGTCAACCCGGCCGTGAAAGAAATATCGTCCAATTCATTCAACACCTGACTGATCGAATGCTTACGTATCTATCAAAAAAGCGGTATTTCATCCGCTTACTGACGGTCTCAACGCTGGCGTTGGCCGCCCCGCCACAGATTTGTTCGGCGGAGGCGAACCCGGTCGATGCCGATGTCTATAGCTATAGCCAGGCCAGTCGGGACGGCACCGGCAAGTTCTACATGGGCCGGGAGATCTCGCAGGTGATGGGCCACCTGGGTGCGGGCTGGCTGGAGCGGCGCGAGAGAGAGCGGGACGAGAGAACCGACTTACTGCTCGAGAAACTTCCGTTGGCCGAGGATTTCACCGTCGTTGACCTGGGCGCCGGGACGGGTTACTTCAGCCTGCCGATTGCGCGACGGGTGACTCAAGGCCGGGTGCTGGCTGTTGATATTCAGCAGCAGATGCTGGATATCATTACCGAAAGAAAGCGGGAAGAGGGTGCCGATAATATCGAGACGATACTTGCCACGGAGACCGATCCACGACTGCCGCTGAATAGTGTCGACCTGGTGTTGCTGGTGGACGCGTATCATGAATTTTCACACCCGCGTGAGGTCGTGGATGGCATCGTGCGTGGCCTGAAGTCCGGCGGTCGGGTGGTGTTAATAGAGTATCGTGGCGAAGACCCGCGGGTGCCGATCAAGCCTCTGCATAAGATGACCGAGGTGCAGGCCAAACGGGAATTCACGGCTGCAGGGCTGCGCTGGGTCGAAACGCTCGATTTCCTTCCGCAGCAGCATTTTCTCGTGTTTGAGAAATAGCCACCGATTTTCTGCTTCTCAGACCGTCCGACGTCGCACCCAGGGCGCCAGGAATAAAAGCGCCGGGGTGACAGCAGCCCACGATACGGCGATCGCCAGGTAAGCCGATGCGGGCGTTATGCCGGGCGTGGCGGCCCCGAGTTTCACGCCGCTGAAATAGGCCAGCGGGGCGCCGACAAAGCCCAGTGCCGCAGCTGCCAGATAATGACCTTGCAACCACCGCAAACCGGTATTCAGCGTCAGCGCAAAATTGGCCCAAAGCACCAGAATCCAATAAGGAGCGAAATGCGCTGATGGCAAATTGAATTCATAAATCAAAATGCCGTATTGCAGGTAGCCTGTCTCTACTATAAACCCGAGTAATACGGATGCGGTTGCGAGCATAAAGTCTGCTCGTGCGGTCGCTGCGCTGAAAAAATGATAAACGGCAAATACGCCAATAGCCGGCAGACCGAGCCAGTGGATGCCGATGCCAGGACCGTAGACGGTTGCGAACCAGACAAGCTGAAAAAATACCAGGTTGACCAGGATCTGAATCTTATCGGGTTTTAGTTCGTCGTTCATCGAGCCTCAGCGATGAGCCGATGCCGGCATTTTGCTGATTTTCTTGCAGCCATGCCAGCTGAACCAGCCAAGCTGCTTGATTGAGGCAAAGCAATGGCCATCAGGCTCACGACAGCTGGCTAATAAGTTGCCGGCAAAACCGGGGTGGGAGGTTCAGGCCGCGGCACGCAGCGGGATTGTGCAAGTACAGCAAACGCAAGGGTGCAAACATGTCGCGCGCAAGACGTATGCTACTAATCATTGAAAACATGATTCTGATTGTCTTATCGGAGCCAATTATGTTGTTATTCGGGCGGCCGGATGCAGCGGATCACCGCGAAAAGTTTTTGTTTAGCAGATCCAGGCGTCTGTCATCTTCGA
>Ga0224512_10003574_pt1 | contig 13605 bp, 14 predicted proteins | sample SF_May12_sed_USG_4_FD_169103 | JGI IMG/M metagenome (GOLD analysis project Ga0224512, IMG submission 169103) | Sediment microbial communities from San Francisco Bay, California, United States - SF_May12_sed_USGS_13 | ecosystem: Environmental > Aquatic > Marine > Sediment | place: USA...
GGCTTCTCGCCACTGGGCCACGGATCGGGATAGCCGATGGCGGGATCGAAATCGGCCGGGTCGTAGGTCATGTCGGCGGTGACGATCAGCGTGCTGGCGAGGCGGGGCGAGTCACATTTCTCTATCTTGCCGTCGCCGATCCAAACATGCTTCGAAACGTCGACCTCGCCCCAAATGCCGTGGATGCCCGGATCCCATCCCGGGGGTGCGTCGCTGGGCTTGGTGACGTTGAACTCGGCTCCCAACGGCTTGGGTTTCCAGCCGAGCACGTCCTCGAGTGTGTCCCCGTTGTAGGAGTTGCTCTGAAAGGTGAAGGTCCTGTCAGCACCGTCGCTCGGTGAGAACCGCTCCAGGAAACCGTCTCCCAACTGGCCGGCGGAGACGCCGGTGTTGGAAGGGAGGACGTTGCACTCCGCCAGGTACGGGGGAAGCGAGCAGTTGATCAGTGGATCGCCCGTCGTCCAGGGGATGAGCATCCGATCGGTGCCGCCGGTGATGTTGAGCCGCGTGTCCACACCGACGTCGCCGTTACCGGGGACGAGGCGCCAGGCATACATCCTCCCGCAATTGCCTGAGTTGAGCCCACACGGGTTGGGCGCTTGCAGACCACCCGCAAAACCGCTCGGCGGCACTCCGAAGGGGATGGCACCGACGCCTTCCCGGCGCTGAGTGCAAGTGGCGGTCGCGGTGCCGCGGGCGGCGATGGTGTCGGTCCCGATGGCGCGTCCGAATTCGGCCGGCCGGGCGATGTCGATGGTGACCTGGACGGATCCATCGCCCATATCGACGACATCGACGATCGCGTCGGAGGAAGGTGACCCGAGGCCGTTGGCCGAGGCAGTGGCAGATCCCGCTGCGACAGGATCGCGTCCCTCACACACCGCCCAGGCAGCCGCCAGCGCAGCATTGTCGGCCCCATTCTGGGCTCGGCTGCGGTCGTTTTGGACAAGCCCGCCGTCGATAGCCAGGGCGGCCAGCGCCATGATGGCGAACATCGAGATGGCGGCCACGACAATGACCACCCCGGACTCTTCTGAATGAAGCCGTCTCATGAGCCGACGCATGGGTCCTCCGAGAAGATCTCTCCGGTCACGGTCTTGGAGAGGTCGACGGTCCCGCCTACCAGGTCGGCAATGAATGGCGTCATCAGATCGAGCTGGTAGCCGACGGTCACGCTGACGTGGTCAGACGGTGCCACCAGGCAGGTGACGGTGACCTGGTCGGCCTCCAACTTGGGATCGGTGGCGCTGAAGATGACCCGCGAAACGATGGCGTTGGTGTCGGACGGATTATGGCCGGCAAAGATCACGCCCTCCTGAGCGGCCTCAGATACCGTGACGCTCAACGCCAGGGCCCGGCCCATGTCGACGATGCCCAGTGCAAGGATGAACAGCAGCGGGGCCACGAAGGCCAGCTCCAGCGTCGATGCGCCCCGGTCATTGCTCATAGTTCCCCCTTCACGATTGTCCGATGGTCGGTCGCAGAAATCTCCATGTCGAAGACGCTGCCGATGAACGGGAGCGAAGAGGTAAACGGCTTGCTCACCGTCACGACGATGCGGTCCCCGGACACGATGGCGTTGGGATCGGCCAGGGGTCCCGTGGTCGGGCATAGCCCGATTTGTGTGCTGGCCGGGCCGGTGTCGTAGGTGATGAGGACATCGGTGTCGACCAGATCGAACGGCGTCGATCCGGTGGCCCGGGCACGGATGGCGGCGCAATCGGCGAAATGGGGGATGCCGTCGGTGACGCCGATGGTGGAGCCAAAGCGGGCCGCCTCCCGGGTGGCAGTCGTTATCGCCTGCTTCTCGGAGACAAACCTGGCACCCTCGGCGATGCCGAGGAGCAGCATGAGCGCGATGGGCAGAACGAGCCCGAATTCAAGGAGCGTTGCTCCTTCGTCCTTTCGCAGCCACCGACGCATCGGTCTTCCTTGCTCTCCTACCACTCAAAGTAGTCGAGAGCACTACTCTATGTGTGCGCAAAGTGACTAGTCACTTTTTCGGGGGCTCGGCAAGGGCTTCGACCTCGCGGCGGGTGGGGAGGGCAGCCTGGGCGCCGGGCCGGGTGGCGGTGGCGGCGCCGACGCGTACGCCCCAGCGGGCGGCCTCGAGCGGAGTTGCGCCGCCGGCGAGGGCATCGGCCAGGCCTGCGCAGAACGCATCACCGGCGGCAGTGGCGTCGACGGCGTCGACCACCGGGGCCGGAACCCGGGTGGTCTGTCCGTCGGCGCGCACCAGAGCTCCGTCGGCGCCCAGGGTGACGATCCCGGCGCCGACCGGGAGCAACTCGAGCTGTTCGACGATGGCCTCGGGGGTGGTGGCCGGGTCGGAGCCGGTGAGGAGCGCCAGCTCGGTGCGATTGGGGACCAGGATGTCGACGGCCTCGAGCAGTCCGGCTGAGAGCTCGGCGGCCGGCGCCGGGTTGAGGACGACGATTCCGCGGCAGAGGGCGGCGGCGTGGTGCACGACTTCGAGCGGTATCTCGAGTTGCAGAAGCAGCACTCGTGCCCCGGCGATGACGTCGGCCGACCGCTCGATGTCCGTCACCGACAGGGTGGCGTTGGCTCCCGGGCTGACCACGATCATGTTTTCACCGAAACCGTCGACGGTGATGAAGGCCATCCCCGTCGGTGCTGTGTCGTCGACCGAGACCCGGTCGACACTGACACCTTCGGCGGCGAGAACGTCGGTGATTCGCCGACCGGAGTCATCGGCTCCCACCCTTCCCACCATTGCCACCTGTCGGCCGAGTCGGGCCGCGGCCACGGCCTGATTGGCTCCTTTGCCGCCGGTGTCGCTGGTGTGCCCGGTCCCGAGCACGGTTTCGCCGGGCGCCGGGAGGTGACTCACGCGCGCGGTGGTGTCGAGGTTGAGCGATCCGACGACGACGATCTCAGTCACGCTCGAACACTAGGCCCGTCGCCGGGAAGCTTCTTCCTACTGTTGGGGTTGCACCACACGCACGAGGAGACGATGAGAGACATTCTGCAGCTGCTCGACGAGCCAGGTGCCAGGATTGCCCTGGTAGGCGCAACGGACAACCGCTCCAAGTACGGCCATACCATCTATCACGATCTCAAACGCAAGGGCTACACCGTCATACCGGTCAACCCGCAGCGGGCGACCGTGGATGGGGATCGGGCGTATGCCAAGCTGGCCGACATCCCCGAACCGCCTACCATCGTCAACTTCGTCATTCCTCCCCGCTTCACATTGCACGTCCTCAGGCAATGTCTGGAGCTCGGCCTGATGAATGTGTGGCTGCAGCCGGGGGCCGAGAGCCCTCAAGTGATGGAGTTCATTCAGGAGAACGGCTTCAACTACCTGGCCAACGCCTGCATCATGGTGCAGAGCCGCCTCAAGGTGTGATCGGCACAGAGTGCCCGGCGTGCGGCGAACGGGAGAACCTCGGCGGTCGCCGCCACGGCGAGATCATCCGCCTGCGCTGCCACGCCTGTGGCGCACAGTGGGACCGGGATCCGAACCCCACCTGCCGGCACTGCGGTGGGGCGGACATGCAGGCAGTTCCGAAGGCGATCGTCGAGAAGAGCCGGGGAACGCAGCTGTCGGTGGTGGGAACTCGTACGATCCATCTGTGCTCAACCTGTGACGCCGAGACGTTGCGGGCATATCATCGCAACCGGCCCAATCCGCTGATGCCCGACCAGCTGCCGACGAGCGAGTCGTAGCCCCAGCACCGCCGCCGCGTAGGCTCCTCGCATGTCACAAACCACGCCGTGGCGGGTCACCAAGGCGAGTCGCGACGGCCTCGCCCCGGCCGATGACCGGCTCGTCACCGAGGCGCCGCTCGAAATGCGGCTCGGCGGCACTCCGCTGGCGGTGCTGATGCGCACCCCGGGAGACGACGCCGACCTTCTGCTCGGCTTCGCCATCACCGAAGGAATCGTGCTCGGCCCGCGTGAAGTCGCCGAGGTCAAGGTGGTGGCCGAAGATCCCGAGCGCAACCGGTGGGAGATCGTGCTGGCCGACGGTGTGCGGGTTGACCCCGAGCGGTTCCGGCGCAACCTGTACACGACGTCGTCGTGCGGTGTGTGCGGCAAGGCGTCGATCGATGCGCTCAAGGTGGCCGCTCCAGAGCCGCCCGCCGGTCCGGTGCTCTCGGCCGATCTCCTGCTCTCGCTGCCCGCCAAGATGCGCGACCTCCAGGAGACGTTCGATGTCACCGGGGGACAACATGCCGCCGCCGTGTTCGACGCCGCCGGCGAACTGCTCGGGGTGCGTGAGGACGTCGGACGCCACAATGCCGTCGACAAGGTCATCGGAGCCCTGGCCGCTCGCCGATGGCCGCTGGGGGAACTGGTGCTGCTGGTTTCGGGTCGCGTGTCCTTTGAGATCGTGCAGAAGGCCGCGGTGGCTGGGATCCCGGTTGTCGGTGGTGTCTCGGCGGCATCATCCCTCGCTGTCGAGCTGGCGGCCGAGCTCGGCCTGACGGTGATCGGATTCCTTCGGGATGAGTCGTTCAACGTCTACACCGGTGCGGATCGTCTGGGTGGAACGTCGGCGGGTTAGCGTTAGACGGTCGACCCCAGAGAGGTTCACGCATGTCGTTCCCGTCCGACCTAGAGATCGCCCGAGGCGCCTCGCTCCAGCCAATCGGAGACATCGCAGCCTCGATCGGGATCGGCCCACACTTGCTCGAGCAATACGGCACCGACGTCGCCAAAGTGAGCCTGGATGCGATCGATGAGTTGGCAGACCGGCCCCGCGCCAAGTACATCCTGGTAACCGCCATCACACCCACGCCGCTCGGTGAGGGCAAGACCACAACCGCGGTCGGCCTGGCCCAGGGCTTCAAGCACGTCGGCAAGCAAGGCGTGTTGTCGTTGCGGCAACCGTCGATGGGTCCCACCTTCGGCATCAAAGGAGGCGCCGCCGGTGGGGGCTACGCCCAGGTGGTGCCGATGGAGAACCTCAACCTGCATCTCACCGGTGACATGCATGCAGTCACCGCCGCCCACAACATGCTGGCGGCGATGATCGACAATCACATCTTCCGGCGCTCCGACGCGGGCCTCGACCCGCACCGGGTGACTTGGCGTCGCGTCCTCGATGTGAATGACCGGGCACTACGCAACATGGTCATCGGTTTGGGGGCCCGGCTGGATGGGGTACCGAGGGCCACCGGCTTCGACATCACCGCCGCCTCCGAGGTGATGGCGGTCCTGGCCCTGTCCAAGTCATTGCGCGACATGCGGGAGCGGATGGGGCGGATCGTCATCGGCCAGAACTGGGACCGGGAACCGGTGACCGCCGAAGACCTCAAGACCGCAGGGGCGATGACGGTGATCATGAAGGACGCCGTCAAGCCCAACCTCATGCAGACACTCGAGAACACGCCGGTGTTCATCCATGCCGGCCCGTTCGGGAACATTGCCCACGGCAACTCCTCGGTGGTGGCCGACCTCATTGGCATCCACACCGGTGACTACCTCATCACCGAGGCCGGCTTCGGTGCCGATATGGGGGCCGAACGTTTCTTCAACATCAAATGCCGCACCTCGGGCCTGGCCCCGGATGCAGCGGTGCTGGTGGCAACGGTGCGGGCCCTGAAGGCGCATTCGGGCCGGTACGAAGTCAAGCCGGGCAGGCCGCTCCCGCCGGAGATGCTGGAGGAGAACCCCGACGACGTCATGGAAGGTGCGGCCAACTTGCGCAAGCACATCGACAACATGCGCTTGCACGGCATCGAGCCGGTGGTGGCAATCAACGCCTTCCCGAGCGACTTCGACTCCGAACACCAGGCGATCCGGGACATCGCCTCGGAGGAAGGCGTCAATGCCGCCGTCTCGAGCCATTTCACGAATGGGGGCGCCGGCGCCACCGAACTGGCCGAGGCCGTCGAGGATGCTGCCGGCCGTTCAGGCGGCTTCCAGTTCCTCTACCCGGATGAGGCTTCTCTCAAGGAGAAGATCGAGGCGATCGCCACCAAGGTGTACGGAGCGGACGGGGTCAACTACGATCACGCCGCCGGTGCCGAGATCAAGTTCCTCGAGGATCATGGCTTCGGCAATCTGCCCATCTGCGTCGCCAAGACTCACCTGTCGATCTCGAGTGATCCGAATCTCAAGGGGGCCCCGACCGGTTGGACGCTCCCGGTGCGGGAGCTGCGCGGCGCCATCGGGGCCGGCTTCATCTATCCCATCTGCGGCGACATGCGGACAATGCCGGGTCTTTCCGGAACGCCCGCTGTTGAGCGCATCGACATCGACGAGAACGGGAACGTGGTGGGACTCTCGTAACGTAGGATCGAAGAGGGGAGGTGATATGGGAAAGGGCCATACCCGTCTGACGACGCCGCTGGTACGCACCAACGGTGAGTTGCAGCCGGCGTCGTGGGATGAAGCACTCGATCGGACGGCGGCCGGGCTGGAAGCGATCATGGCCGACCATCCGGGTTCGGCGTTGGGCATGTTCTCGTGTTCGAAAGCGACCAACGAGATGAACTTCCTGGCACAGAAGTTCTCCCGGGTCGTCCTCGGCAGCAACAACATCGACAGCTGCAACCGAACGTGACACGCTCCTAGCGTCGCCGGTCTGGCGGCAGTCCTCGGAGCGGGTGGCGGCACCAGCTCATATCGCGAGATTGAAGAGACCGACCTCATCATTCTGTGGGGGTCGAACGCCCGCGAGGCGCACCCGATCTTCTTCCATCACCTCCTCAAGGGAGTCCACCACGGTGCCCGCCTGTACGCCGTCGACCCGAGGCGAACCTCGTCGGCTGCCTGGGCGGACGTCTGGCTCGGCATCGACGTCGGGTCCGACATTGCTCTTGCCAACGCCGTCGGCCGGGAGATCATTGCTCAAGGCCTCGAGCATCGCGATTTCATCGCCCGCGCCACCATCGACTTCGATCGCTACGCCGAGTGGGTAGATCGGTTCACCCTCGAACACGCCGAGTCCATCACCGGCGTCCCCGCCGACGCCATCCGGAGAATGGCCTACGACTATGCAACGGCCGAGACCGCTCAACTGTGCTGGACGCTGGGGATCACCGAGCACCACAACGCCACCGACAATGTGCTTGCCCTCATCAACCTGGCGCTGCTCACCGGCCATATCGGTCGCTGGGGGTCGGGCCTCGTGCCCATCCGGGGTCAGAACAATGTCCAGGGTGGCGGCGACATGGGCGCCCTGCCCAACAAGCTTCCCGGTTTTCAAGACCTCGGCGACGACGAATTGCGGGGCAAATTCGAAGCCGAGTGGGGAGTCGAGATTCCGGCCGCCGACGGGTGGCATCTCTCCCTGATGTTCGAAGCGATGGAGCGGGGCGAGCTGCGGGCGCTCTATGTGATCGGCGAGAACCCGGCCCAGGCAGAGGCCGACGCGCTCCGGGCCCGGCGACTTCTTGGTGGCCTCGACCTGCTCGTGGTCCAGGACATTTTCCTCACCCGGACCGCCGAGATGGCCGACGTGGTGCTTCCGGCCGCCGCCGCCTGGGCCGAGACCGAAGGCACGGTGACCAACAGCGAGCGTCGGGTGCAGCGGGTCCGCAAGGCGCTTGAACCGCCCGGCGAAGCTCGCGATGACATTGCCATTCTCGCCGAGCTGGCCCGGCGCATGGGACATGAGTGGGGCCGTCCATCTGCTGAGGAGATCTGGGACGAGCTGCGCAGCCTCTCCCCGATCCACGCCGGCATGTCGTACGCGCGGTTGGAAGCCAACCGGGGTCTGCAATGGCCGTGCCGCGATCTGGATGACCCGGGCAGTCCGTTCCTGCACGGGCGGCTGTGGGCCGAGGATCCGGCCGATCGCGGGAGGGCGGCCCAATTCAGCGTCGTGGAGTGGGTCCCTCCGGCCGACGAGTTGAGCGATGAGTTCCCGATGCGCCTCACCACCGGGCGCCGCCTCGATTCGTACAACACCGGTGTTCAGTCGGGCGGCTACTCATCGCCCAAGCGGCACGGCGAGTCGCTCGACCTCGATCCCGAGGATGCCGCCCGACTGGGTCTGGCCGAGGGCGACCGTGCCCGGATCGTTTCTCGCCGCGGCCGGGTCGAAGCGCCGGTTCGCGTGGTGCGAGGCCTCCGGCCCGGCCTGGCCTTCATGACATTCCATTTCCCCGACGATGTCGACGTGAACTCGCTCACCATCGACGCCTGGGATCCCAAGTCCGGAACCGCCGAGTTCAAGGCCACCGCCATCCGGGTGGAGAAGGTGAGCTGATGGACCTCCATCTGCTTCCCGATGCCCCGACCGAAACCGAGCGGACGGCGGTCGACCGAGTCCTTGGGTCGCCGGTCTCCTCCTGGGATGGTGCCGTCCGGCGTCGAGCGGTGGACGAGCATGTCTCCTATGGAGGAGCGGCTGCCCGCAGCCGCCGCCACCAGCTGCTTCCCGCCCTCCACGCCCTCCAGGATGCCGTTGGCTGGATCAGTCGCGGCGGGCTCTCCTACGTGTGTGAACGGCTCATGGTGCCGCCCGCCGACGCCTACGGGGTTGCCTCGTTCTATCACCTGCTGGCGACCGAGGAGCAGGCGCCGACGGTGATCCATGCCTGTGATGACGTCGGCTGTCGGGGGCGTGGGGCCGAGGAGCTGGTGGCAACGCTCGCAGCCGAGCTCGGGCCTGAGGGGTCGGGAGATCACGTGACCTGGAAACGGAGTCCATGCCTCGGCCGGTGCGAACAAGCTCCCGCCGTCTTCTTCCAGTCCAGCGGCAGTCCGGCGAGTCGTTGGTCGGCCGGGCCGGTGCCGGCCGACGCGGCCCGGGCGGTGCTCGGCGGGGAGGCGCCGGCTCCGTCCCCCCTTGCTGGTTCCGCCCCGCAGGCGGCCGCAGGCGGAGACGGTCTACGCCTGTTGCGCAGGATCGGCGCCAGTGATCCGACCAGCCTCGACAGCTACCGGCAGCACGGCGGATATGCCGCGCTCGCCTGGGCGGCGGACCGAGGGCCCGAGCAGGTGATCGCCGAGGTGGAGGCATCCAGGCTTCTCGGCCGCGGGGGCGCCGCCTTCCCGACTGGGGTCAAATGGCGGGCAGTCGCCGAGGCCGCTTCCGGCCCGAAATACGTGATCTGCAACGCCGACGAATCCGAGCCGGGTACGTTCAAGGATCGGCTCCTCATGGAAGGGGACCCGTTTGCCGTCATTGAGGCCATGACCATCGCCGGGCTGGCAGTCGGGGCCGAGCAGGGGTATCTGTACATTCGTGGCGAATATCCGCGCGCCGAGACGATCATCCAGAACGCGCTCGAGCAGGCCCGCGCGGCCGGGCTGCTCGGCGACATCGAAATGGGCGCCGCATTTCGGTTCGACATCGAAATCCGCCGCGGAGCCGGCGCCTACATATGTGGCGAGGAGACGGCTCTCTTCAACTCCATCGAGGGATATCGGGGTGAGCCTCGCCAGAAGCCGCCCTTCCCGACCGAGGCCGGATTGTTCGGGTGTCCCACGCTCGTCAACAACGTCGAAACCCTGTTCAATGTGCTCGACATCGTTCTCGAAGGGGGGGAGGCATTCGCCGACATCGGAACCGAGAACTCGACCGGCACCAAGTTGTTCTGTCTGTCGGGTGACGTGGCCACTCCCGGGGTGTACGAATTCCCCTTCGGCATCACCCTCGAGCAGCTTCTGGATTCTGCCGGAGGCGTAGCCGGAGAGCTGGCGGCAGTGCTGGTGGGAGGGGCGGCCGGCTCGTTCGTCGGCCCCGACGACCTCGCGATTCCGCTCACGTTCGAAGGCGCCAGGCACGCCGGCATCAGTCTCGGCTCGGGGGTGGTGATGCCGTTCAACGTCGAAACCGATTTCGGCGGGATCACACGCCGGATAGCCGCCTTCTTCCGGGAGGAGTCGTGTGGACAGTGCGTGCCGTGCCGGGTGGGTGCCGTCCGCCAGGAGGAAGCTCTGGTGCGGCTCACCAACGGAGGCGATCGGGGCGCCGAGATCGCCCTCATCGACGACATCGCCCGGGTGATGCGCGATGCTTCGATCTGCGGACTAGGCCAAACCGCTTCCGGGGCAATCCAGTCTGCCATCGGCCTCGGCCTCGTCGACGGGGGCACGTCGTGAGTTTCGAAATCACCGTCGACGGCCGGCAGGTCGACGTCGCCGAGGGCGCCACCATCCTCGACGCACTCACCGGCGAGGGGATCGACACCCCCACCCTGTGCTACGCCGAGAACCTCACCCCGGTGAACGCCTGCCGGGTCTGTATGGTGGAGCTCGAGGGTTCCCGTGTGCTCGTGCCGGCGTGCTCGCGGGCCGCCGAGCCGGGCATGGTGATCGGGACGCTCACCGAGCGTGTTCGCCACAGCCGGCGCTCGGTTCTCGAGTTCCTCGGTTCTTCAGTTGATGTCTCACTTGCCCCCGGTGTCGCCGGCTGGATGGAGGAATACGGGGCGGACCCAGATCGCTTCGGGCCGGCGGCCGCCGCCGTGACCACGCCGGTCAAGGTCGAGGATGACCTGTACGTGCGGGACTATGCCAAGTGCATCCTGTGTTACAAGTGCGTTGCGGCCTGCGGTGTCGACGCCCAGAACACCTTCGCCCTGACGGTGGCCGGGCGCGGGTTTGCCGCCGGCATCTCCACCGAATTCGATACCGTGCTTCCCGATTCGGCGTGCGTTTACTGCGGCAATTGCATCGGGGTGTGCCCAACCGGCGCCCTCATGTTCAAGACCGAGTTCGACATGCGGGCGGCAGATACCTGGGATGAGTCGGCCCAGACCGTCACCGAGACTATTTGCTCGTTCTGCGGGGTGGGCTGCAGCCTCGAGCTCCATGTCCAGGACAACCAGATTGTCAAGGTCCTCTCACCCCTCGACCATGACATCACCCGCGGCCACCTGTGTATCAAGGGCCGATTCGGCTGGGAGCACATCCAGGGCTGATCATGCCGCCTTCGGGCCGAGCGGGGTGTGGTCGTGGGGGCAGGCGACGGGCGTGGCCAACTGCCAGAAGGTGTTCTCGTACGGGTATTGCGGGCAAGAGGGGAGGAGCTGGCCCTCACAGACGAGCACCCGATGGCCGTGGCGGTCGGTCCAGTAGCCGCCGGTCTGGACCGGAACCCCGTTGAGATAGGTGATTGTGGCCATTCTCGGCGCCCTTTCGGCTCCATGGGAAGCAACGTCCCCAGCTGAAACATCGGCCTCGATTGGATGCTTCTTGACGGTCTTCGCCCAATTGGACGTTTCGGGCCCGTCGGACAGTTCCTCCGGAGCGACTCAGGCCAATCGAGAGGCGTCCGGGTGGTCGACGGTGAGCACCAGGGGACAGTCACGGTGCGGATGGTCAACCACCTCCATCGGCTGGCGGTAGACCGAGGAGAGGCGCTCACTGGTGAGTACCTCGGCGGGCGAGCCGGTCGCGATTGCGCGGCTCGCATCGAGCAACATGACGCGGTCGGTGTGGGCGGCCGCCAGGTTGATGTCGTGGAGAATCACCATGATGGCTGTGCCTCCGGTGGCCAGCGATCGGAGGACCCGCATCACCTTCTCCTGATGACCGATATCGAGGGCCGACGTCGGTTCGTCCAGGAACAGCACCGGCGTCTCCTGGGCAATGACCCGGGCCAGGCCCACTCGCTGGAGTTCGCCGGTCGACAGGCTGCTCATCACGCGACCCGCCAGATGGAGTACGTCCATCCGTTCCATCGCCGACTCGACGATGGCGTCGTGTTGCTCGGCATTGAGCATGGCCCGTCGATGCGGATGGCGGCCCATGGCGACGGTATCCCGAACCACAAACGGGTTCTCGGTCACCCCCTTGGGGCTCAGATAGGCCCGCACCCGGGCAAGTTCGAGGGGCGTTGTCTGGGCAGGATCAACCTGCTGGACCCGGGCATGTCCGCCGGACGGAATCAGATCACCCGCCAGTATGCGCAGCAACGTGGTCTTCCCCGCCCCGTTGGGTCCGACGATGCCGAGGATCTCGCCGGGATCGGCCGAGAGGGTCACCTCATCGACGAGCGTCGTGGCCCCCCGCCGGTAGCTGATGCCGATTGCCTCTACTGCCGGTGTCATGAGCTCAACCGTCCAACCCGCATGAGGAACCAGACGAAAACCGGGGCGCCCAGGATGGCGGTGAACAAGCCGACCGGTATCTCAACCGGAGAGGCGACCGTTCTTGCCAAGGTATCGACTGCCACCACCATGGCCGCGCCGCCGAGCGCCGAGGCGGGGATGAGCCATCGGTGTGCCGGGCCGATCCAGGCGCGCAACACCAGCGGCACGACCAAGCCGACGAATCCGATCACCCCTCCCAGGCCGACCGCGCCGCCGACCGCCAGTCCGGTTCCGATGAGGATCACGGTGATGACCCGGTCGACATTGACACCGACGTGGCGTGCCTCGGTCTCGCCGAGGGAGAGCAGGTCGAGCGAGCGGGCGGACAGGGCGACAATCGCCGCTCCGGCCAGGACGATGGGGGCGCCGGCACCCAGCGCACTCCAGGTCGAGCCGGCCAGCCCTCCAAAGACCCAGAAGTTGAATGTCGGGACCCGGGGACTGTCCCAGGCCAGGACGATGGCGCCCAGCCAGGCGAGCATCGCCAGGCCCAGTGCCAGGCCGACCAGAATGAACTGGTTGGGCTCGATGACGCGGGTAGCGGTTCGGCGCATGAGCAGCGTGGCGGAGGTTGCCGCCACCGCGGCGCCGAGCATCATGAGCAGCGGGTTCCCGCCGGTGGGAGTCACGGCTATGCCGGCGACGGCTCCGAGACCGGCCGCCGGTGATATCCCGACCAGGTGGGGGTCGGCCATCTGATTGCGGAACGTCCCCTGCAATGCGGCTCCGGCCACTGCCAGCCCGGCGCCGACGGCCGCTCCCGACAGGACGCGGGGGAGACGGATGGCCCACAGCACGGAATCGGTCAGGCGCTCGGGATCGTCCGTCAGCCCGAGCCGACGGCCGAGCATGTGCAGCAGGTCTGCCGGGCCGATTGCCACCGCTCCACTCAGCAGGCCGATGACCATCAGCACCAGGAGCCCCAGGCCGAGCATTGTCATTGACGTCGGGCGGCTGATCCGCCGGTCGGGTTCCGTTGATGCTCCGGTCATTGACTGCCGAGCACTGCATTCAGGTCGGCAATCAGGAGGGTGAGCGATTCGGCGATGCGCGGACCGAACGTCAAGAAATCACCCTCCGGGTAATCGAGAATCCGTCCGTTTCGTCCGGCTGGGGTCTCGGCGAATCCCGGGATCTCCAGCAGCCCCTCTTCACCTCCGAGCGCCTGCAGTCCCTCGCTCGTGATGATGATGACATCGGGGGCGGCCGCCACAATGGCTTCCGGCGTGACCGAGACCGTTCCCGTCACGCCGCTCGCGGCTCCGACGTCAATCCCGCCGACGGCCTCGATCATGGGCTGGGTGGTCATCTCCGACCCGAACAGCAGCATCACATCGGGGCCGCGGCTGTACACAAAGGCGATCCCGGGCGGTGGGTCGACATTCGATGCCGAGCGGAGCGCCGTCTCGATGGCAGATTGAACCTCGCCGATCAGGTCGGCCCCCCGCTCGGGCACCCCGAGCGCCTCGGCAAGGTCACCGATCTTCTCGTAGAGGCCCTGGAAGGTCGTCGGCACATCGAGAATCACCACCGGGACCCCGGCGCTGCGGATCTGCTCGATGGCCTCGTTCGGAGCGGTCTGGGT